>Ga0182016_10003275_pt1 | contig 18611 bp, 20 predicted proteins | sample 712S2MmetaG_FD_120491 | JGI IMG/M metagenome (GOLD analysis project Ga0182016, IMG submission 120491) | Permafrost microbial communities from Stordalen Mire, Sweden - 712S2M metaG | ecosystem: Environmental > Terrestrial > Soil > Wetlands > Permafrost | place: Sweden: Stordalen | collected...
CCAGTATGTGCCATCGCGGTCCTGAAGCGAGCTGTTGACCATCCCGAGTGCGATTGGGCGCGAATCAGCAGGGTAGCGCTCCGGCAACATCGCCTGCGCGGCTTTCATCAACGAAAGCGGAGCAGTATGGGCACCAATATTGGCTCCGTACAGCACCACATGGCTTTGTTTATCGGGCCCCAAGGCCGTGACGAGCTCGATTCGTTGCTCGTGGCGCTCTTTCATCGATCGAAGGAGGTTAACAGGATGACCGTCCACATCGGCGACATCGATCTTCCGATGGTGGACGTCACACATCAACATCAGGTTCGATATGTCGGCCTTCAACTGTTCCGAAAGGGTCGGGTGGCCACGAGGGCCAGTCGCCTTGTCGGCGATGATGTGAGCAATGTAGGCCGAATTGAATTCCGCCTGGGTGAGTGCATCGATCCAGAGCGGCTGGTTGCAGCCGTCGTACTGGCAGCGGCCGGCAGCCTTCCCCCAGAGTCGGATTTTGACGGTCTCGGGAATGTGGCTGATCGACATGCCTATTTCACCCGCAGGTCCGCCGCGATGAGGGCGAATTCGTCGAGCCCAGCTTGAAGGTCTTCGACGATCTTGCCCGCCAGCACGTCGGGGTCAGGCAACGATGCCGAGTCCTCAAGGCTGTCGTCCTTCAACCAGAAGATATCCAGACTCGGCTTATCACGCTTGATCAACTCATCGTAGGTGAAAGCCTTGAAGCGATTCTCCGGCATGGATTCTGATAATTCTCTGATTCTATTATTTTTGTGGTGTCGAGGACAATCTGTTTCGAGTCTGTTTCGAGTCGGCGGTCCAACCGTGCTGGTGCAACTGCGTTCGCATCTTAGTCTTGGGGCCGTGGCCGTCGGATTCGCAGATCCGCTAAATTGCGGGCGCTAGGCCCCGACGAATCGAAGCGCCTTTTCGTGCTATGCAAAGCAAGCCCGAGGAGTCGCGCACACCGACGGCACACCGCTACTCCTGATTTGTTGCGGTTTGGCACGGTTGAGGGCTCAGCGGGGTTCAGTGGCCACTTGCCTAGCCCGAGTTGAGTTCTTCTCGGATTAGGAACGAGAAGCCGGCTTGTCGCCGGCAACTCAGGGAGGCTGTCCCTCGGCCGGAAACGCCCGAACCCGTTGAGTGAGCAGCCAACCGGCCCCGAAGTCCCGCTGTGGGAATCTGAGGATTCCTCCCGCCAAACGCCGGTCACGGAGACGGAAACCGGAAAACCGTCTCCCGCCCGCCGGGGAGCCCGGAGGTGTTCGACACGCGTCCAGAATGCGACCGAGCCGGTGCAGTTGCTCGTCCGGCTTTCGGTGACACGCCGAGATAATAAAGTCCATCCCCGCATCCCGAACCAACCAAACCACTTACCAACCCGCCGTCCTCCGTGCCAGAGCGTTTCCTCCCACCCGCCCGCTACCATGAAATCGGAAGGCGGGGTTTACCCCGTGCGGGACTTCAGTCCCGCCACTCCCACCCGCGAAAGGACAGATTTCCGAATGCTAATTTCACAGAAGCAGCAGCAAGCCAACCGGAACAATGCCCAGCATTCCACCGGTCCGGTCACGCCTGCGGGCAAAGAGGCCATCCGCTTCAACGCCCTCACCTATGGCCTGCGCGCCCGCGCCACCATCCTTCCCGGCGAGAACGCCGCGGATTACTCCCAGCTCTGGGACGAACTGGAAGCCGACTGGCAGCCGCAAACCCGCACCGAGAGGTGTTACCTGGAAACCATGGTCACCTCCCAGTGGCTCCTCAACCGGGTGGCCGAGAGCGAACAGAAGATCTACGCGTACATCGAATTCGGCGAGCAGCAGTTCAAAATGTTGGCGTTCGCGGCGAAGCAACGCGCGCAACTGGAGCGCTCTTTCCGGACCGCCACAGCGGACATGAAGCAGTCACAGAAGGAGCGCCAGGCCCGGCCCCAGCCGCAACCCGCGAAGCCCGCACCAGCGTCGGTTTCCCCACCCGTCAGGCCGGCGTCTCCGCCCCCTGAGTACGTGATGTCGGAGGGCGCCCAAGTCCCACAACCCGTCTCCTGCTGCCCCGATACCCGCTAGCAACCCGCCCCCCTGATCTTTGACAAACTGGCAGACGACCCCAACCGATACGCGACTACTATCTCCAGCGCCCAGCACCCAACCCCAGTCCCCAGCCCTGCGCCTAGCGCGCCAGCCCCAAGCCCCCAGTCCCCAGCCCCGGCGTGCAACGCACACCTCTTTCCCTCCAACCACTTAGGCTTTGATTGTCCCGCGCGCCTACCCCAGCTTGGGCGGCAGATCCGTCATCGGGCCCATCCACAACAACTCGCGCTCGATGTCTTTATGTAGTTGATATTTCCGCCGCACCGACGCAATCTTCTCGCCGCGCACCTCGATCTTATCCAGATCGAACTGCCCCAACCCGAACTGGCCGCAGAAGTTCAGATAGCCGATCCAGTTGGGGTCGATCCCCATGGCCTCCACGCCCACGCGGTCCGCGGCGATGTAGTCCGTCGACGCGATCGCCACGCGCGAAGGCACCGGCGTGCCGGATGCCGGACCGTTGCCCTCCATGCCCTCGAAGCCGTCGATCAGGGTGGCGCCCCAGAAAGGCCGCATCTTCTGCGCGGTCAGGAACATATTGTAGTGCGTCTGGCGCAGGCCGGTGTGGTAGCGGCGCTTGTCGTTCCAGCGGGGCGTCTCCTTGGGCGCGGAATGCAGCGGCGCGCCCAGCACCATGTTTTTCACCGAGAGCGTGGCCACCACCGTGTTGTGCGTCTTCAGGATCGCCGCGCAAATGATGAACGCATCCGGATCGAACAGGCGCGCGGCCAGCCGCACCGGCGAAGGATGGATGTCGAAGTCGATCAGCGGCATCGTGACATACTTCGCTTCCTGGTGCAGGTCCACAAGGCTCACGTGTTGCGCGCGCCGTTCCGCGGCCACCCGGTCGTAGTGGAAATTCTCGAAGCCCTCCATGGTCTCGCCGGCGGACGCCTCCGCGATCATCACCGGCCCCTTGAAGCGCGGCTCCAGGTAATCCAGAATGCCGTGGAGCGCTTCGGCATTGGTGGCCGCCAACGGATTCACCGTGGACACGTTGTTGGGTTTGATGACCACGTACTTCTTCTGGCGCAGCGCCGGCCGGATCTGGTCGTCGATGGCCTCCAGCGCGTCGTGCGCGTTCTTGCGCCGGTCGTCGCCCTTGATCAGGGAAACCGCCGCGCCGCCGCCCGTTACCGTCCCGCCGCCCGTTACCGAGCCGCGACCGTCAGGGAGCGGTTGCGATTGAGCCTTGGCGAGCAGCCCATGCGCCAGCAGCGCGCCCGAGCCGCCCAGGAACAAACGTCGCGAAAAATCAGTTGGCATAAAGAGTCGCTCCGGTCTAAAATAAGATCTTATCATCCGATTAGGAGAATATCTATGCCGGATTCATCCCGCCGCAATTTTCTGCTCACCGGACTGGCCGTGCCCGCCGCGGCATCGGCCGCCCGTTCGTCGGCAGACGACCAGAAGCAAGCCGCTCCGCCGCGCGCCGCGATCGCCTCACCGCAACTGCGCTACCGCGTCCTCGGCGAGACCGGGCTGAGAGTCACCAGCGTGGGCTTCGGCTGCATGGTCACCTCCGACGGCAGCGTGATCGAGCGCGCCGCCGACATTGGCATCACTTATTTCGATACCGCCCGCGGTTACCAGGGTGGCAACAATGAACGCATGGTGGGCGCCGCGCTCAAAGGCAAGCGCCAGAACATCACGCTGTCGAGCAAGACGCACTCCGCAACCAAGGAAGCCGCGCTCGCGGACCTGGATACCAGCCTGCGCGAACTCGGTACGGACCATCTGGACATCTGGTACCTGCATGCCAAGGAAAAGCCCGCCGATGTGACCGGCGAACTGATCGACGCGCAACAGACCGCCAAGAAAGCCGGCAAGATCCGCTTTGCCGGCGTCAGCACGCATAAAGGCCAGGCGGAGCTGATTCCCGCGCTGATAGCTAATCCGCACATCGACGTGATCCTGACGGCGTACAACTTCAGCATGGGCCAGACGCTCGATCCGGTGATCGCCGCGGCGCACGCCGCCGGCAAAGGCGTGGTAGCCATGAAGGTGATGGCCGGCGGCCTTCGCCTCGCCAAGCCGGGAAACAAGCTCTACGACACCTTCAAGAAGGATGGCGCGCTGCTGTCGGCCCTGCGCTGGGTCCTCAAAAGCTCCGATATCGATACCACTATCCCGAGCATCACCGATATGGATCAGCTCGAAGAGAACCTCAAAGCCATGACCGGCGGCTTCACCAGGTCCGACGAGACGCTGCTCGCCAGGCATCTCGAACGCATTGCGCCGCTCTACTGCCGCATGTGCGGCCAGTGCGACGGCGCGTGTGCCAAGGGATTGCCGGTCGCCGACATCCTGCGCTGCCTCACTTATGCCGATGGATATGGACAATTTTCGCTCGGCCGGGAGCGATTCCTGGAGTTGCCGGCTGAGGTAGCGCAGGTGCGCTGCGATTCGTGCTCCACCTGCACGGTCGATTGCCCGCATGGGGTTCGCGTCTCCGAGCGGCTGGCGCGCGCGCAGGAACTGTTCGCGTGAAGGGGCTTTTGGTTGGCGTTGCCGCGGCGGCCCTGGTGGCGACAGTATGTCCCGCGCAGGCTCCCAAGTGCGACCTCGTGGCGGGCTGGACCCAGCAGGGTTCGGCCCGTGCCTACGAAGCCTCCAACCTGTTTGAGTACATGGACGGCAACGCCGAAGGCTACCTGCTTTACGGCTTCGTCGCAATGCATGGCGTCACCTGCGTCCATGGCGGCGATTCCATCCTGATCGACGTCTCCGAATTCGCCGACGCCGACTCGGCGTACGGAATGTTCAGCGCCAATCGCGATGCGCGGCTGCCGGCCGAGGCGCTGGGAGCGGGCAGCCAAGTCACGCCGCGCCGGGTCATCTTCACCAAGGGCACCTTCTATGCGGAGATGGCCGCCAGTCCGGACAAAGACCACACCCCGGCCCTGCGCGCCTTCTCCGCCGCGCTCGAAAAGCTTATGCCAGGCAGCACCGCCGTGCCGGCCGCGCTCGCATGGTTTCCAGCCGATGGGCAAAAGTCGGCGCGGCTGATTCCGGAAAGTGTCCTCGGTCTGCGTCTGCTGAAGCGCGGCTACGTGGCCGAGTATGAGTTTGGCAAGGCGTTTGTGGTCCAGGAGTCGTCGGCGGATGAGGCCGCGGCCGTGATGGATAAACTGCGCGCGCGCTTCGGTCAGACCGGCGACCCGTTGCAGTTGACGGACCGCTATCTCGGCCGGCTCTGTTTCATCCGCAAAGGCCCGTATATCGTGGGCTACGCCAACGTCGCCGAAGGTCACGACCCGGCCGCGCTGGCTTCCGTTCTGGCCGCGCGCCTGCCACAGTAATTTGCCATAATATTTCGGATGGCATCCGATCCGAAGCGCGAACTCTTTCGTCACACCCTCGCCACTCTGGCCTACCGCGGCGGCAAAGCACTGCGCAGGGCGCCTGCCGAATTCGCTGCATACCGGGCCGATGACAAGGGCCGTACGCCGGTCCAGATCCTGGCGCACATCGGCGACCTGCTCGACTGGTCGCTCTCCGTAGCAAGAGGGAACGAGGAATGGCACAACTCCGCACCCCTCCCTTGGGACCGGGAAGTGCAGCGGTTCTACGCCGCTCTGGAACGCTTCGACGCGTACCTGGCTTCGGATGCGCCCTTGCACGAGTCGGCGGAGAAGCTGTTCCAGGGACCCATTGCCGACGCGCTCACGCACGTCGGCCAGATCGCCATGCTGCGCCGTATGGCCGGCTGCGCGATGCGGGGTGAGAATTATCATCGCGCGGAAATCGCCCTTGGGCGGGTGGGTCCGGACCAAGCCCCACCGCACCGCGAATTCGACTGATCTTCTGGGGCAGGCTCCCAGCCTGCGGCGGCCTCTCAGGCCGCCCTGTCCGAGCGCCGGACTGTGCTATTCTTTGGATCATGCAACGGCGCCTTCCGCTAACGGTGCTACTGGTGGCATCGGCCTTGACGCTGCTGCTTCGCGCCGGCGATCCGACGCGCGACTTCTCCGGAAAGTGGGTGCTGGATCCCACAGCCAGCGACACTACTTCCCTCGGGCAAGTGGAAACCAACCTCAACGTTTCGCAAGGCGACGCCGGCATCCGCTGTTCTTCGGGGACGGCCGAGTGGTCGTATGCGCTCGATGGCAGCGAGACGCGCAAGCTGATCGGCGAAGAAAACAGAAGCTCCGTGGCCAAGTGGGAAGGCTCGGCGCTGCTGATCAATACTCAGATTTCCGGCCCGCGGCATTACACCATAATGGACCGCTGGGAGATCTCCCGCAGCCACAACACCCTCACGATTACGCGCCAGGTGGTTCGCCCCAACCAGGAAGTGGAAGGCACGTTGGTATACCGGCGCGAGGGCGCCCCGGTGGCCGTTCCTCCTCAGGCAGCACCGGCAACCGCACCGGCAGGTGAAGCGCCGCCGGCGAGCGGGTGGCGTCCAGCTGAGCCCGGTAGCGGCACCGAGCAACCCGCGCTGGCGACCAGGCCCGCGCCGGGCGCGCCTCCAGACGTCACCGTCCCCACAGGGACGCGCGTCCTATTGTCGCTGATCAATGAAGTGAACACCAAGTACGCCAAAGAGGGCGATCATGTTTACCTTCGTACGGCGTCCCCAGTGGCTGTGAGTGGGCGGGTGGTCATACCCCGGGGCAGCGACGTCGAAGGTATCATCACCAAGGCCAAGCAGGCCGGCAAGGTGGTGGGCAAGGGCGAGTTGTACATCCGCTTCGACTCGCTGATTCTGCCCAACGGTGTAGCGCGCGATTTTCGCGCCCGTCCACCCGGAGAAGAGGGCAAGGTGGAGGGCCAGGGCAAGTCGGCCGACGGCCGCACCGTAATCGAGGGAGCCGGCGCGGGCGGCGCGATCGGCGCCATGACCAGGGGACTGGGCGGCGCTGCTATCGGCGGCGTGGGCGGCGCGCTGGCGGGAGTCCTGCTGTCACGCAATCAGAATGTGGTGCTGCACGCGGGCACCCACCTGGAAATGGTCCTGGACCGCGACTTGGTCTTTCATCCCGAAGAGCTTCCGTAGATCACGCTGCAATTAAGCAGATTACATGCCCGATCTCGATCGCATCACGCGCAGTCCTCAGATCATGGGGGCAAGCCCTGTCTTCGCGGTATGCGTGTGACGGTTGGCATGATTGTGGGATTGGTTGCCGCCGGCCACTCCCCTGCCGAAATCCTCAATGCTTACCCGTATCTGGAGGAGGAGGACATTCGGCAAGCCCTCGCCTACGCCGCTTGGCGGGTTGAAGAGATTGAAGTGCCCCTTCCGGCGGCATGAAGTTTCTGATCGACATGAACCTGAGTCCTTTGTCGTCTCCCTTTCTGGCTGGTCACGGATACGAAGGGGTTCACTGGTCGGCGATTGGCGACGTTTCCGCCCCCGATTCCGAGATCCTTCAGTACGCCGCGGAGCATAGCTGCGTTGTCTTTACGCACGACCTTGATTTCGGCATGCTGCTGGCGGCACGCAAACTGCTCCGACCGAGCGTGATTCAGGTCCGGTGCCAGGACGTGATGCCCTCGGCGATTGGGAAAACTGTAGTCCGTGCAATCGCGGCGGCTAGTGCTCATCTTAAGGCCGGCGCTCTCGTCACGGTCGATCCGGCCCGCCACCGCATCCGGCTGCTGCCGATCTGACGCGGCCCGCTGCGATACGCGTCCACCAGTTCACTCACTGGCCTCCCGGAGCCTGCGGCACAGTTCTTTCTCGGCAATTTTTCGGTCCCGGACGCGACTATCCCGCAGGGCGTCGGCAAGGGCCAGGTACGCGTAAAAGGACGGGTCGCGCAGGGCAGCGATGGGGACGGTTTTGTACAGTGGCTCAAACGAGATACCGCGTTGCTTGCCCTCCTCGTACGGCCAGACGGGAATAGGCTCGCTGCCTTGCGCGATCATCCTGCGCAACGGCGCGGCGGCATACGATGTCGCGACCCCGCGGGTGAGTTCTCCCCGCTCGGGCGGAGAAACATACTTCAGGCCGTGGAGGAGGAATTCTTCGAGCGCACCTAAGTTCGGGCGGTTCTTCAGTCGGGGCCGTGGAGCAAATGGCTGGACTCAGCGCGCTGCACCGAAGCATGTACCTCGGACGGGCTCATCACCAACTCGGCGGCAAGCTGGGAGTACGGCGGACGGCCCGACCGGCATGCCACAATCTTGAGCGCGACGTAAACGTCCTGGGGCTTCAGCACCATCACATCCATTCTGCATTCGCGAATCGCGAATAGCGAATGACGCTCCGATCCGCCGCTCGTGCAGCGGCAAAGGGCCAACGCGCGGGCCCTTAGGCTAGTCTAGTCTAGATGCTGGGCTAATTAGCTGAGCCGTGCGCGGGATAAATTCCGCCCCCCAGGGTTTCCACCCATGCGTGAATCCGCCGGTTGAGGACGTCCAGCGGTAGCGCACCGCGCCAACGTACTCAACTCGCCGATCTGTAACTCGATGCCTGACCCGGCACGGCCATGTAGCGGCCGGTCTCGGCCAGTACATTGAGCTCGTCCAACCCTGGTGTTCATAATCGGGGCTCTTGGCAGCCATTTCTCCAGGAAGTGCAAATAATCGAAGCTTGGCGCAACGGCTTTTGAACGAGTTGATGGACCAAGACCGGGTGCGGGTGAGCACACAGGTATTACAAGGAGCTCTTCGTAACGCTGACCTGGGAAAGTGAGCCAGCGCTGTTCGAGCCAGGAGGCACTGGCGGTGCTGGAAGATTTGACGGCTTGGCCAAGACCAGCTTTCATTCTGGAATGCACTGGTTGTGGTCGCGGCGCCGCGGGCCGGCGCGAACTCACATCCAGCCCCGCAGGCGGTACATGGCGATGCCCAGCCACTCGTACAAGGCCGTGTCGGAGTCGACCAGGCTCTTGCCGCTGGGCAGCCATTTCTCCAGGAAGTAGCCGTCGCCCCATCCGGAGTGGAAGTCGCCCGGTACCGCGATGACTTCGAATCCCGCTTTGCGGAACGTTCCCGCAGCCCGGGGCATGTGCATGGCTGAGGTCACCAGAAGGATCTTGTGGATGCCGCGGGGGGCGAGAGCCTGGTAACTCAGGATGGCGTTCTCGTGGGTGTTGATGGAGCCGCTTTCAATCTCAATCGCGGTGGATGGAATGTTCCATTCTTCGAGCAACCGGGACATCCAGAGAGACTCGGGAGTTCTGCCGGCGCCGCCGAGCGGATTCCTTCCGCCGCTGCACAAGATCAGCGGGGCTTTCCCGGCGCGATACAGCCGGAAAGCGACCAGCAGGCGATCCGTCGGGTCGATCAGCCCGGTCAAATGATGGGCGTCGGTGGGCATGTGAATGGCTCCGCCCAGGACCACGATGGCCTGCGCCGGCGGGACATCTAAGCCGGAGTCCCGATACTGGTCCTCCAAGGAACGAACCAGGGCATTAGACACAAACCTTGTGGTGAAAACCAGGAGAAGCGCGACCGCTACGATCAGGAGTCGCATTGCCAAGCGCCGATGCTTCCAGGCCAGCAGGGCGCAGACGAACAGCAGGATCGCCAGAGTGAGCGGGTCGAACAGAGGCGCGAGGAGTTTGCTGGCCAGGTTGTACATCGGCTAGGTTGCGGCGCGAGGGACGAAACTTGAATCCGTGCGTGCGGCTGCGCGGCACCGGTGTGACGACAATGTGAACATCCCTTCCCAAGCGCGTTGGAATTCTATCAAACGGTGCTCCGAAGTCCCGCGATCTCGCCAACCTTGGCGGCCAGTTCGGCCTTCACCAGCATGCGCGCGCTGTCGGCATAACCGAGGTCGGCATACACATTGCCCGAGGCCTCCCCGACAGGCATGCCGCGCACCACCCGTTGTTTCTTCATGATTGAAGCTCCTTGCCAAACTGCTCTGCGATCTGGAGGCGTTCGCGGATCGGATCCTGTAGCCTTTTGGTGTGGTTGCCTCGCCCGCTTCGCTTTCCGAGCGCCCCCTATATAGCGTAGATTATCGCGGATACTTGTCGCCTTGCCACATCTGAGCGAATATAGCATCGACGGCTAGATTTGGCCACGAGGGCAGGATTGCCCTCTCCACAATTTAATGCAGGCATTGGGCTGAAGCATACGCCACCTTGCTACAATTCGGGAATGCCCAACGAAACATACGCCCTCTTCGACACCACCGAGGGCCAGTTCAAAGTCAAGCTGTTCGCCGACAAAGCCCCCAAGACGGTCGAGAACTTCGTGTCGCTCGCCGATGGCACTAAAACCGGCAAGCCCTTCTACGACGGCACCGTCTTCCATCGCGTGATCCCCAACTTCATGATCCAGGGCGGCGATCCCGAAGGCACCGGACGCGGCGGTCCGGGCTACAAGTTCGCCGACGAGTTTCATCCCACGCTGAAGCACACCAAGCACGGCTTCCTCTCCATGGCCAACGCCGGACCCAATACCAATGGCAGCCAATTCTTCGTCACCGTGGCCGCCACGCCCTGGCTGGACAACAAGCACAGCATTTTCGGCGAGGTGACGGAAGGCTACGACGTGGTGGAGAAGATCTCCAAACTGCCGCGCTCGGGCCAGGACCGCCCGCTCACCGAAGTGCGCGTCAACTCCGTGAAGATCGAGAGGACCTAACCATGAAGCGTGCGCTGCTGTTGCTGGCCTTCTCGGCCGCCGCCTTCGCGCAGGATGGATTTCAGCCGCTGTTCAACGGCAAGAACCTGGACGGTTGGGACGGCGATCCGCGCATGTGGAGCGTGCGGGACGGCATGATCGTGGGCCATACCGAAGGCGTCACCATGACCGACAATTCGTTCCTCATTAGCAAGCAGCCGTACCGCAACTTCATTCTGCGCGCGGAAATGAAGTTGCGCAATCACAACAGCGGCATCCAATTCCGCAGCGAGGCGATGCCCAACTGGGTGGTGCGCGGATACCAGGCCGACGCCGCACAGGACAATTACTGGGGCAATATCTACGACGAAAAAGGCCGCGGCACGCTGGTGGATGGCTGGAAGGGCAAGGCCGAAAAAGTGGTCAAGCTCCAGGACTGGAACGACTACGAGATCCTCTGCGACGGGGATCACATCAAGCTGACGCTGAACCGCATGGTGACCGCCGACCTGCACGATTCGGCGCGCCTGGAAGGCATCATCGCGTTCCAGTTGCATCGCGGCCCGCCCATGGAAGTCTACTTCCGCAACGTGCGGATCAAGATTCTGCAGTAAGGACGCCCGGCCACCTTGCGACTGGCGATTTTCGGCGGCACCTTCGATCCCATTCACAGTGCCCATCTGGCGGTGGCGCGCGAAGCCGCCGCGCGCTTCCAACTCGACCGCGTCTGGCTGGTGCCCGCCGAAAGGCCGCCGCACAAGCACGGCGTCACCCACGCGCCCTATGCCGACCGCTTCCGCATGGTCGAATTGGCCTGCCGCGACGAACCGAAGTTCGAGGCGTCGCGCCTGGAGCAGGGAACCGCCAGCCGTTACTCGATCGACACCATCGAGACGGTGCGCACGCGCCTCGCTGCCGGCGACATTCTGTTCTTTCTGATCGGCGCGGACGCTTTCGCGGAAATCGAGAGCTGGCACCGCTGGCGGGATGTGGTCCGCGCCGTGGAGTTCATCGTGGTCAGCCGGCCGGGACATCGTTATGAAGTTCCGCCGGCGGCCATCGTGCACCGCCTGGAAACCGTGGACCTGCCGGTTTCGTCTTCCGAAATCCGCCGCCGGTTGGCGGCCGGCGACGATCGCGTGGAAGTGCCCGCCGCGGTGCTCGACTACATCCGTGCCCACGGACTCTATCGCGCATAGATTTGTGGGGCAGGCTCCCAGCCTGCAGCGGCCTCTCAGGCCGCCTCCGTGCCCTCCAGCGGTGTGACCGGGTCAAGAAACCGCCACAAAAAAACGGCCGTCGCATAGACCGCCGCCGAGACGTAAAACGTCATATCCCAGTTGTTGCCGGTCCAGCGGAGCATGTATCCGATGATCGTGGGAGAGGCCGCGCCGCCCAGATTCCCCATCATATTCATGGCGCCCGATACCGTGCCCGCGTACTTGCCGCCGACATCCATGCAGGCGCCCCACGAGCCGGGCATCACCAGGTCGTTGCTGAAGCTGGCCAGTCCCATGGCGATCATGGCCGGCACCGGATTGTGCATGCGCGTCGAAACCACCAGCAGAATGCTGGCGCCACTGAATCCAACATACGCCAGCAGCCGGCGGGTCTTCAGCATGCTGCCCGTCAGGCGCGTGAGCGGTGCGGTGAGGAACCCGCTCACCAGCGAGCCGAGCCCGCCTAAAAACAGCGGCAGGATACCGAGCAGGGCGCTGGCGCCCAGTTCCTGCCCGCGGGCTTCCTTCAAGTAAGTAGGCAGCCAGGTGATGTAGAAATACCAGCCGTAGGAAGAACAGAAGTATTGTCCGCATAGCAGCCAGACTTGCCGCGAAGCGGCCAACTTCCGCCACGGAACCCGCGCGTGGCCGGATGCCAGCGCTTCGTTCGGCGCCAGGAGCCGCCGCTCCGCCTCGTTGAGGCTGCGGTTGTCGCGCGGATGATCGCGATACCACGCATAAAAGAATACGGCCCATACCACCCCGATGCAGCCGAAAAGCTCGAAAGCGTGCCGCCAGGACATCACCTGGATGACAAGATACACCAGCGGCGGAGTGAACGCGCCGCCCCATCGGGCGCTCAACCACATGATGCCCTGCGCGCGCACGCGCTCGTGATGCGGAAGCCACGTGGTGAAGGTCTTGGTCAAATTGGGGAAGCAGCCGGCTTCCCCCGCGCCGAACAGGGAACGCGTCACCGCCAGGGAGGCGAAGTTCCATGCCCATCCGGTCGCGGCGGTGAAGAACGACCACCACAGCACGATGCGCAGCAGCACGCGGCGCGCGCCCATCCAGTCGCCCAGAAAGCCGCCCGGTATTTCAAACAGAGCGTACGCCCACGCGAAAGCGGAGAAAGCGTAGCCCATCTGCACTTGCGACAAGTGCAGGTCGGCGCGGATGGTGGGCGCCGCGAACGAGATGCAAACCCGGTCGATATACGTGACGATGGCCAGCGCCACCGCGAACACCACTACCCAATACCGGACGTGGGTGGGACGCTCCCGCTCCTGTGGCATCTGGGCCAACATCTATTAAGCCACAGATAGGTTCTGGGCGATACTGGAAGTGAATGGAATTCGAAAGCGTGGCGGCCAATCTGCGGGAGTCTTTCCGCGTCGTCGCGACGCATCGTTCCGCCGGCGAACTGCAGGAAATGGAGGGCGTATCCATCGCCTCGGCGGGCGTCACCTTCCAGATGTTCAACGCGGCGTTTCTTTCCGCGCCGGTGGTTTCCGAAGGACAGATGGATCTACGCGTGGCGCAGGCCGCCGTATACTTTGCGGCCCGCGGCCAGCGTTGGGCCTACTGGATCTGCCATGGCTGGCTGGACGGCCGCACCCGGCGTCGGCTGCAGGCGGTTCTCCGGAAGCGCCATCTCTTCCAAGCCGTGGAATTGCCCGGGATGCTCGCCGAAGAGGTGTTGCCTCCGGTGCGGGAACTTCCCAGAATGGAATTGCGGCGAGTGTGCGACGGGCCGGTGAAGGACGCATTTTGCGCCATCGGCTCGACCTGCTTCAACGTGCCGCTGCCCTGGTTCTGCGAAGTCTTCGACAGCCAGGGTGTGTGGAACGACTTCGCCGCCTACGTCGGATACGTGGATGGCGAGCCGGTATCCACGGCGGCTACCGTCATCGGCGGCGGTGTGGTGGGCGTCTATAACGTGGCTACCATGCCGGGACGCCGCTGCGCGGGCTGCGGCGAGGCGGTCATGCGCCATGCGCTGGAGCAGGCGCGCCGCGAGCACGGCCTCTCGCGGACCATCCTGCAGTCCACACCGCAGGGGTTCGAACTGTACCAGCGCATGGGGTACCGGACGGTGACCAGCGTGGCCGTGTTCTGTTCCTAAAAGCAGTTCCACATTCTGACTTCTGTCTTCTGCCTTCTGCCTTCTGACTTCTGTCTTCTGTCTTCTGTCTTCTTACTTTAGATACACCCGCGCCAACGCTTCGAAATCCGTCGGCGTCACCAGGTGAAACCGCACTTCCATTTTGGAGCGCCGCTGCAAGTCCTCGGTCATCTCGTCCGACGGCAACTCCGGCCCAGCCACGAACAACTGTCCCGCCACCACGCGGTACGGCAGCACGCGCCACCGCCGCGAGACCTCCGCGGGCACGGCGCGTGTGGCCGGCTCGGAAATCTCCGACGCGTCCGGCGCGGCGAGCGGCAGGTTCCGCTGCAAGCTCAGCGCCAGGTACAACTCCGCTTCGCTCAGTTTGCCGCGGCGGACCAGGTATTCGCCGATGCGCTCGCCCGCGGCCTTCGAGGCCAGCGCCTCGTCCACGTCGGCCTGCATGACGTACTGCGATCCTACCAGGATCTCGCCCAACGGAAGAATCTCGATGTCCAGCGCCGCCGGGTTGGGATAGGCGTGCTCGGTCTTGACCCAAACGAGCGGACGCCCGTGGATCTTCGCGTCGCAATAGAGCGCCAGCGCCCTGACGGTCGCGGCGCAATTCAGCCAGTTCCCCACCAGCGCGCGCACCGGCACGCCCATCGCGAAACGCCACCCGTAGATGCGCCGCGAACACAGCGCGCGTACACCCATCTGAAAGCCCGACAACACGAAGGTCGCCGAGAACAGCCACCTCAGGGCGGGATGCTGCGTTGCAAACAGCCAAGGGTGCCCGGTAAGTTTGCTTTCCCCCCAGGTCGCTGCCCCGTAGAGGAACAGCAGATTCAGCACGGGCGTGAGCAGGTTCCCAAGCACACCCTTGCGATCGCGCCAGAGCCAGTAGAGTTGGCGTGCGGGAGCCTGCCACCCGCGGCGCTCCCACGACTGCAGCACAATTCCCATCACCCAGCGCGCCCGCTGCCGCACAGCGGTGCGGAAGGTGTGCGGGAAGTATTCGCGCGTGGCCAGCAGGCCGCCGCCTTCGCGCCGCAGCGGCACGAACACCTGCGGGCAGCCCATGGCGTGGATGCGCCAGCCGTTTTCGTAATCTTCCGTCAGGCACTCGGGATCGAACATGCGGTTGGAGTGCGTGCCCGCGAGTTTCTCCAGCACCGCCCGCGAGAAGGCCGTGCCCACGCCATTGCCCGGCAGAAAGCTGCCCCACATCTGGCGCACCGGGATATCCTTGGTCTGAAACTCGGCGAATTCATCGCAGTACAAGCCGTGTACCCACTGGCGCAGGGGCGTGGCCAGCGGCAGTACGGGCACCTGTACCATGTCGTGGGTTCCCGCAAAGTAATTGATCCAGCGCAGCGATTCCGGGTGGATCACGTCCTCGGCATCATGCGTCACTACCATGTCGAAGCGCACGCCGTGCCGCTCCTCGTGCGCCAGCATGCGTTGATAGATCCAGTTGAGGCAGTCGGCTTTGGACGTGGGACCATCGTGCGGGCAGAGGGCCAAGTGTACACGCGGGAACTTGCGGGCGGCTTCCCGCACGGCGGCCACCGTTTGCCAATCGTTGGGGTACGCGCCTACAAAGAACTCCGCCGCGTGAAACACCGTGGCCGGGATGTTCCGCCCCAGCATGCTGCCGATCACGGCGTGCTCATGCCATAACGGCACGAATATGGCGATCCGGCGGCGCGGCGCCGCGTCCACCTCCGCTTGCGTGGGCCACGGAAACCAGGGGTGGCCAAACCAGTGAAACACGACCCATCGATAGACGAACGCTGCATCCAGAAACAGGTCGTCCAACCCGGATAGCAGGACATACACCGCAAGCGGCACGAGCCACGCGGCAATCCAGGCATCCAGCGTGTACATCCGATAAGGAAGTAGTGCCGTGATACCGGAAAATTCGCAGGATTCCTGTGGGGCAGGTTGTCAGCCTGCAGGCCGATTGTTAATCGGCCTTTCCCTTGACCTTCCGTCGCCCGTTTGCGGCTTGCCGCTATGCTGGGCTTTCAATTACTTACGGTGGGTTTTCGACCGCAAGCGCGTCCTCCAGGACCCGCGGCTTCAGGCCGACGTGGACGTCGGCCGCAGGACTGGAGTCCCGCCCCACGATTCGCGCAGATCCGCGACCTGCCTAGGTCAGCAGGCTCCGCAGGCGGCGGGCGCTCTCCGGCCGGCGCAGTTTGCGCAGCGCTCGCAACTCGATCTGGCGCACGCGCTCGCGCGTGACATCCAGACCCGCGCCGATCTCCTCCAGCGTATGCTCGCGCCCGCAACCCACACCGAAGCGCAGCCGGAGCACTTGTTCTTCCCGCGGAACCAGCGTTTGCAGGAAGGCGCTAGTTTCGTCCCGCACTTCGGATGCAAGCACCGAGTCGGCGGGGGAAGTATTGCCGCGATCCGCAATCAGTTCGCCCAGCGTGGAAACCTCGTCCGAGCCGATGGGCGTGTCCAAGGAGATGGGTTCGCGTGAGATGATTCTCAGCTTACTGACTTTGTCGCCGGTGGTGTTCATTCTCGCGGCCAGTTCGTCGTCCGCCGGAACGCGGCCCAACTCCCGCTCCATTTGCCGCGAAGCGCGGAAGAATTTGTTGAGCTGATCGTTCATGTGGATCGGAATGCGTATGGTGCGGGCCTGCTCGCCAAGGGCTCGCGAGACGGACTGCATCACCCACCAGGTGGCATAGGTGGAAAACTTGAATCCGCGCCGGTGGTCGAATTTCTCAGCCGCCCGCATCAGACCCAGGCTGCCTTCCTGCACCAGGTCGAGCAGGTGCAGTCCCCGGTTCATATAGCGTTTGGCCACTGAAACCACCAGGCGAAGATTGGCGTTCACCAAATCGGCCTTAGCTTGTTGCGCCTCCTGCTGGCCCTGGTGGATCCTTTTCAACGTGGATTGCAGCTCGCCGTATCCGGCGCCGGCCAGGGCTTCCAGCTTTCGAATGTCGGCGCGCAAGACCCGCGCGCGGACCTGACCTTCCCTTCCGGATGCCGGCTCGATCCGCTTCATCTCGCGCTCCAGCCGCTCCAACTCCGCTGCCCGGCGTTCCAGCTCGTTGGTAAACTCGATCCATTGATCGGGTCGAAAAGGGATCTGGCGGATGTGCTGCGCCACGGTCACCCTGGCACGCCTGAGCCGCCCCGACAACTGGCGGCGCAACGCGCGATCGCCGGCGGGCGCCACCGCCAGCCATTGTTCGATCTGCCGCAGCTTGGCGTATTGGCGCTTCACGCGCGCAAAGTGAGTGGTGAATTCGGCCCGGCGTTGGCGGTCGGCGGCGCTATCGTCCTCCACGTCGCCACGCTCGATCAGTCCGTCCAGTTCGACGGCGCCGGCTCCGACTTGGGCCAGCAGTTCCACCACTTGCCGTTGCACCAGCGCGGAACGGCTGATAGCCCTCTCCCGACGAATCCTGCCCCGCTCCATGCGCCGTGCCAAGTCAACCTCCTGCGCGCGCGTGAGCAGAGGAACCGAACCGATTTCCCGCAGGTAGCGCCTGACCGAATCGTCGGGCTCCGGGAAGGATGGCGCGGCTTCTTCGACGGCGGGCTGCTCGAAACTCTCCGCTTCATCGTCCACTGAAATCCCCAGCGCGACCCTCGCCTCCGGATCTGCCGCATGCAGGGGTGCGTCAAACTGGGTGGCCTCACCCACCCGCACCTGGTAACTCGATATCATCATGCCCCTCGACTCCCCCCCTTCCCCACCCGTGGTGGGGCTAAAATCGCAAATTATCAGCAGCTTGCAGCGGTTGAGCGGGCACACCTACGGCCAACGAGCTGAAACGGTCCGGCTCAGAACCGATGGTTGCTGAGACTGCATGCGAGAATGTGCAGTTTAGGGGCCAAGATCGCGGAAGCGAGCCAGCCTACTTGGCTCGGGCCGCTGTCTCGGCCTTGCGGACGGCCTTTTCGCGCAGATTGTAAGCGTCGATGGCCACCTGCGACGCCTCTCGCGCCATGCTGGTGCTCAGTCGCTTTTCGGCTTCGTCGAACATATCCTCCGCTTGCATCCGGACGCGGTAGGCCTCGTCGTCGGTTTCCTTCAGCTTCTGCGCCACAGCCTTGATTTTGGGATCGACGTCCGCAGCCTCTTTCCTGGCCTTTTCGTACTTTCGCTTCGCGGGCGCACCGCCCTCTGCGACCGCCGCTTCCGCCACCAGTTCGGCGTAAGCCTTTTGCAGGTCGTCGCTCCAGCCGCTTTTGACGTCCTTTTCCAGTTCGTCGAAGGCTTCCCAGGCTGTGTCGGCCGTCTGCCGCACTCTTTTCTTTTCCGTAAGCCATTTCCAGACGCCCCAATCCTTGGCGACCTCCAGAAGCGACTTGGCGTCTTCAACTTGGACGAGTTTGCGCATATGCGAGTCTGCTGACAGTATCCGTAAGACGCGCCGCGAAGTCAACCCGGTGGTGGGGCAGACCCCTGGTCTGCGCGGGTCCCCCGGACCCGCTCCTTGTTCGAAGCGTCAAAATCAAGGCTTCTGACAACCGCGGGGGCCGACGAGGGCGTCGGCCGCGGTCCATGGGGACCGCCCCACGCACGGGCTATGCGCGGGTGATATGCTGGTTATAGCGCTGGGCTTTTCGGCGCGCTCCAAATGCCAACCTTGCGCGGAATGCCCCTGCTCCTACTCGCTGGTAATGCCG
>Ga0182016_10003277_pt1 | contig 18610 bp, 16 predicted proteins | sample 712S2MmetaG_FD_120491 | JGI IMG/M metagenome (GOLD analysis project Ga0182016, IMG submission 120491) | Permafrost microbial communities from Stordalen Mire, Sweden - 712S2M metaG | ecosystem: Environmental > Terrestrial > Soil > Wetlands > Permafrost | place: Sweden: Stordalen | collected...
CAGCCGGAACAACTGAAAGACGAGAATCTTGGCAATGGCCCACACCCAAAGCCCAGCCCATAGGTGCGCGTGCTCAACCTTTGGAATGGCAAAATCGAAGCGAAGCAGAAAGGCCGAAAGTCCGGAGAACAGGAAAATAACCAGTTGAAGCCCGCGCGAAGTCCACCGCCGAAAGCGGTTCATTCGGTCGCCAAGGCGCTGGAACCCGCTTAAGACTTCAAGTCTGGACATGATAGACCTTCGTACGGGACATATAAAGATTCTACGCCGCTATTTCCGTCGCGCCAGGAGGCGGGTATGGCAGGAGGGGCTTATTCCGGAGGGCGGCATCGCGGAGCATAGGGTCCGCTCCCCAAGCCAGGAGGATGCGCTGGACGCCATGGAGAGCGCGTTTTCGGGAGACGATCGCCACCGCCGTGAGGCAAATTACCTGGAGATCGACCAGAAATGTGCGATTTTCGATGTATAGCAAGGCCAGCCGGCTCTTCCAGGGACGAATGATCTGGTTGTAGAGCCGGTCGGGGTCCGGGCTGCCGCGCAGGATTTCGCCCTCATCGGAGAAGACAATGGACGCGAGATCGGTGATGCCGGGCCGGACGGTCAGCATCCGCTTCTCTTCATCGGTGTAGAGGCTCGCATCGGAGAGTACTTGCGGGCGCGGACCGGTCAGGCTCATATCACCCAGGAGAACATTCCACAACTGGAGGATTTCATCGATCTTGTAGGCCCGGACGAAGCTGCCGACGGGCGTGATGCGGCGATCCGTGGCGGCTGTGGAGGACCCGCCGATCTTGTCGGCGTTGACGACCATGGAGCGGAACTTGACCATGCGGAAGGCGCCGCCGCGATGAGAGGCGCGTGGAGCGATGTAAAAGGGGGATTGACGATCCTGGAGCCAGATGGCCGCCATGACGAGCAGCAGGAGCGGGGAGAATAGCAGCAGGCCCAGCGAGGCCGCCAGGATGTCGAAAGCGCGTTTGAGAATCATGCGAGGGCGGGGAGCGCGGCGCCAAGTTTCGCGGATACGGCGCGCACGATGGAAGGAGCGTCCAAAGAATAGACCTTGCGCAAGTATTGCTGGCTGCCGACAACCGACGAGAAGGTATTGTGAAGTCCCATTCGAATGAAAAACCGCGGGAAGACGCCCGCTTCCATAAGAGTCTCCGCGATGGCTCCGCCGAGACCTCCCGCGATGGAGTGCTCCTCGATGCTGACGATGCCGCCGGTTTCCAGGGCGGCGGTGGTGAGCGTATCGGCGTCGAGAGGCTTCACGGTGTGTACGCTTAAAACGCGGCAGCTAACGCCCGCGCCAGAGAGAAGATCGGCGGCCTGAAGGGCTTCGCCAAGGATGCCGCCGGTGGCAGCCAGGGTTACATCGGCGCCGGTGCGCACCGTCCGGATTTTGCCCGGCTGAAACGTTTCGCCGGGGTGGTGCGTAGCCGGCGCCGTGGATTTATCCAGGCGCAGGTATGCGGGGCCGCGGTGGCCGGCGAGGAAGCGCGAAGCTTCGGCGGCCTCCCAAAGGTCGCCCGGGGAGAAGACCAGTATGTTGGGCAGTGCGCGGAGGATAGCAAGATCCTCCGTAGCGTGATGCGAGAAGCCCACGGCCCCATAGCTCATGCCGCCGCCGACGCAGACGATCTTCACGTTGGCGCCGTGGTAGCAAATGTCGTTACGAATCTGCTCCAGGCAGCGAAGCGTCGGGAAGTTGCCGATGGAGTAGGTGAAAACGGTGTGGCCTTCGAGCGCAAGGCCGGCGGCAAGACCCGACATATTCTGTTCCGCCACGCCCACGTTCAAAAACTGGCGTGGGAAGCGCTCGATATAGTCGTTGAGCACGCCGAAACCAAGGTCTCCGCTCAAGAGTAGAATGTCCGGGCGCTGCGGAGCGAGCTCCGTGAGGGTGCGGATGAAGGCGTCTCTCACGGGCGGGTCTCCAATTCGGCGAGCGCCGCTTCGAATTCAGCCCCTTTTGGTATGCGGTAATGCCAGAGGACCGTGTCTTCCATAAAGCTGACGCCTTTTCCCTTGGTGGTGTTCGCGATCACGCAAGAAGGCTTACCTTGGGTAAAAGGGACGGCCGTAAGCGTTTGATGCAAAGCTTCGCGATCGTGCCCGTCTACTTCGCTCACGGCCCAGCCAAAAGCCGTCCACTTTTCGGCGAAGGGCGCCAGTTCGATGATTTCGGACAACCGCGCGAGGCCCTGAATCCGGTTGTAGTCGACGATGACGGTGAGGTTTGAAAGCCCGTGGTGGGCGGCGAAGAGGGCGGCTTCCCAAGTGGATCCCTCATCGCATTCCCCATCGCTCAAGAGGCAGAAGACGCCATGGGCCGCTGCCTTGAGTTTGGCCGAGTATGCCATTCCGGAGGCAATGGAAAGGCCGTGGCCCAGGGAGCCCGTGGAAACCTCAACGCCGGGCAATTCGTGGGAAACATGGCCGCACAGATCGGAGCCGTCCTGGTAATGCGTCAGAAGTTTTTCAGGTGGGAAAAAACCACGCTCGGCGAGAGCGGCATAGAGGCCGGCGCCGGCGTGGCCTTTGCTGAGGACGAAGCGGTCGCGGCCGGGCCACTCCGGCGCTGCGGGATCGACGCGCAGAACGCCGCTATAGAGGACCGCAAGAATGTCGGCGCAGGAGAAGACCGACCCGATATGGGATCCGCCGCCCGCGCTGGTCATGCGAAGCGCGTGAATGCGGATGCGGCGCGCAAGTTCGGCAGCCGCGTCTTCCTTACCGGCCATAAAAACCCTCGATCGCGTCGCAGACATAGTGTACGTCGTCGTCCGAAAGCGACATATTCATAGGGAGCATGAGCAGCCGCGTAAAGAGCCGGTCCGTGTAGGGCAGGCTCTGCGTGAAGCCTAGCGCTTTCAAGTGGTGGACGGCTTGGCCGCCCCATTGGATCAGCGTGCCGATCCCGCGGTCCTTCAGATACTGTTTCAGCTCGTCGCGCCGTTCGGCTTCAATCTCATAGTTCTGGTAGATATCGAAATGGTCCGGATCGCTGTCCGGCGACGGCGGCGGGACGATTTCGGGAACGTTTTTGAGGCGTTCGGCGTAGAGAGCGGCAAGTTGGCGGCGGCGGAGCATCACAGTTTCGTATTTAGTCAATTGGAAATTGAGGAACGCGGCCTGGAGGTTATCGAGGCGGGAATTCAGCCCCCAGGAGACAATCTCGCCGTTGGCGTCTCGGCCATGGTCGCGCATCTGGTAGAGCCGGTCATAGATTTCACCGTTGTCGTTGGTAACGACGGCCCCGCCATCACCCAAACAACCTAGGACCTTGGCGGGGTAAAAGCTAATAGCGGAAGCGACGCCAAACGTCCCGGCGCACCGGCCCTTGAATCTTGAACCCAGCGCCTGAGCCGCGTCTTCGATGATCTGCAGGCCGTGCTTACCGGCTATTGCCTGGAGTGCATCCATATTGCAGGTGCGACCATTCAATTGGGTGGGCATAATAGCACGCGTGCGCGAGGTGATGGCCGCTCCGACGGCGTCAGGGTCTATGAGGTGGTCGGGGCCGCAATCCACGGGGATCGCTGTGGCACCGGCAAAGTGAATTGCCGCTGCTGTGGCAATCATCGTGTGAGAGCTTACGATAACCTCATCACCGGAGCCGATGCCAGCGGCGCGTACCGCGAAGTGCAGGCCGTCTGTGGCGTTCCCGACGCCTAGAACACGACGGGCACCGAGAAACCCAGCCAGGCATGACTCGAAATCGCTCAACTCTTTCTGTAGAATGAAAGCGCCGCGACCGGCTACAGCTCGGAATATGTCTTCGAAGGTCTCCCGTTCAGAACGGAAGCAATACGGGTAGCTAAAAAAGGGAACTTCCCGAGCGTTTGTCATTTTTTTCCACAACTCCTCGAACTAATTCATGCGGGGCCACGCTTCAGGGTCTTCGCGCCTTGGCATACAGAACCTTATATTCGCGGCAGGAAACGGCCCCGGGTATCGGCGTAGGAGGAGAGTACGTTGCGAGGGCGTCGCCGATTACGGCGGGGAGAGGCTTGAGCGATCCAAATACAAGCCGTTTCAGGAAAGTACGACCCTTCAGGGTCTTGGGGATCAGGCCCAGGCGAACGGCGATTGCCTTGCAATGCGAGAGGAGAGAGGTTCGGAGAGGTTCGTTTGCCACGGGAATTCCCGCGAATAGGCGTATGTCCTGAAAACAGGCCGACAGGAGAGTTTTCACCTCTGGAGCCGAATAATACCGGACAGCATTCGGGGACGGATGAAGATCCTTCCAGTCTTTGTTCACCGCGCTGAGGAGCAACTCGCCTCCTGGGCGCAAAACCCTAGCGGCCTCACGGACAAAGGCCTCCGGGTCGGAGAGATGGTATAAAGCCTCAAATACGAGCACGACATCGAAGGCGGCGTCGTGAAACGGGAGACGTTCCGCATCCAGACGAACGAACCGTACATTGACTAGCTGAGCGCACGACCCTTTCGCAACGGCAATGTTATCGGCATCAAGGTCGCCTGCGACGACCGAACGCGCCGCGTCGCTGAGATAACCCGAGCCCATTCCGCTGCCGCAGGCAAGGTCAAGCACATCGCCACCGCCGATGCAATCCTTTGCGAAGCGATAACGTTGAAGGATACGTTGAGTCTGCTCACCTGAGGCCTGAAGCCCTGGATGGTCTGTGATTTCGGAGTATGGAACGCGCGCGCTGGCTCTCATCGGGTTGGCATCAGGCTAAGGCTGGGGAAAGTAGAAACTGGTCTCTGTACCGTCCGAGAAACTCTATTACACTTTCGACAGTGCGGTCGCCAACGCGCGAGTGCAGCATGACGTTCACCACCTTCGCGGCGGCCTTTTCGGCGATCGGGCATTCTCCGTTGGCGTAGCCCACACGATGAAGCGCAACGCCGGTTACGGGTTGGACGACGGAAGCGAACCAATCGCCAAGTTCAATCCGGGAATGCTGGGCGCGGTCGAGGACGTAACGCTTATTGTTGGTCCATAGAGGAAGGCGTATCGGCGCGGCTTCGAGTTCTTCCGCGGAAGACCAGGTCCAGATGCCCAGATCCCGGATTCGGGCGGAGTAAGTTTTCGCCAGTTGGATGCGTCGCGCTCGGCGCGCCTCGGCTCTTGCCAATCCTTCTGCCAACCGGGCGCGCTGCCACGGTGACATACAGGTGGGGACGACGGCTTCACAAGCGGTCGCAGCCGCGTCTTTGGAAAAATTGCCAGCCATCAGGCCGCGATGGACGGCCGCGCGATACAGCCTGCGGATCGACCAGTACAATCGTGGCCGGGCCAACAGATTGTAGGCGTAATACTGGAGGCGGAGTTGCAAAATTTCCCCAGCGCGGGCCTGTGGGTACTGTGCCGAGCTTTCGCGAACCCGTTCGAAAAGGGACTCGTCGTTCAACCTCAGGATGCCGCCACGACCTGTAGAAATCACCTTCGCCCATTCGGTGGAGTAAAAGGAAGCGGCGCCGTACCCACCCAGTTTCATAGCGCTGTCGCCGTAGGGTAGGGTGTGTGCGCAGTCCTCAATGACCGGTATGTCGTGCTGCTTCATGCGAGCGCATATCCGCTCAATGTCGCAAGGTCTGCCGAACGTATGTTGCGCTACCACAGCCCGGGTCCTGGCTGTGAGGCGTTGACAAACGCTCTCGGCTGTGAGCCCCAGCGTGGTGCCATCGATATCGGCGTAAACAGGGACTGCCCCCACGGCGAGGATCGCGGCGGGCAGCGCCAGGCAGGTAAAGCCCTGAAGGATGACTTCGTCCCCATTGCCGATGTTGAGGGATCGTAAGGCGACCGCGAGGGCCTCACGGCCCCGCATAAACAGCATCATTCTGCCCGATTCCCAGTTCCCTGGAGACGAACTCAAATACATCTCAGCCACCATTTACCTCTCTCCGAAGGCCGCCACGGCCATGCCGGGCGACGAATTCGAGGTAGTCCGCCATTTTCCCGTAAACGGTATCGGCGCGATAGTGGCTGTCGTATTCGCTCCTTGAATTAGCGGCGAACGTCATTCGCAGGGCGCGATCCCGACCGAGTGTTTGCAGCACATTGGCCAGGCTTCGGCAATTCCCGGGTTCGTAATTCAGGCCCAATTTTCGTTGTTCTATGAGTTCCTCCGCCTCTCCCCGCAGACTGCTCACAATGGGAAGGCCAGCGGCCATATACTCGATGATCTTGTTGGAAATACCCTGAGGCGCGCCCACCCGATAAGCCGCCAGCCCGATTCCGGCCACCTTCATCAGCGATAAGATTCCAGCCCGATCCACCCAGTCGGTAAAAATGACGTTCTTCAGGTTTCTTGCCTTTCGCTCCAGCGCTCCGCGCTGCTCCCCATCACCGCTAAGGACAAACTGGATGTCGTGTGCGCCGCTCTGCGCCAGAATGCTCGCCGCCCCGATTACGGTTTCCAGGTCATAGGTCTGGCCAAAAGTCCCGAGAAACCACACGGTGAGTTTATCCGGCTCCAGGCCGAACCGGGAGCGCAGGTCGCTACCATCCAAGAGCGCCCCGCGGGTGCTATCTTCCGGGTTGCTGTATCCGAGCGGAAACACGCGGTCCAACTCGGATCGAGCCCTCGCCGTCTTTCCTAGCCCCCAATTCAAGTAGCCTTCGGAGACGGCCGTTATGGCGGTACACGACGAAAGCGCGCGGTGAGCCATCATCTCAAAAGGAAGGAGCGCCACACGCCCTAAGGGACGGCTCCAAACAGGGAGCACATCAGCCAAGATGTCGGGCCACAAGTCCCGTATGTCGATTACCACGGGCACATCCTTTGCCTTGGCATACTCGACAGCGAAGAACGCCATTTCCATTGTGGGCCAGGAGCAGAGAATCATATCGGGTGGAGACGCATGGGCCGCAGCGCGCCGGAACGCATAGCCCAACTGCCAATGATTGAAAACGCGCCGCAGGTCCACGTTGGCAGGATAAGAACAGCCCTGCAAAATATGTAAGGCGAGTCCGGGGCGTACTGTGACAAGTCCAACCCCCACATTCCGCTGGCGCTTGGTAATGTGGTCGAATGAGGAGGTCCACCAGGTCACTTGGTGCCCACGCTGGGCCAGGATTTCGGACAGCAGCCCGACCCTCAATGGCCGCTGTCCCCGGTCAATTGGGGTAACCTCGCTCGCATTTGTGATCCAGATGTTCACACTAACAATCTTCCCTGCCTGAGCGATGAGGGGATGCGGGCCGTTACAGTTGTGACGGGCCGCGCTTCCGCGAAGCCTTTCTTTTCAATGGTGATCGCTTTTCCTGCCGCTGTCCCGGTTGCCTCGATCTTTCCTTCGCGGTCACGGTCGCGCCACCGGCCTCGACGGTCGGGACATTAGAGATCGCACAACCGAGCGGATCGCCAGGGCGGCCCGCCGAGCGGTTCTTGCCGACGCGTCGTCCATGTGTATTACTTCACACGTTGCGCCCAGAAACACAAGGCCCGGCTTGGTTGGCCGCCCTGGCAGAGTACCGCCGTCCGTCCGGCGCAGCCTCTGAATCTCTTCCCAGGCTTCGGCCATCCCGGAGCCCCAAGCGATGTCGTCGAAAATCATCGCGCCCCGTCGCGCGTGCGTTTTCTGAGGACGCCGTAGCGGCCATGCCGCGCAACTCCTACTCGGCGGCCAACTCCCGGTAAAGAGCGACCAGCGCTTTCTCCTCGGTGCTCCAGTTATATAGCTCACGCATAGCCAGCCGTCCTCGTTCGCCCATGTGCGCCGCCTCATCGCCATGTTCCAGCAGCCACTGGAGAGCGGCCGCGATAGCGTCAACGTCCATCGGGTCCACCGCGATGCCGCATTCGTGCCGCTGGAGAATGCGGATCCAGCCCGGAAAGGCGGAAACCAGGACGGGTAGGCCCGCCGCCATATATTCAAACAGCTTATTCGGCTGAGCATCGACGTGATTAGGAGCCGGATGAAAAAGGACCAACCCAACACGCGCCTGCGCCAGAACGCGGCGAACCTCCGCCCGCGACAGTTGTCCATGGTCGATTACGCACTCGCGGCGTGGGATAGACTCCACCACAGCGCGCAAGGATGCCGGAGTAAATGTCCCTGCAATGTCCAGCGCCGCCCCGAGACCGGCAGGCAGTTGGGCCACCGCCTGGACCATCTCCACGGCGCCGCGCAAGCGCGATATGGCGCCCACATAGGCGATCCGATTCGCCCGGTCCTGGTACCGGAGCCCGTCGGCTTCCCCGTATTCGCCGGCGATCGGGTAATTTTGCACGATGACCGTTTTCCCTTGCGGGAAGCGGGCGGCGATCTTCGGCGTTGCCGCAATCACGCGATCGACAATCCCCACAGTCAGGCGCTCCAGCAACCGGACCGCTTGCGAGATGACGACTCTAGCGAACGGCGGTATCCACTCTTTCGTAATCATGCTGGCCGAGGCGTCTTCGTGAGCGTCGTAGATCACGCGCTTCCCGCGGCATTTGAGCAGCCAGCCGACCCAGTACAACTCCGGATCGTGAAAATGGTAAATCTCTCCGTCCGCGGCCATGGCAAGCCGGTACACCCTCCAAGCGCCGGCGGACATCCGGCGCACCCGGCTTCCATACGTGCCGGCGCCTTGAATTCTTACGCCCCCGGCGCTTTCCGACCCGCTGCCTGGCGCCACTAAAGTGACCTGGTAGCCGGCCCGGCTGAGGCTTTGACACTCTTTTCCGAAAATACGCACATCCTTTGGTGTGTGGACGCAGGTAAGATGTACCACCCGTTTTGCCGGAGAGCGTGTGACGCCGTTATTCAATCGGTCCCGCCTGGGATTATTGTGGGCCGGCGCTATCTTGGGCGGCATACGAAACGGGCGCCCACCCTTCACCAGGAGGGGAGTCGATGAACGTTCGGAACCACATTTCGATGCTTATCATCAGCCAGATTTCGCTCGCCCAATTCGTCCCCGCAAGGCCCTCAAAAATCCCGCGCTCCGCCGCTTCGGAAAAGATGCCTCTTTCCCGGGCGGTTTTCGATCCGATGATCTCCCGGGCGAATTGATTCAGAGGACCATTGAACCATTTCTCCAGGGGTAGGGTAAATCCGACCTTATCGCGGCGTGCCAAAATTGGGTCTGGCAGCACGCCATCGAGGGCTCTCCGAAGGATGTACTTTGTCTGGCCGCGGCGTAACTTCAGATTGTCGGGCATCGCCGCCGCCATTTCAACGAGGCGGTAATCGAGAAGCGGCACTCGGGATTCAAGCGATGCCGCCATGCTGGTCCGGTCTTCGACGTGCAACAATGCCGGGAGGCGATACTTAATATCCCAATAGAGTTTATCCTGCAGGGGAGTTTTGCCGGTATACTGCGGGGACTCCGGCCGAGACAGCTGCGTGGCCCGCAGAAATCCCTCGCTCAACACGGAATCTCTTTGCCTGTAGCGCAAGCGATTTTTGAAAACCTGTATCAGACGAGACGGGCCGACGAACAGCGTCAGCCATCCAAGCGTGGCAACCAGCTCCTTCATCGCGGGTACGCTCCAGATGTCGGCTAACAGGGTCTCCAGATACGGCTGGTAGTCATCGAAATAACCCGCGAAGAGTTCGTCGCCGCCCTGTCCTCCCAGGACCACCTTGATCCGATTCGCCTTCGTTAACTGGCAGACGGCGAACTGCGAAACCACGCCCGGACCGGCGATGGGATAGTCCATGCACCATGTGGTGGCCGCGATCGACTCCATGAACAGATTCGGCGTTATGGTGACTTCGTGAGCGTCGGTCCGGCAACGATCCACGACCTGCCGTATGTACCTGCCTTCGTCGAATGGAGGCCCCTCGGCGTAACGTCCCGAAAAAGTCCGGATCGGTTCGCTCAATGCGGCCGCCGCAAGCGACGTGAGCGCGCTCGAATCCAGCCCGCCGCTCAGATGCGCCCCGACGGGCACATCGCTGCGCAATGTGAGCCGGACCGCGTCGCGCAACAACTCACGTAGTTCCTCCGCCCAGACGGCCTCCGATCTCCCACACTCCGGAACCTGATGATACTCCCAGTATTGGCGGATGCGCAAAACGCCGTCCTGCCATAATGCCCAGTGGCCGGGCATCAGTTGGGATATTCCCAGGAACCAGGTTTCGTCGTTCGCCGGTACGCCGACGTCCCAATACTGCCGGATGGCGTTCCAGTTCGCCTCCCGCCCGACTCCCGGCGCGCCTAAAAGCGCTTTGACTTCGGAAGCGAATGTCAGGCGCGACGACCTTACGTGGTAATAGAGCGGCTTGATGCCGATTCTGTCCCGGGCAAGGAAAAGCGAGCGCTTCCGCGTGTCCCATATCGCGAACGCAAACATCCCGTTGAATTGGTTTACGCAATCGGGTCCATACTCTTCGTACGCATGGAGGATGACCTCGCTGTCGGACTCGGAACGAAAGACGTGCCCGCGGAGCCGGAGAGCCTTGCGCAATTCCACATAATTGTAAATTTCGCCGTTGAATATGAGGTAAAGACTGCCGTCCTCATTGACCATGGGCTGATGGCCCGCGTCCGTAAGATCGATGATGCTCAGGCGCCGGTGGCCAAGGCCGACGCCCGGGGCTGCAAACAATCCGCAATCGTCCGGCCCGCGGTGTTCCAACCGGTCCCGCATGAACGCAACCTGGCGTGCGTCTACGCTATCTTCGGTATCGACAATTCCGCAGATCCCGCACATATTCTTCTCAGGCGGTTGGCGACAACGTGGCCCGCGTTCCGCAAGAGGACAAGGCCGCCTCATAAAGCGCGAGCATGTTTAGGGGATAGTCCCTCGAATCGAACAAGGTCTCCATCCGCTGGCGGCCATATTGTCCCATATGCAATGCGAGTGCACGGTCTTTCGCGGTTGAGAGTAGTATATCGCTCAGCGCGGTTGGGTCCCCGGGCGGTATCAGGAAACCACTCTTTCCATCCTCGATGACCTCGGGAAGCCCGCCAACCCGCGCCGCCACTACAAGCCGCCCACAGGCGGACGCTTCCACGGCAACATTCGGAAGCCCTTCCGATAAGCTCGGAACGAGAACGGCATCGATGGAACTCATAAGGTGAGGCACATGCCCTGGCGAAACCTCGCCTAAGAACCGAACGCTATTCGGATGCCTAAGGCTCTGCTGCCAACTAGCCACGCTGTGCGAGCAAGAGTCCGGGCCCCCGATCCAAAGCGCCGCGCCAAGTGCGAACAATTCGCCTTCAACCGCCTTCCAGGCCTCCAATAAGGTAACGCCGCCTTTTGTGTTTCTTCCGTGCCCGAAGCGATACGGCGGGAAACCACCCAGAAACAAGAACCGCACTCCGTTCTCCTCAGCCCGGCTCCCCAGCGGCGTGCTGGAAGGGGCAAACACGTTCAGGTTTGTGCCGCGATAAACCGCCCTTACGTTCGCCACATCCGGATAAATCTTCAGAAATGCGGTCTTGAGCGCCTCGGAGTTGCAGGCCACTCCCTGCAAATGGCGCTCCCAGTTCCGGGCAGATCGGCTCCGCAGCATTTCGGGAAGTTCCTCGTTCACGTCCGACCCGGTCACTTGGGTAACGTGACCGATGTTGGCCTGGGCGGCCCAATAACTCGAGAGTACGCCCGCGAAAGATGCGCCGACAGAGTGCACAAGGTCGGCCTGTTCCAGGACCGGCTTGACGCGGCGCCAAGCGAACCGCCTAAAGGACTCAAGATCCCACCGCCTCACCCCTATCAGCGGAGCGCTGATAGAAATCCCCGGCACGCCGTCGACAGCAAAGTCAGCGCACAACGCTCTTCCAGGAAGCCAGGCCCGTATCCAGATAAGGCTGATGTCCGCAACATTCTGAAGACCGACCGCCGCACGGACATTGAAGATGCCATGAACTTGGGCTGCCCTTCTCGGCCTAGGCGGATGGCCACCGCTGATCATCACAACACGCAGCCTGCGTCCGCCAGCGGCGCCGGGCAATGCACGGAATTCGGAAACGCTACTCACGTGACTTCTGGAACGGGACAGGCGCTTCAATCGCGCCAACCACGCCCCTTATCTCAGGCCGGCCCTTTGGCCAAAACCAAGCCCGCAGTATAAGTGATTCTCCGTCTCTTTGAGGCGTCCCGATAACTGGCGCACGCGTATGCCAGGACGATCCAGAACAGCTTTCTGTTGAACCAGGTGTCGCTCAGATCGTAGACGGCTATAAACATCATCAGAGAAAACGGCAGAATCCCATCCGGCCCATTCCGCGCGCGCCAGGCCAGTACCAAAGCGATCGCAAAGCCTGCTATGAACGGTGCGCCGCCGGCGAGGCCGGTTTCCGTAAGCACCCAGAGATACACATCGTGAGTATCCATACTTTCCGCACCGGAGCGAGCGCCAAGTTCGATGTGGTTATTGGTCGGTCCCCAGCCGAGGAACGGCTTTTCAAAGAACATCTCCAATGCCTTCATAGCTAATTCAGGACGATCGCTAAAGTCGCTCTGGGTAAGGGAAGATGTCCACCGCATGTTGAGCACAACAACCTGTGTTGAGACAAATGCAAGAGCGCCTACCGCAACCACGGCGAGTGCTATGGTCTGCAGCTTCTTCCAGGAGAGGTCTTTGCGCGCCAGGAAACACACAACAGCCACCACTAATGCCGACTCCGCCCCGCGGGAGCCCGACCTCAGGACGCAAAGAGCCAGAATCGGGGTGCCGAGCCAGAGCAGAGCGCGTCCAAGAAGCGAGAAGGACCGCCGCTCATACCCAATAGAAAGGCTGGCAAGTAACCCAATGCTGAACGTCGCCCCTACCGTATTCACGTTTTCGCCAAGTACGCCATATCTCAAGGCGGATCTGTATGCAGTGGTACTGGAGATGATCCCCGTAAGCTGGAGCGCCGATACCATAACGCAGACGAAGGCGAGGGTTAACAGCGTGAAAGTACGGAACGTCCGCCGCCGCATCATGTTATACGAGATGCGAAATAAGATCAGGTACTGAAACACCTGTGCGGCGCGATCGAAGGAGGTGGTGCGGTATTCGGGACCTTGCATAGCGCTCAGGAAGGCCAAGACCCCCCAATAGGCCGCAAAATACCAGAACGGCTTCGGGCATTCGCCAAAACAGCTTCGATACTGGATTAGCGCGAAAACACTTAGCGCTATGCCGATGGCTTTTGCGCCGGTCATAAACCCAGGAAGCCCCAGGTTCAGCGTTTCGAATGGAATGGCGCAGAGGAAGAGGCAGAAAAGACCATCGATTAGGAACTGATCCGTGAACCATTGGCCGGACTGTTTGGGCGCCTGCGGGGGTTGGGCCGGGGGCAGATTCTCGCGGCCGGCTAGGGGAGGTTGGTCGCTTATTGTCGCGCGGGTCATAGCGTGTCCTCAGCGCTAAGAGTCCTGTCGAGTGACAGTCGTACCCATAGCTCTAACACCACTAACGCCCAGAGGAGATAGCCGTGGTCATGGCCCGAGTTGTGCTCCTGCACCAGGGTCTTAAGCGCGGACGGCTGAAACCAGCCCCGTTGGGAGGCAACGCGACCTAGTAACAGCTCGTCGACAAGGTCGCGCCAATCGTTGCGAAGCCACTTGCCAACCGGCGTGACGAACCCCCGTTTCCTACGTCTTACCGTGTGATGCGGCAGGTTTTTGAGCGCCAGGCGGCGCAGGATAGATTTCTGCCGCCCGCCGCGAAATCTACATCGCGCTGGAATTTGCATTGCCATTGTGATCAAGTCGAGGTCAAGGAAGGGGCTGCGGGCCTCGAGTCCGACCGCCATGGTTCCGTTGTCGACTTTAGCGAGATAGTCGTCTGGAAGAAGTGTCGAAAACTGAGCTTGCATCACCTGGTCGGCTAGGCCGGCCCCGGCGCTGGGGGATACGGACGGCTCGGATGCTAGCGTCACGTCGGCCCTAAATTCGCCGGTGTAGAGCATTTCCCGCAAAGGGCGATCGGCCCATGCGGCAGAATACTTGATGCACCCCGGATCGGTTGCAAACCGTAAGACTGTGGCCGCCCTGTGCAGAAGCCCCGTTTGCGTTTCCAGTGCGGCCCCCAGGGAGGCCATGGGTCCGTTTAGGACCCGCGGGAGGCGCGCGCGCAGCAAATCCGCGAAGTGGTACGCCAGATAATGAGCATATCCGCCGAATACCTCATCGCCGCCGTCTCCCGTCAACACCACCGTAACTTCCTTCCTGGCCTCGGCGGCAATGGCAAACACTTGGATGAGCGAAGCGTCCGCCAAAGGTTCGCCCATCCCAGCCACCAGCCGTGGCAGCGTACTGCGAGCATTACTTCGGACATCTAGAGTATGATGCTTAGTCCCCCACCGCCTGGCAACGGCCGTGGCATACCGGCTTTCATCGAGGGTTGGGTCGTCGGTGCGTACGGAAAATGTCGCAACCGGTCCAGCCACCTGCGATGCCGCAGCCGTTACCAGGCTTGAGTCCACACCCCCGGAAAGAAGAATACCGATAGGCACGTCCGCGATCAACCTGCGTTTGACCGCGGTCTGTAGCGCGCCTTCGGTTCTGCTCATCCACTCATCGTCCGAGACCGTGAAGTCGTGTTGCAAAAAGTCGGGACGCCAATGGACAATCTCGCGCCTTCGGCCATCTTGCCCAAGGCTCAAAGCGTGGCCTGGCATCAACTTCTCGACGCCCTGTAGAATCGTCAGCGGTCCAGGAATGTAAAGTTGGGTGAGCAGGTAATCGATTGCAGCCTTATCGATGTCCGGGACGCGCTTGAGACCACGTATCAGCGAGCGGACCGTCGAGGCAAACACCAGTTCCTCTCCGTCGTACCGGAACATCAGAGGCTTTTTGCCCACGGGATCCCGCGCGAGATGGATTTCGTGGCGGGTACGGTCGACGATAGCGAACCCATACATCCCCCGGAGTCGTTTCAGTAGACCCTCCAGACCCCACGAATCGTACCCGTGCAGTAATGTCTCGGTGTCGCTGGCGGACGTAAACCGGTAGCCCTTCGTCTCCAAGTCGCGGCGCAGATCCTGATAATTGTAAATCTCGCCATTAAATACAACCTCAATCGATCCGTCGCGACTGGACATTGGCTGCCGGCCGCCGGCGAGATCGATCACCGAAAGGCGCCGATGCCCAAGCGCAAACCCTGGCCCCGAGCTCGTTCCGCATCCGTCCGGTCCCCGGGCAATCATCTCGACGGTCATGCGCTCAACGCGCAGGATGTCGACTGGCGACCGGTCAGGCCGATACACTCCACAAATTCCGCACATGGAAGGTTACTCTTGAGGAAGCTGCGCGCCAGGCAGGGGGAACCCGGCGCCGGCGGTTCGGACGGCCCGGCACTCAATCCCGTTGTATCCCCGCTGGACCTCGATGTTAGCCAGAGCCGCTTCTTCGAGCCACGAGCGGGCCTTCTCGATCGTCTGGCGGTTGGTATAAACGGGTGAAATATCGTCGAATAGATCGAGAACCGCCCATTCTTTTAGAAGGGCGTCGCTCAAGTCGTAAACGCCGCGGTAGTTCGGTAATGCGAAGACGTGATCCAGGAGAGTACGCGCGTAATGGGATTTGGACCAAATCGCGGCCACCGGCCATACAAGCTCGACGTAAGCCGCACAAATGGAATACAGACGGCGATGCGGTAACATGCGGGCGACGGGCGCCAGCCAGCGGACCGACGGGGTGAATCGAGCGAGGGCTTTGGCCTTACGATAGACGTCGAAAGCAAGGCTCCCGTTGGGTTTCACATAGGTTGGCAATAGTTTGACGGCCCTTGCGACATCGGGCGTGTGCTGGAGGACTCCGAAACAGAAGAGCCGGTCGAACGAGCCAAGCCCAAAAGGCGGCTTATACAAGTCAGCCTGTACGATTAGGACATTAGGGCGCGACCCATTCGAGGCGTAATTCGCGTCCACCGCGGAGCTGTAGTCCATAGATACGATCATTGCGCCCGTTGATGCGGCCTGCTCGGTGAATCGGCCCGATCCGCTACCAATCTCGACAATGACCTCGCCTTTCAAGTCCCGCGGCCATTTCGTTTCATTAAAAAAGCGGGTCTCGGACAGGTTAAGACCGCTATAGCTGTCATACTGCGTCCTGGCGTGGCGATTCCACTCGAATCCGAAGCCGCTGGCGTAGTTGTCGAGTGGTACGAATCGGGGAATCGAGCGGACAATTGGGTAATTAGCCGCACACGTGTTACAGGTCAGTGTCCCGTCTACGACATCGGTGTTATCACGGCATAGGGTAGAGCTGCAATTCAATTCGCCTTTGCATTCGGGACAGACCAGGTATTTTAGGTGGGACATCCTCATAGGGGTTCGGTATGGGGTATTGCCAACCCGGCAAAGCGGTTAATCGTCGTCTGGAACCCTCTCCAGCTCAGACGGCGAAACTCCCGCAGGGCGCTCCTCATGGCAATTGTCCTTGCATAATGCCACTCGGATTGGCCGAGGGCGCTTCCGCGAACTTCTCGAGTTCGCGGCGCAAGCCTGCCGCCACCGCAGAGGCTGCGCGCAGCCGGGCGGCATTTTTGGCCGCAGATACCAGCGTCTTCCGCGCTTCCTCGTCGTCGAGCAAGGTATCGATGGCCTGCGCCAGAGCTTTGGGTTCGGCGCTATCCGCCACCGCGCCCCAGCCGTTGTTTCTGGCGTTGCGGCTGGACCAACTGTCCACCGGCGCATGAACCAGGATAGGCCGCCCGCAAACGAAGTACTCGAGGAGCTTGGTTGGAAACACCGTCCGGATCTCAACCGGATTTGTGGATTGAAACGCCAGCGGCAAAACCACTATGTCGGATTTTCGTTGCGCAGCCATGACCTCCGCTTTCGAGCCGAAGCGAACGCGAACGCGAGGGCCGCCGATGCCCGCCGCCGCCAAGCTCGCTTCGCCGTTCGGGGTGAAGCATTCCAGGATGACGGGCCGCTTGCAATACTCCAAAGCCCGAACCAGATTGACCACCGCGTCCTGGTTCATTACCGGGTAGATGGAGCCAGCGTAATGAAGAATCGCGGGAGTGTTTACCTCGGTGGAAGGGGTAGGCCCATCGGCGATATCGCCGTCGGGTACGGCGTGCGCAAGCACATAGCTATCGATTCCGCGCGTCTCTTTGTAGTAATCGCGGGCCTCCTCCGTAATGGTGAACACCCGGTCAGCGTCGCGAAGCACTCTGCTCTCAAACAGCAATGCGGCAAGCTGCTCGACGTAGCGGCGCCGTCCCCGGAACGTCTCCCGCCAGGTGTCGTGCAAATGAACGAAGAAAGGGAGGCGCAGTTTCCGGGCTGCCCGCCATGCGCCCAGCACAAACGAAGTAGATGGCCAATTCGCCCAGATGGCGCGCGGGTGGAATTCTTCTGCGGCTGCCAGCAGGGCCCGCGTGACCGTGCTAGCCGCCAAAGGGTCCAGGTGCGCGGCGGCTCGCGGACTGCGGAAAGGCCACTGCTCGATCCAACGCATGGTGACGCCCGGCAGGGTCAGCTTTGGATCGGTTGGGAAGCCCGCAAGCCGGTGCGATACCACAACCAGATCTTCGGCGGGCCAGGCGCTCCACAAATTCCGGCACAGCACGGTGCTGCCCGTGACGAACGGCGGAAAGGCCACCGCCGCGATCAACAGCGGGCCATTCTTGGGTACTTGGGGCATCCTGTCTTATCTATTGGGGCAGTGCAATCGTTATCGGGCCAGGCCACGTGTTTCCAAGGCGCCGCGCGCCAGATCGACATAATCGATCGCGACTTGCGATTGCACCCACTGGGCAAGTTCTCCGGCATCGTTCTGAAGGCTGCCCATCGGCCGCCATCCGAGGCGCGACGTCAGTTTAGAAATATCCGCGAAGCAGTGCCGGACGTCGCCCTCGCGGTATTTACAAGTCACTTCGGGATCGATCCGAATGCCCATCGCATCTTCCAGTACATCGACCAACTCCAAAACGCTGATGGAGGCGCCCGATCCCACGTTGAAGATTTCGCCATCGCAAGCCGCGTTGCCGGCTGCGAGCCAGTTCACCTCCGCCACGTCGCGGACGCTCACGAAATCGCGGCGCTGCCGGCCGTCTTCGAAGATCATCGGAGGCTTGCGATTCAGCAGGCGCGAGATGAAAATCGCGGCCACACCCGTATAGGGATTCGAAAGCGCCTGCCGGGCGCCGTAAACGTTGAAATAGCGAAAGGCTACGACCGGAATTCCATAAGCCCGCCCCACCACCCGAAACAGTTCTTCGTGGTCGCGCTTGTGTATGGCGTAGACCGAGGCAGGGTCCAGCACTTTGCTCTCAGGAGTGGGTAGGGGCGCGAGGTCCGCGCCGCAAACCGGGCAAGGCTGTTCCCACTGGTGGGCGCGCAGCCGGGCGGCGGACCGCGTTTCCGAGGCGAACCGGCCGTGCGCCGCGCATTCGTACAAGCCTTCGCCGTAAATGCTCATCGACGAGGCCACCATCATCTTCTTGATGCTGTGTTTGTGATTCGCCACCACGTCTAGAACAATGGAGCATCCCAGGGCGTTGGTTCGGGCATACCGCTCGATCTCATACATCGACTGGCCGACGCCTACATTCGCGGCGTGATGCGACAGCACGTCCACGTCCCGTATGGCTTCAACCACCGCCGCCCGGTCGCAAATATCCGCCCGGATAAGCTCGACGCGTTCATCCAGGTACGCGGGACGCGAGACGCCGCCGTGCACCTGGGGGTCCAGATTATCGATCGCTCTTACCGCCCAGCCCTCGGCGAGGAAGCGATCTGCAATATACG
>Ga0182016_10003279_pt1 | contig 18607 bp, 16 predicted proteins | sample 712S2MmetaG_FD_120491 | JGI IMG/M metagenome (GOLD analysis project Ga0182016, IMG submission 120491) | Permafrost microbial communities from Stordalen Mire, Sweden - 712S2M metaG | ecosystem: Environmental > Terrestrial > Soil > Wetlands > Permafrost | place: Sweden: Stordalen | collected...
AAGCAATTCCCGCCCTGGCGCCAACCGATCAATCCGCGCAGCCGCTCTCGCCCCACTTGGCCTTTACTTTGGATGGATTCTGTTCGCTCGTCGGAGGAAAAAGGGGAACCTCATTCTTTCGCTCCTGACTATGCTTTCACTTTCCATGGTGCTGGGCGGCTGCGGAACAGGTATCAGCCAGAGTTCAGCCGCAGCCGGCACTTACACAATCCAGATTGGTGGAAGCGGGTCAACTTCGAAGGTCTCGAATTATCAAACCTTGACGTTGACCATTACCAAATGAACCTGCCGGCAGATTTAGTCCGCCAGCAGCTCAAATCGGACAGTTCTTAGAGCCCGTTTAATAACTGCTATGAAGCGAAGGGTACGGGCTTCACAGCTTGCGGAAAAACTCGCGTCGGAGGGAGGCGGGGGTTTCAACCCCCGCGTAAGGCTTGCAGATTCATCTTCGGCTTTAGCCGCGGACGGGAACTCTCCTCCAACGTCGCTCGAAATCAATGGTTTTTCCGCAGCCTGTTCAGCCCGTACATATCCGCGAAATAGTGGTTGGGCTTTAGCCCCCGAGGGAAGGCCATCAGGAGCATCTCGACTCGCATTTGCGAGTTACGCTTCCAATGAACACATCTCAATCCGCATCAAAAGCTGGGTGCCCCATCCATTGTGCGTTCTTTGCACAATGGATGGGAAGCCTCAACCCTCAACCGGCCTTGTTCATCAGAAGTTGTATCCCCTCGGCTGCTAAAGCCGGAACCTGAGCTTTTCCCTAACGTACGGGATGAATCCCGTACCCTCCAATTTGCAGAGTTTCTAAACAGGTTCTTAAAAGCTAAGCTTGTTTTTAGGAAACCAGGTAAGTTGGATAGTGGTAGTAGTTACCGTCTGGATGCTGGCGGGATAGGTTGGAGTGCCAGTCGGATAGATAGGTGCGCTCCAGTGCTCCAGCGCGAATTTGCCATTGATTTCCAGGTCCTTGCCTACCCGTTTTACCACTTGGAAATTGATGTCATTCAGAGTAGTGCCACCGGGTATGAACAGATTCGTCGCTTTTTGACTGCGCATGCCAACCTGCAGCCATTCATTTCCACTCAGATGATAGGTAACCCATGCCTGGCCACCTTTGTCCTCGCGGCCAATCCAGTCGCCGAAGAGTACGCCCTTGTTCGTATAACCCTGTCTCTGAATTGCCTCCCAATACATGAAATGGCCGCCTGCGGTGGCGTTCGATGCGGCAGGATCGGTCGAGACCGCCTCGGCTCGCACATCCAGCTTGGGAATCCCCGGTACGTGAGAAAGATAAAGACCCGGACGATAAGCAGCGCGCCGCGGGGCGTCAATGGGCGAAACGTCGTCATGGACTTCCGAATCCGCGTAGAGCGTGAGCCAATTGCTGATCCAGGGAAGTCGGTAGGAGAAGTCGAAGGAGCCAAAGCGCGCTCCCGGATCAGATGAACTGTTTTTCACGTTGCCCTGAGGTGCGGAAAAGCTAAAAAAGCTTCTCAAGAAGGAATGGAGATTGATGGACTCGTGGTCCTTCCCGCCCCAGATGACGGTACGTTCGAAACCAAATTCCAGATCCCTGGTTGGCCGGAAACTCACCTTCTCCACATGGACCCAGGGATCGTTGGGGTAGGCGTGTCCTTTTAATGATCCCACCAGAAAGTCATACCGGAAAGGCCCGGTCAAGTAGGAAAGCAGAGGGACATGTAGCGGCTCGACGCGGTTGATGCGGAAAGAATAGATATTCTCCGCGTTGTTGGAGTACGCCATCGCTCCACCCTGGGCGGGGCTCAGCCAGCTGTCCTGTTTGCCAAAGGATATTTCGTGGTTGAGATAGTTCGCGGAGACATAGGCCTCCAGGATGCGGCCATTGGTGGCTTTGGCAATCGGTCCAACCGGGATGGTAGACAACTGATTCAAAGGGATCGGCGAACATACCCCCGGTGTCCCAAATATCTGATTTGACCAGCACGAGGGAGTGTAGAAATAATTCGTCAAGTCGATCGTCGAGAGCGCCTGGGCTAAAGCAGTTGAATAGCCGGTGCCGGAAGGCGCGCCCTGGAATTCCCCTCGCGCATATAGCAAAAAGTGGCCGGCAGACGCATAGCCGCTGGCGCCGGTGTAATCGTTGAAACCGCTTTGGTAGGGACGCCCGTAGTCGTTGATCACCGTAGAACCCAGGTGAAAGCTGTCGCGCAAGGGAGTTCCGCTAATCGCGCGCTCAACCGAATAGACTGACTCCACGCGAGTCTTCCCCTTATGGGTTCCGCAGGGACCTTGAACATCGAAATGCAGTTCGTGGGTCAGCGATTCATAAATTCCCTGTGCCTCGTCCGCCGTCGGACCAGGGTCGACATCCTCCAACCGGGCCTCCGCCTCCTCAAGCATGTGGTCCAAACTGGAGCGGGTATACGGGCGCATCCCCAGGTAAACCGAATCGATAAATCCCAGCGCGTACAACCGCCACACGGCTGGGTACACCCAGCTATCGACCGGAATATATGGGGAATCAAGCGAGGAAGTTTCGCAGACCGAGTCGATGTCCGCGGCATTGTTTCCCTGCTGGCCGGCGCCTGCAGGGGCACCGGACTCTTCGGCCGCGATCGGGTTGGCGCCTACTAGAACAAGTCCTGCAAGGATGGCTGCTATGGGGGCGATAGGGAGGAGTGCCGGTCGTCTGCTCACGGTCATTCCCTCACTTTACCACTGGCGGAACGGTCGCAATGCATCAAAAGTCAGCCTGATCGAGCAACTACCCGAGCTTGGTGAAATGGAATTTGCCCCTGAAAATGAATGACTTGCCGCCACTGGTCTGATGACAATAGCAGCTCAGAGGTTGGTTGTTTTGCCTGCCGAAAAGATGCTCGCATTGGTGCATTGGCCTACGCGGTGAGCATCTCCGGATCTAACCCTTTGCCGATGAGATACTTCTTCATGTTTTCAAGGGGATCGTCAAGGGGAGAGAACTGGCAGTCGATCAACGTCGGCCCGTTGCCTTTGCGCGCGTGGGTTGTGGCCTCGGATGCCACGCGGTAGACTGCTACGACATCGTTTCCGTCCACTGAAATAACCGGGATCCCATGGCCATTCTTTTTCATTGGGATCGTCTCGCCGTTTATGTGGGAGTTGGAGTTCGCCTTTCGATCCATGGAGACGAAGAGGATGGGGAGATTCTGCTCCGCGGCCAAGGTAAGAGCTTTGAGCCATCCGATGTGGGAGCCTGACTTGCTGCTTGAAAAGAGCAGGGTGATCTTCTGATCGTCCTTGTTCTCCCTGGCTGAGCGTGTGGCAAGCGAGAGCCCCGGTGCGATTTCGACGGAGGGGTTAATGGCTTTGAAAGACGCATTCGGCCACAGGGAGGGGGCGACGGTGTCATGAGAACGCAGATCGAAAGTGGCGCCCACTGCGGCAGCTTCGCGGCCCAGAATCGAGTCGGAGGGCATTCTGCGTTTGATCTGTTTGTGGGAGTTCTCGGCCATTCTGCGGCATTCCAGCATGGCGGCATACATGGCGAGCAGCTTCCGTTTGGGAATAAGCGAGAAGCCTTCTTGAACGGGTGCAATTTCCACTTTGGTTTTTGTCATGGTCGATTGAGGATAACTGGTGCAGCGATTGTAAATGGGCGGCATCGCCGAGTCTGCAACTTTCACCACCAAAGGAAGAAATGCTAGGGTAAAGCGGATATGAGCTCAGCTACGGCCGATGTACTCGGCGAAATTGGATTGCCGGTTCCAATCCGCGAACTGGCGGCGAAAACATGGGACGTGATTGTTGTGGGCGCTGGCCACAATGGGCTGGCCTGTGCGGCATATCTGGCGCGGGCCGGGCAGCGCGTGCTGGTGGTCGAGAGCCGCGCGCGCGTTGGCGGAGCTTGCACCATTGAGGAGCCATTTCCGGGCGTGCGCATGTCTCCCTGTGCTTACCTTGCAGGGCTGCTCCATCCTCTTGTCCTCGAGGAGTTGGAGCTTCCTCGCCGTGGTTATGTATGGACCCCCGCCGTCAATGGACTGTTTGTGCCTTTCCTCGATGGATCGAGCATTCAGCTATGGGATGACGACGAGCTTTGCGAGGCTGAGGTGCGCGCCCTCTCTCCCGGCGACGTCGAAGGATTTCGCGCCATGTGCGATGTGATTCGCCGTCTCCGCAATGCGCTGCGTCCTGAGGGCTCGGGCGATCTTTGGATTGGGGACGCACCCACGCGCGAGCAACTGGAAGATCGACTGGCCGGCGATGTGGAAGCGCGATCAGTGCTATTCGATTGGTCGATGGCCGAGTATGTCGAGCACTACATCCAGGACGAGCGGCTACAGATTGCGTACCTCGGTCAAGGCGTAATCGGAACCAACGCCAGCCCCTTCGATCCCGGCACGGCGTCCATTCGCTTTCATCATTCGTCCGGCCGGTTGGGCGGGATCGCCGGCATGTGGGGCTATGTACGCGGCGGCATGGGCATGGTGTCGTTCTATATTTGCGATGCCGCGCGTGAGGCTGGAGCTACAGTGGTATCGGGCGTGCCGGTTGCCAGGATTATCCCTGGCGAGGGCATTGAGTTGGAAGGCGGAGAACGCATATCCGCTCGAACGGTTGTGTCAAATGCCGACCCGCGCCAAACACTCCGTCTTCTCGGTAAAAATGCCGACACAAGCTGGCGCTCGCAAGTCGAGCGCGTTCCAATCGAGGGCTGTACGGTCAAGCTGAACGTACATCTGCGCGAGTTGCCGAATTTCACCGCAAGGCCCGGAGTGAATGAACCGCACCACTATGGCCAGATCAATGCGCCACTTACCAAAGATGAATGGAAGGCCGGCTATGCTGCGGCGCGGCGCGGTGATCTGCCCGAGCATCTGTGGTGCGAGTTATATTTCCAAAGCGCGCACGATCCATCCATCGTTCCGCCCGGCGAGCACACAATGAGCGTGTTCGCGCAATATGTGCCGTACAAATTCGCGCATGGAACATGGGATGAGCGGCGCAATGAAGTACACAACCTCACCATGAAATCTCTGGCGCGCTTCTGTTCAAATATTCCCGATGCGGTGATCGAAGCGCAAGTGCTTGGGCCTCCCGATATCGAACAGAAAGTCGGCCTCACCGGCGGCCATATCTTTCAGGGCGAATGCTTGCCTCAATACATGTGGGCTAACCGGCTCCCTGCGCGCACTCCCATGGACGGCGTGTATCTGTGCGGCGCCGCTACGCATCCCGGCGGCAGCGTTATCGGCATCAATGGGCGCAATGCCGCCATGGCCGTGCTGTCCGACATCGCGAAACGAACCCTCGGCAAAATTTAGCTGCACTCCGGCGCGCGGCTCTGGTATGCTGCGCGCACATGGATCAACATCCAGCGCTCAAACGAGGCATCCGGTTTCGCGACCTGGTGCTGTTCTACGTAGTTGTCGTTCTCAGCGTGCGCTGGACGGCTTCTGCCGCGACCGCAGGCCCCAGTATTCTCATCGTCTGGATTGCCGCCCTCACTTGTTTCTTCATTCCCTTAGCCGCCAGCGTCATGGAACTTTCTTCGCGTTATCCCGAAGAGGGCGGCATCTACGTGTGGACCCGCGAAGCATTCGGCGATTTCTCCGGCTTCATCTGCGCCTGGACTTACTGGATGAGCAACCTGCCCTATTTCGCGGGCGTGCTCTACTTCGGCGCGGCCTCCACACTGTTTGCCTTTGGCCTGCGCGCTCACAGCCTCAACGGCAACCCGCTTTACTACATCGCCTTCTCCGGCTTTTGGCTGGCCGCGATTACTTTGCTCAATATTCGCGGCGTCGACGTGGGAAAGTGGCTGAATAACATTGGCGCCCTGGGAAGTTTGCTTCCGCTGACCGTACTCCTGCTGCTAGCTGCCGTGTCCTATTGGCGTTTTGGACCGGCGATTCACGTTACCAGCGCGAGCCTTGTGCCCCACTGGTCGCTCGACAACGCTGTTTTCTGGTCGAACGTCTTCTTCGCCTTCAGTGCCATTGAGGCTGCCTCTGCCATGGGCGATGAGATTCAAAACCCGCGCCGCACGATTCCATGGGCACTGATGGTGGCCGGCGCCATTCTTGCCATCGGCTACATTGGAGGTACCTTCGCCCTGCTGCTTACGCTGCCTGCACAGGCAGTGGCCGGCCCCGACGGCTTTGTCACCGGCATCTACATGTTGGCCAGCCACCTTGGCCTCGGATGGTTGCTTATTCCCGTCGCGCTGCTGGTCGCGCTCAACTCGGTCGGCAATGCCGCCGCCAATCTTTCTTCCACGGCACGGCTGCCCTTTGTCGTTGGAGTCGATCGTTATCTGCCGCCCGCTTTCGGATGGATTCATCCCCGTTATCGAACGCCCTGGGTGGCCATCGCGGTCTACGGATTAGCTGGAGTCGTCGTCGCTCTGTTAAGCCAGGCGGGAACCACCGTTCGCGGCGCATATAACGTGCTGGTCAGCATGTCGGTAATATCGCTCTTTCTGCCCTACCTGTTTCTCTTTTCCGCCATGATCCGCATGCAGGGCCGCACTGCTTCGTCCCAGACTCGGCGCGTGCCCGGTGGCAAACCGGTAGCCATCGTGCTCGCTTCCATCGGACTAGCCAGCACAGCAGCGACTATTGTTCTATCTGTAATTCCCGGCGCCGATGAAACCAACAAGCCCCTGGCCGTGGCTAAAGTCTTAGGGGGAACAATGGTGCTCGTAGGAATAGGTGTCGGCGTCTTTCTGTTCTCCAGGTTCAAAACAAGGGGCGGATCAGCGCATTAACGCGGCATGCATTGAACCTTGACGGCGCTTGTGTCTTGGCCTCCGTATTGCGTGCCGAAATACTGGACGACGAGTTCCGAGCTGCTAACCCAATGAACATCCTCAGCCTTCACCGCTGCCGAGCCTCCCGAGAAAATGGTATACGTGTTGAATCCATGCAAGGTGAATAACTCGACATCCGTGCTCCCACCGAGCGCACCAACATCCGCAACCATGATTCTCACAGCGGACTTGTGGTCCGGCGAGTAAATCGGGTTCGAATAGCTCCGGCAACCAGTTGCGGCATAATTCAAAATCACAAACAGTAATCCCAAGAGGGCTACGGGAACGGAAAGGATTTGGACGGGAAGGCGAAGCAATCTTCGCTTCCGCCGCACCAAAGTTGCGCAAAGGAGAGAGCCAAAGAACAGCAGGATGCTGAAGACGAATCGACGCACAATCCACCATTCAACGAAGAACATAACTGAAAATCCATCCTTGGATCGATTCCTTCGAGCACAACTTACTGCGGAAATCAAGCACTACGTCGAATAGTCCGCATTAATGTGTATGTACTCGACCGTTAAATCCGTAGTCCAGAAAACGCACTTGCCCTCGCCCTGGTGAAGCTCGATCGATACAGAAAACTCCGGCTGCGCAATGTAATCGTGCGCTGCTTTCTCGTCGAACTCCACAGCACGCCCGCCGTCGCGGCAGATCTGCAAATCACCAAACCGTATGTCAATTTGGTCAGGATCGACCTCCGCGCCTGAATACCCGATAGCCGCCATCAGCCGACCCCAATTGGGATCGTTCCCGGCCCATGCAGTCTTCACCAACGGGGAATGCGCAATAGCTTTGGCGATACGCAATGCATCCGCATCCGTCGCAGCGCCGCCAATGCGCAGTTCCACCACATGAGTAATCCCTTCGCCATCCGCAACCACCTGCCGTGCAAGCGATGTGCAGACCTGGCTGAGGGCGCCAGCGAATGCATCGTTGTTCTGGCCGATCGTCGCTCCGCTGGCGCCGGAAGCAAGCAGCAGAACTGTGTCATTCGTTGAGGTGTCGCCGTCAACCGAGATGCGGTTAAAGCTAAGGTCGATCGATTGGTTCAGATAAGCCTGCAGGTCCGCAGGTCCCACAACGGCATCCGTAAGGATGTACATCAGCATCGTCGCATGCGGCAACAGTTGCGGGTGAATCATGCCCGATCCTTTGCCCACGCCAACGATGCGGACCTCGCGCAGTGTGCCCTCGGCGTCCAGTACATCGAAGCGCGCAAAGGCAGTTTTCTCCACTGTGTCAGTTGTAAGAATGGCCTGTGCGACCTGCTGGAAGTGATCGAACTCCGAGCCAAGCGAAGCTGCGAGCCCAGGCATCGCTGCGATCAGTTTCTCCGCAGGCAGCGGAACCCCGATGATCCCGGTCGAGGAAGGGAAGACCTCTTCCGCTGTGCAGCCGAGGACTTCCGCAGCGGCTCGACATGTTGCGCGCGCGGCCGCCAGGCCCGGCTCTCCAACAGCACAATTGGCATTGCCTGCATTGATCGCGACCACGCGCACATGGCCGCCGCTGGCGCGAAGGTTTTCCTTATCGACGATGAGCGGCGCCGCAGTCACGCGGTTGGAGGTGAAGGCCGCCGCCGCGCTCGCCGGTTTGTCGGCAACAATGAGGGCAAAATCGGTGCGGCCGCTCTTCTTTAGACCGGCCTTGGCGGCGCCGAATTTGAAGCCTTGAGGAAGCAGGATTTGGGTTGCGTCTGACATGGTGGTTAACCCATTTAATCTAACAGGTGCCTGCGCGCCACATCGTAAACGGGAAGTTTCGGAGGGAGCAGTCAACGGGGACTTCCAGAGTGAGCAGGCAACAGGAAGTTTCGGAGGGAGCAGGGGGTTTTAACCCCCTGAGCGTAGTCCAATCGGGATCGCCTTCAGGCGCGGGGCCTTTGCCCGCTTACCGGAATTGATTGAAACGCGACGATGATATTCGTCCTGCGTTTTTGATTGGGAGGGAAATGACTGAGGTCAAGGAAAGTGAGTTTCTTGAACTGCGCCAGGTGAATGTGGCCCGCGGCGACCGTGTGGTCTTGCACGATGTAAACCTGTCGATCCGGACCGGGGAACACGTGGCGATCCTCGGACCCAACGGATGCGGCAAATCAACCCTGATCATGGCCATGAGCTGCCAGGTCTATCCCATTGTCCGGCCGGGAATGGTGGTGCGGATCTTCGGCCGGGAACGTTGGGACCTTACCATGCTGCGGCAGCATTTTGGGGTGGTCGGCGCCGAGTTGCCGGGAGAACGAACCGCAGTCACAACCGGACTCGATGCGGTGACGGCCGGGTTCTTTTCCGCATCGACGTTATGGCCAAATCTGCATGTGACCAGGGACATGCGCGCGCGGTCCCACGAGGCTCTGGAGCGCATGGAGGCTACCCATCTTGCGGATCGTTTGGTTGGCGAAATGTCAGCCGGGGAGAAGCGCCGCATCGTCATCGCGCGAGCGCTTGTTCACCGGCCGAAACAATTGCTGCTGGACGAGCCCTCGAATGCACTCGACCTGGCGGCGCAGCGCGAATTAAGGGAAACCCTGCGCAAGCTGGCGCATGAAGGAACTGGCCTCGTCCTGGTAACGCATCACCTGGGCGATATTCTCCCCGAAATTGAAAGGGTAATTTTGATGCGCGCCGGCCGGATTGTTGGGGACGGGCCGCGCGCCGAGTTATTAACAGAGCCCTGCTTGAGCGAGCTATTCGGAGCGTCCGTGCGAATCGGGCGAGATGAAGAGTGGCTGCACAGCTGGTGAAAAGTGCATGGAGTAGCCGCTCTGGTCCTGCTCGTAAGTCTTTTGTTTTCGAAATTGGTCTGGAATGCCCTGGACGCAAATGCTTTGTTTCAGGGGGTCGAAATGGGTTTTTTAGGCGTAACGTATCTGTTCTCAGTCCGGTGGGGCAAAAGTTGGGGAGGGGTGGGGTACAACTCGGTCGCGAATGTCGTGTTTTTCGCCGGTGGTGCGGGGTTCCCCGGACAGTTCTTTGCCTCATCATTTCTTGATTCTGCGCCGTCGAGGGGAAATGCACTGCAAATTGGGATGAGATTTTTTTGGGACTGCGGGCAATCGGAGCGAACCCGTTTGTGATCTGAGAACTTGACGCGGCAGGCCGTTCGGCGGTACTTTGGGCTTACACGGGAAAGGAGGTTGATCCAGCTGATGAGTATTGATTGTTCCAGATGTATCGTACGTGAGGTGACTGAGGCCTAGGGCATCGCGCCCTCAGACCCCATGTTTGTCCCGCGGAAGCATCAACCGCCGGGACCTTGGCACTCGCGGCAGCGCGATGGCCTTAGTCCAATCCCAACAGTCCACCGGCAGCGGCCTGGGCAGTGCGCTCAGGCCGTTGTTGTGTTTGAGGCGGCTCAAAATTGAGACCGTGGGCACCCGGAACCTTGCCGGTTTTCTGGGCTGGCTGCGTCCAGTCCCTTCCCTGCGTTAAACTCGTACGCGATGCGGGTATTCGGGATTGACTGCGGGACCGAAACAACCGGCTACGGCGTCGTCGAGTCTTCGGACACCGGCCGTCAGCCAAAGCTGATCATGAAAACCATGGGCGCCATCCGTCTGAAAAAGGCTCTCACAACGGCACAGCGCCTGTTGCAGGTTTATACCGAGCTGAGCACCGAACTGGAGCGCTGGACCCCCGACGCAGTCGCGATCGAGGAGGTCTTCTACTCCGTGAACGCAAAAAGCGCGTTGAAGCTGGGACAGGTACGCGGCGTAGCTCTGTTGGCGGCCGCAACGCAAAAACTTCCAGTAGCCGAATATGCGCCACTCAAGATAAAGTCGAGCGTGGTGGGGTACGGTTTGGCGAAAAAGGAGCAGGTACAGTTCATGGTGGCGCGGTTGCTTGAACTGAGCGAGGTGCCGGAGCCGGCGGATGCGGCGGATGCGCTGGCCATTGCGATTTGCCATATTCATACGGCGCAGACCCTCGCCGCGCAGGGGGCAAGCCGATGAGGCTGGCTTGGGTTGCTACTGCCGCGCTGGCCATGGCGCTGCCGGCGATGGGAAGTGCAGGGCCGGCCGGTCCCGTGGTGGAAGTGGATTATTCGAACCCGGGACTGACTCCGGCGCACTGGGTTATGACACTTTCTCCCGATGGCAGCGGGCATTTCCGCTCCGAGCGAGGCAATGCCCCCGCGGACCCGTCGCAAGGCTTTGAAGCCGCCAATGTCGATCGGGACATTCATGTAAGCACGCAATTTGCCGGGCACGTCTTCGATGTGGTCCACCAGCACAGAGATCTCCAATCGGACTGCGAGAGCCATATGAAGGTGGCTTTTCAGGGATGGAAGAAACTCACCTACAGCGGGCCGGATGGCGCAGGAAGTTGCACGTTCAATTACTCGAAGGACAAGCAGATTCAGGATTTGGGCGAAGCGCTGGTTGCCGTGGCGGGCACAATTGTCGAGGGCGCGCGGCTGGAGACTCTCTTGCAGCACGACCGGTTGGGCCTCGACAAGGAGATGGAATACCTGTTGGAGGCAGCCGGAGATGGCCGCGCCCAGCAGATTTGTACCATTCAAGGAATTCTGCAACGTCTGGCCGAGGATTCCGAAGTCATGGAGCGGGTGAGGAAGCGCGCCAGGCAATTGTTGGCGCGAGCCGAAGGATAGACGGGCCAGAAACAAAATTTAGGAGTAACTTTGGAAGCAGGGAAGTGTCGAATGTTCGTGGGCAGCCCGGTGGGGCGAATCGCGGCCACGAAGTGGAGCGGTGGGAAGGCAGGATTCCATGAGCGGAATTGGGCGGATTGAAGTAAATCGCGATGGGATGGCGGGACGGCGGTTGAGCGCGTGGCTGCTTGGAATGGCGGTGCTGATGATTGGGTCGCTGGCGCTCGCTCCGGCTATGCGCGCCGACGACGCAGGCGCTGGCCAGCCGGCGCGTGCGGTGCGCCTCAGCAGCGTGGACGGCCAGGTGCAGCTTTCGCAGGGAAATCAGACCCTTGCCGATGGAGCGGTCGCCAACACGCCTCTGTTTGAGGGCACGCACGTTACCACCGGAGAGGATGGGCGCGCGGAGATTCAGTTTGAAGATGGCAGCGTGGCCCGCCTCTCGCCGAATAGCTCGCTGACGTTGTCGGTGCTTCGCGGCGCGGGCTCGAACGGCGAAGCGCAGATCTCCATCGAAAGTGGCCTGGGCTATTTTGAACTCCAGGGCGGCGGCATTGCCGGGACGATCAAGGTTGGGTTTGGCGATAGCGTAGCGACGGCAACCGGATTTACCGTGATGCGTATCAACCTCGACACCCCGCCCGGAGAACTGGCCGTCTTCTCCGGAAACGCCCATCTGGAGCGCGGCAGTGCTGTCTCTGTCGATATGCACGGCGGCGAAAGCCTGGCGCTGAGCGCGAACGACGTGAGCCGCTACACGCTGAATGAGACCATCGAGCCGGACTCCTGGGACTCGTGGAACTCCGACCGCGACCAGGTGTTGACGTCGGAAGCGGCGACCGCAACCGGCGCTACCAAGAATTATGCCGAGAGCAGCAACCCGGCATGGAACGATCTGGACGCGAACGGGAACTGGTACAACGTTCCCGGCCAGGGAAATATCTGGTCGCCCTATGCGGCTTCGAACGCCGGGTGGGATCCTTATGGGAATGGGAATTGGGGATACATTCCGGGATATGGGTATTCCTGGATTTCGGGGAATCCCTGGGGGTATCTGCCCTATCAGTGCGGCATGTGGAACTGGTATGACTCGTTTGGCTGGGGTTGGGCGCCCGGGATCGGCGGTTGCAATCCCTGGTGGTTTGGGGGAGCCTATTATGGCCCCAACATCGGCACAGGGTATGGTGGGTACCGCCCACCGTTGCGTCCCCATCCGCCCAGACGTCCATTTGGCGGCGGCAGAGGCCTGATTGCCGTCAGCCGGCACACAGTGGGACCTGTTGCTACCTTGCCGTCGCGGGACAAGACTTCGGTGGTCAATATTGCTGGATACACGGTGCAGCCCATGCATGAACTGAGTCCGCGCCCGATCTACGATCACTCGGCGTCCGGGTTTGTGAATCGTACAGTCCTGGCAAACGGTACTGTGATCACGAATGCCGGTGGAGTGCCGCAGACCGGAAATATGCGGAGTGCCGGGCCAACGTTTGGCGCGAACCGGGCCGGGAGCGCGCCCACCTCTGGCGCCAGAAGCGCGTCCGGTGCCCAACACAGCTTCTCGGGCGGCGGCGCTCCTGCTGCGAGCCATCCATCGGGCGGCGGCGGCTTTAGTGGAGGCGGCGGTGGTGGGGGTGCTGCTCACGCTGGCGGCGGTGGCGGCGGTGGTGGCGGCGGAGGTTCGCATCACTAAGACTCAGCGGCATGAATTGTAGCTGAATTGAACATCGAAGGAAGAATAGCCGCGCGCTGGAGACTTGTTCAGTAAGTTCCCAGTTCGCGGCTTTTTCGCTCTGAAAATATTCTTAACCGATTTGCAGTTCATTTGCTCCCTTGCGCGCACAATCGAGTCAGTTCATTCAAAGGAGCGCCGGCCGCAATAAGCTGTCACGAAACTCGGACCCGAGAATGGATGAGCAACAGCCTCCCGAAGGGGAAGAATAGCTCCAACTTTCAGGCCCCGCAACAGCCTTCCGAACTAGGGAACGATAGCTCCAGACTTTCAGGCCCCGCAACAGCCTCCCGAAGGGAACGATAGCTCCAGACTTTCAGCCCTCGTAACAACCTCCCGGAGGGAGGAACGATAATAGCCCAGGATGAAATCCTGGGAAAGCATCCCAACACGAACCCTGAGCCCCAGCGGGGCGGCACGAACCCATCCCAATGAGTTCCGGCCCTCACTATTTCCACGCCTCGCAACAGCCTCCCGGAGGGAACGATAGCTCCAGACTTTCTGCCCTCGTAACAACCTCCCGGAGGGAGGGAACGATAATAACCCAGGATGAAATCCTGGGAAAGCATCCCAACACGAACCCTGAGCCCCAGCGGGGCGGCACAAATCCAGCCAAGCCAATCAATTTCGGCCATCAGGTTTCGGAATAGCCTCAAGCCCGGCTGTCGCACGGAAGCGCCCGAATAGCTACATAGCCCCCCTCCCCTACATTATCTTTAGTAACATTTGCAGTTAATTAATTCGATAACAGATAAGTCCAACCAATAGAACGAAACTATCCACTTCCTTGTCAAATCCAAAGAATATGGTAACTACCAAGAACTACACATAGCAAAGGCCGCCCGAGTCTAACTAGGCGGCCTTTGGCGTCATGGATCGCAACGTGTTGCAGCTATTACCGGCGATGCTTTGCGCGATAGATTGAGCGCGACGTGCGATTTAGCCGGTGGTTGAGGTGAACACGATCTCTACGGTTGAGGCGGCCATGGTTCGCGATGCGCATCATGCGTTCCTGGTGGCCGATCGATGCTTCGCGGCGTTCCAGCCGAGCGCCCTGGCGGGCATTGAGGCGTCCGCTCTGGATGCCCTGACCGATGCGCTGCTGTTGGTGTTCACGGCGCTGGTTAATGGTGGTGGCATGGCGCTCGACGGGAGCAGGGGCAGGAGCGGGTGCTGCTTGAGCAAGGCCAAAGGTTGAGCTAAGTGCGAGAAGTCCGACGCCAAACAGAGAAACTTTCATGGTGTATCTCCTTGAGAGGCGGCGGTTTGATTTAGCTTCTTATTCCGATCCGCACTCACATCCATCCAGACACAGGCCTGACCTAAGTGTTGCGAAGAGTTTTTAAGAGCTGCAACTTTAGGTTGAGTTGAAGTTAGTGTCCTGTCCCAGAAAATCGCGAGAAAACTGCTGCTATCATCCTGAGCATCGTGACTCGCGCCGCAAGTTACATCGGGGATGAACACCTCGCCCGGCGCGCAGAAAAGGCTCCGTGCCCCGTTCTTGCGATTTTTTCCTATCGCAAGGGCGGGAAACCTCAACCCTCAACCAGCCCCGTTCACCGCGAGCGAACGGAGGAAACGCCACATGAACTCATGCAGGCGAATTGGTCGTTTGCAAAGCATTCCATAGAGCGGCGAGCGTCTCGATGGGAAGAGCTTCAGCGCGCGCGTGTGAATCGATGCCTGCGCTTGTAAGTGCCGAAACGATTGCTTCAGGATTGAAGCCCGCGGCGCGAAGATTGTTGGCGAGCGTCTTGCGCTTTTGCGCGAAAATTTTGCGAACGAAAGGAAGGAAGCTCGTCTCTTCCACTCCCAGTTCGGTAAAACGCGGAGCGAAACGCCAACGGAACACGGTGGAATGTACGTCGGGCGGCGGAGAGAAAGCGCTTGGAGGAAGCGTGAACAGATTTGTGGCTGGCCCGTACAACTGGGCGGTCACGGAGAGCAGGCCGTAGTCGCGCGAGCCGGGATCAGCCGTAATGCGCTCGGCGACTTCACGCTGCACCATCAAAACGGCCCGATCGAGCACCGCGGAACTCGCAGCGAGCTTCAACACGATTTGCGAAGTGATGTAGTACGGCAGATTTCCGAATACCAGCAGAGGCTCGCCCGCTTGCGTGCTTGCCGCGCAGAAGTCGAAGTTGAGCACGTCCTGCTGATGGATTGTCAAGCGGTCCGGCGGGAACAGCGTGCGGAGATGGGTGGCGAGGCCGGGATCGAGTTCGATGGCCACCACATTTGCGGCTCGCGCCACCAGAGCCGCGGTAATAGCGCCGCCTCCTGGGCCGATTTCGACTACGGTGCGGCCGCTCAGGTCGCCAAGCGACGAGGCGATACGCTGGATAGCGTCCGTGTCGTTCAGGAAGTTCTGTCCGAGCCTGGGTTTGGCGGGCATGGTCTTCCTTGATGGTAGACGAGCGGGGAAGCTTGGTTAAATTGATTGGAGCGAAGAGCCTGTCGGTCAGCTTTCGTTGCGGTAGAGCATGTCGCGCATTGCTTTGCGCCGCTCAGCGTTTAATCCGCTGTCCGCTGTCTCTACCAGCGCATCCAGGGAGGGAGCGCCGGGGACGGAGACATCTTCAGGCTCACTGCACTCGGGGCAGCGATTCGCAAAGCCGGGCTTGTTGGGCCTGAGCTCAAACTCTTCCCCGCAAACGACACAGGTTTTGATAGGAAAACTCATCGCTTCCCGATTATTTTAACGCAGGAGGATTATTCCTGCACGGTCTGGCCCGCATACTCGAATCTGTTTTGCGGTCGAAACTTGTTTAGATGTTTTCCTGCCCTTCGAGCGGAGCTGACGGGCCTGGATATAGCTGCTTGACAAACCACATGACCGGCAGTCCGAGGAGAATCAGCGCCGTGCCGAGCAGGGAGCCCTTGAGGTTTCCCAGATAGCTTGAGACGAGCACAGCGGTGGCACAGAGGACAAAGATTGCCGGCAGAATCGGGTAACCCCAGACTTTGTAAGGCCGCGTCGCATCGGGCCGGCGGCGGCGATAGACGAAGACTGTGGTCGCGGTGAGCATGTAGAAGAGCCACTCGGCAAACACAGCCAACTCGAAGAACTGCTGGAAGCGGCTGAGGAACAGCAGCAGCACAGTCGAGATGAGAGCCTGAACAATAAGCGAAGTCGAAGGCGACTGCCAGCGTGGATGAATATGCGCGAATTGGCGGAAGAACAGGCGGTCTCGCGCGGCGGCAAACGGAATGCGCGCGCCGCTCATGATGGTTCCGTTGAGCGTGACAAAAATGCTCAACGCCATCGCAGCTGCAACGAATCCGGCGCCAGCGGGTCCGGCAATTACGGTGAGCGCGGCTACAGCCGGACGTTCGCTGGCAGCAATTTGCGTCGCAGGAAGGATGTACTGGATAGCAGCATTGGTGGCCATGAAAAGAAATCCGACAATAAACAGGCCGCCGATCAACGCGATGGGCAGCGATCGCTCCGGGCGTCGAACTTCGCCGGCAACCATGGTGAGGTCGTTCCATCCGTCATACGCCCAGAGCGTGGCAATCAGCGCGGCCATGAATCCGCTTAACCCGCCAACTGCATGTGGCAGTCTCGTGGTGAAATTGGAAAGGGATCCAGACGTTGCGGCAAAGCACAAGCCCGCAACAATCAGGATCAGGACCACCTTGAGCGTCGTGAACACTAACTGAAAGTCGGCAGCCTTCTTGATGCCCAGATAGTTCAGCCCCGTGATGAACCACGTAACGGCGATGGCAAAGACTTGCGACCAGAGCAGCGGAACTGGGCCGGGAATGGCAACACTCAGCCAGTGAAATGCCGGGAAGAAGCCGAGGGTGCGTGCCAGCCCAATCGTCACAGCGGCAATCGATGCGGGCTTGGCGACGGCGAACCATGTCCACATGTAGAGAAAGGCTGTCGTATCGCCGTAAGCGCCGCGCAGGTAGACAAATTCGCCTCCTGCATAAGGCATCATGGCGCCAAGTTCGGCGTAGGTCATCGCGCCAAACAGCGACAGCAAGCCGCCAACAATCCACGCCAGATAAACCAGGGCGGAAGAGCCCACGTCCTGCATCATTTCGCGGGGCACAAGAAAGATGCCGCTGCCGATAATGGTGCCGACAACGATGGCCGTGGCTTGCGATGCTCCCAGAACGCGGGGCAGGTCGGCAGGAGTGTTTTGCGATTGCGCGGTGTGAGTTTCGCTCATGCGGTGAAAAGAGATTACCACCACCTGCGGCGGGGCAGACGGCGCTTGCGCGCCAGGAGGCTCGTGGCTTCCCGCCCTTGCGACAGAAAAAAGCTGCAAGATGCTTCCTTGTCAAATAAAAATACTTAAGTCTGCACTTGACAATCATTCTAAATCACGCAATACTTAAGTTGTTGCTTAACTAAATCTCCCCTTGGAGGAAGGAAATGATCACCATGGAAGCACAAGCCGTCGTTCACAACACATTCGTTCTCGAGCGCTCTTTTCCAGTATCGCCGGAGCGCGTATTCACCGCTTTTGCAGACCCTGAGAAAAAGCGCCGCTGGTTTGCCGAGGGGCAAAGCCATGAACTGCAAAGCTATAAGATGGACTTTCGCCTGGGAGGCAAGGAGTTCTTTGCTTCCCGATTCAAGGATGGCATCCCGGTGGTGGCAGGCCTCTCGCTGAAATGCGAAAACATGTACCGTGATATTGTTCCCAACCGCCGCATCGTCTTCACCTCGACCATGGCAATGGAGGGAAGGTGCTTCTCGGTATCTTTGGGCACGGTTGAGCTGTTGCCCACTGAAAAGGGAACCGACTTGATCCTCACGTTCCAGAGCGCATTTCTTGAGGGCGCGGACGGGCCTGAAATGCGGCAGGCGGGATGGCGCGGGCTGCTGGAAAAACTGGCCAAGGAGTTGGAACAATAGGCGGGGCGGGCGACGTGATGGACAAGAAAAAAATCGATATCGACCGCGTCTTCCAGGCGCTCGGAGATCCGACGCGGCGGGCATTGCTGGAGCGGTTAAGCCCTGGGCCAATTTCGACGCCGATGTCGGTTTCGAAGCTGGCCGAGCCGCTCCAGATGACGCTTGCGGCGGTGGTGCAGCACCTTCAAGTGCTGGAAGATGCGGGGCTCGTCAAGACGGAAAAGGTCGGCCGCGTGCGCAGCTGCCGGGTCGAAGCTACTGGTCTCAGAGCCGCAGAGCAATGGTTGAAAGCGCGGCGGCCCGAGTGGGATCAAAAGCTCGATCGGCTGGAGGAATTGTTTGCGCAGGAGGATGGAGAGTAAGCAGCGCTCCCAAAAACGATGCTTGGCTTGCGGAGTTTCATAGGATAGCGTAGAGAGTGCTTCGAGCGCGGTCGCTGCGCCCCTCGCGTAAACTTCGCAGATTTTGGAGGATCTCCATGTCCCATGCTCTCCGTCAGCCTTGTTTGACCATCACGTTCCTCTTCCTCAGTGGCGGAAGTCTCGCGTGTGCAATCGGCTCTGGCCCCGCGGACCGAGTGGCTACCGATCCAAAGGCCATCATGTCCACGGTGCAG
>Ga0182016_10003280_pt1 | contig 18605 bp, 13 predicted proteins | sample 712S2MmetaG_FD_120491 | JGI IMG/M metagenome (GOLD analysis project Ga0182016, IMG submission 120491) | Permafrost microbial communities from Stordalen Mire, Sweden - 712S2M metaG | ecosystem: Environmental > Terrestrial > Soil > Wetlands > Permafrost | place: Sweden: Stordalen | collected...
AAAAAACAATGGCCGCTCGCAGGCGGCCATTGTCTCGAATCCTATCCCAATTTCCTAGCCGCGCTTGGCGCGTACCGCTTCCTTGGCTTCGGTGTGTCCGCCGGCCGGGACTTCGGGAACGTCGGCCTTGGCCGCGCCAATGTTGAGGCGCTTGCGCAACTCGGCATCCATCTTCGCGAACACTTCCTTATTTTCTTTGAGGAAGTTGCGCGTGTTTTCGCGGCCTTGGCCGATGCGCTCACCCGCATAGCTGTACCAGGCGCCAGACTTCTCAACAATATTGTGGGTGACGGCCAGGTCGAGCACGTCGCCTTCGCGGCTGATGCCCTCGCCGTAGAGAATGTCGAACTCGGCCTCGCGGAAGGGTGCGGCAACCTTGTTCTTGACGATCTTGACCTTGGTGCGCGAGCCGACCACGGTGTCGCCCTCTTTGACGGCCGCAATGCGGCGGATATCGATGCGGCACGAGGAGTAGAACTTAAGCGCACGGCCGCCGGTGGTGGTTTCGGGGTTGCCGAACATCACGCCGATCTTTTCGCGGATCTGGTTGATAAAAATGAGAGAGGTGCGCGACTTTGAAACCGTGCCGGTGAGCTTGCGCAGCGCCTGAGACATGAGGCGGGCCTGCAGGCCCATGTGGGAATCGCCCATCTCGCCGTCGAGCTCGGCTTTGGGGACCAGGGCAGCCACCGAATCGACCACCAGCACATCGATAGCGCCGGATTTGACCAACGCTTCAGTAATTTCGAGAGCCTGTTCGCCAGAGTCAGGCTGCGAGACGAGCAGGTTGTCCACATCGACGCCCAGTTTTTTGGCGTAGCCGGGGTCAAGCGCGTGCTCGGCATCCACAAAAGCCGCCAGACCGCCGGCCTTCTGAGCCTCGGCGATGATCTGGAGGGTGATGGTAGTTTTGCCCGAGGACTCAGGTCCGAAGATCTCAATCACACGGCCGCGTGGAACGCCTCCCACGCCGAGGGCCGCGTCGAAGCTGATGGATCCAGTGGAGATAACCGCAATGGGCATAAGGGCTTCGCGCGATCCAAGCCGGACGATGGACCCTTTTCCAAACTGCTTTTCGATCTGTGCAAGGGCGAGTTCGACTGCTTTGGCGCGCTCGTCGGCTACGGGCATGGGTGGTTCCTCCTCAAAATATGGCAATCCAGAATCTCTCCGCCAATGCAACGCGGCGGACAAAATAAGAGCCTGGAAGACAAGGCGTTTCGAAGGGATTGTAGCAGGGCGAATTAGAGATTGACAGCAAAAAAGGCGAACAAACGGGAAAAAGATGTACGAGTTTGAGACACAGACGTGATGGCGCGCACAGGTGCGCATCAAATCATGAGATTGATGCAAATTTAGAAGCATAGCATCAAATATTAAATTGATGCATAATTGAGCTATGAGAACCACAGTCACACTTGATGATGATGTGCATGAGTTCGCGACCCATTACGCCAACTCCAAAGGAATCAGCCTCAGCGCCGCGATGAATGAACTTGTTCGCAAAGCCGAGAAACCTCAGGACCGCGAGCCCCTAATTGTGTTTTCTCCCGAAGGCTTTCCCATGTTCCCTCCCGCAGGCGGAACCATCACATCAGAGATGGTCAAGAAGATAGAGGAAGAGGAATTTGATCCGAAGAACTTTGCTTGATCTGAACGTTTTGATCGCGCTCGCCGATCAACGGCACAACCACCACCAGAAAGCCCGGAATTGGTTCACCGCATCCGGCAAGGATGACTGGGGTGTGTGCCCATTTACCGAGGCTGGATTTCTGCGCGTAACGACCAACGCCACATTTCGCCCCGGCCCACACACCTTCGAGCGGGCCTTAGCCATTTTGCAATCCCTTAAGACGCTGCCCGGCTACCGGTATTGGGAAATCAAACAAAGCTGGGTCACTCTCACAGCCCCGTTTGCCGCGCGCATTTCAGGCCACCAGCAAGTGACAGACGCATATCTGCTCAGCCTCGCCATCAAAGAAGACGGTGTGCTGGTGACATTCGACAAGGGAATCCGCTACATGGCCGGCGCCGAGTTTGCCGGCAACGTGCTGGTGCTTCAGTAGCGCGGCCCAGGGACATGCGATCCCACCCCCGCGGCAGGCGAAATCAAGAAACAGGTCCTTCGACTCCGCAACGCTCCGTACAGCAGGGGCACGAAGCTTCCGGGGCGGAACCGCCGTTCCGCAAGCGCGCTCCAACCCACCCCCGCGCCCAAGCCAGTTACATTGTTTATAGCGCCCCAAAGATTCCCCGCCCGCGCAAGGAGCCGAAGTGTCGAGCCATATCAGCAATCAGCGCCCCGCACCCGATAAAGTGATCTCCGATATTGCCGACTATGCTCTCAGCTACGAGATCAGGAGCGACCTGGCGTATAGCACTGCGCGCTATTGCCTGATGGATACGCTGGGCTGCGGACTTGAGGCGCTCGATTATCGCGCATGCACCCGGCTGCTGGGCCCCATTGTGCCGGGAACGGTAGTGCCGCACGGCGCACGCGTGCCAGGAACGGGCTACGAACTCGATCCTGTGCAGGCCGCATTCAACATCGGAACCTTGATTCGCTGGCTCGACTTTAACGACACCTGGCTGGCCGCGGAGTGGGGACACCCATCGGACAATCTCGGCGGCATTCTGGCAACGGCTGACTGGCTGTCGCGCACGGCGCTGGCGGAAGGCAAATCGCCGCTCAAGATGCGAGATGTATTGACCGCCATGATCAAGGCGCACGAGATTCAGGGCTGCCTTGCGCTTGAAAACTCATTTAACCAGGTGGGGCTCGACCACGTGGTGTTGGTAAAAGTAGCCACCACGGCCGTTGTATGCAAGTTGCTGGGGCTCACGCGCGAGCAAACCATCAATGCAATTTCGTTGGCGTGGGTCGATGGGCAAAGCCTGCGCACCTACCGGCATGCGCCCAACACGGGATCGCGCAAGAGCTGGGCCGCAGGCGACGCCACCAGCCGCGGCGTGCGGCTGGCGCTGATGGCCCGCATGGGCGAAATGGGCTACCCCTCCGCGCTGACTGCGAAAACCTGGGGCTTCTACGACGCTTCGTTTCGCGGCGGCGAATTCAAATTTCAGCGTCCCTACGGCTCGTACGTGATGGAGAACGTGCTGTTCAAAATCAGTTACCCGGCTGAGTTTCATGCGCAAACGGCCGTTGAAGCAGCGATGACGTTGCATTCGCGGCTGGCGGCGCGGGGGCTTAGCTCCTCGGCCATCCGGCGCGTCACGGTGCGGACCCATGAAGCGTGCCTGCGGATTATCGACAAAAAGGGGCCGCTCGCGAACCCCGCCGACCGCGATCATTGTATCCAGTACATGATCTCAGTTCCGCTGCTCTTCGGCCGTCTAACGGCGGCGGACTACGAGGATGAGATCGCACGCGATCTTAAAATCGATGCCCTCCGCGCCAAAATTGAATGCGTTGAAGAGCCGGCGTTTACAGCCGCTTACCACGACCCCGAAAAGCGCTCGATTGCCAATTCGCTTAAGCTTGAGCTCGAAAACGGCCGCGTAATGGAAGAGACTGTGGAGTACCCCCTCGGGCACAAGCGCCGCCGCGACGAGGGCCTGCCGCTGCTGGTTGAAAAATTCAGAACCAACCTGCGCCGCCGGTATCCGCATCTCGATCGCCAGAACAGGATTGTTGAGATCTCGCTCGACGCTGATGTGCTGGATGCGATGCCGGTAAACAAGTACGTCGAACTGTACCATCCCTGAACTTTTCCCGGCACTTTCCCCGTGCATGGGCTATATTTATCCTCCAGAACTCCAAATCCATCCCGGGGGCCCTCTTAATGGAGATATGTAAGCGCGTCTCTGCCTGCTTTATATTGGCTATTCTCTTCTTCTCGTGTTTTGCCGCGCGCGCGCAAAAGGGACCAAACGCGAACCCATACTACCAGCGGTTGCGCAATTTATTGCCTGGCGGCGCAGCCATCGCCGTCAACAATCTCGCCATCAAGCGTGACGCCGCGGTGTTCACCTTCAAGAGCGGAAGCTTTACTTTCTACGGCGAGGTCAACGGGAAAGTGACGGGCGCGGTTTTCCGCGGAGATGGTCATGTGCACATCACTCCGCCTACGCCGCAGGAGCGCAACAACCTGGCGCTGTTTACGCGCACGCAGGAGTTCGACGAGAACTTTGACGAAGCGGTGTTGCGCTTTACCGACGGCACGGCCGACGAGTTGCGCAAGGCCTCGGCCGGCGCCGGGCAGGATGCCGGCTCATTCACCAAGCCCGCGCAGGATCTGAAGTCGCTCTTGAGGCATCACTCCATCCAGACTGCAACCAGCGACAACGGCACCTTTTACTACAATATCTTCTACGGAAACCTGGATTTGCGGGTGTTGCAGGATGTACTGAGTTCAGCCCCGGGCGGGTACTTTTTTGCTGCGCTGCATGGAATGAAGAACGAGCAGCTCTTCTTCGTTTTCGATCCGAATGGCGTCGGCGACGTGGCCCCGGACGAAGTGGCGCTGATGCATTGGGATTCCACCAACAATGCAACCACCTATCCTCTCGCGTTTCGCCGCGCCGCTGAGTACGCCAACGGCACGCCCTCGGGCGACGAGCAGAACGCTGAGTACAAGATTGTGGATGAGGACCTCGATGTAACGATCGAGAAGAGTGGAATGCTCTCTGGTGAGGCGACGGTTGAGGTACGCGCCAACCAGGATGGCGTGGTTGTGGTGCCGCTCAATCTTTATCCCTCGCTGCGCGTGAGCAAGGTCGAGAGCGATAAGGGCGATGCGCTTGATTTTGTCCAGGAAGACAAGGAACTGGACCCGGATTTCGGCGTCGTACTTGGCGCGCCGCTCAAGAAGGGCGAAACGGCGAAGGTTCGCATCACTTACGGCGGCAAAGACGTGGTGATGAACATGGGCAACGGGAACTACTATCCCGTGGCGCGCGAAAACTGGTATCCGAGCTCGAGCCAGGGCCTCGGCGACTACGCCACCTATCACATGACGTTCCATGTTCCAAAGGGAATGCAGCTTATTGCCACCGGAACCAAAATGAACGAATCGAACGAAGGCAAATACTCGACTACCGAATGGAAGACAGAAACGCCGCTGCCGGTGGTGGGATTCAGCCTGGGAGATTTCAAATCGAAAGAAGTGACGCTCGGCAACGCGGCGCAGGGGCAATTGACGCTCGATGCGTACGCCAACTCCCTGCCTCCCGAGGCTCTCGAAAGAGTCGCCGAATCGTCCGGCGGAATACTGGGAACCCTGGCCGCCACTCCCATGCTCGCCAATGAGCTGTCTCAGGGCCAAGCCGCTGTGCAGATCTACACGCAGTACTACGGCCAGATTCCATTTCCGCATGTTGCCCTCACCGAGCAGTCGGCTTGCGATTACGGCCAGAGCTGGCCCATGCTGGTTTACCTGCCCGTCTGCGGCTTCATGGATACTACGCAGCAGCATTTCCTCGGACTGGGCGGCGAAAACCTGAACAAGCACATGTATTGGCAGGTGGTGACGCCGCATGAAGTGGCGCACCAGTGGTGGGGGCAAACGGTGGGCTTCCGCGGCTACCAGGACCAGTGGATGAGCGAGGGTTTCGCCGACGCGTCGGCCGCGATTTTTCTTCTCTACACCAATCCCAAACCCGACCAGTATATGAATTTCTGGAAAGAAGAGAGGCGCATACTCACCGACAAGAACCAGTTCGGTTTCAGGCCCATCGATGTGGGCCCCGTGACCATGGGCATGCGTCTCAGTTCGCCCAAGGCAGGCTGGAACATCTACGGCGACCTGGTTTATCCCAAGGGAGCGTTCATTCTGCACATGGTCCAGATGATGATGTGGACGCCGCAGGAAGGAGACCAGCGATTCAAAGATACGATGCACGATTTTGTTAAAACCTACATGCTGCAGCCGGCCACGACCGAGGACTTCAAGGCGATGGTTGAAAAGCACATGAGCCCGGCCATGAATCTTGACGGAAACGGCAAAATGGACTGGTTCTTTAACGACTACGTGTACGGCACCGAGCTGCCGGTCTATCACTTTGAGGGCGATGCCACGCCCGGCGCCAATGGAAACGCCGTGCACGTCAAGCTGACTCAATCGGGCGTATCCGACTCTTTCAAGGGGCTGGTGCCGATCTACCTCGAGCTGGAGAACGGCCGCATCATGCGGATGGGGCAGATGCGCATGACCGGCAATCAGACCTACGAGCACACGTTTAACCTGCCCCAGCTTCAGTCGCCGATCAAGAAGGTGAGCATCAACTACTATTACGACGTGCTGTGCACTGAGAATTAAGCTGTAGTCCGCTTGAAGTTCCACCGATGAGGTTGCCCCATCCTTTTCGCAGCCTCATCGCGGAAAGGGTGGGAAGGGAAGCCTCATCCACCAACGGCAGACGACGCCACCATGCTGAGATGCGCTATACTCCGGACCGGAGTAGGACGGGGAATTTTAACGATGAGAGGTAAGGGAATGAGAAAGTTTGCTTTTGCAGCATTGCTGTTGAGTTTGGCGGTACCGGTTGCGCTGACGGCGCAAACGGGCGACAAGATTCTGAAGCCGGCAGACACGCAGAAACTATTGCCGGCGAGCGTGTTTTACGACGGCCAGGCCGCGCCAACGCAGCTGCGCAACTCGAGCGGCGTAAAGTTTGCCGATGGGCACTATGTGCTGGCCACGCTGGTTGACACCAGCGGATACTCAACCGGCGTAGCATCAAAGTATCAGGCATATTTTATTGTCGAGGAACCAGTGAAGATCGGCGGCCAGACCCTCGCAGCCGGCGTATACGGCGCAGGTTTCATCGCCGGCAATAAGTTTGTGGTCACAGACATTGGCGGTCACGATGCGCTCACGGTGACCTCAACCAACGACGCAGCAATCAAGCGCCCCATGCCGCTGCAGGTAATGGCCGACGCCGCCGGAGGGTACCGGCTTTATGCGGGAAGAAACTACGTGACGTTCAGCAAGTAGGGCTGTTGCTGGTTGAAACGCCGAACGCGGACCCCTGGGGCCCGCGTTCGTGCGTAGGGTGGGTTTTGGGAATTGGAGCGCGGCTATGCAGCTCTTGGAAAAGCCTGGATCTTCGGCCGCCTGCGCCGCGAGGCATGCCATAGATCGTATTGCTGTTGCAGATCGAGCCATAGGCGCGGCTCCGTGCCGAATGCATCAGAGAGGCGCAAGGCCATTGACGCGGTGAATGAGGCGCGGCCATTCAGCAGTCGCGAGAGAGTCGACCGGGCCACTTTCAGCCGCTTTGCGGCTTCGCCAACAGGCATCGCGCCGAGGTATTCGCGGAGCAACTCACCGGGGTGGCACGGGTTGTACATCATCGCCTTCAATAGTCCCTCTTGCCCATTCGAAGCGCACAAAACCTACGCCACGAGCACGCGAGCCTGCGAGCGACTCCGCGGTGCCGCCTCCACGGTGATGCGAACATCCTGACCAAGAAGAAGCAGAAATCGCATCAGCCGCTCCAGCGAGAAGCCAGTAAGATACCCGCGGAGCAGGTTCGACACTTTGGGCTGATCGATCCCTAACAGTTTTGCAGCCTTGGCCTGCGTGAGCTTGCGCTCGCGGATCAGCGCCCCGATCTTGCTTGCCAGTTCAGCTTTGGCAAGCGCCTCTTCAGGTCTTGGAACCCCAAGGTCGGCAAAGACATTTCCGCTGCTGACAACGTAATCCTTTTCGCGTTTCGGCATGGTCAAATCTCCTCGTCCTGGTCGATTTCAATAGCCCGACGCAGCCGTTGTTTTACCAACTCGATTTCACTCTTCGGCGTGGCAATGCCGTGTTTCGACTTCTTTTGAAATGCGTGAAGTACATATACGGCGCGCCTGAGCCTGACGGTGTATACGGTCCGGAATGTATCGCCTCGATGATCCGAGACGACCTCAAGCACTCCCGCGAATCTCTTCAAAACTTTCGCGTCCGGATGCTTGTTGCCAACTTGAGCCTGATAAAGGGCGTAACCTACTTGACGCTGCACTGGCTCTGGAAACTCGCGCAGAACGCGATGGGAATCGCCGACAAAGATCAGCGACTTGACGCCTTGTCCGTTCACTCATACAAATATGCCAGATTTAGCATAGTTAGACAAGGGGCCAGCGCACACCAAATGGGTTCGTGATATTCAAGGGATCGACTGCCGTGCTCAAGGACCGACCGTCGGCCCAGTCGTATCCCTACGTGGTTGCGCAGCGCCAACAGCTAATATCTGATGGCACTCTAATAAGAGAAGGCGAATTTCTTCGCTTCACGAGAAATGCGGAGTTTTCAAGCCCGTCTGCGGCGGCTGTCGTCATTCATGGAGGCAGTGCGAATGGTCTTACGGCTTGGGTCACCAAAGATGGAAAGAGCCTAAAGTACCTAGATGAAACTAATTAGTGCGCACGAACGCGGACCTTGCGGTCCGCGTTCGTGCTTCATTTCGAATTGTTGCTGATTGTTGCGGCGCGGCTGAAGCCGCGCCCTGATGCGATGCTTAGGCCTTAGCCGCCACCGGCGGGTTCAAACGCTCCTTAACCAGTTCATGCCCACGCGTGAACAGCTCATCGAGTGAGAGCTTTCCGCTTTCCACTTCAGCCAGGATCGCCTTCTGCGCGATGTACTCCTTGTTCACAATGCCGGCCTTGGACTGCAGCATGCGCCACGCCTTGCGCCGCTCCACGCAGAACATTACCAACTGGCGCGAGAGCGCGTAGTACGTTACCTTGCCCTCATTCTCAACCGTGATGTACACGCCAAAGTCGGGAATAAAGCTGCGGTGCTGCGGGTTCAGGTAGTAGCGATAAACCACATCCTGCTGCGTAATGCGCACCAGCATGTTGTCGAGGCTGATCGGCATGGCTGCCGGGTCCGGCTTGATCTTCTTCAAGTGGTTGCGGAAGCGCGCTTCTGTCGTGCACCAGTGCGCCACAGTGTAGCGCCGAATCTCCCCGCTCGCCTTGTCCTTGGTCTCGTACCAGTCGAGATCGATCGAAGGATTGCCCTTCACGTCGAGCGCTTCCTGGTAGCTTTCGCCGAGCCGCGGGTTGAATACGAACTCCGGCACGCCGCGCGAGTCGCGCACGCGCTGCGCCTGGTGCAGAGCCATGTCATCGGGAACGCCGTGCTCCGGCTGGCAGGTGGTGAAGCACTGCAGGAACATCGTTCCGCGATACTCCAGTCCATCGAGAATCGCCCGGTAGAGCTTGGGCGCGTTAGCCATCGAGACCTGCGCCACAAACGGCGAGCCGTGACCGGCTAGGAACGTCTCAGCCACCGTCTTCTTCTCAGTGTTCTTGCCCTGCGTGGCTGCGCCAAACACGTTCATGTCGTTGCCGCCCAGCATCGGCGTCGAGTCGCTGTTCTGCCCGCCGGTGTTGGAGTAAACCTGCGTATCAAGCATAACCGCCTTCACGTTGGGCCGGTTCTGCAGAATCACCTTCGACATGTTCTGGTAGCCGATGTCGCCCATGCCGCCGTCGCCGCCAACTACCCAAACCTTAGGCAGCTCCACAATCTCCTGGTCGGTCATCAGCGCATCGGTAAAGTGCGTAAAGTGGTAGTACTCTTCCGCGCTGAGTCCGCAGTCGCGGAACAGCAGTATGTCCGCCAGCCGCTCGGGAATCACTGAGCGCTTTGCGTGATCGACGATAAAGCTCTCGCCCATCAGCCAGCCCACGGTAATGCCGTCCTGGAAGAGCGAGTTCATCCACGGATAGGGATGCGGATTGTTGGGCGCCGTCGAACCATACACCGTGTTGCAGCCGGTGTGCGCGGCCATCGCCATCACGCTCATGCCATTGGCCAGGCGTCCGTCGATCGGCTGCAGGTTCTTGTGGTTGAATGCTTCGGTCAACAGTACCGCCGCGATGGCCTCAACCAGTTGCGCATCGGTGATTGTGCCGTGCGCAGCTTCATAAGCCGCAATGCGCGACTTGGTATCAGTGGTGTCTTCGCCGCCCAGGCCCATGATCAGGTGCGCAATGGCCTGGCGCGTCCGCTCGTACTCTTCTGGCGTAGCCGCCTTCAGCGCTTCCAGCTTGGCAACGCCGGTCTTCTCAAGCTCGCCGGCCTTGGCCACAAAGCGATCGCTCTTGGCGTGGTACGCGGGACGCATGTACGCCTCGGTCACCGCGGCAATGGAGCGCAGCACACTCTTTTCTCCGCAGCCCGCGCAGGCGCCGTCGCCCGACACCAGCGCGTCGTAATTGCGCCGCACCATAAGCATGTTGCGCAGCGTCGCGGTCTTTGAGTCGGCCGGGTTGGCGTTGTTGTAGAGGCCCAAAAACTTTTGCGACGTGTCGGGCAGCAGATCCAGAAAGTGCGTACCCGTCTCGTGAATCGCATTTACGTCTTCGGTTTCCTGCACCATCTTCAGCGCTTCGTGATCGCCGCAAGCCGTGACGCATGCCGCGCAGCCCTTGCACAAGTCGCTCACAAAAATTGAGAAGATGCCGCCCGACCCGGGCGCCTTGCGCTCCGGCGAACTGAAGATTGCGTTCACCTTCTGGTAAGCCATCGGCACCTTGTCGAGAATGCTGAAGAACTGTGTCTTCGTCTCGGCCGAGAATCCCGCTTCACTCGAAGTATGGAGCGTCTCAGTCACTTCGCGCAGAATCGTCGGCAGCGGCGTGCCGGTTTTGATATCCGCCAGCATGCGCTCGCGCGTGCGCTTCTCAATCTCAGGCAGCGCGCGCATCAGTTTGTTGCGCTCGGCGGCGTCGCCCACGTAGTAAGAAACAGCAGTCGAAAGTACCGTGCTCAAATCCTGCGAGCAGTTGGGCAGCGCAGTATCGGGGCAGACCGAGATGCACTCCATGCACTGCGTGCAGTTCTCGGGAATATAGAGCGGAGTCTCGCGGCGGGCAACGTATTTCGATGCCGTGTCGCCGGTGGCCGCGGCAATAACGCCCATGGCTGAGAGCGGCGTGGCTGGCTGGTTGTAGCCGTAGTGCGAACGGAACTCCGCATCGAATGCGGCGACCGTCGAAACCGGCGTGCGCGGACCCTGGCCCGCGGGAACGGGTGTGGAGCGGCAGCCGGTTCCGCATGATCCGCCGGCGGTAGCCAGCTCCAGAATCGGCAGCAGCGCTTCGCCGCGCAGGCTTGAGCGATCGGCCGCGGCCAGCGCGCCCACTTCAATCTCCTTCACCTGCTCAAAGCCCTGCGTCATAATTTCCATGTTCGACTGCACAACCGCATCGCCCAGCTTGCCGAACTTCTTCACATACTGCTTGAACACAACGTCGCGATATTGCTCCTGCGTAATGCCAAATTCTTTCAGCAGGGGGCTCACGCGGAAGAACGCACCGAGAAATGCGTTGCCCTGCATGCGCAGTTGCAAATCGCCGCGATCGGTTGCCTTGCGCGCGATGGCGAAACCGGGCAGCGTAAAGACGCGAATGTTTTTATCGATAATCTGTTTGCGCGCCCACTGGGGCAGCCGCTCCCACGCCTGGGCGCCTTCCTCATCCGACTCCCACACAAACGAGCCGCCCTCCTGCATGCCGTCGAGCGGGTTGGTGTGCGTAAACGCCTTGGGGTCGCAGCAAAGAACGGTGGTCACATGGCGCAAATCGCAGTTCACGCGGATGCGATCTTTTGCCGCAACCATAAAGTAGCTGGTCGGCGCGCCCTTCTTCTCGGAACCGTACTTGGGGTTGGCGCTGACGTGGATCACTTCTTTGGGATTGCCGATGTCGTCGACCAATCCGTCGCGCTCGTAGAGCAGATCGTTCAAATCGCCGATAATAGCGCCCAGGTTCTTGCCGGTCGTAATAGCGCCCCACCCGCCAATGGAGTGCAGGCGCACGGCAATCGCGCCCTCGGGCAACAGCGACGGTGTTTCATCGCCGACAACCGCGTAGGGGTGGTCGATGCCGAGCACAATAAAGCTCACGCCGTCGGCTGCGGTCTTCCCGTCCTGGCGCGCGCGGCCGGCGGTTGCGTACTCAAATGCGCCAATCACGTGCTCGGGGCGGAAGTCGCGTGATCCCAGCCCGTAGGTGCCGCCGAAGAAGCGAGGCACTTCAGCGAGCGTAATGTTGCCGATGCCCTCGGTTCCCTGCACGGCCTTCGAAAATGCGGTGCGAATGTCGCGGCCCAGCGGGTTATCGGGAGAAAGCGCTTCGTCCGTGCGCTCCAGAATGATCACGTTCTTCTTGCCCTTGAGCGCCGCAACAACGGCTGCCTCGGGGAAGGGCCGAATAACGTTGACGTGGAGCGAACCAACCGATGCTCCGCGCGTCTCGCGCAGGTAATCGACAGCGGCTTCAATGTTTTCGGCAGCCGAGCCGAGCGAGACAAACACGGTGTCGGCGTCTTCGGTTTTGTAGTTGGTCACCAGTCCGTAATAGCGGCCGGTCAGCTCGCCGAAATCCTTGTATGCATCTTCAAGGAACTGCAGAATTGGCTCGGCAAAATTATTGCGCCGCGCCACAATGCCCTGCATGTAGTGTTCCTGGTTCTGCACCGGCCCCAGCAGGATTGGGTTGGTCAAGTCGATCATCTTCGGCACGCGCCGGCGGGTGGGCCCAAACAATACGCGCTGCGCCTCGGTCGGACAATCAATCACATCGTCAGGTGCGCCGAGGTATTCGCGAATCAGTTCCGACTCGTGCTTGTAGAAGGTGCGCTCCAGGTGGGTGGTCAAAAAGCCGTCCATGATGTTCATGCCCGGCGTGAGCGAGAGCTCGGTAACTCGGCGCAAAATCAGCGCCTGGTCGGCGGCCTGCTGCGCGTCCTTGCCAAAAATCATGATCCAGCCGGTGTCGAGCGCGCCATAAATATCGTCGTGGCCGCAGTGCACGTTGAGCGCATGCTTGGTCAGCGCGCGCGCGCCCACCTCAAGCACCATCGTCGATCCCTTGCCCGGCGCGTGATAGTACTGCTCAACGCCGTAGACCACGCCCTGGCCCGAAGTAAAGTTCACCACGCGCTTGCCGCACACCGAGTGGGCAATGGCTCCGCCCTGCGCGGCATGTTCGCCCTCGGTTTCAATGGCAATGGTGTTGCCGCCGAAGACGTTTAAATGGCCTTCGGCATAGGCCTGCTGAAACAGCTCGCCACCTTCAGTCGATGGGGTGATGGGATAAAACACACCGGCTTCGGCGATCCGGGTTTCGGTATGGTACGACACAAGTTGATTACCGTTCGCGGTAATCCGGATGCCAGGATAACGAGCAGAAGCTTTCATTTGGTCCCTCTCCATCGAACTAAGCGGATTAAAAAAATGTTTCGGGTCTGGGAAATCTCCAACTGCCGCGCCCCATGCTTCAACAGCCATCGTTCGGCAGCCATGAAATCGTTTAACACGCCGGGCACACTATCGACTCTTACCCGATCGCCAACTCCGTGCGTTCTGGCCAGTTTCGTTCAACAAGGCTGTAACTATATGCAGCCCTTATGGATAGCAGCCCCTGATGATGCGCCAACTTGCAGATTGCGTGGCCGGCTTCAATGGCAGAGAGTCGCAGGGGAACGCTTCTCTCGCATAGTACGACCTACATTATTAGTATGCACCTTTAGATGGGAGACGCCGTACCAGCAGGTGAGATCGAGCGGGCAGCGCCCGCCCTCCGTACATGAAAGGACCGGCGGAGGGAGCAGGGGGCTTCGGCCCCCTGACCAACGCGCGCAAAACGCGGGGCCTTCAGGCCCGGGCATTTGCTTCTCACTTCCATATTCCGCCAACTACAATTGCCTGCGAAAGAAATACTTATGAATAACACCCAATCACGCTTCGGCCGCTACCCTAGCCTCGAGGGCCGCCGCGTCCTCGTAACCGGCGGGGCCACGGGAATCGGCGAAGCCATCGTAGCTGGATTCGCGCGGCAAGGCGCACGCGTTGCCTTCCTCGACGTGCAGGACGAGCCGGCCCATGCGTTGGCCAACACCCTGGCCGCCGAGGGCTGCACGAAGCCAATCTACAAACACTGCGACCTGACCAACCTGGCAGCGCTCAAGACGTCGATTGAGTCGATTGCCGGAGAACTGGGAGCCATCGAAGTGCTGGTGAACAATGCCGCCAACGATGCGCGCCACAACATTGAAGACGTGACTCCCGAATACTGGGATAAATCGATCGCCGTGAACCTGCGCCCGCAGTTTTTCGCGATTCAAGGCGTTTTGCCGCACATGCGCAAGACCGGCGGCGGGTCAGTTATCAACTTAAGCTCGATTTCTTGGGTTATTCCGTCCACGGGCCTGCCGCTCTATGTAACGGCAAAGGCGGCCATCGTAGGCCTCACGCGCACCCTGGCCCACGAGCTGGGCCGCGACAATATCCGCGTGAATGCGGTCATGCCCGGAGCCATTGCCACCGAAAAGCAGAAGCAGATAGTGAACACGCCCGAGTACGTAGCCGAGATCTTGAGCCAGCAGGCCATCAAGCGGCAGATCGATCCAGACGAAGTAGCGCGGCTGGTAATGTTTCTAGCCGCGGACGACGCGAGCGCGATCACCAACCAAAGCTACGTAATCGACGCAGGCTGGGTGTAAAGAGCAGCCAATAGCCAATAGCCAATAGCCAGTAGCCAATAGCCAGTGGCGCCGGTTTCCAGACCGGCTGTGCGGAGGGTCTCCAGACCCTCCGCCGATGCCGCCCGATTAACCCTACTTAAGCTTCTTCACCACGTCCTTTGCCCCATCAAGATGCTTTTGCAGTGTAGGCAACGTCGCCGCAGCGTAGCTCTTTACGTCGCCGCTCTGCGCGTCCGCCGACTCCATGGTATACACCGAGATCGCCTTGGTATGGCCCTCGATCATCGTGTGCACGTATTTCTGGTCGAACGCCTTGCCGTTGAGCTTGCTGAACGACGTCGCCACCTTGGTGTGTTCGTCATCCAGCCCCTTGGGAACGGTGAAGTTATCTTTCGCGGCCAGCGCGCTCAGCTGCTGGTAGTCGGCCGTATGGTCGTTCACCAGCATCTGCGCGTAGTCCTTCACATCCTGGCTCGCAGCCTGATTTGCGGCCTGTTGGCCCAGGTTGGCCTCAAGCATGTCAGTCTGCGCAGCCATGTCGATAAACTGCTGGTCGGTCATGGCGGTTGCGGGCGGGGTTGCGTGTGCATGTTTCTTCTGTGAGAGTGCCGGAACAGCAAGGAGAGTAAGGCAGCAAGCCGCTGCAAAAACGCGTTTCATTTTTTCATCCTCCTGTACAGTAAGAGGTTCCGAGGCGCAATTGGGTTATCCGGCCCACTCAGCCGATTTAGGTATGTCTGCCCCTGGCCTCTGCCGCCTGACCCCTGACCCCTGACCCCTGATCCCTGACCCCTGACCCCTGATCCCTGACCCCTGATCCCTGTTCTCTTATCTCTTCTCTCTGCTCTCTCGCCCCCTGCGCTACCATTGACATATCGAAAGCACCATCGGGGATCCGTATGTTCGTCGTAGTCTGGCAGTTCGAGATTGCAGAAGAGAAGATATCCGCGTTTGAATCCGCCTACGGCCCCGAGGGCTCATGGGCCCAGCTCTTCAAGAGCTCGCCCAGCTACCTCGGCACCGAATTGCTGCGCGACGCCTACGTGCCGGGGGCTTACCTCACCATCGACCGCTGGAACAGCGAAGAAGACTTCCGCGCTTTCCGCAAGGCTCACGACCAGGATTACGAGGTTCTCGACCGCGCCTGCGACGCGCTCACCAGCCGCGAAACGCGGGTCGGGGCGTACACGGTCTAGCAACCCCTTTAGTTCGAGCCCAAAAACGGTCCCTGAATATTTCCCAGTCAATTGCCGGGTGTCCCCGGTCCTTGGCTTTTTGGGGCCGGGGATGGATGCTAACCAGCAGATTCCCAAGCCTTTAACTCCGCTAACTCCGCCAACCCCGCTCACTCCGCTGCACTTGCCGGTAATTAACTCCTCCCGGCGCACAATTGTAGCTAGAAGGATTGAGAGCATGAAAAGGATAGCCATCTCCGACCGCAACGACCTGCGATGGCCGCCCCAGGACTCAAGAATGTGCTTATCTAATTTTTTCCCGTGAACCGGTGAAAGCCGGTTGATTCGATTCAATAGCTTAGCGGAACTCGCTTCACAGTTCCACGGTTTTGGGCCTTCTAACCCCGTTCTTCAATCGGCACAAACTTCAAATCCTCCGGCCCCGTATAAATCGCCGACGGCCGAATGATTTTGCCGTCCTGGCGCTGCTCGATCACGTGCGCGCACCATCCCGCCGTCCGCGCCATCACAAACAGTGGCGTAAACATGCCCACGGGATTGCCCATCAGGTGATAGGCCACGGCCGAGTACCAGTCGAGATTCGGAAACATGTGCTTGGTTGTGTGCATGGTCTCGTGGATGCGCTCCGCAACCGCGAAGAGGCGCTGCCCTTCGGGCGCAGTAGCCAGCGAGCGGGCCTGGGCCTGGATGATCTCGCTGCGGGGATCGGCGATGGTGTAGACGGGATGGCCGAATCCGATAATCACCTCGCGCTCGGCGATGCGGCGAGTGATGTCGGCCTCAGCCTCTTCCGGCGAAGAGTAGCGCAGCTGGATTTCAAGGGCAACCTCATTGGCGCCGCCGTGCTTGGGCCCCTTGAGCGCGCCAATGGCTCCGGCAATAGCCGAGTGCAAATCGGAGCCGGTCCCGGCAATAACGCGCGCGGTAAAAGTGGATGCGTTGAACTCGTGCTCGGCGTACAGAATAAGCGAGGCCTGCATGGCCGCAACCCACTCCGGCGGCGGCGCAACCAGGTGCAGCATGTGCAGAAAGTGCTCGGCAATGGAGTCGCCGCCGGCTTCAACATTGATGCGCCAGCCGGTGCGCGAGAAATGGTGCCAGTAGAGCAGCATTGAAGGCAGCGAGGCCAGCAGCTTGTCGGCAATGTCGCGCGCGCCTTCGGCGGTGTGGTTTTCCTTTTCAGGCTGCACGCAGCCCAGCACCGAGACGCCGGTCCGCAGCACGTCCATGGGGTGGGTTGAGGCGGGCAGCAGTTCGAGGGCCTGCGCAACCTGCGGCGGCAGACTTCGCAGCGAGACCAGCCGCGCATAATAGGCCGCCAGTTCGCCGGCGTTGGGCAGCTTGCCGTGAATCAACAGGTAGGCGATCTCTTCAAACCCGCAGTGCGAGGCCAGATCGGCAATGTCGTAACCGCGGTAGTGCAGGTCGTTGCCGCTCTGGCCCACGGTGCAAATTGCGGTTTCGCCCGCGGCAGTGCCGGAGAGCGCGACGGACTTTTTAGGTTTGAAAACAGGGGGAGTGGTGCTCTCAGTCATTGATTCGACCTCTGAGAGCTTCAAACTAACGGATAGGGAGCAGGAGTGGCAAGCGGCGGTCGCTATTTCTTGCCCTTGGCAAACAGCTCGTCGAGCTTTTGCTCGTATGCGTGGTAATCGAGGTATTTGTAGAGGTCGGCGCGCGATTGCATCAGCGGCACGACGCTTTTCTGCGTGCCCTCGGTGCGGATGGCCTCGTAGACTTTGAGGGCCGCGGCATTCATGGCGCGGTAAGCTCCGCAGCAGTAGAGGATGATGTCTACTCCGGCCGCGGCCAGCTCTTCCCGCGTCCACAAAGGCGTTTGCCCGAACTCGGTAATGTTGGCCAGGATAGGCACTCCCACGGCCTTTCGAAATGCGGTGTACATGGGGAGCTCGGTGACCGCTTCGGCAAAAATCATGTCGGCGCCGGCGGCAACGTAGGCTTGGGCGCGGGCGATGGCTGCTTCGAGCCCCTCATTGGCCAGCGCATCGGTGCGGGCCATGATGACGAAAGCGGCATCGGTGCGGGCATCCACGGCAGCCTTGATGCGGTCGCACATTTCATCGGCAGGCACCAGTTCTTTGCCGGGGCGATGGCCGCAGCGCTTGGCGCCCACCTGGTCCTCAATATGCACGGCCGCTGCGCCGGCCTTCGTCATCTGGCGGATGGTGCGCGCGATGTTGAATGCCGAACCCCAGCCCGTATCAAGATCGACCAGCAACGGCAGATCGGTTGCATCGGTAATGCGCCGGACATCGGTGAGCACATCTTCCATGGTGCTGATGCCGAGGTCGGGAATGCCGAGCGAGTTGGCTGCCACGCCCCCGCCGGAGAGATAAAGCGCGCGAAATCCCACGGCCTGGGCCAGCCGCGCGGTATAGGCATTGATGGCGCCTGCAACCTGCAGGGGCTTTTCAGCTTCGAGCGCAGCGCGAAAGCGCTCCCCAGCCGACGGATGTACAAGAGGCTGCTGCATGCAATGCCCGCATCATAACAGGATTTTCATGGGGCTTTCCCGCGCCGGGTTTCCGAAACAGGGCGCGCGGTGCGACAATTCTCGCGTTGGGGCCAATGGCAACAAAATTGGCCTCTGCCCGGAGGTAACAAATCAGCATGAAAACTCTGCTTCTATGTACAGGCCTATTGCTTGGCGCAACCACTCTGCTGGCCCAGCAGGCCGCGCCCAAGGCTCCGCCCAAGAGCCCGCCGGCCACGGCAACCGCAACCATCGGCGGTAATTCCGTCACCATTACCTACAGCTCCCCGCGGGTGCGCGGACGCGAAGGCAAAATCTTCTCGTCAGACGGGCTCATCAGCCACGATCCGCACTACCCGGTTTGGCGTGCAGGGGCGAACTCTGCCACAACGCTCGAAACCAGCGGCGATTTGACCATCGGCGACCTGAGTGTTCCCGCCGGCAAATACACGCTGTTTATCGATA
>Ga0182016_10003283_pt1 | contig 18603 bp, 10 predicted proteins | sample 712S2MmetaG_FD_120491 | JGI IMG/M metagenome (GOLD analysis project Ga0182016, IMG submission 120491) | Permafrost microbial communities from Stordalen Mire, Sweden - 712S2M metaG | ecosystem: Environmental > Terrestrial > Soil > Wetlands > Permafrost | place: Sweden: Stordalen | collected...
CACAGCCGCCGCCGGGAGCAGCGGGCAGACCTCGTTCGCTATAGAGCTAGCTAGCGCTCAGGGTGCTAATCTCAACTTGCCTGTCACCGTTACGGTGATTCCACCGACTCCGATACTTGTGGCCGCGCCGGCGCGACTCAGCGCCGCGATGTTGCCAGGCGGCCAGACTGTGGTGCAATTCGAGGTGGTGAACCAGGGCGGGGCTCCTTCCGGCCCGCTGACGGTCATTGTGCCGGCCACGCCGTGGCTCGGCGTGGCTTCCATGAATCCGCTGCCCTCGTTGGCTCCGGGGCAGTCTAATTTGGTCACCTTGTTGCTGACACCGCCGGTTGATCTTGCGCTGGGACCTTACACGGGCCTTCTGGCGGTGAACAGCGCCGCCGCCAGCCTGGAAGTTCCGTTTACTTTCAATGCCGTCGCGGATGCGGACGGGGCATTGCTCATTCAAACTGTCGACGAGTACACGTATTACAGCACCGGCGCCCCGCCGCTGACCAACGCCAGCGTCACACTGACGGACCCGTCCAGCGGATCCGTGGTGGCCAGGGGAATGACCGGGAGCAATGGCGTGTTCCTTGTGCCCAGCTTGCTTGCGGGAAGTTATAACCTTTCGGTGGCCGCAAACCAGCACGCGTCATTCACAGGGACGGCGGTGGTAACAGCAGGGCAAACCAACACCATTCAAGCGTTCCTTTCGTTGCAGGCGGTGACCTACACCTGGAGCGTTGTGCCCACCCAAATCCAGGACCAGACGGAAATTACGATAGAAGCATCATTTGAAACCGATGTGCCGGCGCCGGTCGTGGTGCCCACGCCAACCTCGATTGACGTGGGTTCGCTGACCCAGGTCGGCCAGTTTCTGAGCGTTCCTTTGACCCTGGCCAATTTCGGCCTGATCGCCGCGCAAGGTGTGGCTATTTCCATCAGTTCCACGCCCGCGTATCAATTCAACATTGTCACGACCAATATCGGCACGCTGGCCGCGCACGGGACCGTCACCATCCCCATGACCATCACGCTAGTCGAACCGCTCACCAACAACGCGCAACTGCGCGCCGATGGTTCAAGCGGCCCTTGCAAGATCACTGTGAGCATCGGCTACTTCTATCCTTGCGGCATACGCGATGTCAGCACTGCGATCAGGGTTCCTGTTTTTCATGTGTCCGGGGACTGCAGCGGGCCGTCTTACCCGGGCACGACGGTGACCATTGGCGGCGAGGGTTGCGCCAACTGTGGCGGCGATGAAAACTTCACAGCCACCATCAATATTCCTCCTTTGGTCGGGACGTCTAACACTTGTGATCAGTGCCTGGCCAAAGCCATCATTGAATGCGCGATTGGTTTTACGCCGCTGGGGGATGCTTACTCCATCTGGAACACGGTGGCGAGCTCCCTGGATGGAGCTCAGCCCGAAGATACGACTGAAACCGCGGTCACGGGCGCGATCGGCCACTTTGGTCCTCTTGCCAACACGGGCTGTTGTCTTTATTCCTTTCTGCGCTGCAAATGCTCTAATAACCCCTTCGCGGGGGTTGTCAGTACCTTTAGCTTTTTGGATTGTGTCAACAACCTTCTCGCGCAGTTGGTGGGTGGAGATGGAAATACGCCGCACGACTCTTCCCTTGGTCTGGGGCTGTCGCCGCTTGATCCGAAAGATATTTATGCCGCCCGGTCTTATCCCGGTTTGGAGTTTTTGGCCATCACGGTAGGCGATACGGATGGCCGCTGGTTCAGCCCCGGGTCGGGCGGCGCCTTTGGCGCGTTCTATGATGGCTTTGCCGCCGATATTCAGTCCAACCGTCAGACGGGCGCGCTCATTTCTCCGCAACAAACCGCCGCTTTGCTGGCGTTGCCCCGCCCCGGCACCGTGGCTGCGGCGGACGTGCAGAACGCGGTGACTCGTTGGAATCTTTCACTGAGCAACTGGCGCGCCGGCATCTGGTCTCCGACCAATGTCCCCGCCGGCGGCGACACCAATTTCATTGACCTTAATGTCCTGACCAACCTGATCATTGAGATCAACCAGCAATTCCAGGCCAGCGTGGCGGCCGGCTACGACAGTCCCGTGGGGGGATTCTTCGCGGCGCTCAATGCCGCGGAAGGCCAGTTGGGCAGCTACAACAGCGGGGCTACTTGCGCCTCCATCGTCCTGCAGATCGATCAGAGCGCGGTGCTCACCCTCAACGCCTTCCATGCGACGCTGCAGTTGAACAACAACGGCGCGGCTAGTTTGAGCGATGTGGCGGTCCATTTGACGGTGCAGAATTCGGCCGGACAGGATGTAAGCGGCTTGTTCGGCATCGAGCCGGCGGTCACGTCAGGCAGTCTGACGGCGGTCGATGGCACAGGCGTGCTAGCGGGCAACACTTCCGGTTCCGCGCAATGGACCTTGCTGCCGAGCCTGGAGGCGGCCCCGGAGCAGGCCACCAACTACGTCGTGGGAGGATCGTTCAGTTACTCGCAAAACGGCGTGCTCATCACCATTCCGCTTTCGCCCCAACCCATCACCGTGCAACCCAGTCCGCAGCTCTACTTGGACTATTTTCTGCAACGCGACGTTTATGGCGATGATCCGTTCACGCCGGAAATCGAACCCTCCATACCGTTCCCGCTGGCGGTGATGGTGCAGAACAAGGGATATGGCCCGGCCAATGGCTTTCAAATTACGTCCGCGCAGCCCACTATCATGGATAATGAAAAAGGACTTCTGATTGGCTTTCAAATCATAGGCGCCGACGTCCAAGGCCAGCCCGTGAGTCCATCACTGACGGTTAATTTTGGAAACATTTCCCCCAATGGAATTGGGATTGGAGTGTGGTGGCTGACCTGCTCGCTTGAGGGCCTGTTTACCGATTACGCGGCCAGTTATCAAAACCTGGACGCGCTGGGCAACCCGAAACTTTCGCCCATCCAAGGCGTGCAAATTCACGCAATGAATCACATGGTCCAAGTCGACGGCGCGTGGAACGACGGACTGCCGGACTTTCTCGTGGACGAAGTGACCAATGTTTCGGTTCTGCCTGATACGCTTTACCTGAGCGATGGAACGATTCAACCCGTGAGCATCGTGCAAAGCGCGACCAACAGCGGCCCGGTCACCCTCAATAATCTCCAAGTGCAATTGAGCGCGAATTTTCCGGCTGGGTTCTGCTATGTGCTGGTCCCGGACCCTGCCAATGGCCAATTCCCGCTCCAGACCGTGCTCTACTCCAACGGAACCAATCTCCTTACGAACAACTTCTGGGTGACGGATCGCACTTTCATCGGCCTTGGCGTACCGCCTCTGCTCCAAACCAATCTGAACTTGTTTGTTTACCACACGAACGCCGGGCCGGACAGGTTTACCCTGGTGTATGAAGCGGCGACCAACGCGCCGCAGACCAATCCGCCGGTCAGCTCCGTCTTCTCTTTGCCGGCGGAAAGCCCGCCCATGTTTGGCGTCGTGTGGAGCGGTGAGAGTTACGTGGGGCAGGCACCCATCGCCTACTACGACATTTACGTTTCCGATAATGGCGGCCCCTTCACGGTCTGGCAAAGCCGGACCGCCGGGACCGGGGCCCTTTATACCGGGACACCCGGGCATACTTATGCGTTTTACAGCATCGCTACCGACACCGCTGGCAATCGCGAGGTGGCGCCCCTGCAACCCCAAGCGCAAACGACCATCGTCCTCAATACTTCATCGCCAACGATTTCAGTTGTTTCAAGCGTCACTCTTGACGCGGGGCAGACCCTCACGCTCAACGTGACGGCGAGCGATCCGAATCCGCTCCACACCTTGGCCTTCAGCCTTGGCCCGGGCGCGCCCGCGGGCGTCGTCGTCAATCCAATCACCGGCCAGACCACCTGGGCCACCAGCCCGATTTTCGGCGGAACGACCAATTTCATCAGCATCATTGTGACGGATAATGGCCAGCCGCCTTTAAGCGCCACCGGGATGGTGACAGTGGTCGTGCAACAAAGCATCAGTCCGCCGACCCTCGCGCCCATCGCCAACTACACTATCAGCGAAGCCGAACTTCTGGTGATCACCAACTCAGCGACGGAGACCAATCTGCCGCCCCGGACGCTGACCTTCTCCTTGGGTGCTGGCGCGCCCACTAACGCGACCATCGACCCGACCAGCGGCGTTTTCCAATGGCGGCCCACCGCAGCCCAGGCCCCGAGCACGAATATTATTTCGGTGATTCTCACCGATAACGGAGTGCCGCCTTTAAGCGCGACGCGGCAATTCACGGTGATTGTCAACCCGGTAACCTACGAGTTCATTCTGCGCTTCGGTTTCACAAATCTCTTGGTCGGAGGGACCAATTCGGTGCCAGTGATGCTGGACACGCAACTCCAATTGACCAACATTACTGCTTTGCTCGAGGCCTCATCCGCCTCCTTGACCAATCTTACCCTTCTGCCAGTTTCGCCGGAAGTGGCGGCTACGCTGATCCAGGCCTTGGGCTCAAATCAGTATGCAATCTCCTTCGCGCTCAATCCTGCGTTGCGGCCCGGAAATCCCAGCACATTGGCGCGATTAGGATTTGTGGCGGTACCACAGCTACATTCATCCATTGTTCCCCTGGAGGTTTCTCAACCGGCAGGACTTGAAACGGGCGGCCAATTCGCGGCCAAGCCCGGATCGGGCAATGGAAGGGTGATCATTGTCGGTTTGCAGCCCGTGCTGGATGCCTCGCTCGGGACAAATTCCAACCCGACTTTCACGATTTATGGCAATCTCGGCTCAAGCTACCAGGTGGACTTTAGCGCGAGCCTTGAAGCGACTAATTGGCAGTCCGCAGCCAGCATCCTCATTACAAACCTGCGGCAAAACTTTGAGGTGAACCCGGCCGCGCCGCAAATATTCTATCGCGCTAAGTAACGCATCCGGGGTTTGATCAAAAAATCTTGACGCGCCATGCCTCGGACGCTTTCATGGCACCCGCGTTCAGGGCGCATCCGAGTCCGCGGAAAGGGCTGAGCCTTCCTGTAAATGTTGGTGCAACTCATAACCTTGATGCTGCCTGCCTGCGGACTTCAGGCCATAGCAGAAAGGTTTTATGTCTAAAGCGCTTCCGTCGCGGCCGAGTCTTGAGCAACTCAAGAAACAGGCCAAAAACCTCCTTCAATCCCTCCGCTCAGGCGAGCCCGAAGCGGCGCAACGCGTCCGTGAAGTCCATCCCCGCATGGCCAAATTGTCCGGCTCGGAATGGGCGCGGGTCACCTTTTCGCTGGCTGACGCTCAAGTCACCTTGGCGCGCGAATACGGATTCCGCAGTTGGGCCAAGCTCAAAGCCCATGTGGAAATGCTGGCCGCTTCCCAGGATCCTGCTCTCGCCCTGCAAGCCGCCATTCTCGCCGACGACACGGCCCGCGCCGCCGAATTACTCGAGAAATCCCAGGCTTTGCGGCAGCGCCTGAACGAGCCGCTCCCCGACTATGGCTTTGGGGCCACCCCTTTGATCGCAGCGGTCCACCGAACCAACCGCGCAATGATTGACCTCCTACTCCGCTCCGGGGCGGATATCAACGCCCGCAGTCACTGGTGGGCCGGCAGTTTCGGCGTGCTGGATGACGACCGCGGCTTGGCGGACTTTTTGATCGCGCGCGGCGCTCGCATCGATGCCCATGCCGCCGCCCGACTTGGGATGCTTGACAAGCTCCGCGAGCTGGTCGCCGCCGACCCCAACGTCATCGCCACCCGCGGAGGCGATGGCCAGACACCGCTGCACTTCGCCCGTTCGGTCGAAATCGCCCGCTTTCTCCTGGAACAGGGGGCGGACATCGATGCTCTTGACGTGGACCACGAATCCACTCCGGCCCAATACATGATGCGTGACCGGCGCGAAGTCGCGCGATACCTAGTTTCGCGCGGCTGCCGAACCGATTTGTTGATGGCTGCGGCATTGGGCGACTTGAACCTCGTTCGCCACATGCTCGACGAGGACCCTTCCCGCATTGGCATGAGCGTGTCGCTGGATCATTTCCCTAAGAAAAATCCGCAAGCTGGCGGCAGCATCTATATTTGGACGCTCGGCTGGAACAAAACTCCTCATGAGCTGGCCCGGGAATCGGGACACTTGGAGGTCCTCCAACTATTGCTGGACCGAAGCCCCGATTCGCTGAAGCTCTCGTTGGCGCTTGGTCTCGGCGACAAAGAATTGTTCCAGTGCCTCCTGGCCTCGGCGCCGGACATGCCCAAGAAACTGTCGCCGCAGGAACGGCGTAAGCTCGTGGATGCCGCCCAGGACCGCAATCTCGATGCGGTCCGCCTGATGTTGGAGGCCGGTTGGCCGGTCGAGGCACGCGGCCAACACGGCGCCACGGCGCTGCACTGGGCGGCCTTTCACGGCCAGGCAGAAATGACACGCCTTATCTTAAGTTTCCACCCGCCGCTGGAAGTGGTCGATTTCGATTTTGGCGGCACACCTCTCGGCTGGGCCATTCATGGTTCCCAAAATGGTTGGCGCCCCCTGAACGGCGATTTCGCCCAAACAGTGGCGGCCCTGCTCAAAGCAGGAGCCAAACCGCCGCCTAAAACCTTCGGCTCCCCTGAAGTCCAGACAGTCCTGCGGGAATTCGTTGCGGCTTGCGCCGGAGAGTCTGACGTTGACTGAGGGGACTCCAGGATAGAATCCAGTTTGCCGCCCGGCAGTTTGGGCCAGGGCGCGGCGAGAGCGACGAGCATATCCGCAAGGATCTATGCCATCCGTGGTCCCCCTGCCCTCTCAATTTCTTTCGTCCACTCGGCTCTCGTCGCGCTTGCGGATCTCCGGCCGCAAGCTATGCTGATGATGCGCGCCGGCGCGTCTCATGTTGAAGATTAAGCAACTTTTGCCCCAGCGGCGTAGCGCCTTGGTTATCGGCGTGGCGCTGCTCATGGCGGGTCTCTTGATTTCGGCCCACGCGCAACTATGGGGCGGCGGCGGCCCTCGTGGCCGCGGGCGCGGGCGTTTTGGGCGCGGTAGCGAAATTCCCCAGGAACGGCAGGCCGAACAGGACGAAATGGCCAAGGCCATCAATCCGTCCTTTAAGGAGGACGTTTTCACTTTCGCCCGCTTGAAGTTTAGCGAGTTCGAGAGAAGAGGCCGGTTTGGGAGGGGAAGAATCTGGGACGATGATGCGCCGGAAGCGGACCTGAATCTCATTTACCGACTCTACCAAGTCACCAGCCTGAAGATCCAACCCGGCCTGCATTTTATCGACATTACGCCATCCGACCTGTCCAAGTATCCTTTTGTTTATCTGGCGGCGTCCGGCCTGCTGTTGCTGAAGGACGAGGAAGTAACAGCCTTGCGCAATTATTTGCTGAACGGCGGCTTTCTCATGGCGGATGATTTTTGGGGAGACGACCAGTGGCATCATTTTTACGAACAATTGAAACGCATTTTTCCCGAGCGCGAACCCGTGGATCTGACTTTGGACCATCCGATCTTCCACACGGTTTACAGTTTCCGCCAGCAGCCGCAGATTCCAAGCGTGGGAACTTTCCAGTTCACCGGACTATCCTACGACCCGGAGTTTCCTTTCGAGGAAAAGAACCACGACCCCCATTATTTCGCCATTTACGATGACAAACAGCGCATGATCGCTTTGATTTGCCACAATAACCATTACGGCGACGGCTGGGAGCATGAAGGAGACGATGAAACTTATTTCGATAAATTTTCCCTGCCGATGGGCTATCCCATGTTCATCAATATTCTCGTTTATGCCTCGGCGCATTGAGGGACGCGCGCGCAAGAAGTTTTGATTTGCTTTGGCCTTGCCAGTGGAACGCAGAACACTAGAGTGGTGGTGAATCGATCTGGCGCATGATTGAATTGTTTCAAGTTCCCTGGAGCCCGTTCTGCCTCGTGCAGCGGCGCATTTTGGAGTATGCTGGCATCGCCTTCAAGATCACCAATATTCCCAATCAGGATCGGGCCTTGATTTGGCGCTTGACCCGCCAGCGCTATTATAACGTTCCCATCATCCGGGATGGCCGCACGGTCGTTTTCGAGACCGACGACTATTCCCAAGTCATCGCCAAATATATCGATGGGAAGCACCGATTGGAACTTTTTCCGCCTGTGTTCCGGGGAATGGATCGAATTCTCTGGCGTTACATTGAAGATCAAATCGAAGGTCATTGTTTCAAGCTCAATGACATTTATTGGGAGGAATTCGTGCCGAAAGCAGAGCGGTTGGTTTTCCAGCGGCATAAGGAGCGGAAATTTGGGCGCGGTTGCCTGGAACAATGGCGCGCGCACCAGGACGCGCTCCTCGCGGAGTTGACCCAGAAACTGGTGCCATTTGAAATGATGCTGGCGGAACGTCCGTTTTTATTACAAACGCAGCCGCATTTCATTGATTTCGATCTTTGGGGCATGCTGGCCAACTTTCTCTTCACCGGGCATTACCAATTACCGGCCATTCATAGTTCTTTGAATGAATGGTACGGAAGGATGTCCAAGTTGAAAAGAGTTCCTGTTCAAAGTGAAAAATTACATACTTGACACAAATGTTTTGCTGCACGACCCCAACTCCATCCTGGCTTTCAAGGGCAACACCGTCCTGATTCCCATCGAGGTCATCGAAGAAATCGACCGTTTCAAGCGCGAATCATCCGAATTGGGCCAAAACGCCCGCACGGTTTCCCGCGCGCTCGACAGCCTCCGCGACAAGGGCCACCTTAATAACGGGGTGAAACTCGATAATGGCGGCACCTTGCGCATTATTTTTCACGACCGCAACGGAGAGGGCGAATTTCCTTTTGGCAATAACACGGTCGATAGCCGGATTGTCGGTCTGGCCTTGGCCGTGCATAAAGCGGAACCCAAGGTGCCCGCCATCCTCGTCACCAAAGACATCAATCTGCGCATCAAGGCCGACACCCTCGGCTTGCCCGCGGAAGATTACGAGACCGACCGCGTTCTTTTGACCGACCTTTATACGGGCATGATCGAAATCACCGTGACCGCGGAAAAAATGTCGCGTTTCCGGGTCGAAGGTGAATTGGATTTGAACGGCCACGGCAAATATTTTCCCAACGAGTATTGCACGCTGCTGGAAGAGACCAATCCCAAGCGCACCGCGCTGGCCAAGGTTGATTTTAGCGGGACAAAATTGCTACCCATTCTGGATTGCCGCGAGGGGGTTTGGGGCATCAAACCACGCAATCGCGAACAACACTTCGCCTTCGACGCCCTGTTGGATGACCGAATCAAACTCGTAACCTTGATGGGCAAAGCCGGCACGGGCAAAACCCTTTTGGCCATGGCCGCCGGTCTCAAACGGACGGTGCTGGATCGCGAGTTTCGGCGCTTGGTCGTCGCGCGGCCGACGGTCTCCATGGGCCGGGAACTGGGTTTCCTGCCCGGTTCACTGGAGGAAAAGTTGAATCCCTGGATGCAGCCGATTCACGACGCGCTGGAGTTGTTAAGCGATTTGAACATGGGATCCGACCATCGCCGCAGCACCGATCTCATGCGCTCGGGCATGATCGTCGTCGAAGCCCTCAGTTATATTCGCGGGCGCAGCATTGCCCATCAATATATGGTCATCGATGAGGCGCAAAATCTCACCCCGCTCGAAGTCAAAACGATTATCACCCGAGTCGGCACGGGGACCAAGATCATTTTCACCGGCGACCCGTACCAAATCGACAATCCGTATGTTGATTCATCGTCCAACGGATTCAATTACGTCATCAGCCGTTTCCGGGACCAGGCGATCTCCGCGCATATCGAACTGCAAAAGGGCGAACGCTCCGAATTGGCGGAATTGGCCGCGAATATTTTGTAATAAAACCCAAGACGCCTCGCGCGGCATTTTATCCAGCGGCGGATTAAAACCTTTGGGCGTGCTACTCCCTTTGTCCACGCGACGGGCACCTTCAGGATGATGGTCTCTTCCTTGCGGAATTTCGCTACGGCGTGATTCGAAGCGTGCCGACGCCAAACGCCGGTAAGCGTGTCGAGAAAACCGCCTGCCCGTCTGAATCTCTGCGCCATGGGATGTCCCGCAACTGCTCGCCATTGAGTTGGACCCATTCAACGTGTTGCAACGGCGCCGAGTAACGGATGGTTTTCTCTTTTGCTTGGGTGGAAGGGTTGAATAAGCGGACGAATATCTTGCCGTCCTGTATAAACGCGGCCGGAATCTCCCAGCCGCCTCCTTCGATTGTTAGCAGCGATTGCCGCAAGCCCGCGAGGGTCTCCGCTTTCGGCAATTCGTGCGTGAGTAGAGGTTCGCTCCAACGGTCGGCCTCGGTCCAGACCTGGCCCTCCTGCCAACCGCCGCGATGCGGGAGAATGGCATAGTGCAATTCGGTCGGCCCGCGCAAAGAGTAATCGCGCCCCCATAGCCCAACGCCGGAGTACTGGGCGGTCAAGGCCAGCGGTTCGCCTTCGGCTGTCGAGTAACTCGTGGTGTGGTCCACCATCAAAGCGGCGCCTATTTTTGCCTCGGGATCAGCGCAGTCGATCCAATGGAGCAGAACATTATTTTTAATGTCGGACCAGCGGTCATAGTAAGTGTTGGTCAAATGACTTTGGGTCACGGCAAAGGGGGCGTCCTTGCAGATAACTCTGCGGGTGAGCGCCCACGGAAACAAAAGACGAAGTTTGAACCGGTCATCGTAAAAGGCTTTGTGATCGTCAGTGGCCTGGAATTTCTCCGCTGGCGGTGGCGCGCCAATTCCGGGGTTTCCCTGCCAGTCGATGCGCGTTTGCAAGTCGACGCGCGGCTCGCCTTGCTCCAGACGTATCCACTGTGTGACGGGATGAGATGCGATATGGCTGGTTATTTTAACGGACACACGCAAGGGACCGGCGTCCTGAACCTCAACTTGAGCGCGAGTATCGGCGGTGGAATAAAATTGGCCGGCATCCGTGAAATAGCCGCGCAGTTCGTTGAGTCCCGCGCCCTGGCCCTCGGCCACAAAATCGCGGTCCCCCAACTTCCTGGCCAGCAATTTTGAAATCACGCCCCCGCGAGCTGGATCAATGACCAGGGAATAGAAATCGGTTTCCACGCGCACCGCGCCGTTTGCCCCGCGCGCCACCGACGCGCCGGTGAAGGCCGCGGCTTGACCGCGCCGAAGGAGATAACCCGCGCCGCCGAACGAAGGGGCCGCCACTCGCAGAACGACTTGATTGGAATCTCCCGCGAGAGCTTGCAATGGAGCGGGGCGGCCGCCTTCGCCCATGAATTCGGTCTGGCCGGCGGACCAGCCTTGCGGCAGTTCGATGGCCACGCATTCATGGCGCTTTTCCGGCAGAGTGTTGAACACCCACAAGCAAGCACCCGACAAGTTGTTGGAGATCCCGGACGCGCTGAATGCCGCCAGGATGTCCTGGCTGGCCTGGCAGGTGGAGCTGGTCCAAAGGGCGACGTTTTCAGCCCACGAGCGGCCGAATCGCTGGTTGTACGGAACAATCCAACAATCGTGATGTTGTGACAATAATAAAGTTCGCCATGCGTCGTCCAGGCGGGCGGACGGGAAGGGCGCCCTCCGCAACGCGCTGGCGAAGGTGGCAAGCTTCTCCGCTTGCGCGATTTGATTTTCGGCGCGCCGCACATTCCGCGCAACACGTTGCAGGATTTGCGAGCCCCAAACCAGGCTCACCAGCACATCCTCCTGATCGAAGTTCCAGGCAGGCGCGGGGTCAGCGCGCGAAATCTCGTCAAAGTACTGCCGCCAAGTGACATATTCACTCGGTGCGTAGGCTTGACTGGCGCGGGCCAGCCAAGGCCCGAATCGCCACCCGGCATCTTGCAGGCACATGCCAACGGGGTGTTGGATGCCATCCCGCAGGGCGGACAGAACATAATTGGTGGAATTTGCCGCGGCGATCGTTTCCCATGTGGAGCCAGGTTTGAGAGACTCCACCTCATAACGCGGCACGGTGCGGATGGCTGACCCATCGGGGCCGACCCAGTTCACGAGTTCGTGGCCATAAGCCCTGGTGTAGCCTCCCCAGCAGGTATTGGGGTTCTTCAAGACCGCGTGCCGAAATCCGAATGAGTCCAGAATACCGGGCAAGGCGCTGGTAAAACACGGTTCCTCGGATGAATAGGTTTCAAAACGAGCGTCCGGGAAGTGCTGGCGGATGGTCTTCATGCCGCGCGCCAATTGCTGGATGACGCTTTCGCCCGAGATGTTCCAAAGATAACTCTGCCCGTAGGCCGGATTGACAAATTCTATGCGCCCCGCGGTTGACTGATCATCAGCCAGAGCTTTGAACGAAGCGTAAGCCTCAGGCGTGTCGCTCCGCGCGAATTCCCATGTTTCCGGCTCAATTTCAAGGCCCAATTTCCAAGCTGGATGGCTGGCCAAAGCGTCAACCATGTACTGCGTGAAATTAGTGGGATAGTGACCGTAGAATCCGCCATGGTAACCGTCCACAAAATAGGCCGTTTGCGCCAGCACGGTTCGGGCGGCGGCCAGGGTCACCGCCCATAGGCAGAGCAGGCTAATTCGCGCGGCCGGATTCATCATTTTCCCTCGCTCTTCGAGCTTTTGCGGGCTTCCACTCCGTCGGCGACTTCAAACATCAGGCTCAGGCCGCCATTTCACCAAGCATCAGGTTCCGCGTCTGTTTCATGGCCACGGCCATTGCTTGCGCCTTACTTCGCGGCCGGATCACGCTTCACATCATTGACGATCGCTTCCGGCCAGCCGTCCGCCTGCCAAGAAAGCGGCATAATGGCCAAAGTGGCTTTTCCACCCATGCGCAGGTCCCCCTCGAAATCCGACGTGAACCAATCCTTGCCTTGCGCGTGCAAGATCCCCGCGTGTCCCGGGCCGATCAAGGGTCCGTTGGTCGTGGCCAAAAACAGGCTGCCTCCGCTGTGCAGCATATCCACCCCGGCTTTGTCCAGATAGGGCCCCGTGACGGATTCGCTGCGTCCGATGCGGATGTTGTAAGTGCTCTTGGGTCCCGCGCAACAACTGCCCCAGTTCACAAACAGATAATAATAGTCATCATGACGGCAGAGAAACGAAGCTTCAATGGACTCGTTGTCCGCGAGCGAAAACATCTTCCCGTTCGCAGCCAGGCGTTGGCCGCTCTGCGCATCTAACTGGATGAGTTTGATCCCGGACCAATAAGAGCCAAAAGCCAGCCAAAGGGTTCCATCGCGATCATGAAACACCGATGGATCAATCGCATTGTATCCGTCGCCGTCTTGCGTTCGCACGACGAATCCTTGATCGGTCCAATGATAGGCGGGGTCGCCCGGGTCCAGAGTGGGATTGGTCGCAAGGCCGATGGCCGAGGTCATTTTGCCAAACGACGACACCGCATAGTAGAGGAGATACCGGTCCCCAAGCTTGATGATGTCTGGCGCCCAATATTGCATGTCGCGGTTTTCCGGGACGATTTTGGCAATCCATTCGGGAGCGGCGCTAAAGACAGCCGGCCCGCGTTTCCATTTTACCAAGTCCTTGGACCGATACGAAGGCACGCCCCGTCCCGTGTAGAAGACCCAATATTCATCTTTGCATTGCACGATGCTGGAAGGATCGCGGGTGATGATGCCCCGGCTGGCCGACTGTTCCAGGGGCAGGACGGAAACGGACTCTTGCGAGTCCGATTTGACTGAACCAGGTTGCGCGTCGGCCGCGATGACAAGAGCCAGGATGCCTATCGAGATTGCGGCCGTTTGGGTCGCCAACGGCCCCCCGGTTGATGTCCAGAATCCTCGTGTGAACGTTGAGATGATGTGTGCCATACTGATTGGTTCCCATTATTCACGTTCAGGTTGTTTGTTCAAGCCTTGTGCTGTATCGAACTCTGCTTTATCCGCTCGGAATCACATCACGGCTGGTTATCGTGGTTCCACTTGCTTTGATAAACCGCGTTCGTGCCGAAAAGGACATTCGTTTGGACACCCGCAACATGCCCATCCGCAAAGAGCATATTCAACAACGGCACGTGCTGCACTTTCACGATTGTTTGGCCCCCAAAAAGGATGTTTCCGTAAAGAGTTCCCACCACGTTACTGACGAAGCTATTCTTCAAAATTCCCGTAATGCCGTCCACGACCGGTGAGTCCCCCAACGCATATAATTCAGCAGGAGCGACAACGTCACTCTCCCGAACCGGCGGGGAAAAAGGAAAAACGGGGCCAAAAGGACCATTAAGGGCAGCGTAATCACCCCCGAGACCGGCGGGGGCGACGCCATCACGACTGCCTGCGGCGTTATAGGCGTAAGGTCCCCACCCCGGGCCGGCAGAAAAGTTGGCTGCGGTCCCGGAAGCGTTGCCAGGATCAAAGCTCCACAAGTAAGCGGGGCAACTCAAGACACCGCCCCCCCAAGTCCCGTTTGGAATATTCAGGATTAAAGAATCAAACCAACAAGAAAAGCCCTTGGCGTTGTTGACCGGATAAAAGAGCTCATACGGATAGGAGCCGCCATCATCCGACAGATACATTCCCAAAGAGACGCCCAACTGGTGCAGGTTGCTCTTGCATTGAGTGGATTGCGCCTGCGCTTTGGAACGAGACAACGCGGGCAGCAGCATCGCGGCCAGTATGGCGATGACGGCGATTACGATCAAAAGTTCAATCAGGGTGAAGGCGTTCCATCCGGGCCGCCAGGCGGAAACCGTGGCATCGCGGCGCGCGTTGATCCATTTATTACGCAGTGGCGCTTTTTCACGGCGCATAAAATTGTCCTGGTTACGTTTTTACCGGCGGGAAAGATGTTATATTGAATATTAGCATCAAGTAGGAGACTGTCAATGAAAGGAAAGCACAAAAGCGCGGGGCTTTTTTTCTTCCTTGGCAGCCGGTGGGCGTCTTTAGAGTACGTCATAGGCAATTGCGTCCAGTGGTCGTTTCATCCCGGTGGGGTGAGATTCCGTCGAACCCTGCCTTGGTCCGCGAAGAATCGAGTTACGGCTCGACCAAGCCCGGCCGAGACAGGCGCCATGATTTCTGACGCCGCGCGCGGAATTAAACCTCGACGAACATTCCGTTTGACATCACCCCATGCGAAAAGCAATTCTGCCGCATGAAAATCTGGCTGCTGACAATTATTTCCTGTTGCCTCCTGGCTGGCTGCGCCTCGCATAAGTGCTGCTGTTCTCCAAACAAGGACGCAACCCGTAAAACCTCCACCACGCCGCAGGCGGTCGGGGATTACGCCGGACAATGGACGGGTTCAGACGGCGCAACTGGCAATTTGCGCGTCTCCTTGAAAAAACCGGCCGATTCCCCTTGGGAGGGCAAGGTCTCCTTCACTTTTGAAGGCAATGATGCTTCCACCACCATGAAATCCGTGGCGGTCAACGGCACGCATGTCCTGTGGGCTTACGAATATGAGGTTGAGGGGACCCAGGGCGCGGTGGAGATGACCGGCGAATTGGCGGGTGACAGCTTGCAGGGCAATTACAAAATCACCAAGGGCGATGGGGATGGCGGCAGTTGGAAAGCCACCCGCACCCCGTGAGGCGGTTGACATCGGGACGCCTCAAGACGGCAGTTGCCTTGGCCAGTGTGTGCTCCGAACCCGAAGCGTCATAAATAATTTCGCAAGCATCGATAGGATTCTGTCGAGCGGCGACTCGATTCTTGGCGGACCAAGGCAGGCCTCGACGGAGTCTCACCCCACCTGGATGGAGTGGCCGCGCTACGCCATTGCTTATCACGCTCTCCAAACATAAATATCAAACATGATGGCTTGCGCTCTTTTTCTTCGCCGCGGTTGCCGATTCTTCTGCGGCTTTGCCTGTGTCACGGTCACGATGATGCTGGCGGTTTTGCCCGCGTCGGCCCAAGACACTCCGACCATCCTCCTGGACGGAGCGGCCTTGGGACGCGCGTTTGAGGGTTTCGGCGCGGCCAGCGGCGGGGGAAACACCACCCGCTTGTTGGCCGATTACCCGGAGGCCCAACGCAAGGCGATCCTCGATTATTTGTTCAAGCCGGGCTTCGCCGCCTCCTTGAGCGCGCTGAAGGTGGAAGTGGGCGGGGACATCAACTCGACCGAGGGCTCCGAGCCCAGCCACATGCATACCCGGAACGATGAGAATTATGAGCGCGGTTTTGAATGGTGGTTGATGGAGCAGGCGCGCGCGCGCAACCCGGCGATGCAATTTGATTGCCTGGCCTGGGGCGCGCCCGGGTGGATCGGCCAGGGCAACTTCTATTCCCGGGACATGATGGATTACTATATCAAGTTTATTCAGGGAGCCAAACGCCATCACCATCTCGAGATATACAGTGTCGGGGGTCAGAACGAGAGAGAAGCCTACAAACACCCGGATTGGTTTATCGCGTTCCGCAAGGCGCTGGATGACGCGCATTTATCTTCGGTGAAGCTGGTGGCGTGCGATGATTGGGGACCAAAGTGGCTGGAGTTGGCAAAAATGGCGTCGGACGATCCCGCACTGGCCAAGGCTATTTATGCGTTCACGGGCCACGTCACTTGGTCGGAAAGCCCCGGCAACGCCACGCCGGCCATCCTGAATCTGGGCAAGCCGCTCTGGAATGGTGAGCTGCACAATTATGTGAAGGGCTTCGACGGGGAACTCGGCCTGGTGGAAGCCTTCAACGAGGATTATATCCGGACCAAGATCACCCGCATCACCACTTGGAACCTGTGCTGGTCGTATTACCCGGTTTCCAACTTTCCGGATGTTGGCATGATCCGGGCCAACACGCCGTGGAGCGGCCACTACGAGGTCTTGCCGGTGACTTGGGGCTACGCGCACATCAACCAGTTCATTGCTCCCGGCTGGCGCTACTTGGAAAAGGGCGGCAACGGCTATCTGCCGTCGGGGGGAAATTACACTTGTCTAAAGTCCCCGACGGGCGGTGAATTCAGTCTAATCGCCCAGACGCGGGGAGCGACGAGTCCGCAGACCGTACAGTTCCGGACCGTGAACGGACTCTCCGGTAGTGTCCTGCACGTTTGGCGGAGCACCGCCGAGCAACAGTTTTTCCAGTCGCGCGACCTCACACCGAAGCATGGTTCGTTTACCATCACCTTGGAGCCCGACGCGGTTTATACGATTACCACCACCAGCGGCCAGCACAAAGGCGGCTATCCCGCGCCGCCCGGCGACGCGCCCCTGAAACTGCCGTACCACGACGACTATCAGGGTTACAAGTTGGGCCGGCAGGCTCGTTACCATTATGATTATGAGGGCGCGTTCGAGATCGCGGCCAAGACCAAGGGGCCTGGCAAATGCCTGCGGCAGGCGGCGACGAAATCCGAGTTGGGGTGGGGCGGGGCTTACCTGCCTCTGACTTTCCTCGGCTCGGATGAGTGGAAAGACTATTCGGTCAGCGCCAATGTCTTCATTGAACAAGCCGGCGCGGTATCCGTGCATGGGCGCATCGGCATCATTCCGGATGGCAATGCGGACGATCCGCCCGGCTACACACTGCGGATTTGGGATACTGGCGCCTGGGAACTGAAAGCCTTCAAGTCCATCAAGGCCCGGGGTTCCGCCGGCTTTTCCGCCAACCAATGGCACAACTTGCGTTTGGATATGCGCGGTTCCAGCATCGCCGGATACGTGGACGGCCAACAGATTTGCAACGTGGTGGATGCGTCCTACGCCAGCGGCCTCGCCGGTCTGGGCAGCGGTTTTAATTTCGCGCAGTTCGGCGATTTGGAAATCAAGTAATTGAACCGGCCTGAGCGATTTGTTCAGACTGCGGGGTTCTCGAACGGCTGCGCGGCCATGGCAGCAAGGTCATTCTCGAACGGCTGCGGCCACCATCTCGAGCACGCGACGCAGACCGTCGTCGCCCCCCATGCTGCCTTCGTTAAATGGAGTCCGCGGTGATGGCCGCCAGTGGTCGCGGGAGCCGTCGTAAGCGAACGGCTGAGCCAAGCCGGTCAAGGCGGGATCATATTGGGAATCATTCCCGCCCAGCTTGTAGATCACCAGGTCAAGCGATGGCACGATGAAGATCCCGAAACCGCCCGCCCCGGACTTGTAGAATGCGTCCCGCGGCGCGCCCGCCACATGGCCATCGGAATTATTCTCAAACATCAAGCTAAACGGACAATGGAGGTTGAAGCTCGACGGCCGCCCGCAGAGCGCGACGTAATCCGCGGGGACCAATTGCTGCGAGCCCCACCTTCCCTGGTGTAACAAGCAATAGCCAAATCTCAGGGCGTCGGTCGCGTGCAGCGCAATGCTCCCGGCACCGTTGGCGTGCGGCATGTCAAAGTCACCCCGATGCAGACAATATCCCCAGGCTCCCCATCCCATCGGTTTGCCCAAATGCGCGCTGATGTAATCCTGCAGCTCCATGCCGGTGACATGCCGCAAGACGATCGAGGCGATGTGAGGCGCGGGCGACGAATAAGAATAACCCGCGCCGGGATTCGTCCATAAAACGGTATGAATCGAGGAAAGGTCCAAATTGTGGATGTCCTGGCCGGACGCCGGGGTTAGCGGAACCACCTGGCCGTTGACTATTCCCGGGCTGGAGCCTTCACCGTGATAGCCGGCCGTCATACACAACAGTTGGCCTAACGTAATTTCGGCCTTCCTCGGATCGTCGAGTGGAAACGCCTCTGGCAAATAAGTCTCGGTAAACACCTTTTGCGCCAGTCCATCTGGAATACGGTCGTGAAACTCTTGCAGCATGATCCCGCAGGCA
>Ga0182016_10003285_pt1 | contig 18592 bp, 17 predicted proteins | sample 712S2MmetaG_FD_120491 | JGI IMG/M metagenome (GOLD analysis project Ga0182016, IMG submission 120491) | Permafrost microbial communities from Stordalen Mire, Sweden - 712S2M metaG | ecosystem: Environmental > Terrestrial > Soil > Wetlands > Permafrost | place: Sweden: Stordalen | collected...
ACTGTGCCCGCCCTCGATACTCCGGTGATGTATGTGAAGGGCGTAGGCCCAAAAGTGGCGGAGATGCTCGCCGTCAAGGGCGTCCAGACCGCCGAGGACCTGCTCTACCACCTGCCTTTCCGCTATGAAGACCGCCAGAACCCGCGCAGCCTGGACGAGCTGAAGCCCGGCGAAATGGCCAGCGTCATTGCCGAAGTGCGCGGCTCCGCCCTGCTGCGCACCCGCCGCGCGCCGCTCTTTGAGCTGACCGTCGGCCAGGGACGCTGCGCCCTCAAGTGCATCTGGTTTCATGCCCCGTACCTCGAAGGCAAGTTCCAGGCCGGGCAGACGGTCGCACTCTACGGCAAAGTCGAGCCGTCCCGGTCTTCGAGCAACTTCAAAATGATCCAGCCGCAGTTCGAAGTGCTGCCGGACGCCTCGGACGACGCTGAGACGCGCCTGCTCGAGGTGGGCCGCATCACGCCGGTCTACGAGTCGCTCGGCGGCGCGCGCCTGGCTTCGCGCTGGCAGCGCAGGACCATCTTCAACCTGCTCGAAACCATGCGCGGCGCGGTGCCGGAGTGCCTGCCCCAGGCGCTGCTCGCGCGCCTCGATCTTCCAGATCGCGAAACCTCTCTGCGCGAGGTTCATTTTCCGCCCGAGGGAACGCCCTTTGACCAGTTGCAGGCCTGCTCCACGCCCGCGCATCGCCGGTTGATCTTCGAGGAGCTGTTTTTTCTCGAGCTGGGCCTGGAACTCAAGCGCCGCCGCATGAAGGAACGCCCCGGCATCGCCTTTGCCACCACCGACAAGGTGCGCGAGGCCATCCGCGAAGTGCTTCCCTTTCATCCCACCGCGGCCCAGAAGCGCGCCCTGGGTGAAATTGTGGCCGACATGCGCAGCGCGAGCCCCATGCGCCGCCTGCTGCAGGGCGACGTGGGTTCGGGCAAAACCATTGTCGCGCTCCAGGCCATGCTGGTGGCCATGGAAAACGGCTACCAGGCCGCCCTGATGGCGCCCACTGAGATTCTGGCCACGCAGCATTTTCTGGCCGCGCGCAAGCTGCTGGAACGCTCCTCGCGCAAGCCCCGCATCGTGCTCCTCACCGGATCGCTCGACGAGGAGCGCAAACGCATGAACCGCGGGCTCATCAATCGCGGCGAGGCGCAACTGGTGATCGGCACCCACGCGCTGATCGAAGAAAAGGTGGAGTTCGATCGCCTGGGCCTCGTCGTAGTGGACGAGCAGCACCGTTTCGGCGTTCTGCAGCGCTTCAAGCTGATGAAGAAGCCCAACCAGCCCGACCCCGATGTTCTGGTGATGACGGCCACGCCGATTCCGCGCACGCTGGCGCTTTCGCTCTACGGCGACCTTGACCTGAGCGTCCTCGATGAGTTGCCGCCCGGACGCACCTCCATCGTCACCCGCCGTGTTGCCGGCGAGCGGGCCGACGAAGTTTGGGAGTTCGTTCGAAGAGAAGCAGCGCGAAAACGCCAGGTTTACATCGTTTATCCGGTCATTGAAGGCACAAAAGACGATCAGCCGGAGCTGGATTTTTCGCACGACGACCCTGAGACCGCACCTGAAACGGCGATCCCGCCCAAAACAAAGGCCGCCCGCAAGGGCAAAACAGCGGAGCTGCTTTTTCCCAAGGCCGCGCCGGAGGCTGGCCCCACCGCGAAAACCGGCCTCAAATCCGCCGTCGAGATGTATGAGAAGCTGCGCTCCGGTCCACTTGCAGGCCTGCGCGTGGGCCTGCTCCACGGCCGTCTCGATGCCGACGACAAGGAGATCATCATGCGCCGGTTTCAGCGCGGCGAGATTGACGTGTTAGTGGCTACCACGGTCATTGAAGTAGGCGTCGACGTTCCCAATGCCACGGTGATGGTGGTGGAACACGCGGAACGCTTCGGGCTGGCGCAGTTGCACCAGTTGCGCGGCCGGGTAGGGCGCGGCGCTGCCAAAAGCTACTGCATCCTGATGACCGGGCCGCGCGTGACTCCGCTGGCCGAGGAGCGGTTGAGCGCCATGGTCCGCACCCAGGACGGATTCGAGCTGGCTGAACTGGACCTGACCCTGCGCGGCCCCGGCGAATTCTTCGGGACCCGCCAGGCCGGACTGCCCGAGTTTCGCGTGGCTAACCTGGTGCGCGACCGCCAGTTGCTGGAGCTTGCCACGCAGGAAGCTGCCCAATTTGCCAACCAGCCCGACGCCGCGGTAACTGAAGCTGAGCGCGCCCGCGTCTGGGCAAGGCTCAAAGACGCATGGCAGCGGAAGTACGGGCTGGTCGAGGCCGGTTAGGGTCTGCTCAGGAGCCTGTCACGAAACACCGGAGCCGCGATCTCGCCGCCTGAAGAGATCGTCATGCCCGTTCAGCAATGTTGAGATCTCGCGCCTCTGCCGGGAGCAGGCGTCGAGGATGTGTCTAGCGGCGCAGCCACAGGTTTCGCCATCATCAGGGCTGCGACCAGGGCTGCGAGGAGTGCGGAAACCGCGCCGATGCCGAGCGACCATCTGGGGCCGAAATGATTCGCCACCCAACCGACAATGGGAGCCCCAATCGCCGCTCCCCCGAGCCCAACGCCCACACGAGTCGCCATCACCCGCCCGCGCATGGTGGGCTTGGTCGAAAGCTGCATCATGCTGTTTGTCCCGTTCGTGAAGGTGAGTGCGGCCACTCCGATCACCGCGAGGGCCGCAGCGAACCACCAGTACCCAGGAGAGAACGCAGCAAGCGCGCAACCGATTCCCAGGACTCCTGAGCCGAGCAGCAGCGTCCCAAACTTTGGCTTGTCGCGTCCGGCCGCCAGCAGCGCTCCGCCCATTGTGCCGATGGCCATGATCGACGACAGCAAACCGAATCCGCGCGCATCGGCGTCAAAAACATTCACCGCCATGGTGGAGACGAAGATCGGGAAATTCATAGCGAATGTTCCTATCAGAAAGAGCATGACCAGGATCGATCGGAGGTCCGGTCTGGCCCATACATAACGGAGCCCTTCGATGAAGCCACCCGGTCTGCGGGAAGCTCTCGCGTTTGTCCTGAGCTCTTGAACGCGCAGCAGATACATGGAGAGCAGGACAGCGCCGAAGGACAGGCCGTTGAGGAGAAATGCCCAGCCGGTCCCGATTTGTGCGATGACCAGGCCGGCCACAGCCGGGCCGATCATCTGGCCGGCGAAGAACGAGGTCGAGTTGAGTGCGACCGCATTGGGCAACCGTTCGTCGCCCACCAGTTCCCCAACAAAGGTCTGCCGCACCGGCGCATCCAGCGCGGCAGCGGCGCCAAAGACAAAGGCAAACACGTACACGTGCCAAAGCCGCACGTAACCTGAGATCGTCAGGATTCCCAGCGCGGCCGCAAGCACACCCATGGATGCCTGCGTCAGCATCAGCAGCTTGCGCTGGTTGAAACGGTCCGCCGCCAAACCGCTCCAGGGCAGCAACAGCAACTGCGGAGCGAACTGCAGGCCCGTGACAATGCCGACCGCGGTCGCGTCATGGTGGGTCAGTTGCGTCAGCACGATCCAGTCTTGTGCCACGCGCTGCATCCAGGTCCCGATGTTCGATACCAGACCGCCTGCCGTCCACAAGCGAAAGTTGAAGTTCTCCAGAGCACGGAAAGCTCTGGAGAGCGGATTCCTCATGGGCGCTCCGTGGTGTTGCCTCCGTGAAGCTCACCGAAATGCCGTGCCGAGAACAGGCTAATGAGAAGTGCGCCGGCAGCAAACGGCGCGATGCAGGCGATGGACCGTGGGTCGAAGTGTCCGACGCGCAGCAGAAGCAGCCAGGCGAAGAGCAAATTCACGAAGCCCCACAGAACATTCACTGTCGAGGACGAGAGACCCTTCCCCGGAGGTTTTGCGAAAGGTGACTGAAAGGGTTTTCCCATCGCGCCGCTAACGAAATGCGGCACGGCATTGGCCAGAAAGAGGCCTCCGAAAAACCAGGACACGATATGGATCCAGTTCATTGTCAAGCACTCCTCTTCGCGAGTAAATCAAGCACGTCCTGCGTGGAGCCGGTCTCGCCGAGGCGAGGAAAGACGTGCCTGAGGCTGTATTCGTGCGCTTCAGGACGCACGTCTGTCATGGCATCGACGGCGAGCGTTACATTGAAACCCGCTTCGTACGCCTGGCGAGCCGTCGCTTCCACGCCCGTACCGGTGGCCACGCCCGCGAGAACAACCTGCGTCACACTTTTCGCCTTCAGTTGAGCTTCCAGATCGGTGTTCGCAAAGGCGCCCCAGGTGCGTTTGGTGATGAGGATGTCGTTTGGCTGCGGATGCAGTTCGTTCATCAGCTCACTGAAGCCGGCGGGAAGCTCCCGGCGCCGCCGAGGCTCCTATGTCCTCCCCGGAGCAGTTCCCGTGACGTTGACCAGAACCACAGGCAGCTTCTGCTTGCGAAAGGCCTCGATCAGCTGACAGGAATGGTCGATGACACCTGCCATGGGATGCAGAGACGGTATGTCCCGAAGGCCCTTCTGAAGATCCACCACGATCAGCGCAGTTTGAGGGTCAAGGATGGTAAGTGGCACGAAATTCTCCTTTGAAAGCAGTGAATGAGGTTCGCTTGGCCGGATGCGCGGCAAGACGGTCAGTCCTCAGTGATTTTCGCAAGCAGGTGTATGGCTGAAGACAGCTTCTTCTGTTCTTGCGGAGAGAGTTTCTGCCGGATCGCTTGCGTCAGCCAATCCTGACGAGCGGCACGCCCGTCCTCGATCCGCTTCTTGCAGGCTTTGGTCAGCGACATGAGCGTTTTTCGCCCGTCGTTCGGGTCGGCAGCTCCCGCCAGAAGCCCCATTTCTTCCAAAGGCGCGATAACAGCGCTCATCGACTGAGGACGCATTCCTTCGGCCCATGCAAGGCTCGACACCGTCGCCGGACCGTCCTTTTCCAATCGGAGCAGGACTGCGATCTGAGACGACGTGAAATCGCTCGCTCCGCCGTGCTGCAGCACCTTCCGTTTCAGTTTGCCAAAGGTGGTGCGCAACTCAGCCGCAAGCCTGGATGCAAGTGCCGTATCGGTATTCGGCGGCGTTTCCAGCATAACGGAACGGTAACAGATAGACAGGTGATCTGTACAGTTTACATGCATGTTTTCCGCGCGGGGCTTGTGGCGGCCCAGGAAGGGCTCTTGGCACGCACAGTCGCGAAACGAGTTTCGAAACGGTCTCTCAGGCAATCCCCGGTGCGGGCATGCTGCCGATCATTTCCACTGGAAATGTCTGAATCTCGAGATCCACGCTGGCAATCTCCTCGCCGCACTCCCGCGCATGATTCCGGGTGCACTGGCACAATTCAGTAAAGCGGACATGCCCGTTCTGGCTCAGTTCCACTCCGGCTGCAATCAGCACGCTGTAAATGTCAATGCAGGACCGGCGCTCGAACTCGAACAGGATGCTCACCATACCGGTATCGTTGGCTCCGCGGCTCAGCACCCAGCCACTGCAACCCAGGATCGCGCCGGTGAGGGATTGGACCAGCCGGCCCGGCTCCTCGCTGGATACGGCCTTCATCTGCATGGCCCACGGAATCGCCAACTCCGGCACCGTATCCCTTCGCCGCATCTTGAGCCTCACAAATGTCTTATCGGATGCCGTGCGGGCAGGATAACCAATGTTCCGGAGTCGAACGAATCGTGACTGGCTTTGACACAATCGAGGTAGCGGATGTGCAAATCACCTGCTTCGCTGGTAATTGGAAGGGTGGCTGCCCGCCTGAATAGCAACCTTGAGCCCGGCTCACCCAATGGCCTGAAGACCGAAATGTTGTAGTTTCATATACAGCATGATCATCGGCACCGGAATCGACCTGGTCGAAATCGAGCGCATCCGACAGTCTGTGGATCGCTTTGGCCCGCGCTTCCTCAATCGCATCTTCACCAGCGCGGAACAGGCTTATTGCCTGCGCAAACGCAATTCCGCCGAGAGCTTTGCCGCCCGGTTTGCCGCCAAGGAGGCCGCCGCCAAGGCGCTGGGAACCGGGATCAGCCGCGGAGTAAACTGGCTGGAGATCGAAGTGGTCCGGGCGCCGGGCGGAAGGCCCGGGGTGCTGTTTCACGGCCGCGCGGCACAGATCGCGGCACACCTGGGAGTGGCGCGCGCGGCCTTGTCCATCACCCACACCGCGGCTCTGGCCATGGCCAGCGTGGTGCTCGAAAACGGGGCCTGAATTGGCCTTTTCTGCTATTCTCAAGGCGTCGACCGGCTCATAACAGCAAGAGGAGTAACGTGCCAAGCCGCAATGAAGTTCAGTGGTCGCAATTGAGGGTGGGTGCATTGGTCATGGTCGCCATGGCCGTGCTGATCGGACTCATTTTTCTCATGGGCGGGTCGACCGGCGGACCGTTTGCGCGCAAGTTGCTGCTGCGCTGCTACTTCGGCAACGCCGCGGGGCTTAAAGACGGCGCTCCGGTGACCCTCGAAGGCGTCACCATCGGCAACGTGGCCCATATCCGCGTGGTGCCCGAGCGCAAACCCAACCAGGTTGAAGTCACCATGCAGATTGGCAATGAGTTCCTGCGCGGCCTGCACGCGGACTCCACCGCTGCCATCGCCCAGGCCGGCGTCCTCGGCGACAGCTATGTCGATATCGACTCCAACCACGCCACCGGTCCGCCGCCAACCAACAACATGGAGCTCAGGGCCGGCGGCTCACCCACCATTCAGGACGTAATCCAGAGCAGCCAGCAATCGATCCAGGAGGTGCAGGCCACTCTGATCAAGTTGGATAAGGTCCTTGATTCAATCATCGCCGGCCGCGGCACGGTGGGGAGATTGATCAACGACCCTACCTTCGCCAATAAGATCGATTCCATCGCCACCAATTTGCAGACCATTACCACCGCCGTGGCAGGGGGCCAGGGATCGCTGGGCAAATTCGTCACCGACGATACGCTTTACAACCGCGCCGCCTCGGCAGTCGACAAGCTCGACAAGATCACCACTGCGATCGACCAGGGCCAGGGCACCGCCGGCAAATTCATCCACGACGACTCGCTCTACAAGAATCTGAACGCCGCCGCCGCCAATACCAACGAGCTGGTTGCTCAGATTAATTCCGGCAAAGGCGCATTGGGCAAGTTGGCCAAGGATCCGGCCTTCGCGCAAAAACTCGACGATACGGTGACTCACCTCGATGCCATCCTGAAAAGCGTGGACGAGGGACAGGGCACCGTAGGCCAGTTGCTCCGCAACCGCAGCTTGTACGACAACGCCGACCAGACGCTTACCGCGACTCGCGATCTCGTCAAAGCCTTCCGCGAGGATCCCAAGAAGTACCTCGTGATTCGGATGAAGGTCTTCTAGAGCAAGCGCCGGCCCGCAGCCCCGCCGACCCCGCCGGCTTGTGGAACCGAACCGAAGACTGATGCGTATCTCTGGCAATGGGAGATCCCTATGACCTCCAGAACTCGTGCTCTCGCGGCTGTGATGTTCGTGCTTGGGGCCGGTATTGTTGCCCTTCTCGCAGGCCAGATGTTGAAGACCGCTCACGCTGCAACGGCAGCCGCGCCGGCTTATGACACCAATGGCAATCTGCTGCCGCTCACCAACTACCGTGAGTGGGTTTATCTCAGCACCGGTATCGACATGAGCTACAAGGCCAAAAGCGACGGGATCGAGCGCCAGTCAATGTTCGATAACATCTTTGTCAATCCTGAGGCCTACCGGAGCTTCCAGCAGACCGGCAAATGGCCCGACAAGACTGTATTGATCCTTGAAGCGCGCGAAGCAAAGAACCGAGGCTCAATCAATTTGCAAGGACACTTTCAGGGCACAACCGTGATGGGGTTCGAGGTCCACGTCAGGGATGACGCGCGTTTCCCCGGCAAGTGGGGCTTTTTCGATTTTGATTCACCCAGCGGGAACGGAACGCTCATCCCGCAAGGAGCGCCTTGTTACACCTGCCACGCGGCTCATGGGGCAGTGGATACGACATTCGTTCAGTTCTATCCCACGCTGCTGCCGATCGCGCAGAAAAAAGGCACGCTGAGCGAGGCATATATCAAGGAAAACGCAGATCCCGGAGCCGCTAAAGATCCAGGCGCCGCTCAATAGAGGGTTGGGCCGCCGTCCAGTTCGCCACAACGCTGAGGTAAATTACATCAGTTTTCGGAATCGGTTCCCGCGAAACAGCTTCCAGAACTCCACAAAAGCCTTCAGCCGCACTACCTGAAAGTAATCGTTGGCCACCAGAAAGAACATCGCGGAAGCGGCCCACACCACGTGCAGCGCGCTGCCGCCCAACTCGTCGCTGAACGGCAGCGGCGCGGCCGAGAATACCATTGCCAGCACGATGAGCGCAATCTTCACAATGCCCATCACCAGGTTGATCTCCGCCAGCTTGCCGGTGAAGGCGCTTCCGAGTCTCAAACTTTGACCAAGAGACGAGAGCGCGGAGCGCTGCTCGAGCAGCATGATCACGGGCGCGATCGACAGGGCCCAGCTCAACAGCGCCCACGCCGTATAAAATCCCAGCGAAAGAAAGATGGCCCAGATCGCGAAGCCCACCAGGTCCGGCTCGCCGGGTATTGCAATGTGCGTGGCAGCCACCCACTTCATGGAGCCGAACCAGCCCCAAAAAGTGAGACCCAGCAAAGCCATCCACGCCGCCTGCAACCCGATCATTGCCACTGGCCGGAACGACAGATGCGGTTCCATCCTCTTCAACACCAGGTTGCGGCCCACCGCTGAGACCACCACCCATGCCGGCACAATAACCGGCAGCAGCCAGCGCAAAACGGCGAGCACATGCGGCTGGTAATACGCCCACACGCCGGCCAACTGGATGATCGCAACCCACGGATTTTGCGCATCGACGGAGTTGAACCCGGAGGATTCCAGAGGAAACGCGGCCAGGATTTGCTGCGCCTGCTGAAAGCACAAAAGGAGAATCGGGATGCCGGCCAGCCAACGCCATCCGATCTCGATCGCCACGAGCGAAGGCCGCCTGAAGACCCCGCTCATGTGCTCCACCAGCAATTGGGTTCCGCGTACCGGCGCGCTGCTGCGGACTTCCGCCACGGGGAGTTCCTTCACTTCACGACCAGGTTGACGGCCCGGCCCGGCACCACGATCACCTTGACCACGGTCTTGGCCGCCGTGCGCGCTTGCACCTTTGTGTCTGCCAGCGCCGCCGTTTCAATCGTCTTGGGATCGGCGTCGGCCGCCACTCGCACCACCGTCACCAGCTTGCCGTTGATCTGCACCGGGATTTCCAGCTCGTCTTCTCTTGCCAATGCGGGATCACTCACGGGCCACGGTGCGCGCAGCACGCTTCCCTCTTCGCCGAGCGTCTCCCACAGCTCCGCCGCCAGGTACGGCGCAAACGGGGCGAGCAACAGCACCAGAGTGCGCAAGATCTCGCGCACCACAGGCGCGGGAATCTCTCCCGATCCAAGCTGCGCGTCGGCGGCCTGCAGATCGTTCACCAATTCCATGATCGCGGCCACGCAGGTGTTGAAGTGCCAGCGTCCCTCAAAATCCAGCGTGATCTTGGCGATGGTCTGGTGCAGTTTGCGCAGGAGCTTCGATGACGGGCCGGCAAGACTCCCCTCAGGGGCTAAAGCCCCGGGGTTTTCTTTGCCCTGTTCGGCACGACTGAAGTCGTGCCCTTTCAAAACACCATTCTCGAGGGCGGCCGATCGAGCTTGCGGCGCGTGCTTCGTGGTAAGCCGCCACACGCGGCTCAAAAAACGGCTCACCCCGGCCACGCCGTCTTCCTGCCAATCCAGATCCCGGTCCGGAGGCGCTGCAAACAGCGCGTACATCCGCGTCGCATCGGCGCCGTAGCGAGCCACCATGTCGTCGGGCGAAATCACGTTGCCCTTCGACTTCGACATCTTGGCGCCGTCCTTGATCACCATCCCCTGCGTGAACAGCCGGCGCGCCGGCTCATCGTTCGTAATCAGCCCCAGGTCGCGCATCACCTTGGTCCAGAACCGCGAATAGATCAGGTGCAGAATCGCGTGCTCGACCCCGCCAATGTACTGGTCGATGGGGAACCAGTACTGCACCACCGCGGAATCGAAGGGTGCACTCGTATTCTTCGCATCGGTGTAACGGTAGAAGTACCAGCTCGAGTCGACGAACGTGTCCATCGTGTCTGTCTCGCGGTGCGCCGGCCCGCCGCACTTCGGGCAGGTGGTGTTTACAAACTCCGGCACGCGCCCGAGCGGAGATCCGCCCTGCTGCGTGATCTCAATCTGCTCCGGCAGAATCACCGGCAACTGCTCGTCCGGCACCTGCACCAATCCGTCCCGCTCGCAATAAATCATCGGAATCGGCGTGCCCCAGTACCGCTGCCGGCTCACGCCCCAATCCTTCAGCCGGAACGTCACTGTCGCCTCCCCAAAGGCGCTACGCGCGGCAACTTCTTGGAGTAGCTTCTGCGCTTGAACGCAGCTCAAGCCGTCATATTCGCCCGAGTTGACGAGCACGCCGTCTTCCGTCGTGAACGGCAGTTCCGGTTCCCCGGCGCCGGCAGGGGCAATCACGCGCCGGATCGGAATCCCGTATTTCTTCGCAAATTCAAAGTCCCGCTCATCGTGCCCCGGCACGCTCATGATCGCGCCCGTGCCGTAATCCATCAGCACGTAGTTCGCTACCCATATCGGAATCAGCTCGCCGTTGTATGGATTGGCGGCGAAGTGACCCGTTGGAATGCCGTGCTTCTCAATCGCGCCAAGATCGCCGGCCTCGCGAGCCTTCTTCTGCTGATCGAGCAATTCATCGACTTGCGCCTTCAACCTGGGATCGGCGGCGGTAAAGTCAGCCACCAGCGCATGCTGCGGAGCAAGTTGCACGCTGGTGGCGCCAAAGATCGTGTCCACCCGCGTAGTGAAAACGCGAATGCGCGTCTTTTCTGATCCCTGATCCCTGATCCCTGAACCCTGGCCGGCTTTTTCCGCCAGGAAAAAGTCGACTTCGGTCCCTTCGCTGCGCCCGATCCAGTTGCGCTGCATGGTGCGCACCTTCTCCGGCCAGCCCGGCAGCTTGTCCAACCCCTCCAGCAACTCTTCGGCGTAGGAAGTAATGCGCAGAAACCACTGCTCCAGGTCGCGCTGCTCCACCTTTGTGTCTTCATGCCGCCAGCAGCAGCCGTCGATAACCTGCTCGTTGGCCAGCACCGTGGCACACTCCGGGCACCAGTTCACCTTGCTTTTCTTGCGATAAACCAGCCCCTTTTCGTACATGCGCAGAAAAAACCACTGGTTCCAGCGGTAGTAATCGGGAAGGCAGGTCGTCACTTCCGTCGCCCAGTCGTAGCCCAGGCCAAGCCGCTGCATCTGCCGCTTCATCGCGGCAACGTTGCCCAGCGTCCACTCTCGCGGGGGTGTATTGTTCTTGAGCGCAGCGTTCTCCGCCGGCAAACCGAACGCGTCCCAGCCCATGGGATGCAGCACGTTGTACCCGCGCATCCACATGTGCCGCGCCAGCGCATCGCCGATCGAGTAGTTGCGCACGTGCCCCATGTGCAACTGGCCGCTGGGATAGGGCAGCATCTCCAGCACGTAATATTTTGGTTTGCCGCAGGAAACCGGCTCGGCCGCGTACATTTTCAGGTCCGCAGCCCACCGCTCCTGCCATTTCGGCTCAATCGCCGCCGGATCGTAACGCTGTTCCTTCTCTTCCGTCATCACTCTTCAAGTGTAAACGGAAGGCGCTTATTGCACGGGCGGCGGCATCGGCGTCGCTGGTTCCGTCCGCGGCCCAACAGGAGCGAAGCAGCTTTCCGTTTCCCTGTTGACAACTTCGTATCCCGCCGGAGGCTGGAAGACCGATGGTTCGGGTTCCTCCTGGCGGAAACCCACAAGCTCTTTCGTGTTTTTTCCAGATTGAGGATCGTCGAGCAGGCTGCGCACGAGGACGCCAGCCAATCCCGGAGCGACAGCCGACCAAGTTTCGGCAGTGCGCACCATCGGCTCATCGTTTCCGACTACGGCCGCCGGGATTGTGCTGGTGCTTCGGAGGCCGCGCGCTTCTATACCCTGAATCGTGTCAACCCCCAGGTCTTCGACCACGGGCACTTCGTGAGGGATTTTTACCCGTTCACCGAGGGTTATCGGGGCAGTCTGTGCCGCGGACGACGCGCAGGACGTGCCCGCCGTTCCAGGCGCCGGCATGCTGACAACAGTCGCCTTTTGGCCCGGCACACCCATCGCCTCCGCAAGTGCGCCCTGTGTCAGTGCGAGCGGAGTCAAAAACTCCTCGACCAGCATCTCGCCAACGCTGACGGGCTTCCGTTCAGTGCTCAGCATAACCACGGCTCACTGTTCAACTCGATTATCAAGGTTTTCATCGGCAACATCCAAACAAACCAGCCCTTGTGTTATACTTGTCATACGGCGAATACAAGGCAAGGAGACCCCATGCTGGCAGTCCGCATCCCCAACGAGATCGAATCCCGTCTCGACAAACTGGCGGCCCTCACCGGGCGATCCAAAAGCTTTTACGTGCGCGAAGCCCTGCAAGCGCATTTGGACGAGATCGAGGACACCTACACTGCCCTCTATCGTCTGGAACACCCAACCAAGCGATGGACGCTAGAGGAACTGGAGAAGGGTCTTGACCTCAAAAAGTGACTCCAAAAGGGCATGGACAGTCGAGTTCGACGACCGCGCCCGGCGAGAGTTGCGCAAGCTCGACGCAACAATTCAGCAAACCATCTTCCATTATCTTCGGGAACGAATTGCCGGCGCGGAGGATCCCAGAGTTTTCGGCAAACCGCTGCGGATGAAGCTCGCTGGTTTGTGGCGCTACAGGGTGGGCGATTACCGTCTGATTTGCCGCTTCGAAGAAAATCGTCTGGTTGTTCTGGTGCTCCAGGTCGGCCACCGCCGCGACGTTTACGAGGACTGAACCAAACTCCTCAGCACCCGCACATTCCGCTCCTCATCCCCCGGCTCATCCACCGGCGTTTCGGCAATAAAAGCGCAATGATCAAACCGGGAATCGTTCAGCAGCCGGCGGAACGGCTCAATCCCCATGGTTCCCTGCCCGATATGCTCATGCCGGTCCAGTTTCGAGCCGCGCTCGGCCTTGGCGTCGTTGCAGTGCCACACCCGCACGGCGTCGAACCCCACCGTCGCAGCGACCTTACCTATTGTCTCCGCGTAGCCCTCCGCGTTGATCAGGTCGTAACTCGCCACATGCGTGTGGCAGGTGTCCAGGCACACGCCCACCGGAGCACAGCTCTTCAGGCGTTGCACCAGCTCGGCTACCTGCTCAAAGCTGCCGCCCAGCGAGAACTCCGCGCCGGCCGTGTTCTCAATCAAAATGTGGAATCCGGTTCCCTGCCACGGCAGCCCATCGATCGCCCGCTTGATCGACTCCGCGGCCAGCTTCAGCCCCTCGTCCCGCGTCAGCCCCTTCCACGAGCCGGGATGCAGCACCAGGTATTCGGCGCCCAGGACCAGCGCCCGCTCGATCTCTCCGCGAAACGCGCTCACGCTCTTTTCGCGCACTTCCACCGTCTGGCTGCACACGTTCACCAGGTAGCTGGTGTGTATTACTAGCGGGCCGACATCGAGAGCGGCGCGAAGTGCGCGCATTCGCTCGGCCTGTTCCGGGTCCACCTTCGGCGCGCGCCACATGCGCGGGCTCGATGAGAAAATCTGAAATGTGTTGGCGCCGAACTCCCGCGCCCGCTCCACGGCGTTTGAAGCTCCGCCCGCCGTGCCCAGATGCACCCCGATCCTCTTTGCCATGCGACCAGTCTACAGGCCGGCAAGCCCGCCGCGGCAGCGCACATGCGCCGCCGGAATTCAGACGTACTTCGCGAAAAACTCAATCTGCCTGGCCCGGTATTCCCGCCGCTGAACCGGCGAAGACAGCACCGTCGAGGTCGATGTGGCTCCCAGGGCGGACAGCTTGTCAATCAGCGCTTCGAGATGCCGGACGGAGACCACGTCAGCCTCCATCACAAACGACTCTGCGCCCGTAATGCGATGGCAGCGGCTGATCTCCGAGAGCTCCTTGATCGCCGTCACCGCGCGGCTCACCTGCAGGTCCCCGCCGGGTATGGTCAGCCGCACCAGCACGTGAACCGGGACACCAAGTTTGGCCACGTCCACCGCGGCATGGTAGCCGGTGATCACGCCTGCCTCTTCGAGGCGGCGCACCCGCTCCGCCACAGCCGGCGTCGACAATCCAACCTTCCTGCCCAGCTCCGCAAACGGCTGACGCGCGTTCTGTTGCAGGAATTCCAGTATCTTCCAGGCGATTGCATCGAGTTCGATATGGTTCGGAACTGTCCTATGCGCCATTTGCCACCAATCCTTAAGCCGCTTCCCTCATTAGCTTAACCTCGTTAGGCGCTATTGAGCCGTTTCCTTCGAATCGCTATTCTCTGTGCCGCTGCTCCGGCCTATCCTTTTCTCGTCGCCAATTGGTGGCCGGCGTTGCCATCCTTTCCCCTCCCCAAGGCATCTCCGGCATAGGAGGAATTGGCATGAGCGCTTCTCCGCGCGCAGCTACCGCGCAGCTCGCCGAACGTGCCGTCTGCGCACCTATGCCCGCCGAAACAGATTTCCTGCCGCTCAAAGGCACCGACCACGTCGAATTCTACGTGGGCAACGCGCGCCAGGCCGCCTACTTTTACCGCGCCGCCTTCGGCATGTCGCTGGTGGCCTATGCCGGGCCTGAAACCGGCCAGCGGGATCGCGCTTCCTACGTGGTGCAGCAGGGCAAAATCCGCTTCGTGCTTACCACCCCTCTGCGCAGCGGCGATCCCATCGCCGACCATGTGCACCTGCATGGAGATTCTGTCCGCGCCATCGCCCTGTGGGTTGACGACGCGCGCCGCGCCTGGGCTGAGACCACCCGCCGCGGCGCCGTCAGCATTGCCGAACCCAGCGTCCTGTCTGACGCCCATGGCTCCGCCGTCGTCGCCAGCATTCGCGCCTATGGCGACACCATTCACACCTTCGTCGAGCGCGGCAACTACTCCGGACCATTTCTGCCCGGATTTCGCGCCGTCCTGAGCGACCACGTCGCCCGCCCCACCGGCCTGCTCCACGTCGACCACATGGTCGGCAACGTCGGCTGGAACCAGATGAACGAGTGGGTCGGCTTCTACGCCAACGTCATGGGCTTCTCGCTCTATCAGCACTTCGACGAAAAAGACATCTCCACCGAGTATTCGGCGCTCATGTCCAAGGTCATGGCCAACGGCAACGGCTACGTCAAATTCCCCATCAACGAGCCGGCCGAAGGCAAAAAGAAGTCGCAGATCGAGGAATATCTTGACTTCAATCCCGGCCCCGGCGTGCAGCATATCGCCCTGGCCACCAACGACATCCTCTACACCGTAAACAAGCTGCGCGAGCAGGGCGTAGAGTTCCTGCGCGTTCCCCACTCTTACTACACCGAACTGCAGCAGCGCGTGGGAACAATCGACGAGCCCATCGGCGAACTGGAAGAGCTGGGCATCCTGGTGGACCGCGACGACCAGGGATACATGCTGCAAATCTTCACTCGCCCGGTTGAAGACCGCCCTACGCTGTTTTTTGAAATCATCCAGCGCAAGGGCAGCCGCAGCTTCGGCAAAGGCAATTTCAAGGCGCTCTTTGAAGCCATCGAACGCGAGCAGCAGGCGCGCGGCAATCTGTGACTCGTGGCAGCCTGTGATTGGAGAGCCGGGATGAACACCGCAGTTCTTTCAGCGTCCGCGCCTTACCTCATCCAGCAGGATTATTCCGCCTACACCGGGGAACAGCACGCCGTGTGGGCCGAGCTGGTCGGGCGCGTGCTCCCGGAGCTGGAAGCGCATGCCGCCCGCGCGTATCTTGATGGCTTTGAGATCATCGGCCTCAAACCGGACCGCCTGCCCAATCTGGCTTCAATCAGCGCCCGCCTGGCCCCCAGGACAGGCTGGAGCTCGACTCCGGTCAGCGGTTTTCTTCCCGCTCCTGCGTTTTTTGAAATGCTGGCCACGCGCAACTTCCCCACCACCACCTGGCTGCGCAGCCGGGAATCGCTTGAATACACGCCCGAGCCCGACATCTTTCACGATGTCTTCGGCCATGTGCCCATGCACGCTCACAAGGTCTTCGCCGATTTTCTTGAGCACTACGGCCGCGTCTGCGCATCCATCTCCGACAGCGAAGTGCTGGAAAAACTCGGCCGCCTATTCTGGTACACGGTCGAGTTCGGCGTGATCCGCCAGCAAAACGAAATCAAGGTTTACGGCAGCGGGCTCATCAGCTCCCACGGCGAATGCCGGAACGTGATCGAGGGCCATTGCGCCATTCATGATTTTTCTCTGGATGAAGTGCTGGCTACGCGGGTAAAAGTGGACGAGCTGCACAAACTGCTGTTTGCCGTAAGCAGTTTCGATCAGGTTTATGAGGCCATGCGCGAAGCCGAGCGGCGTGCCCTGCACGGGCGCTTGTGAGAGGTGAAATCGATGACTCTGAAGCTTTCCTATCAATCCGGATTCGGCAATGAATTTGCCACCGAAGCGGCGCCGGGCGCGTTGCCGATCGGCCAGAATGCGCCGCAATCGCACCCCCTCGGCCTCTATACGGAGCAATTCAGCGGCACTCCGTTTACCGCGCCCCGCGCTACCAACCGCCGCACCTGGACCTACCGCATCCGTCCGTCCGTCACCCACAAGCCCTATGAAGAAGTTCCCATGAGTCTCATCCGCAGCGGGCCGTTCCATGAGACGCCAACCACCCCTAATCAGCTTCGCTGGGATCCGCTGCCGCTGCCGGAAAAACTGACGGATTTCCTCGACGGGATCATCACCCTCGGCGGCAATGGCGACCCCGCCATGCAGACCGGCGTCGCCATTCACCTCTATTCGTGCAACACCTCCATGCACGACCGATTTTTCTCGAGCGCCGATGGAGAATTGCTCATCGTTCCGCAGTTGGGGACCATGCGTTTTCACACCGAGCTGGGCATTGTGGAAGCTGCGCCCGGCGAAATTTGCGTTGTCCCTCGCGGCGTAAAGTTCCGCGCTGAATTGCTCGAAGACCAGGCTCGCGGATACATCTGCGAAAACTACGGCCTGCCCTTCCGCCTGCCTGAGCTCGGACCGATCGGCGCCAATGGTTTGGCGAATCCGCGCGACTTTAAAAGCCCGGTAGCGGCATTTGAGGATCGCGAAGGCGACTTCCATCTCTTCACAAAATTTCTCGGCCGGCTCTGGTCCGCGCCCATCGATCACTCGCCCCTCGATGTGGTCGCATGGCATGGCAACTACGCGCCCTGCAAGTACGACATGGCGCTGTTCAACTGCATCAATACTGTTTCGTTCGACCATCCCGACCCATCGATTTACACCGTCCTGACCTCGCCGACGGCGATTCCCGGCACCGCCAACTGCGACTTTGCCATCTTCCCTCCGCGCTGGCTGGTTGCCGAGCACAGCTTCCGGCCGCCCTGGTTCCACCGCAATCTCAATAATGAATTCATGGGCCTGGTCTTCGGCGCATACGATGCCAAGGCCGAAGGATTTCTTCCCGGAGGAGCCAGCCTGCACAACTGCATGGCCGGTCACGGACCGGACGCCGAAACTTTTGAGCGCGCCAGCCATGCCGAGTTGAAACCCCAGTATCTCGACAACACCCTGGCCTTCATGTTCGAGACCCAGCTCGCCGTACGTCCCACTGCCTTCGCGATGAACACCAGGATTCTGCAGCACGAATACTACGAGTGCTGGCAGGGCCTCAAGAAGCGCTTCGCAACTGCCGATCTCGGCACGGAGACGTCCAGGCAATGAGCACAATCGGCATGGAGGCTCGCGGATGGGTTCGCGAGTGGACTCGGGAATGAAAATGAAAAGCTGGGTGGCCTCAGCCAACGACCCCGAATCCGATTTTCCCATCCAGAACCTGCCCTACGGCGTCTTTCGCCACCGGGAACAGGCGCACATCGGCATTGCAATCGGCGACCAGATTCTCGATCTACACGCCTGCGCGCAACAGGGCTTGCTCACTGCGTTGCCTGAGGAGATCGCCAGCGCCTGCTGCGCCGATTTTCTCAACCAGCTCATGTCGCTCGGGCCCGCCGCGTGGTTTCTGCTGCGCAGCCGGATTGCTGCGCTTCTTGACGCCGATGAGCCCGCCTGCCAAGCACGGGAACGCGTAGAGCCGCTCCTGGTTCCCATGCGCGACGCCGTCATGCAACTCCCCGCGCGCATCGGCGACTACACCGATTTCTTCGCCTCGATTCATCACGCAACCCGGGTCGGCAAGCTCTTCCGTCCCGACAATCCCCTGCTGCCCAACTACAAATATGTTCCCATCGGCTATCACGGCCGCTGCTCGTCGATCGTGGTCAGCGGAGAGCAGATTCCGAGGCCGCGCGGGCAGACAAAATCTGCCTCGGGCGAGCCGCTCTTCGGGCCTTCGCGTTCTTTGGATTATGAACTGGAGGTCGGCATATTTGTCGGCCCCGGCAACCCTCTTGGGCAGAGCATTCCCATCGCCGAGGCTGAGCAGCACATCTTCGGCCTGTGCCTGGTCAATGATTGGTCGGCACGCGACATTCAGTCATGGGAATATCAGCCCCTCGGCCCCTTTTTGGCAAAGAATTTCGCCACCACCATCTCTCCCTGGATTGTTCCTCTTGCAGCATTGACTCCCTACCGTGTTCCCGC
>Ga0182016_10003286_pt1 | contig 18592 bp, 15 predicted proteins | sample 712S2MmetaG_FD_120491 | JGI IMG/M metagenome (GOLD analysis project Ga0182016, IMG submission 120491) | Permafrost microbial communities from Stordalen Mire, Sweden - 712S2M metaG | ecosystem: Environmental > Terrestrial > Soil > Wetlands > Permafrost | place: Sweden: Stordalen | collected...
CCAATCGGCGACAAGCGCAATCGCCTTGACCGGCTCGCAAACCGCCTCACAAAGATCCTCGCCGAGTTACGACAACTCCACACCACCTGAATGAGAAATGGGCAGAGATTGGCCGGTTAACAGGCCAAAGCGCGTTTCCAGGTCGGACGCAGGTCGGTTTTGAGGGCTCCGGACGCATGTCTCCTACTCGTCAGATTTCTCATTGATAAACAGGTTATACGATTCAACCGCTGCGTGATCCCACGGGGACATGTAAACACGAAAACCCGCTTGCGGATCTCCGCGACTCGAACTACCGTTAGGGATGGTTTCCGGCCTTTACGGACGTCGGCCTTCTTGGCAACTGTAATCCCTTCTCGTTGCCGCTCCCGAATCATCGACCGCTCGAAGTCAGCTACCCACCCTGAGAGCAATGTGCGCTGGTCCAAAAGGACATCAAATCACGCTCTCACAAGCCGTTCATTTTCAGTGGTCGGAAGCATCGATTCCCACGAGTCCACAATCTTTAGTCTGTGAGCCGTAAATTGGTAGTGAATGTCATTCGGCGCTAGTCGAGCGTGGCAGATGGGCCCCACAATGGAAACAATCCAGCAACTGGCGATACCGCTGAAGCAGAGTCAGCTTGATGCCGCTAATGAATTCTAGGTAGCCTAGTACTACTGTGTTATAAGATGCGACGCAGGCAACACGGACAGCGAGGCAGCGAGCGGGCGAGGTGAGTTGCGATTTGTCGTCGCAGGGTGGGCAACTGCCGCCGGGATTTGCTCGACCATGTGGTCGTCCTCAATGAGCGGCACCTGAAACGCCTTTTGAATGAGTACGTCCGTTACTACCACGATGATCGAACTCATCTTGCGTTGGATAAGGAAACGCCTGCTGGTCGCGAGGTCGAGAAGATCTCCGATGCAGGTCGTAGTGTCCTATCCGTTCCAAGGCTGGGCGGCCTGCATCATCGTTACGATCTTGCTGCTTGAATTGCTGCTTCGGACACCCCTGATCGAAGTTGACGATGAACTGCGGGGGAGGTGTGCTCGACGACCCTGCGGCGCTGACTCGGCAGTATTTTCGTGCCGACTCATGGTCGCTGAACATCCCTGCCCTTCTTCCGAAACCCCTTCCTGAACTCCCTCTGCACTCCCAATCAGGTCCTCGAAACGCACGAATGGTATTTTGGCGATGCACAGCGGAACCGGCGCGTCGAGTTGCAAAGGCAGTAGCGGCGGTCTGCATTGAACCCGCAGGCAAGGAACGATCCATCGATACCCTGAAAGACGAGGATAGACGCCATGAAGAGGGACTCTGACAGCAATCCGCACACCTCCACACGGAGGGTCGCGTGCATTTTGGCGGCGGTTGCGCTGCTTGTGTTCGCGCCGACCAGTTGCAAGAAGAAAGAAGCCGCGCCGCAGGGGCAGGGAAGTGGGCCTGTGCCAGTGATCAATACGGCCGGCAGCGGGTCCTCTGGGGACGCATCGGGCAGTGACGCGTGGATCGCGCGCCGCGCGGCCAGCGACAAGAACGTCTCAGTGGGCGCCGGCAAGAGTTTTGCGCACATCACCTACAAGCCCAACGTGAAGGTGATTGACAAGGCGGCGGTAGATGCATCGCTTCTGGGAATCAGCAGCGACGGGCACGGCGCTGTATTCAAGAATGCTCCCGCGCAAATTCGGGCCCTGAAGGCCGGTGACATCTTTCTGGTGAAGAACGCGTTCGCGGCAAAAGTATTGGCCGCCGAGACAGACGGCGACCAGACGGTTGTGATTGTAGATGCAGCCAAGCTGACTGACGTGGTGGCCAATGGCGAGATCAATTTGGATTCGCCGATCGGCTTTCACGGGCCCGCCAACAGCGCGGCGCTTCGGTCGCCGGCCCGGTCCTTCCATCTGATGGACATGATCGAGACGCCGGTGTCGGCACAGGCGTCGACGATCAAGGCCGACCCGACACACAACCTGGGCAAGACGGTGAAGGACGCATTGATCTCGGGATGGAAGATTGACTCCTACTCCATTACTTCGGCCAACAACGCGGCCACTTTCAACGCGCGGCTGATGAAGGACGCAAGCGGCTTCAAGTCAGCCATTGCGATGGACGGCAACATCACGAACTTCCAGTTTGCCTCGAACCTGAAGTTTTCGCCGAGCACTGCATCGCAGGTGATCACCGGCGTGCAGGGGATGAGCGGCAAGATGCACTTTGTGTGGGAGATCGGCAAAGACACGCCGGGGGTTTGGGCGCAGGAGGACAAGCTGAAGCTCCCCGTAGGAATGGAGATTCCGCTGGGGCCGGTGTTGGAAGGCATGCCTCTGGCGCTGGAACTAAGCGCGGCGTTCTTGATCCATCCCGCGCTGACGGGTGGCAATGAGTATTCCAAGGGCGGGTTCACGATTCAATGGGTGGGCAGCGCCAGCAATGGGGCCGGATTCGTGGCGGCCGGCGGCGAAGGGCTGACCTTCACAATTACCGACAATACGAATGTGTCGGCCGCTGCGCCAACTGGGATGGTGATCTCAATCTGCGCGCCGCGCGTGGAACTGAAGATGACGCTGCTGGGCGCATATGGAGATGACGACGCAACGCTGCTGCGGGCTGCGGCCTCGGTGATTGACAGCCTATCCGCGCCCAGCTCATCTACCCCGTCTATGAAGACAACACCCTCATCCTCCCCGCCGAAACCATCGTCACTGGCACCGTAACTGCACTCCGTTCCAACCACTCCCGCCGCATCAGCGCCCGGCTACGCTGCGACTTCACCCCCTTCGATACGCCCGTCGTCCGCTTCACTGGCATCACACTCGCCGACGGCTCGACCCTTCTCATCAACACCGGCACTGCCACCGACGGCGCTCCCATCTACCGTCTCGTCGCACCCCCACCTCGCAAAGGTGGCTTGATCCGCAAGCAGTGGGACAGCGGCCTCCAAATCTTTCGTGACAGGCTGGCCATCATCACCGGTCCCGACAAACGCGACCGCCTCGTCCAGTTCCTCTATACCCAGCTTCCCTATCACCCTCAGCGCATCGAAAAGAACACCGCTTGGAGGGTCGAGACCTCAGAACCCATCTCCATCTCCCCGCAAACAAACGCCGTTGCCACAGCCGTTCCCTCACCGCCCATCCAGGCTGCTCCAACGCAGTACGACACCTCCCAGACTTGGATCATTCAGGCCTACCTCGACGACCAGCTAAGCTCCGCCACCTCCAAATCCGGCCAAGAGATTAAAGCCACGGTCGCCGAACCCATTTATAACCCAGACCATACGATCGCCGTCCCCGAGGGCGCTACTTTGATTGGAGCAGTCACACAAGCTAAGCTAGCCCGTCGCTTCGGTCGAGCAGGCGCGCTCCACTTCGACTTCCGTCAACTCATCCTTCCCACCGGCACCACCCAAAACGTCCAGGTATCCCTCACCGGAGTCGACTCCGCTGCCGGCCAGAATCTCGCCCTCGATTCTGAAGGTCAAGTCAAACCCAAGCCGCAGAATAAGCTCCTTGTGCCTTTCACTCTTCTCGTCCTCGCCGCCCGCCCCCTTGACGTAGACCGCGGAGACGCCACCAGTGGAGCCTTCGGTAAGGACGCTGTTGCTTCAAACAGTCTAGGCGTCATCGGCTTCATCGTTGGCATCGCCGCCGGTCAGCGCAACATCGCGGCTGGCTTCGGTTACTATGGCGCAGCCATCTCGATCTACGAGCGCTGGGTTAAGCGCGGCCGCGAAGTCAACTTCCCCCGAGACACCCGACTCGTCCTTCAAACCACGTCCCACAACTCCACTGTTCTTCACCCCGAAGCTGCCACGCCTCAGCCCCATTAGACTTCGCTCCCGGTCGATTATCCCTGATGGCTATGCCTCGTCAAAATGCTATCCCGGGGGCAGAACGGCCTTGGTTTCCGCTTTATGAGTCGGATTCTATAGGGATACAGGCAAACCGGGAAAGACGAAGGTAGCCGCGATTCGGACACGTCGCTGGTGTCGAGGCTAAGCACGACAAAGGAACTGCCGCGGGGCATTTACGAGAAGGAGCCAGGGTCAAAAATCTATTGGGTCCGATACGCCGACTTTGAGGGACGGCTGAGACGAGAGAAGGCCGGCAACATCTCCAACGCCAAGAAGTTGCTTACCGTTCGACGGAACGAGAAGCTGGAGGGCAAGGTACCTCACCCGCGCGTGAAGGCTGATCCTGCCACACCGATCCTGACTGTCGGTGACTTGATCGATACTGCCACCAAGAACACTGCGAACAACCGCAGCGCACAGGACCTACATTGGAAGTTTGAGCGCATTCGCGCCGACTTCGGCGATAAGGAAGCTGTCAGGGTCGTGAAGTCTGACATCGTGCAATGGCTGAACGAGCGGACCCGGAAGGGTGAGGATGATGAGGGTTGGTCTCCTGCCTCTCGTAACAGGTACCAGGCTGCGTTCTCCCTGATCTTCCGTTATGCCGTTGACGACAAGAAGCTGGCCTCCAACCCGGCCACCGGGATTGAGCATCTACAAGAGGACAACAGCCGCACGCGCCACCTGAGCCTTGAAGAGGAAAAGGCACTGATGGCCGAACTGAACAAACAATTCCCGACACACGCTCCGATCGTGACGTTGGCGATGCACCCCGGTCCACGAGCCTCAGAGTTGCTCCGGGCCGTGGTGGGGGATTACGACCCTGAGACGAGTATGTTGACCGTGCACCAAACGAAGAATCGCCGCAAGCCCCCTGTCCGTTATGCGCCCATGACGCCGATGGCGGTTGAAGCCTATAACCAGCTTGCGGCCGGCAAAGCACCGGGTACCCCTCTCTGCACTCAACAGGATGGTAAGTCTCCGATCACGGCAACTGAATACTGGTTCAATCCTTGCAGGGACGACGCGAAGCTGGAGGATTTCCACTTCCATGACCTCCGCCATACCGCAGCCAGCCGCTGGGTAATGAACGGCGTTCCTCTGGCGGTGGTCGCCGGGTACCTCGGCCATAGCAACATTCAAATGACGATGCGGTACAGCCACCTGATGCCCGACAACAATGAACGGGCGATCATCGCGATGATGCAGGTGTATGCGAAAAAACTGACACCAAAAACTGACACTAAAAACTGACACCAAGGGCACGAGAGAACCGAGGCTCAGATGTCGGAGGCGCCGGTCGAAGCAGTTGAGACCCAGAACGAGTGAGTCTAACTACGACCTTCACGGCAGCAAAAGGCGGGTTCCGCGAATGAATTCCTTAGTTTTGCCTCTGATTTTCAAACTGACACCACAACTGACACCGGCACTCCGAACACAAAAACCACAGACACGGCCTATCTGTGCGTCGCTCTTTAACTATTTTATTTTAATGGAGTTATGGCGGAGAGGGAGGGATTCGAACCCCCGATAGCCTTGCGAGTACGTCTGATTTCGAGACTGGTTTACCATGTATTGTTATCAATCATTTAGCGGATGGGTGGCTACTTTTTGAGCTAGTTGGAATCGTCTTCCTGTCGCGGTTGCTCATGGGGCCACCTGTGGTATCATGCGGCAGTGAAAGTCGTCCTCGATACCGCTGCCCTAATCAGCGCAATTCGTTCAAGCACGGGGGCTGCGGCTGAAATTATCCGGTTAGCAGCGGTAGGAAAGCTGACGTTGCTGATGGATTTGAAACTGGTTTGCGAGTATCGGGATGTGGCTCTACGTCCGCAGCACATTGCGGCATCCGGGAGAACGGCGGAAGATGCGGAAGCCATCATAGAAATGCTCGAAGCCATAGCGGTTCCGGTTTTGGTGCGGATCAAGCATCGACCGCTCTCCCAGGACGGAAACGATGACATGGTTCTGGATGTTGCGATCAATGGTGAAGCCGATGCGGTTGTGACAAACAACATCAAGGATTTCAGGGCGGCGGCTGAACAGTTCGGGATTCAAGTGCTGACCCCGAGGGACTTTTTGATTGCTTTTAGAAAGGGGGAATCTCATCATGCCCGCTAATCAGAGGAAGAGTGTAATCAGTAAGTTCCCGCTCCGGCTCATGCCCTCCGTGCGGAGGGTAGCCGAGGATTTTTCGCTCAAAGAAGGTGTCTCTCTGAATCAATTCATCAATGTTGCCGTGGCCGAGAAGATTGTGCATCTCCAGCACGATGAATGGCTGGCAACTCGACCGAAACCCACTGCGGCACGCATTGCACGAGCGCTTGCGATCTTGGACCGGCCAACTCAGAATGCGCCCGATCCTGGCGATGAGTTGCCAGACGGTTACGTGTCCATCCGCGAGACAGATGAGTACAAACAAGCTTTGGGTGCGAAATGAAAGCTTCATCGGACCCGGTAAATCGGGATTGTGTAACGCAAGCGCCTGTACCTGAGCCAGGGGCGTTTCTCGGGTCGTTTTGGTTTGTCGGCGGATGCAGTTCGCCATTGGGAGTCTGGGCGTCGCCAGCCGGAAGCCGCTGCGCGCGCGCTTCTTATCGTCATTGCCGCCGACCCTGAATTTGTCATGCGTTCATTGGCCAAAAGTGCTTGAACACGAGTAAAGGGTCACCCGACCCCCAGGTTCAGTGATCGATTGGGATGCAGCCACCCACCCGCCGTACAATCATAAGCATGAAAAGGGGACGACATTCATAATGGACAAACACGTGGCAGAGGTAACCTTGTTGGAGAGCTTCGATCTTGGCAAGAACACCAAGAAAAGTGCAGGGATCGCGATCAAGGTTTTCGACAAAGCTAGTGGTAAACGTGGTACGCAGCTTGGCACGATCAATATTGGACAAGGTTCATTTGCGTGGTGGGCGGCAAACGCCAAAACAGAGAATGCGGATGGGACGATGCGCAAACCAACCCTTCGATTGCCTTGGTCGGACTTCGCAAATCTCATGAAGAAACAGGTCGACAGTAAAAGCTGACTGTTACCGGATGGGGATGGGAAACCCAGGCTCTTTCGGCTGGCTTAAGGGTGGGCCGGCCGCCGGTGGTCGAGGCTGGTGAAAGTTGAGCTTTCCTAGGTCCATAATTGCGAGGGACCTAGGGATCCCTGGTGTCGTACTTGATTTAGCCACACATGGCTGGGCCACCCGCCAAATCACTAGATCAGATGCCAAGGCAGGTGATAATCTGGTTAGCCTTCGCTGGGCCTATACCATGAATCGATAACAGATCCTGCCTTGTAGCTCTACAAACGCCGTTGACCGAGCCAAATTGGTCAATCAGTCTCTTCGCTAAGGTTCCGGAGACGCCGGGGATGCAGGAGAGTAGGTATGCCGCAGCTTGGCGGGGATCCCGGGGAGCAACCGCGCAGGTCACCGGATCCGGGTAGCCAAGGCCATATACGGTATGGCGGACAATCTTGGCGATCATCGCTGCCGAGTGCCGACTGGACCTCGTGTGGATGAGGTAGATCCCCCGCATCACCAAGTAGCTAAGCATGCCGTCCACACTTTTGACCGTCATGCTGCACTGTTCATAGATGTCTCCCTCAAGGAGCACAATGGGTTTGAGCCCGCTTCCAAGCAGTTCCGAGGTCTGGTGAAATAATCGGCGTTCCTCGCCGATCACCGACTGCACGAAGTCGAGCGGAGTCTTGCGCTCAATTGCCAGAAAACCTTCGACAACGTAGTCCCCAACTGACAACTTCTTGACTTTAACGTCGAGGTTGCTGACCGTTCTGAGCATCTTCACTATCGCCTTCGGCTCTCGCGAGTCCACCAGAAGAGTCGTTGGAGCGGGGATTGGATGCGACCGCATGTCGACCTCAATATCACTGAAGTCCCCCTTCGAGGGTAGAGCGTCGTTTTCGTCTTCGTCAGGCTCATCATCAGCATCAGCAAATGCATCGGTCTCGTCGCCATCATCGGAGACAATGCCTTTTGGGTCAACTGCGCCCGCCCCTTTGGCGTCGTTTCTCACTTGATGCTTCCGTACTGAAGGCTTCTTTTTTGTTATCTTCTTCATCTGCGTCCTCATGGTTTTACGCATGTCCGGGTGCCGGGTGCCCCAGGTCTCGATTTTGAGACCTGGGATCGTACAAACCTACCCCTGCCATGGATAGGTCCCAACTCTCAGCAATCGGCGGCCGGAAGAACGTGAACCAGCTTCAGCAAATGCTTCGCTGAGAATCACATGCCCAACAGTTTACTCTCTTAACCGGCTTTAACCGGTTTGGCCTTTTCGGTGTCACTTTCCTGGTCAGTTGGATTTGTATTTCGGTGCCTTTCTGTGCCCCTACGTGCATGTTTTACCCAAAAGGCAAGCTTTATACCAAAAAGAACAGGGGCCCATGATAGGCCCCTACGTGTTGATTCTAATGATCTTCTGGCGGAGAGGGAGGGATTCGAACCCCCGGTACCCTTGCGAGTACGTCTGATTTCGAGTCAGGTGCATTCAACCGGGCTCTGCCACCTCTCCGCCTGCCAATAGTTTACCGGCAAATGGACGGCGGTTGCAATGACCGGGCGGATACGAGGCGATGCATGGAAGGACTTACTGGGCTTCAGGCCTGGAGCGGACGCATGAGGGAGGAGATGTTGTGCGGGCCGAGCGTCAGCCGCAGGAATTCTTCTTGACGAGCGTGGTTGCGTGGAAGCAATATATGACCAGTAGTCATGATTGCACGGAAGTCGTTTTATGAACCTTAGTCAAAAATCGCAGCGGACCGTTAATGCGGGCGCGGCCTCCGTCGGCAAACCGCCGCTGCCTCGTCCAGCGCCCATCGGCCGGCGCGAAAGGCGGACGGCTGAAACTCGGATTCGCCTTTTCCGTTCCGCGCTGCAACTGATTGCCGAGCGCGGATTGTCGATGGTGACGGTGGGGGACATTACCGAAGCCGCGGATGTGGGCAAGGGAACCTTCTTCAACTACTTCGCCAGCAAGGATCATGTGCTGGGGGTGATGGCCGAAATTCAGCTGGGCAAGGTGAGGGAAGCGGCGGCGATGGCGGACGAGGGGACGCGGCCGATCCGTGACGTGATGCACCGACTGGTGCTGCGGCTGGCCGAAGAGCCGGGACGCAGCCCCAGCCTGGCGCGCGCGTTCATCTCCTCATTTTTGTCCAGCGAAGAAGTCCGCGCGGTGATTCGGCAACATATGCAGGAAGGCCGCAGGACGATTGCGAAGCTGGTGGCCGCGGGACAAGAGCTCGGCGAGATCGATGGCGGCCTGAAAAAGGACAAGGTTGCGATTCAGCTTCTGCAGGCTGTCATGGGCACGGTTCTGCTGTGGTCGCTGCATGAGCGGCCCGGCCTGGAAAGCTGGATCGAAGACACGTTTGAACACTTCTGGAGATCGGTTGCGGTTTCCGGCAATGAGCAGGAACCATGAGACCGGATGTTGGCAAAGGCGTTTGTTTTTTCTTCGCAGTTTTGTTTGCAATTCTGTTTGGCGGAGTATTTCCAGGGGTAAGTTGCGCGGCGCAGCAGCCGGCGCCCTATCGCCTTACGCTTCAGGACGCAATTCACAAAGCTCTGGCGGCTAATCTCAACGTGCTGGTGGCCGGTACGCGGGTTGAAGAGGACGAAGGAACGCGAGCGCGGGCTCTTTCGGCCGCGCTATTGCCGCGAGTTACGGCGCAAGCCTATGCCAACGTGCAGAACCGCGACCTGCGCGCATTCGGCATCTCACTGCCGGGGATTCCCAGCGTAGTGGGACCGTTCTCGAACTATGACTTTCGTGTCTATGCGCAGCAGAATGTCATCGATATCGAGAGCTACCGAAGCCTGAAGGCGAGCGAGCGGGCGCTCGATGCGGGCAAGATGGACGAGCAGGATGCGCGCGACCTGATTGTTCGCGCAATTGCCGGGCTCTACCTGAATGCGCAGTCGGCGGCGGCGCGCGCGGACGCGGCAGCATCGCGAGTAACGGATTCGAGCACGCTGCTGAAGCTGGCGCAGGACAAGCACGATGCAGGCACGGCGACGGGCGTGGATGTGCTGCGCGCCGAGGTGCAGCTTGCAAACGACAGGCAGGCGCTGCTGGAGGCACAGAACCAGGCGAGCCAGTCGCTGCTGGAGCTGGCGCGGAACCTGGGGATGAGCCCGGGAACGCCGCTGGAACTGGCCGAGCCGCTTCGCTACCGGGTTTTGGCGCAGTCGAAGCCTGAAGACTTATTGGCCGGAGCGCTGGAAACGCGGGCCGATTATCTTTCGCTGGCCAGCCAACGGCAGAGCCTGATGGAGCAGCAACGCGCCAATCGCGCCCGATGGTATCCCAAGCTGAGCATCAACGGGAATGTCGGCGAGCTGGGGCGGAGCATCGGCGGTGTGGATACAACAGGGTTGATTCAAGGCCAGGCGGACTTTACCATCTTCGATCGCGACCGGGATGGCGAGGCGCAGCAACTGTTGAGCCGGATGAAGCGAATCGACGATCAGATTGCCGACTTGCGCCGCGGCGTGGACGAGGATATTCGCGAGGCGCTGCTGAATCTGGATTCGACGGCCCAGCAGGTAAAGGTGGCAAGCGATGGTCAGGAGCTGGCACGGCGGGAGCTGGAGCTTGCGCAGGATCGTTTTCAAGCGGGCACGGCCAACAACGTCGAAGTAGTGACGGCCCAGGACGAGCTTGCGCGCGCCGAAGAGAACTACATTCTTGCGGTTTCAAGCCATGTCGACGCGAAGTATGCACTGGCCCGCGCCCTGGGCGATACGGAGAAGAACATTCTTGAATTTACGGAGAAACCATAGCTGGTTTTGGCGAGGCGATGGCGAATGGATTTCTGTTGGTGAGGTTGGATGCGATGAAACGATTGATTCCGGTTGTGATTCTGCTGGCCGCGGCGGTTGCCGCCGGCGTGTACTTTTATCCGCGACTGAAGAAAAAGGCCGTGCCCGCGAATGAGATCACGCTCTCGGGGAATATTGAGGCGCACGAGAGCCTGGTGAGTTTCAAGGTGCAGGGACGGGTAATTGAATTGCCCGTCGAGGAGGGCCAGCAGGTGGAGCAGGGCACAGTGCTGGCGCGGCTTGAAGATGCGGACCTGAAGCAGAAGGTGCGGATGGACGAGGCGGATGTGCAGGTGCGCGCATCGGACCTGGCGCTTACGCTGGCCGGAACGCGCGAGCAGGAGGTGAAGGCTTCGCAACAGGCGGTGATGGACGCGAAGGCCGATCTTGACGAGAAGAAGGTCGACAACGACCGCGCGCAGCGGCTCTTCGCCAAGGATGAAATCTCCGCGCAGGACCGCGACCTGGCTGCGACTGCGCTGAAGCGTGCCGAGGCTACGTTCAGGGCATCGCAGCAGCGGTACAACGAAGCAGTGGAAGGCAGCCGCAAGGAAGACATCGCGATTGCGCGCGCCAACCTCGCCGCGGCCAACGCCGGCCTGGGCTTGTCACGCATCGACGCTGGGTACACGACCCTGCGCGCGCCGACTACGGGCGTGATCACCGTGCGCCAGGCGGAACTCGGTGAAGTGGTTGCGCCCGGTTCTCCGGTGGTTACGCTGGCCGATCTCGACCACATCTGGCTGCGCGCATATATCGCGGAAACGGACCTGGGCCGCATTCATTGGGGCCAGGAGGCGACGATCACAACCGACACGTATCCGGGGAAAAAGTATCACGGGCGCATTTCGTTCATCTCGTCGAACGCGGAGTTTACGCCCAAGAGCGTGCAGACGTCTACCGAGCGCGTCACGCTGGTTTATCGAATCAAGATCGATATCGACAATCCCAATCATGAATTGAAGCCCGGCATGCCGGCCGATGCGCATCTCGAACTTGCGATGGCCAGCGCGGGCGTGCACGCAACGGAAACAGCGCCGGCGAAGCAATGACGGAGCCGACTCAATCCGCAATTGTGGCCGGCGGGCTGACCAAGAGTTTTCCCGGGGTGCGGGCCGTGGACGGGCTGAGCTTCGACGTGCGCGGGGGCGAGATCTTTGGGCTGGTGGGGCCGGATGGGGCGGGGAAGACGACCACGCTGCGGATGCTGGCGGGCATCATGGCGCCGGACGCGGGCACGGCAATTGTGGCCGGATGCGACGTAGTGCGCGATCCCGAGGGCGCGAAGCACTCGCTCAGCTATATGCCGCAGCGATTCGGACTTTACGAAGATCTGACCGTGGACGAGAACATTCGCTTTTACGCGGACCTTTTCGGCGTCCGCAAAGCCGAACGCGACGCCCGCTCAACGCAGTTGCTGGTGGCGGCGGGAATGAGCGAGTTTCGCACGCGGATGGCGGGCAAGCTCTCCGGCGGCATGAAGCAGAAGCTGGGGTTGGTGTGCGCACTGATTCACCGGCCGAAAGTGATTCTGCTCGATGAGCCGACGACGGGCGTCGATCCGGTTTCGCGCCGCGACTTCTGGCGCATTTTGTACGAGCTGGTCGCGGAGGGCGTGGCGATTCTCACTTCGACGGCTTATCTGGATGAAGCGGAGCGCTGTCACCGGGTGGCGCTGATGCACCAGGGCAAACTGCTGTTCTGCGATACGCCGTCAAATTTAAAAGCGAGGCTGGGCAAGGGCGTGCTTTCAGTTACGTCAGGGGAGCCGCGCCGCGTGCGCAGCGAACTCGAGCAGGCGGAGGGAATCTCAAGCCTGGTGTTGACAGGGGACGGAGTGCACGTGGTGGTGGACGATGCGGCGAAGCGCATTGCGGAGTTTGAGGCGCTGCTGAAACGCGCGAACGTGCCATTTGACGCCATTCAACAAGTTGCTCCGACGATCGAGGACTTGTTTGTGGACGCGGTCGGCGGCGGAGTTTCAGGCCATGACTGAACCGGCGAATTCAGTGGTGGCAGAGAACCTTGTGAAGAGGTTCGGGGATTTTGTGGCTGTGGACAGGCTGAATCTCGCGGTGCACAAGGGCGAAGTCTTCGGATTTCTGGGCCCGAACGGAGCCGGCAAGTCGACTACAATTCGCATGTTGTGCGGATTGCTCAAACCGAGTTCGGGCCGGGCTACGGTGGCGGGATACGATGTGGGACGCGATCCGGAATCGGTGCGGCAGAGCATCGGATACATGTCGCAGAAATTCTCTCTGTACAACGACCTCAAAGTGATCGAAAACCTGCGGCTTTTCGCAGGGCTTTACAGCGTACCCCACGAACATCTTCAGGAACGCATTGACTGGGCGCTGGAGATGGCGAACCTGAAGGGGCAGAAGAACCTGATTACGGGCACGCTGCCGGGCGGATGGAAACAGCGGTTGGCGCTGGGCTGCGCGGTGCTGCACCGGCCGCCTATCCTATTTCTCGACGAGCCGACCTCGGGCGTCGATCCCATTTCCAGGCGTCAGTTCTGGGATTTGATTCACCAGATGGCGCAGGATGGCGTAACCGTTTTTGTGACCACGCATTATATGGAAGAGGCGGAGTACTGCAACCGGCTGGCGCTCATCTTCCGCGGCAGGATGGTGGCCCTGGGCGCGCCTTCGGAGCTAAAGCGCGATTCGATGACAGGCGAGATTCTGTTGATTGAGTGCGAACCGCTGGGAGCAGCGGTGGAAGCGCTGCAATCGGCTCCTGGAGTAATGGACGCGGCCGTTTTCGGCAACGCGCTGCACCTGGTGGTGAAGAATGCCGCGGCGGCCCGGCCACAGATTGAGAAGTACCTGGCGGATCACGAGGTGACGGTCAGCCATATCGAGAAGATTCGCCCCACGCTTGAAGATGTTTTTGTTTCTCTTACCGGCAGACAGGACGCGGCGGAGGCGCGCACGGCATGAGCTTGACGCGGCTGCTGGCGGTGGCCAGAAAAGAAGTGATACACATTGTGCGCGATTCGAGAAGCCTGATTATCGTGGTGATCATGCCGGTGACGCTGATGCTTCTCTTTGGGTACGGCGTGAATCTTGATTTGAAGGGACTGCCTGTTTATGTGTACGACCAGGACGGCAGCCAGCAGAGCCAGGATCTGCTGAAGCATTTCCAGTCGAGCAAATATTTCAATGTGGCGCGGGTGGTGGACAACTACGGCGCGGTGAGCAGGGCGCTCGACGATGGGCACGCAAAGATGGGGATCGTAATTCCGTGGAATTTCTCCGAGCGGCTGAGCGAGGGTGGCCCCGTCGAGGTGCAGGCGCTTGTGGATGCCAGCGACGACAACACGGCGAATGTGCTTATCGGCTATGCGCAGGCGGTGACGCAGGGCTATTCGTCGGAGATCGAGCTCGAATGGCTTCATGCGCACGGCCAGCCGGTCCAGCCAGCTTCGGTAGGCGTGGAGACGCGAACCTGGTACAACGAAGACCTGGAAAGCAGCGCGTTTATTGTTCCCGGCGTGCTAGCGCTGGTGATGTCGGTGATCGGCGCGTTTCTCACCTCGCTTACCATTGCGCGGGAATGGGAGCGGGGATCGATGGAACAACTGATCTCGACGCCGGTAAGCGCCATGGAGATCATGCTGGGCAAACTGGCGCCTTATTTTGTTGTAGGCATCTTCGATGTGGACGTTTGCGCGCTGATCGCAATTGCGTGGTTTCACGTGCCGTTTCGCGGCTCGTATGTGACGCTTGGTGTCAGCTCGGCGCTGTTCATGATTGTGGTGCTGGCGCTGGGATTCTTTATCTCGGTGGCCGCAAAAAACCAGTTTGCGGCCAGTCAGATTGCTCTGCTGATCACATTTCTTCCGGCATTTCTGCTTTCGGGGTTTCTGTTTCCGATCGAACAGATGCCCATGGTATTGCAGTGGATCACGCGCATACTGCCGGCGCGCTATTACGTCTCGGTGCTCAAGAAGATTTTTCTCAAGGGCACGCCGACGGACCTGCTGTCAGCCGATCTGATTCCGCTGGCCGTTTTTGCGCTGCTACTGGCGTTTGTGGCCACGCGTAGTTTTCACAAGCGGCTGGAGTAGAGGAGAGGAATGCTGGACCGGCTCAAACAAATGCTGATCAAGGAGTTCATCCAGGTATTCCGCGACAAGCGCACGCGGTTCATCCTGATTGGTCCTCCGATCATCCAAATGCTGGTCTTCGGCTACGCGGCCACGTTTGAGATTCATCATGTTCCAACGGTGGTGCTGGACCTGGACCACAGTCAGGAGAGCCGCGACCTGGTGTCGCGCTTTACTTCCAGTCCGTATTTCGATGTGCAGCGGCAGCTCACGGACTCGCGCCAGATTCGCGATCTGATCGACGGCGGCGAGGCGACGGTGGGCGTAGAGATCGACGCGGGCTTCGCGCAAAAGCTTCGCAAGGGCGAGACCGCGCCGCTGCAGGTGATTGTGGACGCGACCAACTCGAACACGGCGCTGATTGCCTCCAGCTACATTTCGCAAATTGCGCTGGGTTTTGCCGGGGAGTACCAGCAGGACCGGATCGGACGGATTGCTCCACAGCTGATGGAGCAGATGCCGATGGTGGAGCTTGAGCCGCGGCCGTGGTACAACGCGGGACTGAGCAGCCGCTGGTTTTTTGTGCCGGGGGTGATCGGCAGCCTGACGCTGGTGCTGGTGATCACGCTGACGGCTTTTGCGGTAGTGCGGGAGCGCGAGATCGGCACGCTGGAGCAGATTATGGTGACGCCGATTCGCCCGGTAGAGTTCATCCTGGGCAAGACGCTGCCGTTTTTCCTGATCGGACTGTTTGACGTTTCATTGATTGCCACGGTGGGGACGCTTTGGTTCCAGGTACCATTTCGCGGTCATATTTCGGTGCTGTTCGCGGGCGCGATTCTGTTTCTGATTTGCATGCTGGGCGTGGGTTTACTCATCTCCACAGTTTCGTCGACGCAGCAGCAGGCGATGGTGACAGCCTTCTTCTTCATCATGCCCGCTATCACGTTTTCAGGATTCGGATTTCCTATTGCTACGATGCCGCAGTGGCTGCAATACATGACCTACCTGAGCCCTCTGCGCTATTTTCTGGTAGTGCTGAGGGGCACATATCTGAAAGGCGTGGGAGTGGAGATTTTGTGGCCGCAGATGGCGGCGATGGCGGGGTTGGGATTCAGCCTGCTGGCGATCGCGATGCTTCGGTTTCACAAGGCGCTGGATTAAACCGAATCAATTGGTGAGATGGACAACGCACGATCGTGCTTCTCCGCAGTGTTTGTGGTCGATAAGAGGGTGGTATGGGTTCGTGCTGTTTCGTCATTGCCGCTAAAACAAGAACGGGGTGCCCAGTGGGCGCCCAATTGAGACACTTAGGTTCGCAGGGGAGCGGCCTCATTTATTCTTAATTTCAGGATATTTATTGTTTTAGCGATGGAAGGGTGCCTGGCAGCCCGTATGGGGTTCGACCCCCAGCCAATGATGGCGCGGAGGGATTAGAATCTCAGTTTCCGGCATCCCGGTCTGTCTGGATGTACTTTTACCTTTTGGCCGCGGCTTTTACGCCGGACTGAGCCGGGGCAGTGGCGCGATGCGCAAGGGTTTCCAGGAGCAGGCGCAGGACGCCGGGATGGATGACGGAGACAGGGAGTTCGGCTTCTGATGATGGAGTTCCACATTTCGCGGAAGGCGCGTGAAAGCTACCAGTTCGCGGAGCCCCTGTTCTCGTACACGGGGAACGTGGTTTTTGCGAATATGGCCGCGTGCCGCGAATTTGCTCACCGCATGAACCTGGTGCGCGAGGTGGACAAGCATCCGGAACGGGCGGTTCATGCGGGCCAGCTCTTCGCGATGGGATTGATCGACGAAGCCAGCCATGTGCTGATGGCGCGATACCGCGAGCAGTTCGATCCGCAGGTGATGACCAGCGCGCTGGACTGGTTTGGTGGGCAGGTGGGGCCGGAGGCGCTGGATGCGCTGCTGCTGGCATTTGTGGAACAGTTTCCGGGCGCGTCGGTGATGCGCGGGCAGGAGACGCCCAGGGAATGGCTGGCCGGGTCGACCGCGGGAACTCCGCATCGGGCTGCGGCTCTGGAAGAACTGTTGCTGCTCTGGACGGCGAACCGCAATGAGGCTTTCCGGCCGTTTGAGGAGCTGTTTGAGGAGAAATCCCTGGCTGAGAAGACCGTTTACCGCCAGGTGACGGCACAACTGCCGGAGTATTTCGCGACGCGGACGCTGATCCCGGTGCCGGACGCGAAGGCGGTGAGCCTGCTGGATCTTCTGCGCGCTCCGGCGGTGGGTTCGCCCGACTCTCTGAGCGAGCAACTGGAGTTGATTCGCAAGCTGTGGAAGCCGCTTCTGGGCGAGAGCCTGGAGCGCTTTTTGCTGCTGGCCGGGGAGATTCTGCACGAGGAAGAGCTGGCCATCTGGATGCAGTTCAATCCGCCGGCCGCGCAGGCTCGCGCCGCCGCGGAGGCCGCTGCGCACCGGCGCTGGGAGACCGGCCAACAGCAATGGCCGTCGGTGGTGAGCCATGCCGATGTGCCGACCTTCGGCGATCCTGCGAACGAATACGAGAAGTTCTCGCCGGACACGGCATGGATGCCGAACACGGTATTGATTGCCAAGAGCACTTACGTTTGGCTGGCGCAACTGAGCCGGCAATACGGGCGGCACATCGGGCGCCTGGACGAGATTCCCGACGAAGAACTGGCAACGCTGGCGCATCGCGGCATCAATTCGCTTTGGCTGATCGGAGTGTGGGAACGGAGCAGGGCATCAAAGACCATCAAGCAACTGTGCGGCAATCGCGATGCGGTAGCTTCAGCATATTCGCTCTTCGACTACGCCATTGCGGAGGACCTGGGCGGCGAGAGTGCTTATGTGAACCTGCGCGACCGCGCCTACCATCATGGCGTGAGGTTGGCGAGCGACATGGTGCCGAACCACATGGGCATCGATTCGCCCTGGGTGATCGAGCATCCCGAATGGTTCATCTCGCGGCCGGACACGCCTTATCCCGCCTACAGCTTTGAGGGGCCGAATCTTTCGCACGATGGGCGCGTGGAGATCAAGATCGAGGACCACTATTTCGAGCAGTCGGATGCGGCCGTGGTGTTCCGCCGGCGCGACCGGGCGAGCGGCGAGACACGCTACATTTACCACGGCAACGACGGCACCAGCTTTCCGTGGAACGACACGGCGCAGCTCGATTACCTGAATCCGGCGGTGCGGGAGCAGGTAATCCAGACCATTTTGCACGTGGCGCGGCTGTTTCCGGTGATTCGATTCGATGCGGCGATGACACTGGCCAAGCGGCATTTTCACCGGCTATGGTTTCCCGGTCCCGGGTCGAGCGGCGCCATCCCCTCGCGGGCCGAATACGGCATGAGCCAGGCGGAGTTCGATCGCGCCATGCCGCACGAGTTCTGGCGCGAGGTAGTGGACCGCGTGGCCACCGAGGTTCCCGGCACGCTGCTGCTGGCCGAGGCCTTCTGGTTGATGGAGGGTTACTTCGTACGCACGCTGGGCATGCATCGGGTATACAACAGCGCGTTCATGGTGATGCTGCGAGACGAAGACAACGCGAAGTACCGCTCGGTGATCAAGAACACGCTGGAATTCGATCCCGACATCATGAAGCGCTATGTGAACTTCATGAGCAATCCCGACGAGCGCACGGCGATCGACCAGTTCGGCAAGGGCGACAAATGCTTTGGGGTAGCAGTGATGATGGCCACGCTGCCGGGACTGCCGATGTTCGGACATGGCCAGATTGAGGGATTCACTGAAAAGTACGGGATGGAGTACCGCTGGCCGCGCTACCAGGAGAACCCCGATCAGAGGATGATCGAGCGGCACGAGCGGGAGATTGCGCCGTTGCTGAAGCGCCGCTGGCTGTTTGCCGAGAGCGGCAAC
>Ga0182016_10003289_pt1 | contig 18574 bp, 16 predicted proteins | sample 712S2MmetaG_FD_120491 | JGI IMG/M metagenome (GOLD analysis project Ga0182016, IMG submission 120491) | Permafrost microbial communities from Stordalen Mire, Sweden - 712S2M metaG | ecosystem: Environmental > Terrestrial > Soil > Wetlands > Permafrost | place: Sweden: Stordalen | collected...
GGGGGGCTGCGAGCGGGGGGCTGCGAGCCGGGAGCCAGGAGGGCCCGGAGACGAAACGCCGGGACAGGTCGCACAGACCAGTCAGTCGAGCCGGTAAGCGCGCGCGGCGGTGTCATGGAAGAGCGACTGGCGTTCCGTGGCGGAGAGCGTCTGAGCGAAACGGTCGATTGCGCGCACCCAGTCGGCGTAAGTCGTGGCGACCCGGCAGACGGGCCAGTCGGAACCAAACATCAGACGCGCCGGACCGAAGGCTGCGAGTGCGGCTTCAAGATACGGCAGGATTTGCTCCCAGGTCCACGCGGTGTAGTCCGCTTCGGTGACGACACCTGAAAGTTTGCAAAAAACGTTGTCGCGTTGGGCGAGTTCGGCCAGATTGCGCGCCCACGGCTGCAATTGGCCCGCGCGAACAGGCGGCTTGGCGATGTGATCGAGGACGAAGACCTGGTTCGGGTGGTGATCCACGAGGCGAATGGCGGCGGGGAGCTGGTGATGGACGATGAGGACGTCGTACGAGAGGCCGGTGTTGCGCAGGCTGGAGATTCCTGCGTTGAAATCGGCGCGGGCCATGTACTCGTCGGGCTCAGCCTGCAGGACGTGGCGCACGGATTTGAGCGCGGGGTTGGCGGCGAGGCGTTCGAGCAGACCGCCAACCGCGGGATCGATGAGCGGAACCCACCCGACGATGCCTGCGATCCAGGGGTTGGCCGCCGCCATTTCCAATAGCCACTCGGTTTCGGCGAGGGTCTGGCGGGCCTGCACGGTGACGACGCGATCGATGCCGGCCGCGGTCATCTCGGGTGCGAGGTCGTCGGGGAGAAAGTCGCGGCGGATCGAGGCCATTGCATCGTCGATCCAGCCGTATTCAGCTGAAGTGTAGCGCCAGAAGTGATGGTGCGCGTCGATTCGCATAGGCGGCCTGGCGAGCATGGGGTTTGGGTGAGGCACTATTCTAATTGTGGAGCTGTTTCGCCTGCCATCGGGTGACGCGGCGGGGAGACGGGATGGAAGGAGCCGGTCAGTTATCAAACGAGGCTCTTCGTGCAGAAGGAGCTGGATATTCTTGGCTCGCGCAACGCCACCGACGCGGATTTCGACGAAGTGATTGCGATGCTCGGCGCTGGAGGCTTTCCGGTGGAGGATGCCGTGAGCATGGTGGTGCCGCTCGAAGGTGCGGGTGAGGCTCTGGCGCGGTGGAGCGCCGACCCGGCGTCGATGCGGAAGATCATGGTCGAGGTGGCGCCCTAAGGCAGCAGGGTTTTCAGCTGGGGCAGCAACGCGCGAAAGGCGCGCCCGCGATGGCTGAGCTGGTGCTTGTCTTCGAGGGTAATTTCGGCCATCGTGCGGCCGAGTTCAGGAAGCCAGAAGAGTGGGTCGTAGCCGAAGCCGCCATTTCCGCGCGGGGCGGATAGGATTTCGCCTTCGACGCTGCCCTCCGCGCGAAGCAGGACGGTACCGTTGCGGGCGAGAGCCAGCACGCAATGGTAGCGGGCAGTCCGGTTCAGGGCGTCGCGCATGCGATCGAGGAGATAGAGATTATTGCGGACGTCGGTGGAGAGCGCTGGGGTGGTGTTCTGGGGCATGAAGCTCGCGTCCTCGGCGAAGCGCGCGGAGCGGACGCCAGGCTGACCGTCGAGGGCCACGACTTCGAGGCCGGAGTCGTCGGCGAGAACCAGCTCGTCGGTGAAGCGGCTGTAGTACTCGGCCTTGAGGCGCGCGTTGCCGGCGAAGGTAGGCTCGTTCTCCTCGGGAGCCGGAATTTCTTTGAGGCCGGGCAGGGGCGCGACGGCGACACCGCTTTCCGCGGCGGCGACAGAGAAGTCACGCAGCTTGCCGTGGTTTGTAGTGGCGGCGTAGAGGGTGAGCACGTTTTAGTTTATGCGGAGGTTTTGACTCGCGGTTCGGCGCGAGTGTTCTTCAGGTCCCACTGAAGCGGGCAGCCCTCGCAGAGCGCGACGCGGCGGCAGTGGGTCTTGCCGATCTGGACCACGAGCGCGTGGAATTCGTTGTAGTGGCGGGCAAGGCCGGGGCTGTTTTCATGGGCGCTTTCGGGCGCGAAGGAGTGTTTGGCGAGTGCCTGGATGTCGGGGTACTTTGCTTTTTCCACTACAAGGCCGTGGCGGATCACGATGCGCCGCAGGTATTCGTCGACGACCATGGCGGGCGCATCGAGAGCGTAGAGCAGGATGGCGTCGGCAGTCTCGGGGCCAACACCAGGAAGAGTGAGTAGCTGTTCGCGTACAGTAAGCGGCGATTCCAGTGCCGCCTCGCGGAGGGCTTCGATCCGGCCGCCGTAACGGGCGTCGAGAAAGCCGACGAAGGCCTTGAGCGCTGCCGCTTTGCGAAGCATGAATCCGGAGGGGCGAATGAGGTCGCGCAGCTCAGCGTCGGGGATCGCGCGCAGGCCGCCGATCGAGAGGACGTTGTGTGAATCGAGATTGGCGATCGAGCGCTCGACGCTCTTCCAGGCGGTGTTCTGGGTGAGATATGCGCCGATGACGACTTCGAAGGCGGTCTTTGCAGGCCACCATTGCTGGGGCCCGAATCGACGGACGAGGTGTTCGTACATTGCCCGCAGTCTCAGAGCCGGCCCGCGATGGGAGTCTGCAGCGCGGTGGCTGGGGCGCGAGCGTGTGGGCAAAGATTTGTTTTCCGTCATGGCTCGATCTTAGATTCTCCCTGCCAGCGGAATCAGGGCGGGCGGGAATTCGCGATTGGGTTGCTGTGAGAGCGACTTTATCTGGCGGGCAGAACACTGATGCGGGGCAGGACAATGATGTCGACGCGGCGATTGCGGCTGCGTCCTTCGGCGGTGTCGTTGCCGGCGACGGGGTGGTATTCGGCAAAACCGGCTGCGGAGATTCGCCCTGGAGCGAAGTGGCAATCGACGATGAGAATCCTCGCGAGCTGGGTTGCGCGGGCGGTCGACAGCTCCCAGTTGGAGCTGAATTGGGAGGTGTGTATAGGGACGTTGTCGGTATGGCCTTCGATGCGGATGTCGTATGGAGTGGCGGCGACTGTGGCGGCGACCTGATCGAGAGTGGTCTTTGACTGGGCGTGCGGCAGTGCGGAGCCGCTCTCGTAGAAGCCGGATTCGCGAAGAGAGATGACCAGACCGTCACGGCCCAGCCGAAGGGCAACGACGTGCTCGGCGACCTGTTTGGAGAGCAGACCGGTGAGCTGGGTTTGCAGGCGCTGGAGATCCCGCTGGGTCTCCGGGGAGGCGGAAAGATCGTCGCCGAGAACGACGTTGAGTGGCGAAGGAGGAGGCTGGGGATCTGAAGCGGGGATGAGATGGTCACGGACCGTCGAAGGGAAGATGCCGAGAGCCTGGAAAGCCGACTGGATGGAATGCGCAATTTGGGTTTGTTTCCGCTCATCGGACCGGGAGCTGGCGTAGAGCACAACGAAGAAGGCGAAGAGCAGAGTGATGAAGTCGGCGTAGGAAACAAGCCACCGGTCGTGGTGTGGGGGGTCGGAGGGGCGGCGGGAGCGGTGAGAGCCGGATTTCATGCTCATTTTTCCATTGAGGACTTGCCGGGAGGCGCGGTGCCCTGGAAGCTGGCCAGTTTGATGGCGATCATGCGGGGGTTCATGCCTTCGAGAATGGAGATCACGCCTTCGAGAGCCATTTCCTTCAGACGCTGATCTTCGCGGGCGCGCTGCTTCAGTTTGCCGGCGGAGGGAAGAAAGAAGAGGTTCGCCGCGGCTACTCCATAGATGGTGGCGACGAAAGCGACGGCAATGCCGCGGCCCACCTGGTCCATGTGATCGAGGTGCTGCATGACCTGGATGAGCCCGATGACGGCGCCAATGATGCCGATGGTGGGCGAAAATCCGCCGGCCGATTCGAAGACGGCGGGGATGCGGGCTTCGATCTCGCTGATGTTGTCGATCTGGAGTTCCATGATGCGGCGGAGCTCGGAGGGTTCGGTGCCGTCGACAGCGAGCATGAGGGCCTGACGGAGAAAGGGGTCTGCGACCTGAGGGAGATCCTGATCGAGAGAGACGATGCCCTTGCGGCGGGCCTGGTTGGCGAAGGCGACAATCTGGCGGAGCAGCGCGTCGCCGCCGTTGGTTTTGTGCAGGAAGACGCCGACAAGGCGGAATGCGGCGGAGAACACGGTTTGGAGTGGGAACTCAAGCATGACGGCACCCAGCGTCCCGCCGAAGACGATGACGGCGGCGGTCGGCTGCAGTATCTGGTCGAGATGTCCGCCTTCGAGCCACAGGCCGGCAAGGATGCCGGCGAGCGCCAGGAAAATGCCGCCCAGACTGCCCGCGTCCATGGATTAGTCCTCCGTGACAACGGTAATTTCGGGATGAGATCTGTCGTTTTGCAATGCGGAACCATCCTGCGAGAGAGGAGACCACGCTAATGCCTGGAGATGTCCGGCGGCGGCGAAGACCTGGGCGCGGTAGGCGATGGTGCGGTTGACGACGTCCTCGCAGCTCTCGAGCACGACGATTTTCTCGCCGTTGATGAGGGTGAGCATAGTGTCCGGCGAGGATTCGGCGTACTTGATGAGGTCGCTGTTGACGACCAGGGGATTGCCGTTGAGGCGCGTCAGATGAATCACGGGTGGGCGTCTCCCACGCCTGCGAATTTTATCGGCGCGCGGGGAAGGAAGATGAACGGGCCGGCGGGCGCAGTGGTGTGCACGCGGCGTGCCAAAGCGGGTTGAAGGAATAATGAGGAAGGAGGGGGGGGCCGATGAAGAGCTTGAGTCAAGCGGTTCCCGGGAGTCGCGGAAGGCCAGACGGCAACGCACTCTGTTCAGGAACCCATATCAACGAGGAGAACGATCATGCCATTGGGAGTCCTGAACAACATCTCTGCAGTTTACGCGGAAAATAACCTGAACCAGACGCAGTCCAGTCTGCAGAAAGTTTTGACGGACCTGTCTTCGGGTTCGAAGATCAACTCCGGCTCGGACGATCCGGCCGGACTGTCCATTGCGAACGGTTTGGCGGCGAATTCCGCGGCCCTCATGCAGTCATCGAGCAACGCCAGCGAGGGCGCGGGCTTTCTGCAGGTGGCGGATGGCGCGTTGTCGCAGGTGACGAGTTTGCTGACCAGCGCGGTCACGCTGGCGACGGAAGCGGGCGGCGGAACGCTGTCCGGCTCGCAACTGGGCGCGGCGAACCAGGAGTACCAGGATATTCTGACGCAGATCGGGACGATCGGCAGCACGACAGAATATAACGGGATCACAGTTTTCAGCGCCGACCAGACCACAAGCGCGCTCGGATGGGGCGCGAACGCAGCGGGAGCGCTGTCCTCAGTCACGGGAACCTCGGCGGCGGTAGCTGGTGCGGCGATTACGGCGGGCGGCTCGACCGCGGCAGCGGCACCGGTCCAGACCACGACCTACAGCAGCTCTCCGGTAAACATGAGCTGGAGCCTGAATGGAACGGCGACGACATCTACGCTCACCTCCTCGGTGATCGCGAACGGAGCGCAGCTTTCCGGCACACTTGCTTTCTCGCCTACGACCAGCGGAGGCACGGCATCGGCCATCAGCATTAATCTGGCCAGCGTTACCGGCACCTCGCTGACGGCCCAGGCCACCAGCCTGGCGACTCTGATCAACGCGCAGGCAGGGAACTCCGGCGGCGACTACACAGTGACGGCGGTTGGAAATAACCAGCTGCAGATCGGCCTCGGCGCCAACGCCGCGACCGACCACATCACGGGATTCACCGGCGCGCCGGCAACCGGCTCCGGTACTGGCGGTGCGGCGGCCGCGCAGACCGGCTTCAACCTGGCGGTGGCCGATGGCGGCACGCTGGGCGGTTCGATCTCGGTTACTCCCAACGCGGCAGTGGCGGCCGGGGCGCAGACCGCTGTGAATTTCACCAACAACGGCGCCACGATCACGGCGAACCTGCCGTCCGCGGACAACATCGGCGGCAGCATCACGATTGGTGGCACCATTCCGCAGACCGGCGGTGTGGCGACGGCACTTAGCTGGTCGCACAGCGGCGCAGGCGCAAACGAGACGTTTTCGACGGCTGTCGACGTCACCAACAATACGTTGTCGGGCAGCTTCAAAATCACAGGGACCGGCGACAACAACAGTCCCTATACCATTAACCTGAGCTCCCTGGCCGGCGAGGACCAGGCTCAGATGCAGACCACGATTGACGGCGTCATCAGCGGCGCTGGGGGAACCGCGTCGGATTATACGGTCGCCTACTCCGCCGGGACTCTGACGATCGGCCTTTCCGGTGGCGGCAGCGAGACGGGTATTTCCGTTGCCAATACCGGCGGCAGCGCCGCAACTCAGACCACGCCGATTGTGAATCCGGGAGGAACGACCAGCCCCAACAAAACGATCGACCTGACCAACGTGACGACGGCGAATCTGCAGGCCACGCTGACCGCCGATCTGGCGGGGTCGGACTACTCCGCCACGTACAACAGCGGAAGCGGCGCGTTGAGCTTCGGCATCTCGGGAGCCGGCACGACGGCGGGTGTCACTGCGCTCACCATCAGCGGCAGCCCGACGGTGTTCAAGCAAACCCCGGCCAGCACGTCGGCTGGAGCCACGGCCAACATCCCGCTGACCAACGTGACCACAGCGAACCTGGCGAGCGCGGTCTCCGCGGTGCTGAATGCCGGCAAGACGCTCACCGGGCCGAGTGCGAATGCCGACTACGCCGTCACCTACAGCAACGGCACACTGAACGTGGCGCTCACGTCGTATGCCACGACCACAGACAAAATCACCAACCTCAGCCTGGCCAGCACGGCGACCGAGACGACACCGACTTCCGGCAGCATCGCGTTTACCGACGGGGAACAGCTCAGCGGCCAGTTCACCATAACGCCCACCGTCAGTGGAGTGGCGGGAAATGCCGTTACAGTCAACCTGAACGGCCAGACTGCGTCGTCGGCGCTGGTGGCCACGGTCAACGCGGCGCTGAACACCGCGTCGCCTGGCTCGTCGGCCAACTACAGTGTGGCGTACAACGTCAACAACGGCGTCGGCACGCTGAGCATCGGTCCCAGCGCCGCGGGCCTGCTGGCCAACGTCGACTCTGTGTCCATCGCGAACGGCACCTCGACGAACGCGATGGGGGAATCCGGAGTCGCGGTGACCAACATCAACGCCGCGAACACGGTGATGGGCAACTTCACGGTGACCCCGACCACGGCCGCGGGCGCCGGGACGGCGAAGAACGTCGACCTGGACGGGGTGAGCAATGCGAACCTGCTCAGCACAGTGCAGGCAGCGCTGGGGACGAACTATACCGTCGCCTACAACACCACGGCGGTCAACCAGGCGGCGGGGTTGGGCAATCTGTCGATCTCCGTCTCGTCGGCCGGAGCGGCGGCCGGCATCACTTCGTTCACCGTGGCCGAGGCTTCCTCGGAGGCGGCATCGCAGGAAACACCGATCGCTGGCGGAGTCAGCATCTACACCAGTGACGGCACCAGCGGGGGCAGCCAGAACTATAACGTGACGGTGGGAAGTCTGACCGATGCCAGTGTCGGAACCTCGGCGGCGGCCAGTGCGACTTCGCTCATGGGCACGCAGGTGACTGCAACCGTGGGTGGAGTGACAGGCACCGGCGGCGTGCTGTCGGGCGCCGGCGCGGGCACCAGCCTGACGGGAACCAATCTGTCGAGCCAGGCCAATTCAGAAGCGGCCCTGCAAACCATCGACAACGCCATCAATGCCGTCGCTTTCCAGCGCGGCCAGGTGGGGGCGAACATCAACACGCTGACGGCGGCATCGAACATCGCCAGTTCGCAGATGACGAACATCACTTCGGCGCAGAACACGATCACGGCGACGGACTATGCATCGGCCACCTCGAACATGTCGAAGTACGAGATCCTGACCCAGACCGGCATCAGCGCTCTGGCCCAGGCGAACAGCACGCAGCAGATGGTGACCAAACTGCTTCAGTAAGTTGAAAGTTTCACAGGCGGGGGGCTTCCTTCTCCTGCGAGATAACCGCTCGCGGAGATAGGCAAAGCCCCCCGATTTTTTAATATCCATTTTCCGGATTGAGACTCGCTTTCCTGGTTCTTTCTAACGACGGCGGCCTCCCAATGGGGGCAGGGATGCAGACGAAAGATGGGCGGTAATGGTCCGCCCGAAAAGAGACGATAAAGTCACTATGGGGAATGTAGGCATCGCGTTTGGATCTCCGACCAGCGGCCAGGGATTCGACGTGTCGAGCACGGTGAGCGCGATTGTGGCCAACCTGCAGGCCGTCGAGACGCCGTGGACGAACCAGCTGGCGACGCTCCATGCGCGGGACACGGCGCTGACCGGCATGGGAACGGACCTCAGCTCGCTCTCGACAGCGCTGCATGCGCTGAACGATTTCAGCGGGGTTTTTTCCGAAAAGGAAGGTTCGAGCTCGGACACCTCTGTGCTGGCGTTGACCAGCGCGACTTCGGCGGCAGTGGCGGGAAGTCACACGATCATTGTCGGCAATCTGGCGCAGACCTATTCCTATGCGAGCACGAGCGGAGCGATCGGAAGCGGGGATACACTGACCGGCAGCCTGACGATTAATGGGCAATCGATCACAATCTCGGATGGGACGGCGACGGACAGCAATGGCAACACCATTCCCCAGAACAACACCCTGTCCACGCTGGCGTCTTATATCAATGCCGGCGGCTACGGGGTACAGGCAAATGTGGTGACGAGCGCTACCGGGGCCGAGCAGCTGGCGCTGGTGAGCAATACGAGTGGAGCGGCCGGAGCGGTGAGTATCGACGGTAGCAGCCTCACGGACTCTACCACTCAGGTTACGGGATTCACATTCGGCGAGGTGCAGCAGGGAAAGGATGCGCAGTTCTCCGTGGATGGAATCTCGACAACCAGCTCGACCAACACCGTCACCGATGCGATTCCCGGCGTGACCATGCAGCTGCTCAGCGCAGCGCCGGGCGAGTCGGTTCAGGTCGAGATCACGGATAACAACAGCGACGTGGAATCGGCGGTGAACACTTTTGTGAGCGCATACAACACGGTGATCGGGGATCTGAACACCCAGGAGGGGGACGACTCCTCCGGCAATCCCGAACCGCTCTGCGGCAATGCGGCGGTCGCGATGCTGCAGGAGCAATTGCAGGATGCGCTGGTATTTACGCAGGCATCCGGAGCGATCACTTCACTGACCCAGCTGGGGATCACGGCCAACCACGATGGGACGCTCAGCCTGGACGGCACGACGCTGGACAGTGCGCTGAACAGTAATTTTGAGGATGCGATGAATTTCTTCCAGACGAGCAGCAGCTATACCTCGTTTGGGGCCAATCTGACCTCGACGCTCAGCAATCTCGGCAACAGCGCGCCGAATGGAGTGGTTTATCTGGCGCTCCAGCAGGATGCCTCCGAGGAGTCGGGGTTGAATACCAACATCAGCAACGAGAACAGCGCCATCAGCACGCAGCAATCGCAGCTGACCACCGAGCTCAACGAAGCGAATTACACCCTGCAAATGATCCCGGAGCAGCTGCAATCGGTGAACGAGCTCTATAGCGCGATTACGGGATACAACGAGAATCCGGGCGGGTAACTGGAAACCGGGGAGGATCATGAATTACCAGCAGCAGGCAGTCGCCGGCATGAATCCGGTGGAACTGATAGTCGCTCTCTACGACGGGATGGTGCGCTTTCTGTATCGGGCGATCGCGGCGGCGGAGCACCGTAACATGCGGGATCGCCGGATCGCTGTGGGGCGAGTCCTCGACATCCTGATGCATCTGCAGTCGCGGCTGCGCATGGATGTGGGCGGAAACTCGGCAAAAGCGCTGGCGGAGTTTTACGCTGCAATTTTTGCATTGTGCCTCGAAGGGTCGCGGCTGGAATCGGCCGACCGCTTCAGGGAAGCCATCGCGTGCATCCGCGATGTACGGGAGGCCTGGAATGTCGCGGCGCACGATCCTGAGGCTTTGCTCACGCTGGGCGATGCCGATGGACCGCCGCAGCAGATGATGATGTCGGCCCGGGCGCCGCGGGGGACGGAGTCGGAGATGGAGGCGGCCGGTTCAAGCTGGAGCGCGTAGGGACGAGAATTTCAACCGGTGACGGCCAGCTCTTCTTCGAGCAGCTGCTTTTGGAAGAGGCCGGCATAATAACCGTCGCGGTCGAGCAGTTCTTCGTGGGTGCCAAGCTCGACGATGCGGCCTCGCACCAGCACTGCGATGCGGTCGGCGTGGCGGACGGTCGAGATGCGGTGGGAGATGAGGATGGTGGTGCGGCCGGCCATGACTGCGCGGAGCCCCTCGAGGATCCGTTCTTCGGTATAGGTATCGACGCTGGCGAGGGCGTCGTCGAGGATGAGAATGCACGGATTGCGCAGAATCGCGCGGGCTAACGCGGTGCGCTGCTTCTGGCCGCCGGAAAGGGTGAGACCGCGTTCGCCGACCGAAGTCTCGAAGCCATTGGGGAACAGATCAAACTCTTCGCGGATGTGGGCGACCTCCGCGGCGCGGGCGACATCGGACCCAGCAGCACTCTGAACGCCGAAGGCGATATTTTCGCGGAGGGTGGTGCTGAAGAGGAACGTCTCCTGAGGCACAACACCGACCGCGGCTCTGAGAGTGTCGAGCGAATAATCGCGCACGGGGCGTCCATCGATCAGCACGCTGCCCGGAGGAGCATCATAGAGACGGGGAATGAGGCTGACCAGCGTGGATTTGCCGGAGCCTGTGGGTCCGACGAGAGCGAGACTGCTGCCGGCGGGGATCTGAAGCGAGATGCCGTGGAGCACTTCGACCGGATTGCCGTTTTCCGCCGGATAAGCGAAATGAAGGTTGCGGAATTCAACCTCGCCGCGAATTTCAGGTTTTGATTCGGCAGCGACCGCATCGCGATCGTCGATGGTGGGCCTGGCGATGAGCAGTTCATGGATACGAACGACGGAGGCGGTGCCGCGCTCGAAGAGATTGACTACGTAGCCGAGCGCGATGATGGGCCACATGAGCATATACATATAGGTCGTGAAGGTAACGAAACTGTCGATATCGATGCGATGGGAGAGTACTTCATGCCCGCCCACCAGCAGCGAGATGACCATGGCGAGGCCGAGCATGAATTCGAGGGTGGGCCACAGCATGCCCATCAGCCGGACCAGGCCCAGGGCGCGGCGGATGTATTCGCGGTTGGAACGCTCGAAGGCTCTGACCTGGGCTTCTTCCTGGGCAAAAGCGCGCACCAGGCGCGCGCCGGAGAAGTTTTCCTGGGCCTGCGCGGAAATGTCGGAGAACATGGCCTGAATGCGCTCGAACCGCTCGTGAATCCTGCGGCCCATGAACTGGATGAAGATGCTGGCCAGGGGCATGGGGGCGAGGGCGGTAAGCGTCAGGATGGGGCTGATGCGCAGCAGAAAGTAGAGCGCACCGGCAAAAAACAACACGGTGTTGGCGGTGTACATGATGGCGGGGCCCAGCAGCATACGCACTGCATTCAGGTCGTTGGTCATGCGGGCCATGATGTCGCCGGTACGGTGTTCCTGGTAATACGAAGCCGATTGTTTTTCGAGTTGACGGAAGAGATCGTTGCGCAGGTCGAATTCGATATCGCGCGAGATGCCGATGATGATCCAGCGCATGTAGAAGAGGAGGATTCCGTGGGCGATCGTGACCCCCATGATCAGGCCGGCATAGCCGAAGATCTTGTGCCAGGTGACGCCCCTGCTGAGATCGCCGGCTGCCGCGCCAATCACGCGCGGGAACTGCACCCAGATGGCGTTGGCCAGGACGGTCCAGACGCAACCCCATAGATAGCCGCGCCAGTAGCGGCGCATGTAAGGGAGCAACGGTTTGAGCCGGGCGAACATATGGATTTATGTGGGCGTGCGCAACAGGAGGTAAGCCCCGGCCAGTCCGAAGAGGAAGTCAGGGGACCAGGCGGCGAGAAAGGCGGGAAGCCAGCTGACGTCGCCCATGGCCTCAAAGAATCCGGAGACGACGAAGTAAGCGATGGCGACGCCGACGGCGATCCCGATGCTGGACAGCGAGCCGCGCTTGCCCATCGAGAGCGCAAAAGGAATGGCGAGCACCGCCATGACCAGAGTGATGAGGGGATAGGCGATTTTGTGATTGAGCTGCACGCGCAGGGGAACGGTATTGAATCCGCTTTGGCGCAGGTCGTGGATATAGCCGGCGAGTTCGCCGAAGTTCATCTCTGAAGACTGCCGCACTTCCTTTTTGAAATAAGGGGGCGGCTCGGAAATTTCGGGAAACGTACTGACCGGAAAAGCGGCATAGGTACTGGCCCCGGAGCCGTCGAAGGTGCGCACCCAGCCATCTTCGAAGACCCATGTCCCGAGGTTCGGCTCCCAATGCGCGGTAGAGGCGAAGATTCTCTTCGCAATACTGAATGAACTCGTATCGAACTCGAAGACGGAAATATTCCCGAAGGTATCAATGTCAGGATCGAAATACTCATAGTAGAAAATACGGCTGGGCTGGCCGGGCCGCTGCTGGCCGAAGATCCATTTGCGGCCGGGATGCTCAAAGGTCTCCGCCGGCTTGCCTTTAATGACGTTGCGCAGCGCCTCCTGGCGGCGATTGGCTTGCGGGAGGTAGAGCTCGTCGAACATGAAGAGCGAAACGGACAGGACCGCTGCGATGGCTATAACAGGCACGGTAATGCGGTAGAGGCTGATGCCTGTGGCTTTCATGGCGGTCAGCTCGCTGTTGCGGTTCATGATGCCGAAGACCACCAGCACACCAATGAGGACGCTGAGCGGGGTGATGAGGTAGATCATGCTGGGGGTGAGATTGACGAGGTACTCGCCGACCGTTACCAGGGGAGTTCTGTTCCTGATGATGTCGCTCAGCAGCTCGAAGAAGGTGAAGACGAGCATGAGCATGACAAATGTAACGAGCACCATGACAAATGTGGCGACAAACTCACGCAGTACGTACTCGTCGAGGATCAGGGGGAAACGGCCGCGGGTCAAGCGTTGGCGGACTGGCAGGCGGATGGCTCCGGCCGACACTGTGGATTCTTCGGCGCGGAGGCGAAACCAGTTGCCGAGGGACGCCAGCGCGGATAGAGCCGCACCGCCGGTGGCCATTTGCCGCAGCAGGACAATGCCGCAAACGGCAAAGAGCAGGTTGGCCTGCCAAACACCGAGGAAAGCCGGAATCTTGTTCTGGCGAGCCAGGGCGGTGCCAGTGGAGGAGAGGAAATAGTAGATGAACACGAGGGCGATGGTGAGCACGAAGCCGGCGCCCTTGCCGCCGCGGCGCGATGAAATGCCGAGCGGAACACCGACCAGCATGAGCACCAGACAGGCGGCCGGGTAGGCGAGCCGCTTCTCGAACTCGATTTCGTAGACCTGGCCATTGCGGCGGCGAGCGCGCGTCAGCAGCTCGCGGTTGCCCATAGCGAGAATAGGCGTATCGCTCCTCCCCAGGCGGAGGTCTTCCTGGGAGCCGGCCTGAAGCGGCAGATCGGTCTGCGAGAAAGTAGAGACTGTGTCCTGGTCGGGCTTATCGGGTACGGTTGCGATCTCGATGCCGTCGCGCAGGCGCATGGTGATGGTTTGATTGCCGCCGTTGACGACAGTGGCGCGATCGGCGGTCGTGATCTTCGGCGCGTTGGGATTGGTCACGTCGGCAAGAAAGATGCCGCGCCAGTTGGCTGCTCCGGAACCGGCGCGCACATCCTGGACATAAAGGACGTAATCCCTGAAATCCTCATAAAAGACGCGCGGCTGGACTTCATAGGAAGCCTGTGCATTGGCGAGGGAATCTTCAAGGTGACGCATGGCGGAAGCCGACCAGGGGGCCAGGACCATGGTGTTGAGCATGCTGATGACCCAGCCGGCGACGGCTACCACGCTGACGACCCGGACGAAGCTCCACACGCCGATGCCGGATGCGCGCATGGCGGTGATTTCGCTGTCGGAGGCGAGGCGGCTGAGCCCGAGCAAGATGCCGACCAGTACGGCCATGGGGATGGTGACCGTGAGCATGTCAGGGAGGGTAAACAGGACAATCTCGACGATCGAACCCAGCGAGGCGCTGTTGCGGACGATCATTTCCAGCAGATGGGGCAGATAGCGGATGAAGAGAACGAAGGTGAAGATCGCGCCCCCGATAGCCGCGTGGGAGAGGACTTCCTTCAGGATGTATCGGGTGAGGATCCGCATTCAGTTCCGCATTAAGTTTACCGTGGAGTGAAGCCGCGCAGGCGGAGACTGTTGGACAGCACGCTGACCGAGCTGAGCGCCATGGCGGCACTGGCGATGGAGGGGCTGAGCAGAATGCCGAATGCCGGATAGAGAACGCCGGCCGCGATGGGTATGCCGAGCAGATTGTAGCCGAAGGCCCAGCCGAGGTTCTGGCGCATGACGCGCAGCGCGCGGCGGGCGAGCAGGACGGCATCGAGAATCTGGCGAGGCTCACCATGCAGCAGGATGGCGTCGCCGGCTTCGCGAGCCAGGTCGGCGCCGGTGCCCATGGCCAGTCCGGCATCCGCCTGGGAGATGGCGGCAGCGTCGTTGATGCCGTCGCCCACCATGCCGACGCGGTGGCCCTGTTTCTGCAATGCGCAAATCTTGTCGAGCTTTTGCGCGGGAAGGAGACCAGCCCACACCTGGTCAATGCCCGCGGCCTGCGCGATGGCCTGGGCCGTGGCCGGGGTGTCGCCTGTGAGCATGGCGGTGCCGATACCGAGGCACCGGAGCCCAGCGATCGTCTCCGCCGCCGATGCGCGCAGGGTGTCGCGTGCTTCGATGCTGCCGAGGAGAGCGCCATTCTGCGCAACGTACATGCGGGTAGTTCCGGGTTTTGCGTCCGCACCCGCCGGAATGGCCACGCCGATTTCGTGCATCAGCGCTTCGTTGCCGGCGGCTACACTCCTGCCTTTCACGAGGCCGCGAATGCCTTTGCCGGGGACGGCTTGAACTTCTTCGGCTGAGGGGGTGGCGATACCGCGCTCCCTGGCGGCGCTGAGAATCGCGCGAGCCAGCGGATGCTCGGATCGCTGCTCGAGGGCAGCCGCAAGAGCCAGGACTTCGTTTTCCGTCGATCCCGAGGCGGCGTGGATGGCGGTCACTTCAGGCCGGCCTTCGGTGAGCGTGCCGGTTTTGTCGAGCAGAAGCAGGTCAATGCGAGCGAGGCGTTCGAGGCTTTCGCCGCCCTTGAAGAGGATGCCGAGCTGTGCGCCGCGTCCGATAGCGACGGTGAGCGCCGCGGGAACGGCGAGTCCCATTGCGCAGGGACAGGCGATGACCAGAACCGCGACAGCGACGGCAAAGGCGCGTCCCGAACCACCACCCGCGAATATCCAGACGAGAAAAGTGGCCAGCGCCAGAGCCAGGACCACAGGCACGAAGACCGCGCTGACGCGATCGGCGAGCTGCTGCATGGGCGCGCGCGACGATTGCGCTTCTTCGACCAGGCGCATCATCTGCCCGAGCAAGCTGTCGGCTCCGATAGAGGTCGCGCGGTATTCAAGCGCGCCGTCGAAATTCAGCGAGCCGCCGATGACGTGGTCACCGGGCTTTCTCGCGACCGGAAGCGATTCGCCGGTCATCAGCGATTCGTCGATGGAGGTTACACCCGCGAGGACGACGCCATCTACCGGCACGCGCTCCCCAGGTCGCAGTACGACGATGTCTCCGGCGACGACCTGTGCGAGGGGGACATCGATTTCCTGACCGTCGCGCAACAGTCGCGCGGAATGCGGCTGCAGCTTCATGAATTCGTGGAGAGCGTCGAGGGTGCGCCGTTTGGCGCGAGCGTCAAGCCAGCGCCCGAGCAGAAGAAAGCCGAGGATCAGCAGGACAGCGTCGTAGTAGACGCCGGCGTTCAATCCGTGACGGCGGAAGATTCCGGGCATGGTAGTGGCGGCAATGGAATATGCGAGCGCCGCGCCGGTGCCGAGCGCGACCAGGGTGTTCATGTTGGTGCCGCGGTGAATTGCGGCGGACCATGCCTGGCGATAGACGATGCCGCCGCCCCAGTACATGCCGGCCAGGGTGATGGCCAGCATCGCATATTCGAGCGTGCGGGGTGAAACGCCGAACAGCACAGGAGCGGCGGGGGCAAGCCAATGCTGCGCGTTCATGAGGAGAAGGACGAGAACGCCCCCGGCTATTGTGAACAGGGCTTTGGCGCGCAGCCGCCCTTCGCCGGATGCGGCTTCTCGATCGGGAGACGCGCCGGGTGCTGTCGAATCCGACGGAAGCGCAGCATCATAGCCAGCTTCACGCACGGAAGAGATCAGGTCTGCGGGCGTCGAGAGTGCCGGATCGAAGCTGACACGGGCTGAATTGGTGAGCAGATTGACCGAGGCCTCGCGGACTCCGGGTGCGGATCGCAACGCGTTTTCGACGTGACTCTGGCAAGCCGCGCAGGTCATGCCGTTCACAGGCAGAGTGATAGTGCGGAATGAAGCGTCCGCCCCTTTCCCTGAATTCTCGATTTCAATCGCGGGCATTCCGCTCCACCTTCAATCGACCTTCATTCGACCAGGGCTGGATACCCGGCCTTTTCGACAGCGCTGACGAGCGCGCTCTCGCGCACCGTGTCCGCCGCCTGCACACGGGCAGCGCCAATGCGGACTTCGCCGACCTCGACTCCGTCCAGCGTCTGGAGCGCTTGGGTTACACGGCGCACACACGCCCCACAGTGCATGTTTTCGATGCGAAGCGTCACTTCCCGCATAGTTGCACCCGTACCTGGTAGATGCGTCTGAAGGGGCATGGACTCAGAGGCATGCCGAAACTCGTTTCACTCGGGGTTGGGTATGAACCGATAGCCGACGCCACGCACAGTCTGTAAGTACTTTGGCGAGGCTGGATCGTCTTCAAGATAGCGCCGCAGCCGAACGATGAAATTGTCGATGGCGCGCGTGTCTGTGTCCTCACGAACGTGCCACACCTGTTCGAGGAGCTCTTTACGCGACACAATACGCTCCCGGTTGCGCGCAAGAAAACGGAGGAGGTCGGCTTCCATGAGCGTAAGACGAATGGTGCGTTCGGGAGTGTGCAGTTCCAGCGCGTCGAAATCGATACGGTGTCCGGCAAACGAATAAGTGGGGAGATCGTCGGTTGCGGCTTCATTTTTGCTCGTCTCCCGTGGCCAGCTCATGCGCCTGAGGAGCGCGTTGAGACGAGCCAGAAGCACGGAAAGGTCGAACGGCTTGGGCAGATAATCGTCGGCGCCCGCAGCGAAACCCTCTACGACATCTTCCGGCCGCGCGCGCGCCGTCAGCATCAGCACCGGGACGTAATTCCCCTCGGCGCGGAGAGCGGCGGCGACTTCAAAACCGCTTTTGCCCGGCAGCATCACATCCAGAACCACTGCGTCGAAAGGCTGGCGCCGCAAGGTCTCAAGGGCGGTTTCGCCATCGCCCGCGACGCTGACCAGATTGCCCTCGGCTTTGAGGTTAAAGAGCAACCCCTGCGCGAGGTTGCTTTCATCTTCGACGATTAGAATGCGCGCCACGTTTCACTCCTCCTGGGCGACTGGGGTCAAAATGCGGGGAAGCTGCAGACTGACGGTTGCGCCACGGCCCTCGCCGGCGCTCTGGGCGGTCGCGTCTCCACCGTGCTGCCGGGCGATGGTGCGCACCAGGTAGAGCCCAAGCCCCGTGCCCTTGGTGCGAAGAACGTTGCGATTGGGAACGCGATAGAAGCGGCGAAAAATTCTTTTCAAATGCGGGGCGGGGATACCGATGCCCTGATCTGTAACGCTGACGCGCACCCATGCGTCGTGCTCCACGCTGAGAGCCACGCCGACGTGAACGCCGTCCGGAGAATATTTGACCGCGTTGCCGAGGACGTTCATCAGCGCGGTCTGCAATTCGTCGGGATCGCCGCGCACCAGCATGGGAAGAGAGCTTGGTTCCACGGTCAGGGTGATCGTTTTCTCCTCGAGGCCATGGCCTGCCAGTGTGTTGCGGACGCAATTGGCCACCAGCTCGCGCATGTCGACGGCGACACGCACATGGGAACGCGCACGCTGGCCCACTTCGCCGGCCTTGAGAACCTGCTCGACCGTGGCGAGCAGACGATTGCTGTCGGCGAGCATGCGCGCGTAAAACTCATTGCGCTGGGCATCGTCGAGCCGTCGGAACTGCAGGGTCTCAAGGTACAGATGGATCGAGGCGATGGGGGTCTTCAGTTCGTGGGTCACAGCGCTGAGGAAGGCGTCGTGACGCTCGTTGCGGCGTACCTCGCGAACCAGGAAGATGGTATTGAGGGCGACGCCGGCGATGAGCAGCGCGAAGAAGGGGATGCCCAGCGCCATGGGGACGATGCGACGCCAGTTGAGCACAATCCAGCTGACGTTAAGGGTGACGGCTACGCCGATGAGGCACACGCCGAGCAGGGTGAAGAGCACTACGTTTCGTCTTCGTCCGCTCAGACGCATCATGGCTGTCCTGCGCTCCAATCGAAAGCGCCCGTCACGGGTTGACCGCGCGGGCGCTTCTATTTTCGCAGGTCCGGGTTTCGCAGGTCCGGGGGGTGCAGGTCGGGGAGTGCAGGTCGGGGAGTGCAGGTCGGGGAGTGCAGGTCGGGGAGTGCAGGTCGGGGAGTGCAGGTCGGGGAGTGCAGGTCGGGGAGTGCAGGTCGGGGA
>Ga0182016_10003290_pt1 | contig 18571 bp, 23 predicted proteins | sample 712S2MmetaG_FD_120491 | JGI IMG/M metagenome (GOLD analysis project Ga0182016, IMG submission 120491) | Permafrost microbial communities from Stordalen Mire, Sweden - 712S2M metaG | ecosystem: Environmental > Terrestrial > Soil > Wetlands > Permafrost | place: Sweden: Stordalen | collected...
CGTCGTACCGGGCGGCGCCCACGACCAGTGGCTGCCATACCTGAACGTGCCGTATCAGAACGTTCCCCGGGCGTGGGACCTGATCGGTCAGTTCCAGTCGCTCGTGAACGGGATCGTCGTCTATGACCCCGCGGTAAAGTCGACGATCGACGTCGCGACCACACTGGCCGGCCTGCAGAACCTGTTGGTCGCCAGTCCGCAGGTCGCCTCGCAGATCGAGGAGACGTTTCCGGGCTTCCAAGTCGCCTACGACCTGCGCGGCCAATTCCCCGACGATCTCACGGCCCAGCAGTGGGAGTTCAGTTGCCTCTGGCCGATGACGACGCAGGACGCGCTCGTCGAACTGAATCCGACCGACCCCGGCGACATCCGCGAATACGCCGTCGCCGCGCAGAAAATGGTCGTCTTCCTGCACATCAACGTCCCCGGCGAGGCGCAACTGCTCCAGCAGATCCTTGCGAGCATGCCCTCGTATTCGCCGTTCATCGGCTGGTGGTCGACCACGAACCCGGCCGACGGCGAGGTGCTCGGCATCCGCTTCCTCAGCGGCAGCGGCGGCTACGACGTGGAGGCGAACTGGTTCACGAATATGTCGGTCTTCTCGCAGGTTTCGGCTCCGCTCGAGACGGCTCAACCGCCGGCACCGATGCCACAGCTCGCCAACAACGTCTACGTGACGATGACCATCACCGACGGCGACAACATGTTCTACCTGCAGCACGACCGTCCGCAGAAGTGGGCCGACCCGGCCCGCGGCACCGTGCCGCTCAACTGGACGATCAATCCGTTGATCGCGAAGTACGCACCGACGATCCTCAGCTTCTATCAGACGACGGCGTCGCCGGACGACTACTTCGTGACCGGGCCGTCGGGGCCGGGCTACGTCTATCCGCAGATGCTCCCGAGCACGGCCTACAACGATTGGGCGCAGCAGATGGCGTCGTACTTCAGCCAGTCGGCCATCACCGTGCCGTTCATTCAGAACGCCTCGACGACCGGGCATGGCTCGCCGCTGCTGGCGAGCAGCCTGATGCAGATCCTGCAGAATGACGCCGCGCCGCTGGGCGTCGAGGCGTACGTTTCGGGATCGCGCAAGAAGTTCTCGACCGTCTACATCGACGATCAAACGCCCGTTGCGGCAGCGCTGCCGGCCAATAGCGTCGCCAAGGCCGAGGGGTACGTGACGTCGGCCGTCTCGAGTTGGAAGGGCACGTCGCCGCTCTTCCTGTCGCTGTACCTCTACTCGGGTACGATGGGGCCGGCCGATGCAGCCCAGATCGCGGCGGACCTCGCCGCGAAGGGATCGCAGTACCAAGTCGTGCGCGGCGACCAGTTCTTCTGCCTGATGCGCCGAGCGAATAATCTGTCGGTGCCGAGCAATCTCTGCCCGACCGGTCAGAGCGGGGTACGGTACCAGCGGCAGTGGGTGCGCCGCGCCGGAACCGGCCTGCACCCGCGCTAGGGAAATCGACAGCCGTCCCGCCGCCATGCGCGGGGGACGGCTGCAGCGATGACCTAGGGGTTAGAACGAAGTGACCTTGATCTCGGGGTGATAGTCCGTCCAGCACGGCGTGTCGATGACGAGGCCCGAGCCGGTTCCCGAGCAGTAGAAGTAGGGGTTGCCGTAATTGACGACGACGCCGTTCGGGTCGACGTTGCCGCCGACGAAGCCGCCCGTCCCGTTGGAGGAGACGTTGAGCGAGTCGTACGGGCAGCCTTGCTGCGTTGAGAAGCACGCGGTGTTGTCGCCGATCGGGTTGTAGCCCGCATCGCTCGTATTAAAGGCGACGGTGACGATGGCGGCCGGCGGCAGCGTCAGTTTCGGCAAGCTGAAGTTGAACGAGATGATCGACGACAAGCCGTTATCGCACTCTTTGTCGACCGGCCCCAGGAACGCGCCGGCGTTGGGACCCTGGCAGATCCTGTCGTTCTTGGACGGGCGGTACGGGATGCTGAACGTCTGCGTGCGCGTCGCGATCAACGATCCGACGCCGAACGGCCCGCTCGGATAGTTGGCGACGGAGTAGATGTTCATCGTGATCGGCAACGAGAACTTCGCGCCCGGAGTCGTTTGGCAATTGTCGCCCCACCAGGTGCCGCTCTCGCAGGCCCACGAGTTCATGACGAGCCAAACGTACTTGATGCGCGCGTTCGGACTCGTGAAGATGAGGCCGTCGCCGAACTCCTTGGTGGAGCAGCATTCGAAGCCTTCGCTGTAGATGTAGCTGCTCGTGTAGCCCGCCTGGTTTACGACGAGGCTGTCGTAGATGACGGGGCTATTGTTGAAGCGCATGTTGTGATTGCTAAAGCCTGTAACCGCGCTGGTGCGACCGTAATACGGGACGTGAGCCGGGGCGCGCAGGACGCCTGCCGGCCCGTACAGCATGCCGCCCGATGGCGGCCTGAGGCCCTCCGAAGCGTCGGCGCGCGCTGCCCCGAGCAGCCCGGCTATACACGCCGCGACGACGAGAAGACCTTGGATCTTGGTGGGTACTCGCATCTATTAGCTCCTTCGATATCCCCCAAAACGGGGTGTCGGAAGCCGATGCGGTTAATGGCTCCGATGGCCCACTCCTGCTCATAGGGACTATAAGTCCTATCATACGAATAGCGCTTAGTGCAGCCGGCTGGAAGGCTTGACACTAAGGGCCCTCTCGCCCGAAGGGCGCCTAAGTGGCGATCTGGGCACCCCGCCAAGGCTAGATCAGCGCGATCCACTTCTTGACGATCTCGTCGTCGTGCTTGAGCTGCTCCATGGAGAGGTCGCGGGTAACGTTCCACTCACGCAGAAACTCGGCGCGCTCTTGCTCCCGGAGGTCGAACTCGGTCCTCATCCGGTCGATCTCGAACTCGCGCGCGTCGGCCTTCCCGCGTTGGGCGACCATCAGCAGTTCGGCCCGGCGAGCGATCTCGTCGGCGATCGTCTCGGCGATGTCGGGCTGTGGCTGGGCCGCGGCTTCGGCCGTGGCCTCGCTCGTCGGGTCGGGGTCGCGGGCGGCACCTCCGCTCCGCGCGGGAGCGGAGGGCCGCTGCGCGCCCCGCGCGGATGCGGCGGGTTGCACCGGCTAGTCCTTGATCGAGCGGACGAACTCTTTGAGGATCGAGTTATCCGCTTCGCGCTGCTTCATCGCGACGTCGCGCATCACGTTCATCTCGCGCATCTGCTCCGTTTTTTCGTCTTGCAGTTCGTTGAACATCGTCGACTGCCACTGCATGGCGCTGTTGTGGCGCGTGTTCTCGAGGTTTAGCGCGAACTGATCCCACTCTGCCCACTGGTCCAGCTGCTGCTGAGCGGCCAGCGTCGGATCGGTCGACGCGCTCAGGTTGCCGGCGCCACTCGGGCCGCCGCCCGACAGCGCACCCTCGATGCCGCCGGCGACGGCGCCGATCGGATTGCCGGTGGCGACGAGCCCGGTCAGCGCGCCGAGCCCGCCGTTGAGAAGGTTTAAGCCCATGTGCGTCTCCTGTCGATCGTGTGCTTCACGACTGTTATCACGACGGGCACCGCCGGCGGCAAGGCTTCTTGGCGGCAATGCTTCTCGATGGAAGCCCCAAGACTAACTGGGCAGCAACTCCCCAGCGGTGGCTGGAAGCCACAGGGAGTGGGCGCCGGCAATCTCGCGGGCCAGGCCCCACGTGTAGTCGTCGAGCGCCAACAGTTCGATGCCGATCACGCAGCCGTCGGCAGCGAGATCGACGTTCACGGCTCCGTCGGGGTCCAGACTATAACCGCTCGACCGTCCGGCAGAGGAGTAGCGAATGTACGCAACGGCTTCGGCATCGCCGACGTCGCTGTCAACCTTGATCGAGATAGGCTTCGTCACAAGCGCTCCTTCCACACGGAGATCACGAGCCGCGCCCGCTCCACAACCGTCACCCTGATACGGTGGGCGCCTACAACCTTGAACAGGTTTGTGCGGCCCTTGTATCCCGGCCGCCGGGCGAACGGGCTTGCGAGAACTTCTTCGACCTCCTGCTCGCTGACCCCACGCAGCGCCATCTGTTCCTTGGCATGGCCTGCGTAGCGGTATCTCAATCCGCCGATAGCTCGACGATGGGCGCCATCCGCCGTGCCACTAGCTCGAGCCGTTCGCGTCGTTACCGTCGGCGCCGTCGATGAGGTTGGTCATCAGGGTGTCGATCTGTTGCGGGCCGTTGCCGTCGAGCCCGGAGACGCTGGCGTACGAGCGGTACTGCGTCGGGTAGGGGGACGGCTGCGGCAGGCTGATCTGGAAGTTCGCAAGCGGCGCCAAGGCCGCGGCCGGGGTGGACGAAGCCGTGGACGATGCGGGGCCCGTGACGGCGGCGGCCGATCCCGCGCCGGTGGCCGCCGCGGCCATCCCCCCGCCCAGGGCCGACGGGTTGCCCCCGAGGCCGGCGTAGTGCCGCAGGACCGAATCCGCATAGCCGAGCCGGCTGCCGTCGGCCCACTGGGTGACCGTGCCGGTGGCCGTCGGGGACCCGGCGTTGTAGGCCGAGAGCGCCTCCTTGACGTTGCCGTGGTACTCGCTCAGCAGGCCCGAGAGCATGCCCGCGGCATAGTCGGCGTTCTTGGCCGGGTCCATCGCGGCAGGCGTGCCGGCGAAGGCGTGCCAGCGGTCGTCGATCTGGAACAGGCCGCGGCCGTGGCCGTGGTCGCCCACGACGTTGGCGCCGGACGAGGCGCCCGGCCCGCCCGTCTCTTGGGCCGCCACCGCCGCCAGTAGCTTGGGTTCGAGGCCGTGGGCACGAGCCGCCGACTCGATTTGGGGACCGAAACGGATGCCGGATAGGGCGTTCACGAGGGACCTCCTTTTAGGGTGGGGCGGTCCAGGGTTCACGCACGCCGGGTTCGTTGACAAGAGGGGCCGGGGTTGCCTATGCTAGAGGCTGGTTATGGAGCAGGGCCTTCCGGCGTGAGGGCCTTGATTGTTGTGTGGGACTCGTAAAGAAGGTCGACGTAGGAGCCGTGCTCTCGGCCGGTCGCCCGCTCGTCTTGGACGAGCAGGTTACCGTCCCGGCGTTCGGTTCGTACACGTTCCCGGAGCCGGCCGAAGTCGCGCTCGAGATCCGGCGCCTCGGAAGCGGCGTCGAGGTCGAGGGCACGATCGACGTGGTCTGGGCCGGGGAGTGCGACCGGTGCCTCGCTGAGGTCCGGAATCGGCTGCACGTGGACGTTTCCGAACAGTTCTCTTCCGTGGACGATCCGATGCCGTTTGCGGACAACAACGTGCTCGAGGGCCAACTGCTGGACGTGACCGATTTAGCGCGCCAGCTCGTCGACTCCGCGCTCCCGATCGCGCTCCTCTGTTCGGACGACTGCCCCGGGCTGTGCCCGACTTGCGGAAAACCCCGCGCCGCGGGCTGTGCGTGTCCGACTCTCGTTGAAAGGTAGACCATGGCAAATCCTAAGTGGAAGACACCGCGCTCGAAGACGCGCAGCCGCCGGGCGGCAAACTGGAAGCTGGCCACCGTGACCACCGTCACGTGCCCGCAGTGCAAGGAGCCCAAGCGCCCGCACTTCGTGTGCGCGTTCTGCGGCTACTACGACGGCCGTCAGGTCATCACGCCGAAGGACGATCACGCGGGCCATAGCCACGGCTAAAGCGCCCTTCGGTGCCCGCATCGCGGGCATCGGCCATTTCGTGCCCGACATCGTGGTCAGCAATGCGGACCTCGAGCGCCGGCTCGACACGAGCGACGAGTGGATCGTCACGCGTACGGGCATGCGCGAGCGCCGCTATGCGCCGCCGGAGATGGCGGTCAGCGACATGGCCGTCCGCGCGGCGGAACATGCGTTGACGCGCGCGGGCATGAGTTCCGGCGACGTGGACTGCTTCATCGTGGCGACCGTCACGCCCGACTATTTGTTTCCTGCTACCGCGTGCCTGGTCGCCCACCGGCTCGGCGCCACCGGCAAGGCCGCGTTCGACATCGAGATCGCGTGCAGCGGCTTCGTCTACGCGCTGAGCGTCGCGTCCGGTTTCGTGCGCTCGGGCATCTTCAGGCGCGTGCTGATCGTGGGCGCCGACAAACTTTCCAGCATCGTGAACCGGGACGATCGCGGCACCGTCATCCTGTTCGGCGACGGCGCGGGCGCGGCGATCGTCGAGCGGACCGACGACGATTGCTTCCTCGGCTGCTCCCTCGGCGCCGACGGCTCGAACCCCGAGGTGCTCTACATCCCCGCGGGCGGCTCGCGAAAGGCGCTCGACGCGGATGGAATTGCGCGCGGCGACCAATTCGTGCACATGCTCGGGCGCGAGATCTTCAAGTCCGCCGTCAATCGGATGATCGACTCGTCGCAGATCGCGCTCGCGCAGGCCGGCCTCAAGAGCTCCGACGTCGCGTGGATGGTGCCGCATCAGGCCAATAAGCGCATCATCGACGCCGCCGCCAAGCTATTGGCGATGCCGGCCGAGCGCGTCCTCGTCAACGTCGATCGGTTCGGTAACACGTCCGCCGCGTCGATCCCGATCGTGCTGTCGGAGGCCGTCGAGCGCGGGCTCTTCAAAGACGGCGACGTCCTCTTGATGACCGCCTTCGGTGGCGGCATCTCGTGGGGCTCAATCGTCTGGCGCTGGTCGGCGTAGGCTCCTGGGTTTCGGCGCTATGAGAATCGGGGCAGTCTTTCCCGGCCAAGGGTCGCAGGTGGTCGGCAGTGCGAGCTGGATGCGAGCCTTTGCCGAACGGCACATGGATGTGCCGTCCCTATGAGAATCGGGGCAGTCTTTCCCGGCCAAGGGTCGCAGGTGGTCGGCATGGGGGTCGAGGCGGCGGCGGCTTCGCCGGAGGCGGCCGATGTGTTCGCCCGGGCCTCGGACGTGCTGGGCTACGACCTGCTCGCCCTCGTGCGCCAGGGTCCCGAAGAGCGCTTGCGCGAGACGCGCTACAGCCAGCCGGCGATTTTCGTGACCAACTACGCGCTCGCGGCGGCGTCGGGGGCGCTTGACTCCGTCGTCGCCAGCGCGGGCCACTCGTTCGGCGAGTTCTGTAGCCTGACCGTCGCCGGGTCGCTGACGTTCGAGGACGCCGTCGAACTTGTCAAGCAGCGCGCGCTCGCGATGCAGGAGGCCGCCGAGCGGGCTCCGGGCGGCATGAGTGCCGTGCTCGGCCTCGATGCCGGCGTGCTGCGTGAGGCCGTCGCGGCGGCGCGCGAAACGGGCCGCGTCCAGTTGGCGAACTTCAACGCCCCCGGCCAGATCGTCATCAGCGGCGACGCCGCCGCGGTCGTACGGGCCGGCGACATCGCGCTCGAGCGCGGAGCCAAGCGCGTCGTGCCGCTCAACGTCTCGGGCGCCTGGCACAGCGAATTGATGGAGCCGGCGCGCGAGCGCTTCGCACCGTACGTCGAGCGCGCCAAGATCGAGCCGCCGGCGATCGCGGTGATTTCGAACGTGGACGCGCAACCGTACGAGAGCGTCGACCACATCCGCCGCAACTTGATCCGGTCGGTCACCGACGAGGTTCTCTGGCACGACACCGCGCTGCGGCTGATTGCGGAAGGCCTCGACGTCGTCGTAGAGTTCGGCGCGCAGGCCGTGCTGACGCCGATGATGCGCCGGCTGCCCGGGGTACCGAAGCTGCTCCACGCCGGCGACCCCGCCGGGCTTGCGAAGCTCCGCGATGCGGTGGCGGGGCCGGTCGCGTGAGCTTCACCGGGAAGGTGGCGCTGATCACGGGTGCCAGCCGCGGCATCGGCAAGCAGATCGCCGTGGACTTCGCCCGCGACGGAGCGGACGTGGCGATCGTGGGCCGGAGCGCGGCGACGCTGGCCGAGACCGCCGCCGCCTGTCGCGAGGCCCGGCCCGAGACGCGCGTGCTGGAGATCGTCGCCGACGTGACGGATTCCGACGCCGTCGGAGCGGCGGTCGCGCGGACCGTCTCCGAACTGGGCCGGGTCGACGCCGCCGTTTCCAACGCCGGCAGCGCGGAGGACGCGTTGATCATGCGCGCCCCCAAGGGCCACGTCGACGCGATGCTGGACGTGAACCTAAAGCCGGCGTTCCACCTCATTGCGGCGCTGGCGCGGCCCATGATGAAGCAGCGGGGCGGCTCGATCGTCTTGGTGTCGAGCATCGTCGGCATTACCGGGAACGCCGGGCAGGCGGCGTACTCGGCGGCCAAGGCAGGCTTACTCGGCTTGGCGAAGTCGGTAGCAAAGGAATTGGGGTCACGGAACGTAAGAGTCAACGCCGTCGCGCCGGGCCTCATCGAAACGGCCATGACCGAGTCGATGCCCCAAGAGGCGCGAGCCCACTACCTCGCGACCATCCCGCTCGGCCGAGCCGGGACCCCGGCCGACGTGAGTGGGGTCGTTTTGTTTTTATGTTCCGATGCCGCGCGGTACGTAACCGGACAAACGATCGTCGTTGACGGCGGCTTCTTAATGTGAAAGGTGCGCGAGCGCAAGGAGACTATGGCAACTGAAATGACGACCTTCGACAAGGTTAAGAAGATCATCGTCGAGCAGCTCGGCGTCGACGAGTCCGAGGTCACGCCCGAGGCGTCCATCACGGAAGACCTGGGGGCGGACTCGCTCGACCAGGTCGAACTCGTCATGGCCTTCGAGACCGAGTTCAACATCGACATTCCCGACGAGGAAGCCGAGAAAATCAAGACGGTCGGCGACGCGGTGGCCCGCATCGACGCGACCGCACCGAAGGCCGGATAGCCTTTGCTCGAAGCCCTCTCGGAGCGGTTAGGCGCGATCTTCTCGCGCCTCGGGAGCCGAGGACGCCTGACGGAGTCCGACGTGAACGAGGTCGCGCGCGAGGTTCGCGTTGCGCTGCTCGAGGCCGACGTCAACTTGGCCGTGGCCAAAGAGTTCGTCGCGCGGATCAAGGAGCAGGCCGTCGGCACCGACGTGATGGCCTCGCTGACCCCCGCGCAGTCGGTCATCAAGATCGTTCACGACGAACTCGTCCGCGTGATGGGAGGCGCGGTCGCGCGCCTGCAGTTCTCCGACGCGCCGCCGTCGGTCATCATGCTCGTCGGCCTCCAGGGCTCGGGCAAGACGACCCACGCCGGGAAACTGGCGCTGCGCCTCAAGGAACAGGGACGCCGCTCGCTGCTCGTCGCGGGGGACGTCTACCGGCCGGCGGCCGTCGACCAGTTGCAGACGTTGGGCAAGCAGATCGACCTCCCGGTCTACACCGGCGATGGTCGCGATCCGGTCGCGATCGCCAAGGGCGGCGTGGCGGAGGCGCGGCGGTTAGGCATCCCGACGGTCATCATCGACACCGCCGGCCGCCTGCAGATCGACGAAGCCCTCATGGCCGAACTGGAACGCATCAAGGCGGCGACCGACCCCAAGGAGATCCTGTTCGTCGCCGACGCGATGACCGGGCAAGAAGCCACGACGGTGGCCAAGGGCTTCGACGCCCGGCTGGGCATCACGGGCGTCATCCTGACGAAGATGGACGGCGACACCCGCGGCGGCGCGGCGCTGTCGATCTACCAGACGACCGGCGCACCGATCAAGTTCGTCGGCGTCGGCGAGAAGTTGCAGGCGCTCGAGGCGTTCCACCCCGACCGCGTCGCCTCGCGCATCCTCGGCATGGGCGACGTCATGACGCTGATCGAGAAGACGCAGAGCGTCTACTCCGAGCAGCAGGCGCGCGATCTCGAGGAAAAGCTCCGCAAGAACGACTTCACGCTCGACGATTTCCTCGCGCAGCTGCGGCAGGTGCGCAAGATGGGCTCGATGACCGAGATCATGAAGATGATCCCCGGCCTCTCGCGCGCCATGCCCGACGTCGACATCGACGAGCGCGAGGTTGGGCGCGTCGAGGCGATCATCTGCTCGATGACGGCGCGCGAGCGGCGTTACCCGCAGATCCTCAACGCCTCGCGCCGGCGCCGCATCGCGCTGGGAAGCGGCGCGCAGGTCGCGGACGTCAACCGGCTCGTCAAGCGGTTCGAAGCGTCCCGTCACATGATGAAACAACTTGGGGGCAAGCGGCCTCGTCTGCCGGCACTACCGTTCCGGCGCGGCGCCGGCTGATCCCGGGCAACAACCACGAAGAAAGCTGATACGAAACGACATGGTTAAGATCCGACTCCGGCGCATGGGCGCCAAGAAGCAGCCGACGTACCGATTCGTCGTCACCGACTCGCGCGCTCCGCGCGACGGCCGGTTCATCGAGATCCTCGGACACTACAATCCTCGCACCGAACCCAAGACGGTCGTCGTCGACGCCGACAAGGTGAAGGCATGGCTCGAGAAGGGCGCGCAGCCGTCGGACCCGGTCCGCCGTCTCCTCGCCGCGCAGGGCCTCGTCGAGCGCGGGCCGATCCCGGCCACCAAGCGCAAGCCGAAGTCGGAGAAGGCCGAAGGTTCGTGAGCTCGTTCGACGACGAGTTCGGGCTCTTCGGCGACGAAGTCCCGGCGGAGGAAGAAGAGCGTAAGCCGACGCTCGGCGCCCGCAAGATCGCGACCCGCGAGACCGTCATCGACGAGATCGAGCCGGAGGACGAACCCAGCGGCCGCCGGCGCGGTTTTCGCGGAAGTCCTGAAGGCGAGCGCCGCCCGCCCGGCAGCGGACCGCCTCGTCGCCGCCGCGACAGCGCGCCGCGCGCGCCGCTCGCGCCCGAGATCGCCCACGCTCGTGCCGTCGGTCTGCTGGAGTTCCTCGCGAAGAAGCTCGTCAGCAAGCCGGACGCCGTCGCCGTCGAGTTGCATCCCGACGATCGCGGCGCCGTCCTCGAACTCGAAGTCGATCCCGAGGATCTGGGCAAGGTCATCGGCCGCGGCGGACGCGTGGCGCAGGCCCTGCGCACCATCGTGCGCGCCGGCGCCGAGGGGCGCGTAACGATCGACATCATCGACGTCGACGAGGACTACGAAGACGACGACGAGCCCGAGAGTGCAGAAGCCGCCAAAGAGGGCTCGCCCGACTAGGCGGAGCCGGACGCAGAGATGACGCGTCGCGTCGTGGCCGCCAAGATCGTCGGCACCTTCGGCGTGCACGGCGAACTCAAGTGTCAGCCGTCGCGCACGGGCGAACCGTCGATCGCGGCCGGGCGCACGTTCGCGCTCTCGCAGGCCGAGGATGCACCCCGCGTCACCCTCGCGGCGGTGCGGCGCCACCACGGCCGCGCGCTCGTCACGCTGGACGGCGTTGCAACCGAGGAAGCGGCGCGCGCGTACGTCGGCAAGGAACTCTTTCTCGACCGCGCCGACGTCGAACTCGACGAGGGCGAATATCTCGACGACGACCTCATCGGCCTGCGCGTCGAAGACGAAACGGGCCTGCCGCTCGGTGTGGTGCGCGCCGTCGAGCACTACCCTGCCCAGGACTGTCTCGTCGTCGGTGCGCGCGGGCTGATCCCGATGGTCGCCGCGTTCATTCGCTCGATCGACGTGGCGGCGGGGAGCATCGTCGTGTCCGTGCCGCCCGGCCTGATCGACCCGTCGGCCGCAGAAGAAGCCTAGGGGACGGTAGCGCCAGGGGGCCGCTTGGCTGCAGTGGAACTGCGCAGCTAAATTTTCTTTGCGTTGCTGCGGAGCGGGAACATGGACCCGAACGGAGCGCCTCAGGGCAGCGAGACTCGGCCGCACGAGGCGGGGTTTTCGAATGGCCAGAAGGCGGCGATGATCGGAGCGGCGGTCGCACTCTTCGCCGTCTATACGGTTTTCGTCGACGCCGGCCCGATCGCGCTGCGCAAACCGCATCCGGCCGGCGCGCCCGCTGCCGCCGGAAAGCTGTTGTACCAAAAATACAACTGTCAGGCATGCCATCAGGTCTACGGCCTGGGCGGCTACATGGGGCCCGACCTGACGAACGTCTATTCCGCGAGCGACAAAGGGCCGGCGTACATCGCGGCGTTCCTCAGAAACGGTACGTCGCGAATGCCGAACTTTCACCTGAGCGAGCGCGACGTCTCGGATTTGGTGGCGTACTTGGCGCTCGTCGATGCGACGGGCACATCTCCCATTCGCGACTACAGGACGACGTGGTATGGTTCGATCGAGTTTACCGGCCGCCCGCAATAGCGTCGTCGCGCTCTGGTTCGTGCTCTTGGGGCTCGTCAGCCTATTGGGCGGGGCGTTCTTCGGCTGCATCGCAGCCATGCAGTTCGTCTACGCTGGATTCGCGAGCTTCGTCCCGTTCGTATCGAACCGGCCGCTGCACGTCTCGCTCGTCGTCGCGTGGATATTCTTCAGCGCGATCGGGGGGATCTATTACTACCTGCCCCAGTGGAGCGGAGGCTGGTGGCACGCGTCTCGGATGCAACGGGTCCACTTCGGCCTGTCGGTCATCGTCGGCACCTGCATCTTGGCGTGTTACTTCTTCGGGATCTTCGGCGGCCGCGAGTACTGGGAGTATCCGCCCGTCTTTTCCGCGTTCATCGCCGTCGCGTGGGCGATCTTCGGGATCAATTTCTTCCTTGCCGTGAGGACCTTGCGCGGCCGGTGGCCCGTCTACGTCTGGATGTGGGCGACCGGGATCGTGTTCTTCATGATCACGTTCGGGGAGTCGAACCTATGGCTGCTTCCGGCCATCCGCAACGACCCGATTCGCGACGTCACCGTGCAGTGGAAGGCCTATGGCGCGCTGTTCGGCTCCTGGAACATGCTCGTGTACGGCACCTCGCTGTTCCTGATGGAGCGTATCTCGGGGAACCGCGACGTCGCCTGGTCGAAGAGCGCGTTCCTGCTCTATGCGCTCGGCTTCGTCAACCTGCTCTTCGGCTGGGCACACCACATCTACGTCGTCCCGGTGAGCCCGCTGATCGGCGGTATCGCCTACGTCGTCAGCATGAGCGAGTGGATTCTGTTCTTCCGGATCATCTACAACTGGCGTAAGACCGTCAGCGCGGCGCGCATGCACAGTTGGCTCTTTTCGTACCGCTTCTTGGTGACCGCCGACGGCTGGATATTTCTCAACATCCTGCTCGCGCTACTGATATCGATCCCGGCGATCAACGTCTTTACCCACGGAACGCACATCACCGTCGCGCACGCGATGGGCAGTACCATCGGGATCAATACGATGATCCTGCTCGCATCGTGCTACTACATCGTGTACGACTCCGCCAAGAGCCCCGCCGCCGCCAGGCCGGTGGCCGCCGAGCTATGGGGCTGGATCGTCCTCAACGCGTCGCTGGTGCTGTTCTGGCTGATGCTGATCGTCGCGGGCATCGAGAAGGGGATACTCGTCGCTCGCGGCGTGGAGTTCCACGCAGTGATGGCCGCGATCACCCCGTTCATGCGAGCGTTCGCGTGGAGCGGGATCGGAGTTTTCGTCGGGCTGGCGCTGGTCGTCGTGCCGCTCGGCACGCGCCTGATCCGCGAGTTGGCCGTCGGCGCCGAGCGGCAGCCGGCAACGACGGTGCTGCAGCCGGATTAGCCGCGCTCAGCCCTTGGCGTGCATCGCGTCGCCGAGCGCCTGCGCGACCGAATGGTCGATGGCCGACGTCGTGTCGGAGCGCCCGGTGGCGGTGGTCTGCGCGTGGCCGCGGCCGGTCACCGCGCCGCTGCAGTCATAGCGAGTCACGTCCACCGTCGCCTGAGCGCCGCGCGAGAAGCCGCTGCCGACGCGCGCGACGGAGAGCGTCCCGGCATAGATCGCCGCGACCGCGTTCTGCGCGCAGAGTTGCTTGGCTTGACCGGGCAGGTCGGATGCGCTCGCGGTCGACACCAGTTTGCCGCCCTGACCGGACCGCGCGACGAGCGACGATAGGCTTGTCGAGGCGTACGTGCGGTCCTGTGCGCCGGCGTCGCCGCCGACGGCGACCACGAGGGCGCTCGGAACCGCGGGCGCGGGCGGCGGCGGCGGTGCCGGGGCGCGCGTCGCGGCCGCCATGGCCGACAGCGGGACGGCGACGACGGCGGGGGCCGGCGTGGCCGCAGCCACCGTCTGTGTCCCAGTCGTAGCCGCGGCGGGCGCCGGGGTGGACTTGGGGGCCGGCGTCGGCTTCTGCTTGCGCGATAGGAGCTTATTGAGGTTCTGCTGGCCGCCTTGTGCGGGCTGCGGCGTCGACGACGGTGCCGGGGCCGGCGATTCGAGCGCAGCGAGCGTCCGCCCCTGGTGCTTCAGCATCGCCTCGCGCATGAGGTCGGCTTGCCCCATGGCCTCGGCGTAGGTCTTGATCTGGGTCGTATCGCTCCAGACGACGATGCCGCTGTACGTGCTGACGACCTGGTCCACGAGCGAGACCTCGTCGCCGAGCGGCGTGATGTAGCCGGTCACGTAGTAGTCGGCCCCGAGCATCCGGGAGTCCTGAAGGTAGTGCGCGCGATCGGTGCCGGGCGTCCCCGGCTTCACGTCGATGCCGCCCTCGCCCGCCATGCGGGACGCCAAGAGGACCGCGAGCCGGCCCCCGGCCTCGGGGTCGGCGTTGGCCCCGGTGATCGCAAAGGGGTAGACGACGACCACCGGTGCCGGTAGCGCATTGATGGCCCCCGCGGCCGGGAGTGCCGCGAAGAGGAAGAGGAGGGCGAAAGCGAGCGATTTCATGCCGTTTTCAAGGATTCGATGCCGCCCTCTCTGCCGCTTGCACGCCTTGCCTCAGCCCATTGGGCGCTGAGTTCCGCCCCGAACAAGAAGATGATGCCCATGTAGTAGAACCACAGCAGCAGGACGGCGAAGGTCGCGACCGCGCCGTAGACGTGGAAGAAGTTCACGTGCGTCGTGTAGATGCCGAACGCGATCTGCGCGATTTCCCAGGACACGGCCGTGAAGAGCGCGCCGGGTATGCCGAAGGTGAGGGCGGCGCGATGGTTCGGGAGATACGTGTAGAGCAACGCGCTCACCGTGAAGATCAGCGCGAAGCCGGTGGCGTAGCCGGCGATCTGCGCGACCATGCCCGAGCGCGCGAAGCCGCCGAGTTGCACGGCGATGGACAAGCCGATGGGCAGCGCCGTCGCGACGAGCAGCAGCAGCGCGAGGACCGGCAGCGTCACCAGCGACACGAGGATGTCGCCGATCAACGGCCGCCCCTGCGGAATGCCGAGCGTGCGGTTCAGCGCGTACGCCAGCGCCTGGAACAGGTTCTTTCCCGACCACGCCAACGTCACGACGGCGATGACGCCCCAGATGCTGCGCGCGTTGACGAGTTGGTGAAGGTTCTCCATCAGGATGTCCTGGATACCGGGCGCGACCGTCGCGAACAGCGCGGCGGCCTTCGCCTGCGCCTCCTGGCTGCCGTACACGAAGCCCAGTGCCGCGATCGCCAGAATCGCGAGCGGAAACACGGCGAATAGCGCGTTGAACGCGATCGCCTGGGCCGCGAACGCACACCCGTCGGCCGAGAACCGCAGGCCCGCGGCCCGGAACACCGCGATCAAGCGCACCGCCCCAGGCGCCTCCCGGTGATCCACGGTGCCCCGGTCGCGATCGTCGTCGACGGCCGCGCGGTCGCATCCTCGCAGCCCGCGCTCATCGAGGCGGGGACGGTCGTCGTGCCGCTCGATCCGTACTTGGTCGGCCTCACGACGCGGATCGAGGTCGACCCGCTCGCCGGGACCATCACGTTTCTGAGGGATGACGACTCCGTTACCATCGCGCCCGGCAAGAGGACGGCGAGCGTCGGCTCGCGGCTCGTGCGGCTACCCATCGCGCCGTACCTCCGAGAAGGGGGGCTGATTATCCCGCTCGCGCCGGTGGCGCGGGGCCTCGGGCTGCGCGTCTCGTTCGACGGCCGGACGAGGGTGCTGACCGTCCTCTCGCCGGCACCGCGGCCGCTGCGGACGCCAGTGCCGTACGTTACGCCCTCTGGGGCGCCCACCGTTGCCCCAGTGCGGGTCGATGCCACGCCGACGCCGAGACCCATCGTCACGGGCATTCCACGGCCGCGCCGGACGCCGATCGAGGTTCATCAGGACCCGGGCTAAGGCCGCTCCTCGCGCCGCCGCCGGCGCGTCGCCGGCTGCTCCCGCTGGCGCGGATGCGACTGGTCGAACTGCTCGCGGAGGCGCTGCATCGACACTTTCGTGTAGACCTGGGTCGTGGCGAGGCTCTCGTGGCCCAGCAGTTCCTTGATCGTCAGGAGATCGGCGCCGTTCTCGTACAAGTGCGTCGCGAACGAGTGGCGCATCGTATGCGGCGTCGCGGACGGGTCGATGCCGCTGATGGCGACGAACGTGCGAAAGATCTTGTAGAGCATCGAATCGCTCAGCCGGCGGCCGTTGCGGCTGAGGAAGAAGGCCCCCTCCGGCGACCGCGGGCGGTGTGCGAGGTACATCCGCATCGCGTCGGCCGCCGCCTCGGTGAGCAGCACCGTGCGATCCTTGTTGCCCTTGCCGCCGATGACGCGCATCTGCCGGCGATCGAGGTCGACGTCCTCGAGGTCGAGACCGATCAGTTCCGAGCGGCGAATCCCACTGCCGTAAAGCACCTCGAGGAGCGCCCGGTCGCGCAGCCGCAAGGCGTCGCTGCGGCCGGCCACCGACGTCGCGAGGAGTTTGTCAACGTCGGCGACGCTCAGTGCCTTGGGCAGCGAGCGTCCGATCTTCGGCGACGGCACCTCGAGCGCGGGGTTGTCCTCACGGCGCCCCGTCATTTTCTGGAAGCGATAGAAGGTCCGCAGCGCCGAAAGCTTGCGGCGGATCGATTTCGGCGAGTACGAACGCTTCGCGACGAGGTGGGCGGCGTAGGCGGTCACCTCGTGGGAGGTCGCGCCCAAGAGCGGATACGGCGCCACGCGGTGTTGTGAGGGGTCGCCGCCGTCGGACTTCGCCAGCAAGAACGAGCCGAAGCTCTCGAGATCCCGCTGGTAAGCCACCGCGGTCGCGACGCTGGTATTGCGGGCGCTCAGATAATCGGCGAACGCCCCGACCAGGGGGTCGGCGGAATGATACGGCTCCTTCGCATAGACGCGCGGCTTGCGCGCCACGTGAGCGCTAGCCGGCCGGCCGGGCGGCGGCTGCGGTCGTCTGCTGGTCCCACGCCTCCTCGCGCGGGAACATCGCGTCGTACCGCCGCGAGATCCACGATGCCGAGAAGCGCTGAATGTTGATGTCGGCGTACTCGCGGAAGCGCTGGTCGCCCGTCAGTTCGTAGAGCGACAGCGCGCATTCGATGGCCCGCCGCGCATAGCCGATCGAGCTCCACGTTTCAAACGCCTCGCCGAGCAAGAGTGCGGCCCGTTCGGCCTGCCCCGTCGCGCGCGCGACGGCGGCTTCGGCGACGCACTCGGCGGCCCGCAGGCGAACGTCTGCGCGGAACGCGTGCAGGTTCGACATCTTCCGCTTAATTGCCCGATAGCGCTCGATGTGGCGCTCGGCTCGCGCGGGCCCGCGCTCGGCGGAAACTTCGGCGAGGTGGAGCAAGGTGAAGCGTTCGTCGCCGACGGACCCGGCCCAATCGAAGTCGGCCGCCAGGCGTTCGGCGCTCTGCAGTTCGTCCTCGGCAAACAGCGTCTCGCCCATCTCGCGCGCGAGCAGCGAACGGTCGAGCAACGCTGCAATCCGCCACGGAATCGACGGGGCCACTTCGGCGCTCTCGCGCAGCAGCTGGAACGCCTTGACGTGCTTGCCCGCGAGCGCGTTGCACCAGCCGACGTGGCGCAGCGCCTCGAAGCGGGGCACCGAGGTTTCTTCGGTCCACGGCAGCGTGGCGACGCGGGCGCCGATCCGGTCGACGATGGGATCAAGATGCAACTCGAGCGCGAGGATGGCGAGATTGTAGAGGATGTGGGCCTCGACCCAGACGTCGCGCTCGGCGAACTTCTCAAGATGGCTCAGCGCCCGATCGAGGTAGTCGGCCTGCGCGAGATAATTGCCGGAGCTCGCCGCGATGGCGCCGAGCAACTCGAGCGCTCGCGAGTGGACGCTCTGCGAGTCGGTGTTGAGCGCGGCGCGGGCGTGGCGGGCGGCTGCGTCGAGGTTACGCGAACCCCACGCAAACAGCGCCTCGTAGTACTCCAGTTCGCCCTGGAGCACGGTGTCGCGGGTCGACCACAGGTAGACGCGGGCGTCGAAGAAGGCCCGCTCCGCTTCGTCCTGCTGGTCGAGCCGGTGGTAGGCGGCGCCGAGGATCATGGCGATCTCGCCGCGCATCGCGTCGCTGCCGTGGACGTCCGCCCGGGAGCGATTGGCTTCCAGCATCTCGACCGCGCGATCGAGTTTCCCGTCGCCGAACTTCGCGAGGCGCATCAGCGACCGGGCCGCAAGCACCACCGCCGGCAAGGACTCGTTGCCGTGCAGGGCACCCAGACACTGGTTGTAGCGGGCCTCCATATAGAGCCGCTGTGCATCCTCGAAGGGCGCAGAGGCCTTGGGAACGAGTTGAATGACGCGCGAGTCTAGCACTGGTTGCCGCCGTTCTACGTGGGAAAAGGCACAACCCTCCAAGGCCTCCGGTCAGAGGGCCCTAGAGGGCTAGATCACAGTTTTTCGGTGCGGTGCTGGTGGTTTAGCGGCGGAGCTTGAGGCCGGAGACCGAGCCGCCGCTGATCGGACCGCTGAAGGTCTTCGTACCGGAAACCGAACCGCCGCTGATCGGACCGCTGAAGGTGCGGCTGCCCGAGACCGAACCGCCGCTGATCGGACCGCTGAAGGTGCGGCTGCCCGAGACCGAACCGCCGCTGATCGGACCGCTGTACGTGCGGGTGCCCGAGACCGAACCGCCGCTGATCGGACCGC
>Ga0182016_10003292_pt1 | contig 18565 bp, 13 predicted proteins | sample 712S2MmetaG_FD_120491 | JGI IMG/M metagenome (GOLD analysis project Ga0182016, IMG submission 120491) | Permafrost microbial communities from Stordalen Mire, Sweden - 712S2M metaG | ecosystem: Environmental > Terrestrial > Soil > Wetlands > Permafrost | place: Sweden: Stordalen | collected...
CGCCATTGGTCTCGGCCATCACCTTGGTCAGCGCCGCCGTCAGCGTCGTCTTGCCATGATCCACATGCCCAATCGTCCCCACGTTCACGTGCGGCTTGGTGCGCTCAAATTTCTCTTTCGACATACACGTAACCTCTGAAGAATCCCTCAACTACACGCAATGGTCGAATCGAACCTCGCCGAGACGACCAGCAACAAATACTTGTCTAAGTGCAGGTATGAGACATACGAAGAATTTTTGTTAATAAAAATTCTTCGTATGTCTCATACCTGCTCATAGGCGATCATTTCTTAATGATCGTCTCCGCAATGTTCGTCGGCACTTCCATGTACTTGGCGAACTCCATAGTAAACGTTGCCCGCCCCTGGCTCATCGAGCGCACCGTGGTGGCGTACTGGAACATCTCGGCCAGCGGGACTTCCGCGGTCACGGTCTTGCCGGCCGGGGTGTCTTCCATGCTCATGATCTGGCCGCGGCGCCGGTTCAGGTCGCCGATCACATCGCCCATGTAATCCTCGGGCGTCACTACCTCGACCTTCATGATCGGCTCCAGGATCACGGGCTTGGCGCGCCGGAAGCCATCCTTGAAGCCGAAGATCGCCGCCATGCGGAATGAGATTTCGTCCGAGTCGACGTCGTGGTACGACCCGTCGATCAGCGTCACCTTGACGTCCACGACCGGATAACCCGCCATGACGCCGGTGTCGCAGGCCTCCTTGACACCTTTCTCGACCGCCGGAATGAATTCGCGCGGCACGGTGCCGCCGATGATGCCGTTCTTGAACTCGACGCCCTTGCCGGTCTCGTTCGGCTCGATCTTGAGCCACACGTGTCCGTACTGGCCGCGCCCGCCGGACTGCTTGACGTGCTTGCCTTCGGACTCGACCGTGCCGCGAATGGTCTCGCGATAGGCGACCTGCGGCTTGCCGACATTCGCCTCGACTTTGAACTCGCGCTTCATCCGATCGACGATGATCTCGAGGTGCAGCTCGCCCATGCCGGCGATCAGCGTCTGTCCCGACTCCTCGTCGGTGGAGACGCGGAATGAAGGGTCTTCCTTCGCCAGCCGCTGCAGCGCCATGCCCATCTTTTCCTGGTCGACCTTGGTCTTGGGTTCGACCGCCACCTGGATCACCGGGATCGGGATCACCATCTTCTCGAGCGTGATCACCTTTTCCAGATCACACAGCGTGTCGCCGGTGATTACGTCCTTCAGGCCTACGGCGGCGGCGATGTCGCCTGCGCGCACCTCCTTGATCTCGCTGCGCTCGTTGGCGTGCATCTGCAGCAGGCGTCCGATGCGCTCCTTGCGGTCTTTGCTCGGCACGTACACCGTGTCGCCCGAGTTCAGCGTTCCCGAGTAGACGCGGAAGAACGTGAGATTGCCGACGAACGGATCGTTCAGGATCTTGAATGCCAGGGCTGCGAACGGCGCGTCGTCGTCGGCCTGGCGCGTGATCGGCTCGCCGTTCGCACCGATGCCCTTGACCGGCGGCATCTCGATCGGCGAGGGCATGAACTCGATCACCGCATCCAGCAGCGCCTGCACGCCCTTGTTCTTGAACGCCGAGCCGCACATGCACAGCACGATCTCGTTCTTGATCGAGCGCGCCTTGAGCCCGCGCTTGATCTCCTGCTGCGTCAGCGCCTCGCCCTCCAGGTACTTGTTCAGCAGCTGCTCGTCGCCCTCGGCGGCCGCCTCGATCATCTTGGCGCGCTGCTCCTCGCACTGCGCCTGCAGCGCCGGCGGGATCTCGCGGTACTCGAACTTCATCCCCTGGGTATCCATGTCCCAGTAGATGGCCTTCATCTTGACCAGGTCGACCACGCCCTCGAAGTCATCCTCGGCGCCGATCGGCAGCTGGATCGGCACCGGATTGGCCCGCAGGCGGGTGCGGATCATCTCCACGCAGCGCAAGAAATTGGCGCCGGCACGGTCCATCTTGTTGACGAACGCTATGCGCGGCACCGCGTAGCGGTTCATCTGCCGCCACACCGTCTCGGATTGCGGCTGCACGCCGGCGACCGAGTCGAACAGCGCCACGGCGCTGTCGAGCACGCGCAGCGAGCGCTCCACTTCGATGGTGAAATCGACGTGCCCCGGGGTATCGATGATGTTGATGCGGTGCTCGGGGAAGGTCTTGTCCATGCCCTTCCAGAAACAGGTGGTCGCAGCCGAGGTGATGGTGATACCACGCTCCTGCTCCTGCTCCATGTAGTCCATCACGGCCGCGCCGTCATGCACCTCGCCGATCTTGTGCGACACGCCGGTATAAAACAGGATGCGCTCGGTCGCGGTCGTCTTCCCGGCGTCGATATGCGCCGAGATGCCGATATTGCGATAACGCTCAATGGGCGTCACACGTGGCAAGATCTGCTCCGATCCTCTAAATCCTGGTTACCACTGGTTACCAGCGGTAATGCGCAAAGGCCTTGTTGGCCTCCGCCATGCGGTGGGTGTCCTCGCGCTTGCGCACCGCCGCGCCGCGGTTCTCGGCGGCATCGAGCAGCTCGTGCGCCAGGCGGAATGCCATCGACTTCTCGCTGCGATCGCGCGCCGCCTCGATCACCCAGCGCATAGCCAGCGTCTGGCGACGACTGGCCCGCACTTCAACCGGTACCTGGTAGGTGGCGCCGCCGACGCGGCGTGATTTCACCTCGACCACCGGCTTGACGTTGTCGAGCGCCTGGCTGAGCAGCTCCAGCGCCTCGGCGCCCTGGCGCCCGGTCTTCTCGCTGATGCGTTCGACCGCGCCATACAGAATGTGCTCGGCGGCGGACTTCTTGCCACTGTGCATGACGACGTTCATGAACTTCGCCAGCATTTCGCTGTTGAACTTCGGGTCCGGCAGGATGGTGCGGCTCGGGGCTGCGGCGCGACGCGACATGGTTCACTACCTCTTTATTTTTTGGGCTGCTTGGCGCCGTACTTCGACCGGCCCTGCTTGCGGTTGCCGACGCCGGCACAGTCGAGCGTGCCGCGCACCGTGTGATAGCGCACGCCGGGCAGATCCTTGACGCGCCCGCCGCGGATCAGCACCACCGAGTGCTCCTGCAGGTTGTGGCCTTCACCGCCGATGTAGCTCGACACCTCGTAGCCATTGGTCAGGCGCACGCGCGCGACCTTGCGCAGCGCCGAATTCGGCTTCTTCGGCGTGGTGGTGTAGACGCGCGTGCAGACGCCGCGCTTCTGCGGCGAGGCGCCCAGCGCCGGGACCTTGGTCTTTTCCGCTTTGGACTGGCGCGGCGTACGTATCAGCTGACCGGTGGTGGCCATTCAAACTCCAGCATTGTTTCGATCGAACGATGATGCGACATATGAGATGCGCCGGGCCGTCCCTCGAAAGGGACGGCCCGGCGTCTCGAATCACGGATTGGCGACCAGGCCGTCGTTGGGCCGGACCGACAAAGGCCGGCGATTCTAGGTAGCGGCCTGTGTTTAGTCAACGGCTTGCTGTTGCGCAGCAAGCGCCTCCAGACGCGCCGCAGCTTCCATCCAGGCGCTCTCCACGCCCCGGATGACCTGGTTGAGCTCGAGCTGCTGCTGTCTGAGCTCCTTCAGGCGCTTGCGATCGCCGTCCGCGCTTGCCGCGGGCAGCGCCAGCTGCTGCTGGATCCGATTGCGTGCCGCCAGCAGCCGCTCGAGCTCGCGCTCCTGCTCGGCCACCGCCAGGCGCAGCGGCCCCAGGGCTGCCCGCAGTGTGGCCTGCGCGCGTTTGCGTTGTTTGCGCGCCTCGGGCGTGCCGCGGCTGGGCTGCGCCGCGGCTGTACCGGCTGCTCGTGCTGCCGCTTTAGGGCTGGCGCCAGCCCCTGCGCCCGCGCCCGCGCCCGCGGGCTGCGAGGTGCTACTTGTGGCCAGCCAGCGCGCGTAATCCTCCAGGTCCCCATCGAACGGCGCCACGCCGCCGGCGTGCACCAGCAGCAGCTCATCGGCGACCACCCGCAACAGATGCCGGTCGTGCGACACCAGCACCACGGCGCCCTCGTACTCCTGCAGCGCCACCGCCAGCGCCTGGCGCATCTCCAGATCCAGGTGGTTGGTCGGCTCGTCCAGCAGCAGCAGATTGGGCCGCTGGTAGGCCAGCAGCGCCAGCACCAGTCGCGCCTTCTCACCGCCCGAAAAAGGCGCCACCGGCTCGAACACCCGATCGCCCCTGAATCCGAAGCCGGCCAGGAAATCACGCAGGTCGGCCTCCGGCGCCCGCCGCCCCATTGCCTCGCTGCAGTCGGACAGGTGCTGCACCGGGGAGTCCGCGGCCTTGAGCTGCTCGAGCTGGTGCTGTGCGAAGTAACCGATGCGCAGGTCCCGGGCCTCGGTGCGCGTGCCGGCCATCGCGGTCAGCGCGCCCGCCAGCAGCTTCATCACCGTAGACTTGCCGGCACCATTGCGACCCAGCAGCGCCACCCGGTCGCCGGGCGCGATGCTGAGGTTCAGACCCTCGATGACCGCGTGGCCGTCATAGCCGGCCGACTGGCGTTCGAGCGCCAGCAGCGGGCGCGGCAGCTTGTCGGGTCGTGCGAACGAAAACTCGAACTGCGAGTCCACATGCGCCGGCGCGATGCGTTGCATGCGCTCAAGCGCCTTGAGGCGGCTCTGCGCCTGGCGCGCCTTGCTGGCCTTGGCGCGAAAGCGCTCGACGAACGACTCCATATGCTTGATCTCGCGTTGTTGGCGCGCATATAGCGCCGCCTGCTGCGAGAGCTCGGTGGCGCGCTGCTCCTCGAACGACGAGTAATTGCCGCGATAGGCGCGCACCTTGCGGTGCTCGATGTTGACCACCCGGTTGACCACGCGATCGAGAAACTCCCGGTCGTGCGAGATCAGCAGCAACGTGCCCGGGTAGGCGGTGAGCCAGCCTTCCAGCCAGACGATCGCGTCCAGGTCCAGGTGATTGGTCGGCTCATCGAGCAGCAGCAGGTCCGAGCGGCACATCAGCGCCTGCGCGACGTTGAGCCGCACGCGCCAGCCGCCGGAAAACGCGCTCACCGGCCGGCGCTCATCGGCGCTATCGAAACCAAGCCCGTGCATCAGCTGCGCCGCACGGCTGGCCGCGTCGTAGCCGCCGATGCCGGCGTAGCGACCGTGCAGCTCTCCCAGCAGCACGCCATCGTCGGCCTGCTCGGCCCGCGCCAGCGCCGCCTCGATCTCGCGCAGCTCGGCGTCGCCGTCGAGTACGAACTCAATCGCCTCGCGCTCGCTGGCGGCAAGCTCCTGCGACACGTGCGCCAGCGCCAGCTGCGAGGGCATATCGAAGCTGCCGGCCTCGGGCGTGAGTTCGCCGCGCACCAGTCCCAGCAGGCTCGACTTGCCGCTGCCGTTCTCGCCGGTGATGCCGATCTTCTCGCCGCGAAACAGGCCGAAGGTGGCGCCGGTAAACAGCATCTGCTTGCCGCGGCGCAGGCTTAGGTTGGAAAAATTGAGCATAGCGGGGCGCGCAGGGTATAGACCGGCGCGACCGCCATCAAGGGGATATCAGGGGCTTGGCCTCAGGCTTGCGCGGGCAAGCCTGCGAGCGGGGATTATTCCTGCGGACGCAGGACCGGCAGCTTCTGCGTATCGCCGCTGGGGGCGTACAGGGCTTCCAGGTCACGCAGCACGGTCTGCTGACGCCCTCCGGCCATCATGTGATCGCGGATGATCTTGAGCTGGTAGCGCAGGTAGGGCAGCAATGCGCTCATTGGTGAGCTCTCGCCGGAGTGTTCCGCCAGCAGCGAATCGCAGTACACCCGGTAATACTCGGCGTATGCGCTCTCGTACTTCTCCAGCGCGTCGCAGAATTCCTCATCGCCCAGCACCGCGCTGCAAAGCGAGTCGGCGCATAGCAGGCTGCAGGCCGAGCTGACGTAGGCCTCGTGTTCGCGCACCAGTGAGCGCCCGTAGGATTGCTGGGTACCGAACAGCGCCCGGATCAGTTGCCGGCGTGCCAGTCCGGTGATGTGCCGGTCGCGCAGGTACTGGAACGGCGCCTTGCGGTGCAGGGTCAGGAACGTGACCTTGCGCAGCTCCACCGGCGCGGTCTGGCGGGGAGCCGCCGCCACCGCCTGCATCAGTCGTCCGTGCGAGTGCTCCCAGCTGCGGTACAGCACCACATTCTCGAGCAGTCTGGAAGCAAGCTGCGCCTCACTGGCGGCGCCGGAACGCGCTGTGAAGCTAAGGTGCCGCTCCGAGTATTCCATCAGCCGTGCAACGCTCCAGCGGGGAGCCGCTGTGCGTTGCGTCGAAGCTGCAGTCGTTACGGGCATAAGTGAGTCCTGCCCACGAAGCGAATCCATCTGGCCGCATGATGTCGCATTCCACGCGTCGCATCAACGCCTACGCGGCTGCTGCTGCTCAAATTTTTTCGGCGCCGCTTGCGTTGCGGGCGCGCCCGATTTAGGGGCGCTGGCCGCGCCAGATCGACGCGCGTGAACATAATGCACGAACAAAGCGCGCTATGCGTCGGGCCACCATGGAGTTATCAGTCGATAGCGCGGCGGCTCCCCGTTGCCGCCGCGCCATGAACAGCTGCGCGGATTACATCAGCCCGCGGCGCTCTCTTCCTCGCCGACGCTGACCTCGTCCATGTCGCCGACTGCGCCGCCGACGTCCATGAAGTTGCGCCGTCCGCTCTCATCGAGCTTGCGCCGCCGATGGGCATGGGCCGCAAAGCCGGTCCCGGCCGGAATCAGCCGGCCGACGATGACGTTCTCTTTCAGTCCCCGCAGATCGTCCTTCAGGCCCCGAACCGCAGCCTCGGTCAGCACGCGGGTGGTCTCCTGGAACGACGCCGCCGAGATGAACGACTCAGTGGCCAGCGATGCCTTGGTGATGCCCAGCAGCACCGGCTGCAGCCGCGCCGCCTGCTTGCCGTCGGTCGCGATGCGATCGTTGATGTCGAGTGCTCGCGAACGGTCGATCTGCTCGCCGCGCAGCAGGCTGGTCTCGCCGGCAGCGACCACTTCGGTCTTGCGCAGCATCTGGCGGATGATCACCTCGATATGTTTGTCGTTGATCTTGACCCCCTGCAGGCGGTAGACATCCTGGATCTCGCGCACCAGGTAGTTCGCCAGCGCCTCGACGCCCTGCAGTCGCAGGATGTCGTGCGGGTTGGGCTCGCCATCGGCGATCACCTCGCCGCGCTCCACGGTCTCGCCTTCGAACACGTTGAGCTGGCGCCACTTCGGGATCAGCTCCTCGTACTTCTCGCCGTCGTCGCTGGTGATCACCAGGCGGCGCTTGCCCTTGGTCTCCTTGCCGAAGCTCACGGTGCCGCTCTTCTCGGCCAGGATCGCCGGGTCTTTCGGCTTGCGCGCCTCGAACAGATCGGCGACCCGCGGCAAACCGCCGGTGATGTCGCGCGTCTTGGACGACTCCTGCGGGATGCGGGCGATGATGTCGCCGACCGACACCTTGGCGCCGTCCTCCAGGTTCACGAGCGCACCCATCGGCAGCGTGTAGACCGCCGGGATGTTGGTGTGCGCGAAGGTGACTTCCTTGCCCTTGGCGTTCAGCAGCTTGATGGTCGGGCGCAGCTCCTTGCCGCCGCGCTGCTTGGAATCGAGCATCACGGTGCTGGACAGGCCGGTGACCTCATCGACCTGGGTCGCGACCGTGAGGCCGTCGACGAAGTCCTGGAACTTGATGAAGCCGGCGACCTCGGTCACCACCGGGTGGGTATGCGGATCCCAGCTGGCCACCACCTGCCCGCCGATCACCTTAGTGCCTTCCTTGGCCGTGATGGTCGCACCATAGGGAATCTTGTAGCGCTCACGCTCGCGGCCGAACTCATCGACCACGCCGATCTCGCCCGAGCGCGATACCGCGACCAGGTGACCCTTCTCATGCTCGACCGTCTTGATGCGGTGGAAGCGCAGCGTGCCCTTGTTACGGATCTCCACGCTGCTGGCAGCCGCGGCCCGCGAAGCCGCACCGCCGATGTGGAAGGTGCGCATGGTGAGCTGCGTACCGGGCTCGCCGATCGACTGGGCAGCGATCACGCCGACCGCCTCGCCGATGTTGATCAGCCGACCACGGGCCAGATCGCGCCCGTAGCAGTTCGAGCACACGCCGTAGCGCGTGGTGCAGGTGATCGGGGAGCGCACCTGGATCTGGTCCACTCCTTCCTGCTCCAGCAGCCGCACCATCGGCTCATCGAGCAGCGTGCCGGCGGCCACCAGCACCTCTTCCTTCCCCGGCTTCTGCACGTCGGTCGCGACCACACGGCCGAGCACGCGCTCGCCCAGGCCCTCGACCACGTCGCCGCCTTCGACCAGTGGCGCCATCGCCAGGCCGTTGGTGGTGCCGCAATCCTCCTCGGTCACGACCAGGTCCTGCGCCACGTCGACCAGCCGCCGGGTGAGATACCCTGAGTTCGCAGTCTTCAGCGCGGTATCGGCCAGGCCCTTGCGTGCGCCGTGGGTCGAGATGAAGTATTGCAGCACGTTCAGGCCTTCACGGAAGTTGGCCGTGATCGGCGTCTCGATGATCGAGCCGTCGGGCTTGGCCATCAGGCCGCGCATGCCCGCCAGCTGGCGGATCTGGGCGGCGGAACCGCGCGCCCCCGAGTCTGCCATCATGAAGATCGAATTGAACGACTTCTGCCGGTGCGTGGCCCCTTTGGTGTCCACGGCCTCCTCGGTGCCGAGCTTCTCCATCATCGCCTTGGCAACCTGGTCGTTGGCACGCGACCAGATGTCGACCACCTTGTTGTAGCGCTCGCCATTGGTCACCAGACCCGAGGAGTATTGCTCCTGGATCTCCTTGACCTCGCGGTCCGCCGCCGCCACCAGCTTGGTCTTCTGCTCCGGAATCACGATGTCGTCAATGCCGAATGACACCGCCGAGCGCGTTGCGTAGGCAAATCCCATGTACATCAGCTGGTCGGCGAAGATCACGGTCTCTTTCAGACCCAGCGCGCGATAACAGGCGTTGATGCAGGCCGAGATCACCTTCTTGGTCATGTCCTGGTTGATCAGGTCGAACGACAGGCCACGCGGCAGGATCTCCGACAGCAGTGCGCGACCGACCGTAGTCGCGATCAGGCGCCGGCGCGGCTTCAACGCGCCGTTCTCCATCACATACTCGCGCAGTCGCACCTTGATGCGCGCCTGCAGGTCGACCGTGCGGCTCTCATAGGCGCGATGCGCCTCCTGCACGTCGGTGAAGAACATGCCTTCCCCGGTGGCGCCGATCTTCTCGCGCGTCAGGTAGTACAGCCCCAGCACCACGTCCTGCGACGGCACGATGATCGGATCGCCGTTGGCGGGCGAGAGGATGTTGTTGGACGACATCATCAGCGCGCGCGCCTCGAGCTGCGCTTCCAGCGACAGCGGCACGTGCACCGCCATCTGGTCGCCGTCGAAGTCGGCGTTGAACGCCGTGCACACCAGCGGGTGCAGCTGGATCGCCTTGCCCTCGATCAGCACCGGTTCGAACGCCTGGATGCCCAGCCGATGCAGCGTCGGGGCGCGATTCAGCAGCACCGGATGCTCGCGGATCACCTCTTCCAGGATGTCCCAGACCTCCGGTCCCTCGCGCTCTACCAGGCGCTTGGCGGCCTTGATGGTCGAGGCTTCGCCGCGCAGTTGCAGCTTGTGGAATATGAACGGCTTGAACAGCTCCAGCGCCATCTTCTTCGGCAGCCCGCACTGGTGCAGGCGCAACGTCGGGCCTACCACGATGACGGAACGACCGGAGTAGTCCACGCGCTTGCCGAGCAGGTTCTGGCGGAACCTTCCCTGCTTGCCCTTGATCATGTCGGCCAGTGACTTGAGCGGCCGGCGGTTGGTACCGGTGATCGCGCGTCCCCGGCGGCCGTTGTCCAGCAGCGCGTCGACCGCTTCCTGCAGCATGCGCTTCTCGTTGCGCACGATGATATCGGGCGCGGACAGCTCCAGCAGCCGGCGCAGGCGGTTGTTGCGGTTGATCACGCGACGGTACAGGTCGTTCAGGTCTGAGGTCGCGAAGCGTCCGCCATCCAGCGGCACCAGCGGCCGCAGGTCCGGCGGCAGCACCGGCAGCACGGTCATCACCATCCACTCGGACTTGTTGCCCGACTCGATGAACGACTCGATCAGCTTCAGGCGCTTGGACAGCCGCTTCAGCTTGGTCTCCGAGCTGGTGGCGCCCATGTCCTCGCGCACCTTGATGACCTCGGCCTTCAGGTCCATGGTCTTCAGCAGCTCGTACACGGCCTCCGCGCCCATGCGGGCATCGAACTCATCGCCGTGCTCCTCGATCGCCTCGAGGTACATCTCGTCGGTGAGCAGCTGGCCGCGCTGCATCGGCGTCATGCCCGGGTCGATCACGACGAAGGCCTCGAAGTACAGCACGCGCTCGATCTCGCGCAGCGTCATATCCAACATCAAACCAATTCGCGAGGGCAGCGACTTCAGGAACCAGATGTGCGCCACCGGACTTGCCAGCTCGATGTGACCCATGCGCTCGCGGCGCACCTTGGACTGCGTCACCTCAACGCCGCACTTCTCGCACACCACGCCGCGGTGCTTGAGGCGCTTGTACTTGCCGCACAGGCACTCGTAGTCCTTCACTGGCCCGAAGATCTTGGCGCAGAACAGCCCGTCGCGTTCCGGCTTGAAGGTGCGGTAGTTGATGGTCTCGGGCTTACGGACTTCGCCATAGGACCAGGCCCGGATCATCTCCGGTGAGGCCAGGCCGATCTTGATCGAGTCGAAATGCTCGACCGGGGCCTGCTGCTTGAAGAGTTTCAGTAGATCTTTCATTTACTTCACCTTGAGGCGCGTGCCTTCAGTCCGACTCGAGTTCCATGTTGATGCCGAGCGAACGTATTTCCTTGACCAGCACGTTGAAGGATTCGGGCATACCGGCCTTCATCTCGTGGTTGCCGTCGACGATGCTCTTGTACATCGCGGTGCGGCCGACGGTGTCGTCGGACTTGACCGTGAGCATCTCCTGCAGCGTATACGCCGCCCCGTAGGCCTCGAGCGCCCACACTTCCATCTCGCCGAAGCGCTGGCCGCCGAACTGCGCCTTGCCGCCCAGCGGCTGCTGGGTCACCAGGCTGTACGGTCCGGTGGAGCGTGCATGCATCTTGTCGTCCACCAGGTGGTTCAACTTCAGCATGTACATGTAGCCGACGGTCACCTGCCGGTCGAATCGCTCGCCGGTGCGGCCATCGAACAGCCAGGTCTGGCCCGACAGCGGTACTTCCGCCAGAGCCAGCAGTCCCTTGATGTCCTTCTCGCTGGCGCCGTCGAACACCGGGGTCGCCATCGGCACCCCGTCCTTGAGGTTATGGGCGAGTTCCGCGATCTCCTTGTCGGTCAGCTCCTCGAGACGCGCCGGTTGGCCGCCGGTCTCGTTGTAGATCTTGGCCAGGAACGCGCGCATCTCATGGGTCTCGGCCTGTGCCTCGATCATGCGGCCGATCTTCAGGCCCAGTCCCTTCGCCGCCCAGCCGAGGTGGGTTTCCAGCACCTGGCCGACGTTCATGCGCGAGGGTACGCCGAGCGGATTCAACACGATGTCCACCGGAGTGCCGTCCTCGAGGTACGGCATGTCCTCGACCGGAACGATGGTGGAGATGACGCCCTTGTTGCCGTGGCGGCCGGCCATCTTGTCGCCCGGCTGCACCCGGCGCTTCACCGCCAGGTACACCTTGACCATCTTCAGCACGCCGGGGGCGAGATCGTCACCAGCGGTGATCTTGGCGCGCTTTTCTTCCAGCCGCTTCTCGAACGCCTTCTGCTGCGTCTGCAGCCGCTCGGCGGCCGCTTCCAGCTGGCCATTGGCCTCCTCGTCATCGAGGCGGATCTGGAACCACTCTTCACGCGGCTGGCTATCCAGATACTCGGCCGTGATCTGCGTGCCGGGCTTGAGCTTCTTCGAGCCGCCGGCGGCGGTGTGATTCAACAGCATGCCGCGCACGCGCTGGTACAGGTCCTCTTCGAGAATGCGGCGCTGATCCTGCAGGTCCTTGCGCACCCGTTCGATCTCCGCCTTCTCGATCGCCTGCGCGCGCGAGTCCTTCTCGATGCCATCGCGCGTGAACACGCGCACGTCGATCACGGTACCGTCCATGCCGGGCGGCACGCGCAGCGAGGTATCCTTAACATCCGAGGCCTTCTCGCCGAAGATCGCCCGCAGCAGTTTCTCCTCCGGCGTCAGCTGGGTCTCGCCCTTGGGCGTGACCTTGCCGACCAGGATGTCCCCGGCGCGCACTTCGGCGCCGATGAACGCAATACCCGCCTCATCCAGCTTGGCGAGTGCAGCGTCGCCGACATTGGGGATGTCGGCCGAGATTTCCTCCGGTCCCAGCTTGGTGTCGCGGGCAACGCAGGTCAGCTCCTCGATATGAATGGTGGTGAAGCGGTCCTCCTGCACCACGCGCTCGGAGATCAGGATCGAGTCCTCGAAGTTGTAGCCATTCCAGGGCATGAACGCGACCAGCATGTTCTGGCCCAGTGCCAGCTCGCCCAGGTGCGTCGACGGGCCGTCCGCCAGCACGTCGCCGCGCGCGATCGAGTCGCCGGCATTGACCAGCGGACGCTGGTTGATGCAGGTGTTCTGGTTCGAGCGCGTGTACTTGGTCAGGTTATAAATGTCCACGCCCGGCTCGCCGGCCAGCGTCTCGTTGTCGTTCACCCGAACTACGATGCGCGAGGCGTCCACCGAATCCACTATGCCGCCGCGCCGGCCGACCACGGCCACGCCGGAGTCGATCGCCACCGGGCGTTCCATGCCCGTTCCCACCAATGGGGTCTGTGATCGCAGCGTCGGCACCGCCTGGCGCTGCATGTTCGAACCCATCAGCGCGCGGTTGGCGTCGTCGTGTTCCAGGAACGGGATCAGCGAGGCCGCCACCGACACGATCTGTTTCGGCGACACGTCCATGTAGTTGATGCGCTCGCGCGGCATCAGCGTGAACTCGCTCTGGTAGCGGCAGCTCACCAGCTCATCGCCGAGCTCGCCGCCGGCGCCGGTCTTGGCATTGGCCTGCGCGATCGCAAACTCGCCTTCCTCGATCGCCGACAGGAAATCGATGCGATCGGTCACGCGGCCATTGTCCACCCGCCGGTACGGCGTCTCGAGGAAGCCGTACTGGTTGGTGCGCGCATACACCGACAGCGAATTGATCAGGCCGATGTTCGGGCCTTCCGGCGTCTCGATCGGGCACACGCGACCGTAGTGGGTCGGGTGCACGTCGCGCACCTCGAAGCCGGCACGCTCGCGCGTCAAGCCGCCAGGGCCGAGCGCCGATACGCGCCGCTTGTGCGTGACTTCCGACAGCGGGTTGTTCTGGTCCATGAACTGCGACAGCTGCGAGGAGCCGAAGAACTCCTTGACCGCGGCCGCCACTGGCTTGGCATTGATCATCTCCTGCGGCATCAGCGGCTCGGATTCAGCGATCGTGAGGCGCTCCTTGACGGCGCGCTCGACCCGCACCAGGCCGACCCGGAACGCGTTCTCGGCCATCTCACCGACGCTGCGCACCCGGCGGTTGCCCAGGTGATCAATATCGTCGACGGTGCCATTGCCGTTACGGATGTCGATCAGCACCTTGAGCACGTCGAGGATGTCATCCTTCGACAGGATCTGCGAGCCGGTGATCTCCTTACGTCCCACGCGGCGGTTGAACTTCATCCGTCCTACGCCCGACAGGTCGTAGCGCTCGAGATTGAAGAACAGGTTGTTGAACAGGTTCTCGGCCGCATCCTTGGTCGGCGGCTCGCCCGGGCGCATCATGCGATAGATCTCGACCAGCGCCTCCAGGCGCGTCTTGGTCGGATCGATGCGCAGCGTGTCGGAGATGTACGGGCCGCGGTCCAGATCGTTGGTATAGAGGGTGTTGATCTCGCTGATCCCGGCCTCGACCAGCTTCTGCAGGCTGGCCGCGGTCAGCACCTCGTTGGCCTTGGCGATGATCTCGCCGGTGCCGGTGTTGACCACGTCATGCGCCAGCACCTTGCCCTGCAGGTACTCGCGCGGAACCGGCAGCTGCTTGACGCCCGAGTCCTCGAGCTGGCGCACGTGGCGCGCCGTGATGCGCCGGCCTTCCTCGACGATCACCTGGTCGCCGATGCGCAGTTCGAACGTGGCGGTCTCGCCGCGCAGGCGCTGCGGTACCAGCCGCATGGCCGCGCTCTCGGCGGTCAGCGTGAAGGTGTTCTTCTCGAAGAAGGTATCGAGGATGTCGCTCTCGTTCATGCCGAGCGCGCGCAGGATGATCGTGACCGGCAGCTTGCGGCGCCGGTCGATGCGCGCGAACACGCAGTCCTTGGGATCGAATTCGAAATCGAGCCAGGAGCCGCGGTAGGGGATGATGCGGGCCGAGAACAGCAGCTTGCCTGACGAATGGGTTTTTCCGCGGTCGTGGTCGAAGAACACGCCCGGCGAGCGGTGCAGCTGCGAGACGATGACGCGCTCGGTGCCGTTGACGATGAAGGTACCGTTGTCGGTCATCAGCGGCAGCTCGCCCAGATAGACCTCCTGCTCGCGGACATCCTTGATGGGCTTCTTCGCCCCGGCGGCTTCCTTGTCGTACACCACCAGCCGTACTTTCACGCGCAGCGGCGCCGCATAGGTCAGGCCGCGCAGCTGGCATTCCTTGACGTCGAACACCGGCTCGCCGAGCCGGTAACTGACGTACTCGAGTAGCGCGTTGCCGGAATAGCTCGAGATCGGGAACACGCTGCGAAACGCCGCATGCAATCCGGTGACGATGCGCGCATCCGCCGCCACCTGCGCCTGCAGGAAACTGCGATACGAATCGAGCTGTATCGCCAGCAGGTACGGCACCTCGAGGATGCTCTGCTGCCTGCCAAAGTTCTTGCGGATACGCTTCTTTTCGGTAAATGAATACGGCATCGTGTCACCCTCTCCAGAACAGTCCAAGAAGCGTTGACGCAGGCGCGCGGAAGCGGCGCCGGTGAGCACCGGCGTCACTCCCGCGCACTTGCGCGGTCACAGATCGGCGCAGGGAAGTTATTTGACTTCCACCTTGGCGCCGACGTCTTCCAGCTTCTTCTTGATAATTTCGACGTCAGCCTTGCCCACGGCTTCCTTGACGGTCGCGGGAGCGCCCTCGACCAGGTCCTTGGCTTCCTTCAGCCCCAGGCCGGTGATCTCGCGGATCACCTTGATCACGGTGACCTTCTTGTCAGCCGGATATTCCTTCAGCGTCACGGTGAACTCGGTCTGCTCCTCGACCGGAGCCGCCGCCGCACCCGCCGCCGGTCCCGCCGCCATGGCCACCGGGGCCGCAGCGGTGACACCGAACTTCTTCTCCATGTCAGCGATCAGCTCGACCACGTCGATGACACTCATCTTGCCAATCGCGTCGAGGATCTCGTCTTTCGATACAGCCATTGTCGTCTCCTGAAATACGTTGAATCAGATCAGCTCAGGCCGCCTGGGCCTGTTTCTGATCGCGCACCGCAGCGAGCGTGCGCACCAGCTTGGACGGCGTCGCTTGCAGCGTGCCGACGAGCTTTTGGATCGGCGCCTTCATCAGGCCCATCAGCTTCGCCAGCGCCTGTTCGCGCGTGGGCAGACTTGCGACTTGGTCCAGGGATTTCGCCGTCAGCAGTTGCCCGCCGAGGGATACCGCCGTCGTGACCAGCTTGTCGTTGTCCTTCGAGAAGGCCTTGATCACGCGCGCGGCTGCGCCCGGATCATCCTTCGAGAAGGCCAGTACCAGCGGCCCCTTCAGCACCGGACCCAGGCATTCGAACGAAGTACCGGCCACGGCCTTGCGCGCCAGCGTGTTCTTGACCACACGCATGTACACGCCCGCCGCCCGCGCCTTCGATCGCAGCTCGGTCATCTGCGTTACTGACAGCCCGCGGTACTCGGCGGCGACCACGGACAGGGCCCGCGTTGCCTCCGCGTTAACCTCGGCCACCAGCGCCTTTTTATCTTCCAGGTTAAGAGCCATTCAAAACCTCCTGGCCTTGAAGATCACCTAAGGGACATCGCCTTTACGACGGCCCCAACACGAAACGCGCCCCGCGGTCACGTTTCACCCGTAGACGGTGATCCTCACCAGGGACGCCCCTGGCTGTCGGTTTCACCATCATCTGCGCAGGCGCTCATTAAGAATTCGCCCGGTAGCCCCGTGGCTCACCGGCGGATTCGCCTGCGGTCTTCGATGATGGCCGGCGATCGTGCCGGCCCGCACCAAACCAAAAAAACCTGCCCGGCGGCTTACAGCCCCAGGCTCGCCTGATCCACCGCAATTCCAGGACCCATGGTCGAGGACACGGTGATGCGCTTCAGGTAAATGCCCTTCGATGCAGCCGGCTTCGCCTTCTGCAGGTCGCCCAGCAGCGCCACCAGGTTTTCCTTCAGCGCGCCGGTATCGAAATTCGCCCGTCCAATGGTCGCGTGCACGATGCCCGCCTTGTCGACCCGGTAACGCACCTGGCCGGCCTTGGCGTTCTTGACCGCCTCGGCGACGTTCGGCGTCACGGTGCCGACCTTCGGGTTCGGCATCAGTCCGCGCGGACCCAGAATCTGGCCCAGCTGACCGACCACCCGCATCGCATCCGGGCTGGCAATCACGACGTCGAAATTGATCTCGCCGGCCTTGACCTTCTCGGCCAGGTCCTCCAGCCCCACGATCTCGGCGCCCGCGGCACGCGCGGCGTCCTGGTTCTTGCCGCTGGTGAACACCGCCACCCGCACTGACTTGCCAGTGCCGTGCGGCATCACGGTCGAACCGCGCACCTGCTGGTCGGACTTGCTGGCATCGATGCCGAGGTTGATCGCGGCATCGATCGACTCGGCGAACTTCGCGGTCGCAAATTCCTTCAGCAGCGACAACGCCTCATCCACCGGATAATGCTTGCCCGGAGTCAGCTTTTCCTTCCACGCCTTGGCGCGCTTGGCTACGTGCGGCATGTCAGAGGCCCTCCACGTCGACGCCCATGCTGCGCGCGCTGCCGGCGATGGTCTTCACTGCCGCCGCCAGGTCGGCCGCCGTCAGGTCTGGCTGCTTGGTTTTTGCGATTTCCTCGATCTGCGCACGCGTGATCCTGCCAACCTTGGCGGTATTGGGGGTGCCGCTGCCTTTTTCAATGCCGATTGCCTTGCGGATCAGCACCGAGGCGGGAGGGGTCTTCATGATGAAGGTGAAGCTTCGATCCGAATACACCGTGATCACGGTCGGGATCGGCAGTCCCTTCTCCAGCTTTGCGGTCTGCGCATTGAATTGCTTGCAGAACTCCATGATGTTCACGCCCTGCTGGCCAAGCGCCGGGCCGATCGGCGGCGACGGATTGGCCGCGCCCGCCGGCACCTGCAGCTTGATATACGCCTGTACTTTCTTTGCCATGTCTCATCCGTCCTGTGGGTGCAAACGCCGGTAGGCTCCCCAACTGTCACCGTCTCAAGAAGCCACCCAAGCGTGGCTCCCCAACCATTAACGCCCGAATCCGTGCCTAAACCTTTTCCACCTGCGAGAAATCCAGTTCCACCGGGGTCGAGCGGCCAAGGATCTGCACCGCGACCTGCAACCGGTTCTTCTCGTAGTTCACGCTCTCCACCACACCATTGAAATCGTTGAACGGGCCGTGCACCACGCGCACCACCTGGCCGGGCTCGAACAGCACTTTCGGGCGCGGCTTGTCGACGCCCTCTTCGACCCGCTGCAGGATCCGTGAGGCTTCCTTCTCGGAGATCGGCGCCGGCTTGTCGCTGGTACCACCGATGAAACCGAGCACCTTGGGCACATCGCGCACCAGGTGCCAGGTCTGCTCGTCCATCTCCATCTGCACCAGCACGTAGCCCGGATAGAACTTGCGCTCGCTGCGCCGCTTCTGCCCGTCGCGCATCTCGACCACTTCCTCGGTCGGCACCAGGATCTCGCCGAAACGCGCCTCGAGCCCATCGCGCTTGATGCGATCCTTGAGCGCTTCGGCCACGCGGTGCTCGAAGTTCGAGTAGGCATGTACGACGTACCAACGTAATGCCACGCTCAACCTCCCTGTCCGGTCAACATGCGGGTGGCCCAGGACAGGAACACGTCCAGCACCCAGAAAAACGTGCCGGCGATGATCACGAACATGAACACCGCAAGCGTGGTCATGCCGGTTTCCTGCCGCGTCGGCCAGACCACCTTGCGCAGCTCGACGCGCGACTCGATCACGAACTCGAAGAACGCCCTGCCGCGCACCGAGGAGCCGAACACCAACCCCGCCAGCACGACGCCGGCAACCACTGCCAGCCAGCGCTGCCAGTCGGGCTGCGCGCGCAGCACGTAGAACGCGGCGATGCCGCCGAGCACCAGCAGGATCGCCACCACCAGCTTGGCCGTGTCGGCGCCGCCGCTGGCGCTGTGATCTGGAACCGCTTCATTCATCGAATTGACCGCCGCCTAAAATCCAACATCACCGAAGCTGGCAGGCCAGGAGGGAATCGAACCCCCAACCTGCGGTTTTGGAGACCGCCGCTCTGCCAATTGAGCTACTGGCCTGCTGTGATTACTTTAGAACCTTTGACACGACGCCTGAGCCGACGGTGCGCCCGCCCTCGCGGATCGCAAAGCGCAGCCCGTCCTCCATCGCGATCGGGGCAATCAGCTCCACCGTCATCTTGATGTTGTC
>Ga0182016_10003293_pt1 | contig 18562 bp, 15 predicted proteins | sample 712S2MmetaG_FD_120491 | JGI IMG/M metagenome (GOLD analysis project Ga0182016, IMG submission 120491) | Permafrost microbial communities from Stordalen Mire, Sweden - 712S2M metaG | ecosystem: Environmental > Terrestrial > Soil > Wetlands > Permafrost | place: Sweden: Stordalen | collected...
ACCGGTTGCCGGCGCGATGCGGGACACGGTCATGGTGCCGACGCTCAGAAGCGTCCGGATCGCGTTCGACGCGAACAATCCCGGCACGTGGATGCTGCACTGCCACAACGCCTGGCATCTGCAGGCGGGCATGGCGACGACCGTCAAGTACGCCGGATGAGCATGCTCGCCGCCGGCGACCGCGCGCCGGAGTTTCGATTGACGGACGGTGCGGGGCAGACGTTCGACACCGCGGACGCGCGGGGAAAGCCGCTCGTCGTCTTCTTCTATCCAAAGGACGCCACCCCGGGATGCACGGCGGAGGCTTGCTCCTTTCGCGATGCTTACGAAGACTTCGTAGCCGAGGGGGCGACGGTCGTCGGCATCTCGTCCGACGACGCTGCCTCGCACGCCGGCTTCGCGGGGAAACACCGGTTGCCGTTCCGTCTGCTTAGCGACGTCGACGGTAGCGTGCGCACTGCGTTCGGCGTTCCGAAGACGTGGGGGCTCATGCCGGGACGAGCCACCTTCGTCATCGATTCCGGCGGCGTCATCCGCAACGCGTTCAACTCGCAGTTCCAGCCGGCCGCGCACGCGGCGCGCGCGCTCGACGTCGTGCGGAAGTTGGCCGCGCCCGCCTAGGGCGTCACGAAGGCCGGGTCGATGGCCGAACGCGCAACGCGTTCGAAATCGGCGAACGGGCACGGATAGCCGTCATCGGCCGTGCTGCAGCCGCGTACGAAGAGCGGAAAGACCGGCGGCGGGTTTGCAAGGCTCAGTTTGGTCGCGTCGCGCATCTGATCGAGCGTCGCCGCGGTGTACGACAGGCGCACGACCGGAGTTCCGTCGCTCGCGCGCGTGCCGACCTCGAAGATCAGCGCTCCGCCGGGAGCCGCGTCGTTGGGCTGGTACGTCGGAAGCACCCACGACACGCCCAGCAGTCCCGCGACGTTGGCGATGTTCCCGTCGTGCCCGACCACGAACGTCACCTTATCCGCGGCCGGCCCGAACGCTCCGGGTTTACCGGCGTTTTCGGCGGCTTGCTCGAGCGTGGCCAGGACGTGGCTGAGCAGGTTCGATCCCTTTACCGAGGCAACGTACGGCGCGCGCTGCGTCAGCTCGTAGTAGAGCGGGCGAACGCGAGACATCGCGACGATCTGCGGCAGCGTTGCCCGGCCCCAGCCGACTTGGCTCATCGGAAACCCGTTGGCGTACTCCATCTGCAAGATCTCGGCGATCTCTTGCGCCCGGTCGAACGGACCCTCGATCCGCACGAGATCTTCTCCAGCCCCTGGTTCGATGGCGAGCGCGCCGTCCGGAATCGGACGGCGCGTGACGTATTCGACGCTCGAAATCGCGTCGGCGTACGCCGCGCGCAGCGCGCTCAAGTCGCTGCCGGACCGCCCCCGCAGCGCGGCAACGGCCAGCGCGCGGTTGCCGTTCCAAAGCGTCCCCGCAATCGGGTGGAAGACCGGATCGTCGTCGACGTCGGTCCGGTAGTGAACGGCCGGTGCGGCGCATGACGGGAACATCCCTTGGGCGTATCCCTGAGCCGTCTTGACCGTCCGCTCGTCCAGGTCCGACGCAAAATAGACGTTGCTTTCGTCCGCGCAGCCCGACGGAGCGACGAGTCCCCGAGCGGCCAGCGCCTCGCGGTAATACGCGCCCATCAAGGTCGCCAAGACGAAGCCGTGAGCGGTGAGGAAGCCGGGGGGAACGCCGAAGTCCGGCCACGGATCTTTGGCAAGCGTCGCGAGTTCGGCGGGCTTTGCCGTCGGCGAGCGTACGCCGTGACGGCTGAGCACGAGCACGAACCGAACGTTGAAGTCGCCGGCCTTCGCTGGAAGCGACATTAAGAACAAATAAAGGGTCGCGCACGCGACGATCGCGATCGAACGAAACGCTCCGAACATGTCTCGTACGTTCTTTCCGAAGCGGGCCGAAAACTTCTTGGCTAGGGAGACGGAACGGGCGACGAGCTCGGAGGTTGAACGGGAGCCGGAGTCGTCACGGCAGCGGTTTCCGGTTGCCATCCACCTCCGAGCGCTTGGTAGAGATCGACGATGTCCAGCCGTTCGCTCAGCTCGGCCTGCGACAGCTGGACTTCGGCGCTGAACGCGCGCGTCTGGCTGTCGAGCACTTCAAGATACGACGTGACGCCGCCCTCGAAACGCAGGTTGGCCAGGCGAGCGGAGTCCAGGGAAGCAAACTCGTTCTCCGCCGACGCCACCGTGATCTCTCGATCCTTGTCGTAGTCGACGAGCGCGTCCGAAACGTCCGAGAAGCCTTGGTGCACCGACTGAATGTACGACAGCACGGCCGCCTCCTTGGCGGCTTGGGCTTGCCCGACGGCAGCGCGGGCCGCGCCGGCGTTGAAGATCTGTTGCACGAGCTGGGGAAGAATCGAAATGTATCCCTGGCCCAGGCTGAGATACGCGGTTTGCACGGTTCCGGCGCCGGCGGCGGCCTGCAGCGTAATCTGCGGAAACAACAGCGATCTCGCGACTCCGATCTGCGCGTTGGCCGCGATCAGGGACTCCTCCGAGGCGCGAATGTCGGGACGCCGCTCCAGCAGTTCGGACGGCAGTCCGGCCGCTGGAACCAGCGGCATCGCGACCTGCGCGCGAAGCGGCAAGCCTCGCGGCACCGGCGCCGGATACCCTCCCAGCAAGACGCTCAGCGCGTTCTCCGCCTGCGCCGTTGCACGTTGGATCTGCGGTATCGCGGCTTGCGCCTGCGCGACGAGCTGCTCGGCCTGACGAACGTCCTGCAACGTGCCCACGCCGCCGTAAAGACGCGCCCGCACCAGGTCGAGACTCTGACGCCGGACGGCAAGGTTGGCCCGCGCGATCGCGAGCTCGTTGTCCAACTCCAGGATTTGAAAGTAGAGGGAGGCGGTGGACGCGACCACCGCCGCCATGACCGTCTCCTGCGCGTACGTCGCCTGGAGCGATTGCGCGCGGGCCGCGGCCGTCGCGCTGCGATACTTTCCGAAGAAATCGAACTCGTACGACAGCGCAAGCAACCCGTTGGGCGAGAACGTCGATTTTGGGGTGATGAGCGAACGCTGGCCGTTAGTCTGGCTGTACTGGGCGCTGAATACCGCGTTGACGTTCGGATACAAGTTCGCGGCCGTAATGGTGAGTTGCGCCTGAGCTTCCTGGACGCGTTGCGCGGCGACGTTGATATCCTGGTTCTGCGCGACGGCGGTGCGGAGCAGCGCGAGCAGCTGCGGATCCTTGAAGAGCTGCCACCAGCCCAAGTCGCCGAGCGAGGCCTGGGTGGCGGCCGCCGGCGGCTGATCGCGATAGACCGGCGGCAGCGCCGCATCCGGCCGCGAATAGTCCGGCGCGCAGGTCGCCAGCACTTGCATCAGGATCAGTCCGATCAGCGCGAGCTTCACTCGGAGGAACCCGCTTCGCCCGCGGCTCCGTCGACCTTCGCGGCGCCGCCGCGCTTGTCGACTGCGTTTTCGATCGCCGCATAAAGCGTCGGGATGAAGAAAATCCCGAACAGCGTCGCCGTAGACATACCGAAGAACACCGCGGTGCCGAGCGAGTGGCGCGCCGCGGCGCCGGCGCCGGACGCCAGCATCAGCGGAACCACGCCCAAGATGAACGCGAACGACGTCATCAGGATCGGCCGGAACCGGATGCTCGCGCCTTGCAGCGCGGCCTCCGCAAACGAAATGCCTTCGCTGTCGCGTTTCTCCTTGGCAAACTCGACGATGAGAATCGCGTTCTTGGCGGCAAGCCCGATCAGCATCAGCAAACCGATCTGGACGTACACGTCGTTCGGAAGCCTCCAGAGCCACGCGCCGAAAAACGCGCCGAACACGCCGATCGGAATTCCGAGAATCACGCTGAACGGGATCGCCCAACTCTCGTAGAGCGCGGCCAGGAAGAGAAAGACGAGGACGATCGAGAGGACGAACGTGATGGCCTGCGCTCCGCCGGCCTGATTCTCTTGCAGCGCCGTTCCCGTCCACTCGTATCCGTAGCCTTCCGGTATGGTCGTCTTGGCGACGTCGTCCATGGCGGCGATGGCCTGCCCGGAGCTGTATCCCGCCGCGGGAGATCCGTCGATCTCGGCCGACCGGTAGACGTTGTAGCGTTGAATGAGGTTCGCTCCGGTCCCCAGGTGCGGCGTGCCGAACGTATCGATCGGCACCATGTTGCCGTCTTTGTTTCGCACCAGGAACGACCCGATGTTGCTTGCCGTCGCTCGATACTGCGGCTCGGCCTGCACCATCACTTTCCAACTCCGGTTGAACAGAATGACGTTATTGACCACGTAGCCGCCGAGATACGCCTGCAGGGTCATGAACACGTCGCCCAGAGGGATGCCCAGCGTCTTGACTTTGTCCCGATCCACGTCGAGGTTGATCTGCGGATAGTTCACGGAATACTGCGTGCTGACGTTCCCGAGCTCGGGACGCTTGGAAGCCGCCTCGAGGACCGCCGCCGTGACCTTCGCAAGATCCGCCGTCGAGTGACCGGTGCGATCCTCAAGCATGAACTGGAAGCCGCCCGAATTGCCCAGCCCGGGAATCGGCGGAGGCGGAAGCGGCAGCGTCCTGGCCTCGGTGTGCGCCGACGCGCGGCGATAGGCTTCGAGCAAGATCGAGCGCAAGCCGAGATTCTTGGCTTTGCGCTCGTCCCAGGGCTTGAGGATGACGGCGAGCCCGGTGACGTTGGACTGCTGGGCGCTATTGATAAAGTTGAATCCGCCCAGCGTAACGATATTCTCTATGCCGGGGATGGACTTGATGTCGCGCTCGACCGCGTCTGCGGCCGCTCGCGTACGCTCCAGCGACGCGCCGTCGGGAAGCACGACCGACAGAAAGAAATAGCCCTGATCCTCGTTGGGAACGAAGCTCCCCGGCAGCGTCTTGAGGAAGATTCCGGCACCCAGCGCGAACGCGAGGAGCAGCACCAGCATGACGGCGGTGCGACGCACGCAAATGCGGACGAGGTTCATATATCGGCCGCGCGTCGCGTCGAACCGCGCGTTAAACCACCGGATGAACGCGCCCGCCGGTCCGCCCATCGGCTTGCGCGGGCGCAGAATCACGGCGCACAGCGACGGCGTGAGCGTGAGTGCGACCAGCGCGGACAGCAAAACCGAAAACGAGATCGTCAGCGCGAACTGCTGGTAGAGCTGGCCCGTGATCCCGGGAAGAAACGCGGACGGGACGAACACGGCGCCGAGCACGAGCGCGGTCGAGATGACCGGCGCCTGCACCTCGCTCATGGCTTTGATCGTCGCCTCCTTCGGCGCGAGGCCCTCCTCGATGTGCGCTTCCGTCGCCTCGACGACGACGATCGCGTCGTCCACCACCAGCCCGATCGCCAGAACGATGCCGAACAGCGAGAGCGTGTTGATCGAGAAACCCAGGGGAATGAAGGCGGCGAACGTTCCGACGAGCGCGACCGGCACGGCGCATAAGGGAATCAGCGTAGCGCGAATGTTCCCAAGGAACACGAATACGACGATGAAAACCAAAGCGAACGCCTCGACCAGCGTCTTGAGCACGTCGTGAATGGACGCATGCACGAAGTCGGTCGTATCCAGCGTCACCGCGTACTGCATTCCGGGCGGGAACGACTTCGCGAGGCCCGCCATCGTCGCGCGTATCGCCTTGGCCGTGCTGATCGCGTTGGCGTTGGGGCTCTGATAGATGAGGATGGCGGCGGCCGGCTGTCCGTTCAGGTCGCTAAAAAGGTTGTAGCTCTGCGCCGCGAGTTCGGCTCGGCCGACGTCGCGCAGACGGATCATGGATCCGTTCGAAAGCGTCCTGAGACTGACGTTGTTGAACTCCTCGGTCGAGTTTAGAAGCCCCGGAACGTTGACCGGGGTCTGAAAGGCGGTGCCGGGAGGCGCCGGAGCCATGCCGAGCTGGCCGGCGGGCGCGAGCGCGTTTTGCTCGTTGAGCGCCATGATCACGTCGCTTGGCTGCAAGTTTAGTCCGGCGAGCGCGTCGGGGCGAAGCCAGACGCGCATGGAATAGTTGCCCGCACCCAAGAGAATCGCACTGCCGACGCCGTTGACGCGCGCGATGTTGTTGACGACGTTGAGCGTCGCGTAGTTGCTCAGGAACAGGCCGTCGTACGTGTTGTCGGGCGAATAGAGCGTCACGATCATCAGAATCGCAGGCGATTGCTGCGCGACCGTTATGCCGTAGTTGTTCACCGAAGAGGGGAGCTGGCTGGACGCTTGCTGCACGCGGTTCTGCACCAGATTTGCGTCCTGGTTGACGTCCGAACCCACCGCGAACGTCGTCGTGAGATTATACATGCCGTTCGACGTGCTGATCGAGTTCATGTAGAGCATGTTCTGGACGCCGTTGACCTGCTCTTCGATGTTGGTGGCGACGGCTTTTTCGACGACTTCAGCGTTCGCGCCGGTGTACATCGTGCTGACCTGAACCGTGGGCGGCGTGATCTGCGGGTACTGCGCCACCGGCAAGAGGAAGAGCGCGATCCCTCCGGCGAGGACGATGAGGAGCGAAATGACGATCGCGAAGATCGGCCGTTCGATGAAGAACCGCGACACGCGTTACTTTCCGGGAGTTCGCGCGGGCGCCGGGACGACCACGGAATCGGGCTGCAAGCGATTGAGGCCACCGACGACCACGACGTCGCCCGCCTGAATCCCGCTTTCGACGACGACGTTCGGACCGTACGACGTTCCCAGCTCCACCGATCGAATCTGAATCTTGTTGTCGGGGCCGACCTCGTACACGACGCTGCTCCCCTGCAGGCTCTTCACCGCCGTCTGCGGCACCAGCAGCGCGTTACGGGCGATCGAGATGGGGAAGTCGACGCGGGCGAACTGGCCTGGGCGCAGCAACCCGTCCGGGTTGGGGAAAAGACTCTCGACGGCGATCGTGCCCGTTTGCTGGTCCACCGCACGATTGATGCTCGACGGCGTTCCCGGATACGGATACTGCGATCCGTCCGAGAGGAAGAGCGTCAGCGTCGGACGCCGCGCCTGGTCGCGCATTTGGAGAAGTCGCGGAGCCACCTTGAGATAATCGCTCTCGCTTAGCTGAAAGACGACCTTCATCGGATTTACCGTCGAGACCGTCGCCAGCGTCGGCGTCTTGGCTTGACTCACGTAGTTTCCTTGATCGACTTTCAGAAAACTGATGATTCCCGTAACGGGAGACGTGATGGTCGTGTAGCTCAGGTTGAGCTTGGCGTTGATGAGCTGCGCGGTCGCCTGATCGATGTCGGACTTGGCGTTGAGGATCGCCGTGCGCTGATTGAGCTCCACGTCCTGGAGCTGGGCCTTCGCACCGTAGAGCGAAGCGGCCGACGTCGCGAATTGGGCCTGCGCGTTGTAGAGGTCCGTCTGCGGAACCGCCTCCTTCTGGGCAAGCGGCTTGATGATCTGCAGCTGCTTGACGGCGCGGAAATAGACCGCCGCGTCGGCGGCGACTTGAGCCTTGGCCGTCTGATCGGCCACGTTGCTTTCCGCGCGAACGAGATTAGCGTTGCCTTTGTCGAGCGACGCTTGCGCCGCCAGGACGGCCGCTTGATACTGTTCGGGCTGGATCTGCATCAGCAGTTGCCCCTGGTGCACGAACGAGCCGTCGCGGAAGTTTACCGTCTGCAGATACCCGTCCACGCGCGGAACGAGATCCACTTGCTGCACGGCTTCCGTGTGCGCGACGTAATCCGCCATCACCGGCACGTCCTGCCGCACGACTTTCTCGACGGAAACGGGCACGGGCGCGGCCGCCGGCGCGGAGGTTTGACCGTGGCACCCCGCGAGCGCGGCCGCGAGCGCAAGGCTCCCAAGCGCGCTCGGATATGCAGATTTTGCCATGTTTGAGACGTCACTCCCGCAAAAGGCTGCGGCACGAAAACGCAACGCAACCGGCCGGAAGCTGGTTTGCGGACCTTCGAGCGGCGGTCCTGCCCTCGCAGGGTGGTGGCCTCGGGCCCGTTCGCGAAAGGAGGGCGCAGCAAACATTCGACCGGGAACGTAAGGAGTCGTGGCGATGCAACTCGGAATGATCGGTTTGGGACGCATGGGTTCCAACATGGTCCGCCGTTTGATGAACGGCGGACATTCGTGCGTCGTCTACGACCGCAACCAAGACGCCGTCAAGGCCGCCGTTGCCGGAGGTGCCGCCGGCGCTTCGTCGCTCGCCGAGTTCGTTTCGAAACTCGACAAGCCGCGCGCGATCTGGTTGATGGTGCCGGCGGGCGTCGTCGACGCAAGCATCGACGACTTGGAGCCTCTCCTCGAGGCGGGCGACGTCGTCATCGACGGCGGAAACTCATACTACGTCGACGACATCCGGCGCGCACGGCGACTGGCCAAACGCGGGATCGAGTACGTCGACGTCGGCACCAGCGGCGGCGTTTGGGGCCTCGAACGCGGCTACTGCATGATGATCGGCGGCAGCGACCGTACGGTGGAACATTTGGATCCCATCTTTAAAACGCTCGCGCCGGGGCTCGGAACCATCGAGCGAACGCCGGGACGCGATCGAGTGGGCGGCACGGCCGAGGACGGCTACCTGCACTGCGGACGCAGCGGCGCGGGGCACTTCGTGAAGATGGTGCACAACGGCATCGAGTACGGCATCATGGCTTCCTACGCCGAGGGACTGGGCATCTTGCGCTCGGCCAACGTGGGCAGAGAAGACCGCCCCGTAGATGCCGAAACCACGCCTCTGCGCGATCCCGAAGACTACCAGTACGAGCTCAACTTGCCCGACATCGCCGAAGTCTGGCGCCGCGGGAGCGTGATCGCTTCCTGGCTGCTCGATCTCACGGCCAGCGCGTTGTTGAAGGATCCGGATCTCTCGAACTTCGGCGGACGCGTCGCGGATTCGGGCGAGGGACGCTGGACCATCAAGGCGGCGATCGACGAAGCGGTGCCCGCTCCGGTGCTGACGGCCGCATTGTACGAGCGCTTCAGCTCGCGCGGCGAAGCCGAATTCCAAAACAAATTGCTTTCGGCGATGCGCTACGAGTTCGGCGGTCACGTTGAAACGAGCGAAGGGCCCGCCGGCAAATAGGCAAAGCGTTCGCGGCTCGCGCGGCGTAGAGAACGGGATGGATCGGACGCGAGCGATTCGGCTCGGCCCCCGCGTGCTTTGGTCGATCACGCTGACGCTGTTTGCCGTGGCTTACAACGTCAGTGCCGTGCCCGCGATCATGCCGGCAATCGTACGGGACCTCGACGGCAGCATGGGCGGCATTCAGAGCATCCTGGTCTTGTTTTCTCTGGTGACCGCGGCGTTTGCTCCGACTGCCGAAAACCTGTGCCGCTATTTCGGGCGCACCGCAGTCTTTCTCACGAGCGTCGTGATCTACGCGCTCGGCATCGTAGCGGCGGCCCTAAGCCCGACGATGAGCGCGCTGGCGGTGAGCTTCGCCGTGGTTGCCGGTTTGGGCGCGGCGTCGCTGGTGAGCACGCCGTGGACGATCGCCGACCTCGCCTACGGCGGCAAGATCGACCCGCGCGTGAACGTCGCGCTGAGCGTCGCGACGACGTTTGGCGCGGTCGCCGGCGCGCTGACCGCCGGCTTTCTCGCCTCCGGAATCGGCTGGCGCTGGTCGTTCGTTCCGTCGCTCGCCGTCTTGGTCGTGGTTCTTGCCTTCAGCCGCGACTTGCCAAGGTTCCGGGGCGCCTCCGACCAGCCGATCGATTGGTTCGGCGGGTTGCTCTCGTTCCTCGGGTTCGGCTCGATCTTAGTGGGTCTCAGTCTCGGCAGCGAGTTCGGCTGGTGGGCTCCCAGGCGGGAGTTCTGGGTTGCGGGCCACGTGCTGCCTCCGTTTTCGATCTCCATCGTGCCGGCGCTGCTCGCCGCCGGCGCGATCGAATTGGGGCTCTTCGCGTTTTGGCAGCGGCGCTTCACACAACGGCGCCGCCGAGTATCGCTCGTCAGCGTAGGGCTCCTGCGCAGGCCCGTCTTCGTGATCGGAACGCTCGCGGCGATGATGCAGACGCTCGTGATCACGGGCGTGCAGTTCAACCTCTACCAGTTTTTGCCGCTCGCCGCGTCGCTCAATCCGTTCCGGACGGCGCTTGCGATCGTGCCGTATCCCGCGACGGTAACGGTCGTAACGGTCGCCGCGCGTTATCTGCACCTGAGCGAGCGCTTTTCCCCGAAGCACATCGTCTATGCGGGCTTGGCGCTGTTGGCGATCGGCATTGCGATGATGCGGGGCCGGCTGGACGTCGGGCTCTCGGCGCTGGACCTGCTTCCCGGCCTCGTCGTGATGGGCGCCGGCTCGGGACTGTTCATGTCGTCCATCGGAGACCTTACGTACGGCGCCGCCTCGCCGCAAGAGCGGGGTGAGGGTTCCGCGATCTACAACCCAGTTCAAAACCTCGGCAACTCGCTAGGCCGGGCGATCTTAGGAACGCTCTTCGTCTTCGCGTCGGCGCGCGGCATCGTGGACGGCGTCCTGAACGAACTCGGCACGTTACTCTCGCGGGGCGAGCGCGCCGGCCTGATCTTTCAGTTGCAAGAGATGATTCAAACCATGCCGCGAGAGGAACTCGTCGAGAACGTGCTCGGCCGGCTGCCGGAATCGCTCCGCCCCGTGGTTCACGGGATCGAGCTCGAAGCGTCAACCTATGGGATTCGGACGTCGTTCCTTCTCGCTCTGGGCTTGGTTGCCGTCTGCTACCTGCTCGCTCGCCGGCTGCCCGCATACCCTGCGGAAGCGGCCGCCGAAGCGACGGACTCGCGCGACGCCTGACGAGGTAAACGGCAACGCGGTGGAACAGCACGGCTCTATGGAAATTATCGAGAAGAGCCTGGCCGTCGTGGAAGGTGCGGCAACCGCGTTCTGGGTCGGCGCATCGGCCGGATTTGCCTTTATCTCCGCGCCGGCGACCGCGCACGAGGCCAACGACCTCGACCTGCAGGCCAAGATCACGGGAGCGAGCCTAGAACGCCTCGCAAGCGCGAGCATCGTAGCCGGCGGCGTGTCGATCGCGTGCGCGCTGCTCCGGTCGGCCTTCGACCGCAAGCACGTTCTCAACGATCTCGCGCGCGCAGGCGCCGGGTGCGTCGCGATCAGTTTGATCGCCTACCATCAAGACGTCATCGTCCCCGAAATGACCGAGCTCCAGCATGCGATGGGGGGATCGTTCAAGTCCGTTCCGGAGGAAGACCCCAAGCGCGTCGCTTATCGCGAAGTCCACCAGGAGTCGACGAGCATTTTCGGTGGAGCGCTGCTGGCCGGCGTCGCGCAAATCGGTCTAGCCGCAATCCGATAGCACCGGCGCAACTGCCCGCTTCTGCGAAAGGACTTCACGCCTTTGGAATCCCCGCCCACCAACGTTCAAGCCGAACTCGCGAAAGAACGCAATCGCGCCGCGGCCGAGCGCACGCTGATGGCGTGGATTCGCACCTGCCTTTCGCTGATCAGTTTCGGTTTCGGCATCGACAGCATCGTGCGCGCGATCCAGGAGCGCTCGCAGGCCGGCATCGACACCACGCGCTTCTCCGGCGTCTTGGGACTGGCGCTGGTCGGGCTGGGGACCTACGCGATGATCGTGTCGGCATCCGAGCACGCGAAGGAACTTCGATACATCACGCGCCCTGAGGGCTACGTGTACCGCCAGCGCCGCTCGTTGGCGCTAACGGTAGCGGTATGCCTGGTTTGCATCGGCGTGTTAGCGTTCGTCGCAATCTTGTTCCGGTGGCTATGACGGCACCGCCGCAAGGCGTCACGACCGAACTGGCCAAGGAACGCAGCCGCGCCGCCGCGGAGCGCACGCTGACGAGCTGGATTCAGAGTTCCTTGACGCTCATGGGATTCGGACTCGCGCTGGCATCCACGATCGACGCATGGAACCGGCACTTTCCCGGGAGCGTGGCACCGGCATACGCGAAGCTCGCTCCGTACGTCGCGTTGATGGCAATCGGCGTCGGCCTGTTCTTGCTGACGCTGGCGATCGTGGGGCACGTCGGCAGAACGAAAAACCTGGAAGGAAAAGAGTTCAGCGCGAACGCGCTCTACGCGATGGCCATCGGCGGAATCATCGTCTTCGGCATCTTTGCCGCGTTCGCCGTGGTCGTGCAAGCACATTGATGTGGAGGTTCATTTGAAATCATACGCCTTTGCCGCGATCGCGCTGGCATCTATCGCGGCAGTACCCCTGCTTGCAGCTACGCCCTCTCCGCAGCCTTCGGTAACCCCTCGGACGCTAACGGGCCACTCGATGGGCCACACGATGGCTCCGATCACGCCCCACGCGATGGCAACGCGGAGCCCGCTCACTCCGCACGCCACGGCAACGCGGAGGCCGGTATCCCCAGCTGCATCGCCCAATCACACCAGCGGCAGCCGCCCGCCTACGCACGCCTCGCCGACCCCGGCGCCTTCGATGACCTAGCGTCCCCAAAAGGGCGCGGCCTGCGCTCAGCTGCTGCCAAACGTGACGTGCAAGAGATACGTTCCCGGGACGTCCTTGCAGTCGAGCTCCTCGGGCGCGTACGTGCTCTCTTGAGCGACGCGCAGTGCGGCCTGGTCGAGCGGCAGATGCCCGGATGAGCGGTAGATCGAGACACCCGTAATCGCGCCGTCAGCCGACAACGCGACTTCGACGTCCACCACGCCCGTGATCCCCGCTTCTCGCTGCGATTCGGGATACTCGATCTCCGCCATCTTCTCGAGCGCGGCTTGGACGTGCGGCGTCTCGCACGCGGGCTTTGGCGACGGCGTGGGCGCCGCCGGCGGCACGTTCGAGTCACCCGATCCGAGCCCCCCGGGCACGCCGTTCTGCGAGCCCGCCGCAGGCGGGACGTACGTCTGCTCCGCCGGACCACTCGCCGAATGCGCGCGGACCCGAACGACGTTGAGCCGCAACGCCTCCGGAGCCGCCGCCGGCTGTCGTTTTGCAGGCGTCTCCGTCTTCGGAGGCGGCGTGGGTGCGGGCGTCGGCGGAGGCGTGTGGATGACGACCGTGGCTCTTTTCGTCATCGAAACCTGCTGAACGTCTTCGTCCTCGCTTCGCGGAGTCTTGAAGTTTGCGAAGAGCGGTCCGGCCGTCAGATGCAACGCGAGCGAAACCGCAAATCCCCACACGATCAAGCCGCGAAGTCGTGAAAGCCACGTCGCGCGCGATGGAAGCGGTGGCGGAAGGGGTGGAAGGTTCTCGCTCACGGCCTAACGCGCCGCGTCTTCCCCGCTCAAGCTATCCTCGAAAGAAGATCGTCCGGGATCTTCTCGCCGAGTTTCCGGAAGTGCAGCATGTCGGCGAGCTCCTCGGCGGCCTCGGCCATCTCTTGCAAGAACGTCTTTGCGCGCGTCTTGAAGTAGTTGAAGAAAATGACCGATAGAACTGCGACGAATAGGCCCGCCGCCGTAGTGATCAGCGCCTCGGAAACGCCGGCGGCCACGACGGCCGGCGTCGAGTTGCCCTTGAGCGCGATGTCTTGGAAGGCCCGGATGATGCCGAGTACCGTGCCGAACAACCCGATGAACGGGGCTATCACGGCAATCGTTCCGACGATCGGAAGAAAGCGGTCGAGATTGCGCGAGCCTTTTCGCAACGCTAACGACATGCCCTCGTTGATGTCGGCGCGCTCGGCTCCGCCGCGAACCAGCCCGACCTTGAGGATCTTGGGAAGCATGCCCCTGTTCTGATCGCAGATCGCAATCGCACCCGCAAAGTCGTCGAGTTCGACGCGCGCTGCGATCTGCGCCATCAGCGCCTCGGAATTCACGTGCTGTTGCGCAAAAAAGAGAAATCGTTCGACGACCACGGCGATTGCGACGAGCGAGCAAAAAAGCAATGCGGCCATTGCCGGACCGCCGCGAACGATAAAATCGAAAAAGCCGGAAAACACGACCAACACTTTCAAGAACGCGCCGGAAGACGGCCGCTACGTTTATCCAAGTCTAGACTTATATGGTTAAGGCGCGTTTAAGCGGAGGCCGCTCCGTCTCAAAATAGGAGTGCCTAAAAAGCAAGAGCCCAACGAAGGTCGCTTCGCTGGGCTCTCGCCATCACGGTTGGTGGAGCTGTCGGGGTACTGCCCCCCGAGTCCGAGAAGCCTAGCCGGCGCGTTCTCCAGGCTCAGCTTCGAATTTGCCTTATTCGAACGGACGCCTCAAAGCGGGGCTTACCGTTCGCCGCAGATTCTGTTTCTCGCACGCTCGTCGAATCACGCTCGCGCGCCAGCCCGAATTTATGGCCGGAAAACGGAGCAGTTCGGGCCGACTCTCCGCGTCCGGTGGCTAACCTAGATTAGGCAGCCAGTGCGTATTGGTTGTTGGCAGGTATTGCCGTGCGATCGTTTTAGGAGAGCTCGCAACTCCGCCTGCTGACGTCGGCCGCGGACCTTCCCGTCGAACCTAATTCAGCCCCATGGCCGTGTGACACCCTACTATACCACGCACCCGCAAGGGAGGTTGCATACGAAAAGAGGCCGGGAACCGGGTAGATCCCCGGATCCCGGCCTCATGAGGGGAGTGCTTCCCTTACGGCAACTGGCTGTAGAAGGGTAGCGCCTTGACCGTCTTGACCACGGCGGGATCGTCCACGACGAACGCGGTCGTCTTCTGAATCAGCGCGCCGCTGCTGGAATAGTACGCCTGCTTGGCAACCGCGCTGTTCAAATCGCTAACCGTCGTCGCTTGGCGGGCGCGCTGAAGCGTTCCGTCTTTCTGACGGAAACACAGCTGCGTTGCGCGCTGATCGCCCTTGTTGTCGAACGTATGGGAGTGGACCCACGCATAGTTGCTTCCCTGTTTCCAAACGTCCACGAACGTAATGGACTTGGGCGTCCGCTCTAGCGCCGCCGCATCGGCGTCGCTGACCACTTTCCAGTGGCTCTGCACGAGCACCAGATGCGTTGGATGCAGGGCCATGGTGGCGTCCTGAATTGCCGAGCAATCCGTGTCGATCGCCTTCACGGCCGCGGCCGTGCTCGCCATCGTACCCTGCGCGACCGCCGGCGCGAATCCCGCGACCGAAAGTGCGACGATCGCGGCTGCTGCTCTTCCGAAGTTTCTCATGGTCTAAGTCCTTTCGTTATGGTATGGATTAAAGCGTCGCTTACTTGGGCGACTCCGACAGACACGCATTCAAAGCGCTATAATAGTTGTTTTGGGCGTTTTGCTGTGCGGATTGTGCCTCGCGGCGACGCGAAGCGCCGGCGATGGCGCCGAAGCTTGCCCCGATGAGCGCACCGCGGCCGGCGTCGCCGCCGCCCATTCCCCCGATCAGCGAGCCGCCGACGGCGCCCACCGCGGCTCCCTTGAGCGGAGCGTTCTGCGCCTGATTGGGCGTGGATCCGTAGTAACCGGACTGCTGCTGGGCTCGCGCGACGCAGGCGTTGTAGGTGCTCGAAGACTGGGCCGACGCGAAGGGTGTATTGGCGGCCGCAAGTCCGGCAACGAGCAAGAGCGGCGGAACGACTCTCTTGAGCACGGCGTCAGAACGCCTTGATGTTCGTGGCGCGCATGGCGTCGAACATGGTTTGCGACGGATTCTTCTGGCAGACGCCCATGAGGTGCTCGGTTGCACTCTGCAAGACTCCCGTCTTGAAGGTGCTCACGCCCGCTTTCGCGGCTTCATACCCCCAGTAGAACATGACGACTGCCGCGCGATCGAGCGCGTCGGCCTTGATCAAGTCGCTACAACTGACTTTTGAGATGTCGATCGTTGCAGGCGCGGTCGCGACCGGGGGGGCCGGCGACGCACCCATTAGCGACCCTGCCAAAACCAAGATTCCAAGCGCGCTCTTCTTCATTCACCATCCTCATGACGTGCGGCGTTGACGGTATCGAACCCGTATTATCCGCCAAGCGATTCTGCAGCGAGATTCGCGTCCGCGAGCCGATGCGACCTGCGACCCGGATTGGACGCCTAGGGATTGAGGCGGCTGCGAACCGGCGGCCGCCCGGTTTCCAGCATCGTCTCCGCTTCGACGGCCGCGACCGTCTGACGGATGCGTTCGGCATCTTCGCGCATGGCTTCCGCGATCGTCTTCAAATCCCCGGCTGCCAGCGCGATGCGCTCGCCGCGCTGCTCGATGGCTCCTGCGTCAACGGCGCCGGCGCGCGCCGTCTCTGCGCCCGACTTCGAACTCTGCTCGACGTCCTGCGCGCCGGCCGCCAGACGCGCGGCGGCCAGGTACCCGTCCTCGATCAATTGCTCGGCTGCAACGGAAGCTTCCGCTAAGGACGCCGCCAGCGATTCCTGGTCGCTGCCCGCCGCCGCGAGCGCGGCGATGCGGGCGCGCGCTGCGGTGAGGCCGCTCGCGATGCCGGAGAGCGCTGCGGAGGCGGCGCCGAGCGTCTCGCGGCTCTGCTCGGCGGCGGCGGTCCCGCGACGGCCGGCCTCGCCCGCACGATCGCCCTCGATCGCCGCGGAGCGCACGAGCGAGGCGACTTCCTCGGTGACGCTTGCCGACGCGTCGGCAAGTTGGCGGAGCTCGGCCGCAATTACGGCAAAACCCCGTCCCTTCTCGCCGGCCCGCGCCGCTTCGATGGATGCGTTGAGCGCCAGCAGGCTCGCGCGCTCGTAGAAATCGTCGACCTTTCCCGTAATCGGCGCGACGTTTGCGGCGTCGTGCTGCAGCTTTTCTGCGACCGCCATCAACTCGTTCATCGCACCGGCCACGACGGCCGTGGCCCGGTCGGCTTGACGGACCGCGGCCGCCGCCTCGTCGGCGTCACTTCGCGCGATCGCCGACAGTTCGAGCAAATCCGTGGAGGCCTGCAGCGCCGCGCCGGCACCCTGCACGAGCGCGTGCAGCATGCCCGCGCTGCTTTGCACGGAGTCGCGCAATCGCGCGGCCGTTTCCCGGGTTCGCGCCGCCAGCAAAGCCAGATCGCGCGCGCCGTGCGTCACGCGCGCGACCGCGGTATCCAGAGCCTGAATCGTTTCGGCCGACCCGGCGAGCGCGCCGGCGTTCTCGCGCGCGTCGAGCGCAAACGTCTCGGCGCGCAAGGCCAAGTCCGACGCCGAGCGCTCCAGCATCTCGGCCGTCTCGTGAATGTCGCCGACCGCACCGCGGACGGCGTCGGAGGATACGGCGTACGGCTCTTCGCGCATCGCGGGCTCGCGCGCGTGCCCGTTCTCCGAAACGGGATAGGTCGCGCCGGGAACGACGGTATTCGAACGCGCGGCGGCAACCTCGGAGAAGGCTTCGACCAGCAAGCCGCTTTCGTGTGAGAGCCGCGGTTGCCCGTACAACTCGTAGTCGCGCACGGCCTCGCCGGCGCGCAGACGTCCGATCAAATCCACCGTGCGCGTGATCGGCGAGGCGATCGTCCGCGAGAGCGACCGGATTGCCAAATATGCGACGATCGCGCCGGCGCCGACCGCGCACGCTCCGAGAATCGCGCCGGTCGTAAGAGCCTCGGCGGGCTTGATCGAGCCGTTTTGCATCTGAGAAGCAATCCTCACGGCGCCGCCCGCAAAAGCGACCGCGACGACCCCGATGGCCGCGGCAAACGCCATGGAGAAGCGCCGCGCGATTCCGCCGCGCGCGCTTGGCGGTATCGCTTCGACGCGAGCGCGCACGCTCGAGAGAACGCCGACGAGGTCGCCGGTTAGTCCTTCGGTGTTAAACGACGCGAGCACCGCGTTTACCAAACCTCCGGTCAGACCGGCGACGCCGGCCGCCACCAGGTTGGCCGTGACGAGCGATCCCGAGAGGAGATTTCCGGCAAGGGTCGCGAGCAACGCGCCCGCCGGGAAAGCGACGATCGAGACGAGCGGACGCGGATTGAAGTGCGCGAGGCGCGCGACGCCCTCGGAAAACGTCATGCCCGAACTCTCGTCGAAACGGTCGCGCACGTAACCGAGGCCGGCGCGCCGCACGCGTCGCTCGATCGGGAAAGCGAGTGCGCACAATGCGACGCCGACGAGCGCCGCGACGCCGAACTCGCGAGGCTGCCACGCGCCCCAGGCGACGGCGACGATCAACGTCGTCGCCAGCGCGGCGGCCGACGTGACGAGCGCGGCGCGTTCGAAGTCGATGACGCGTTCGTCGAAACGCACCGCCGCTTCGTAGAGATCGACCGTTCCGTGGACCTCAGGCATCGGCGGCACCCGGTGCGGGATCCGCCGCCGTCGGGACGCGCTTTGCCGCCGCCGGCGTGACGGCGGCCTTCACCGTCGCGGCCAACGCGGGCGTCATGCCTTTGACGGCGGCGATCTCGTCCAAGCCCGCGCGCCGGATCGCGGCGACCGAGCCGAACGCCTCCAGCAGCCGCTTCTTTCGCACGGGACCGACCCCCGACAGCGCGTCGAGCGCAGACCGCGTCATCGCCTTATCCCGCCGCGAACGATGAAAGGTCACGGCGAAGCGATGGGCCTCGTCACGGAGCCGCATGACCAGGTGCAGCGCGGCCGAATTCGGCGGCAAGACGATCGGATCGGATTGGCCCGGGACGTACAGCCATTCGTGCTCCTTCGCGAGACCGGCGACGGGGAGACCGGTCATGTCCATCTCCTCCATGACCTCGACGACGGCCTGGAGTTGCCCTTTCCCGCCGTCGATGAGGAGCAGGTCGGGACGTTTGTCGAACTTCTCCTTCTTGGCGAGTTCGCGTTCGCCGAACGACGCGCTCTCATCGGTTTCCCG
>Ga0182016_10003295_pt1 | contig 18560 bp, 16 predicted proteins | sample 712S2MmetaG_FD_120491 | JGI IMG/M metagenome (GOLD analysis project Ga0182016, IMG submission 120491) | Permafrost microbial communities from Stordalen Mire, Sweden - 712S2M metaG | ecosystem: Environmental > Terrestrial > Soil > Wetlands > Permafrost | place: Sweden: Stordalen | collected...
AAATGGTGATACGCGAGGAGCCCGCCCCAAAACCGTCCGCCAACGAAGTGATCATCCTGATCAGCGCCGCCGCCATTTGCGGCTCCGAACTTGGCGCCGTCAAGCACAATGACCCGAGTCGGAAGGTGCCATTGATCATGGGTCACGAATTCGTTGGTATCCGTGCCGACACTGGCCAGTTGGTTGCGGTCAACCCACTCGTTACCTGCGGAACCTGCGACCGTTGCCGGGCCGGCCAGCAAAACTTGTGTCGCACGCGCTCGCTAATAGGGGTGCACCGCAGCGGCGGTTTCGCTGAGCAAGTCGCCGTCGCGATTAGCAGTACCCACGAGCTTCCATCGGGCACGTCTGCCATGTCGGCGGTGCTCATCGAGCCGCTTGCAAATGCGTGGCACCTCTGGCACTTGAGCGGTGCTAAGTCTTCCTCACACATCGGGATTATCGGAGGAGGCGCGATTGGTCTCATGACCGCGATCGTCGCGTTGCACAACGGGGCCGCAGATGTGACGCTCGCAGACGTTTCCGAAGCACGCCGTAGCACTGCCCGCGGCGCTGGGGTGCCTACGGTTGTCGACCACCTTGATGACGAATACGACGTGATTGTCGATGCCGTCGGTGCTAATGCAACACGAGCGGCGAGCATCCGACAGTTGCGCCCGGGCGGTCGAGCGCTTTGGGAGGGCCTCCACGACGGGGACAGCGTGGTGGACGGCCGCGACCTTGCGAGGCGCGAGATCTCGATCCTCGGTAGTTTCGCGTACTCCGAGGACGAGTTCGCCCAGGCCGTGCAAACCGTAGGGCTCGTCGATGAGCGTTGGGTGCAAGCCGCATCGTTAGATGAAGGCGACGTCGTGTTCCGACGACTCATGGAATCGTCAGAATCAGCGGTGCGTACAGTACTTGTGCCCTCCTTGTGACCCGCGCCGCTGTAGAGGCTACTGGCAGATTTGCAATTTTGGACGCATTGTCACGAGTTGGGTTTGTCCAAGCTGAGCACGTCGTCAATGTATGAAGGGAGTGTGAACGGATGCGAACTATAAGAATTGGCGAGGTCGGGTTGGAAAGTCCAGCAAGAATTGATGAAGCGGGTAATCCGATGAGCACACAGTTTGACCAACTAGCTTCGGTCGTTGCGGCCGAACGTGCACGAACGCTCGACTGGAGCGATAAGGCGGTACAGCCGTCGTGGTATGGCCGCTCATCCGCGGAAGTTGCGGCTGCGCGTCCAACCCTGGATGAACTCAGCACTCCCATGATGACGCTTGATCGGAGCGCCATCGATGCGAACCTCGCGACCATGGCTCGCTGGTGCGACGGAGCACGGATATCTTTGGCCCCTCACGGTAAGACGACCATGGCACCGTCGCTGTGGCGAGAGCAGCTGCTCTCCGGATGCTGGGCAATCACCGTCGCCAACGAACCGCAACTTCGCGTCGCTCGCGGAGCCGGTGTGCCACGCGTCATTGTCGCCAACCTTTTTCTGCGCTCCGCTGGCCTCAAGTGGCTCGCCAGCGAAATGGACGCAGACCCTGATTTCGAGTTCATGTGCTGGGTTGACTCCGTCGAGGCGGTGCATGTCATGGAGGCCGCGCTGATCGAGGCGGCTCCAATCCGGCCGGTTGCCGTATTAATTGAACTCGGTCGCCCGGATGCTCGCACCGGGGCACGAAGCCTCGGTGCTGCTCTGCGGGTGGCGGACGCGGTCATCGCTTCCTCGACACTCGCTCTCGCTGGCGTCGCGGGCTTCGAGGGGGCTGTCGTTCACGGGACCAATGAGCAGTCGATGGCTGAAGTCGATGAATTCCTACGGGAACTCGTTGAACTGCATCGCGCGTTGATCAACCGCTACGAAGTCCCAGAGGCAGTTTTGAGCGCTGGCGGGAGCGTGTACTTCGACCGCGTCGCGGCAATTCTCGGGCCGGAGGGTTCAGACAAGGCGCGACCGCGCACGCGCGTCGTTTTGAGATCGGGCGCATACGTCGTGCACGACGATGGCTACTACCGGACGGTGACGCCAAGTATTCGCGGTACCGGGCCGCAGTTCGAGCCCGCGATGAATGCTTGGGCACGCGTGATTTCGATTCCGGAACCCGGAATCGCTTATCTCGACGCAGGCAAACGTGACGTGCCATACGACGTAGGCCTCCCTGAGGTTCAGTTACTGCGACGCGTTAGATCAGATGGCACTGCCATCTCGCTGCCGCTCGTTGATCACGAGTTGTTCGCAACCAACGACCAGCATTCGTTTGTGCGTATCCCTGCCGACTCGCCGCTGCGAGTAGGTGACGTCGTGCGACTCGGGCTGTCGCACCCCTGCACGGCCTTTGACAAGTGGTCGCTAATCCCTGTGCTCGACGATGCGTCGGCCAAGACACCGATAGTTGTCGACTTTGTCCGCACCTATTTTTAGAATCAACGCGTAACCAAACTCAGACGAGAAAGGGCGGAGATGAGATTTCCAGGAAAAACTGTGGTTGTAACCGGTTCCGGGAGCGGCATCGGTGCCCATACCGCGCGGAGATTCGCTGCCGAGGGAGCGAATGTGATCATTGCGGATATCAACCTGCCCGCGGCCGAGCGCGTCGCCGCATCCATCGACGGTTCGTTCGCGATCGAGGTGGACGTGACGTCCCGAGACGCCTTGCGATCGATGGTGGATGTCGCCACCAACAAATTCGGTGGGGTCGATATTTTAGTGAACAACGCGATGTCGTGTGGGCAGGCGCGCTTCCTCGATGCAACACCCGACGAAGTACGACAGGACTTCGCAGTCACTGTCATCGGTCCGTTCTTCGCAAGTCAGGAAGTGATCCCCGGCATGATCGAGCGTGGCGGCGGCATCATTCTCAACGTTTCATCGGTGAACGGAATCTCCTTCTTCGGCAACGAGGCGTACTCCGCTGCGAAGGCCGGCTTGGAGAACCTCACGAAATCGATCGCTATTCAGTTCGGCGCGGACGGCATTCGATGCAACGCTGTCGCACCCGGAACAATCGCAACTGAATCTTGGGAGGATCGTAAAATGGAGGACCCGCTGATCCTCGAGAAGTTGGCGCGATCGTATCCGCTTGGGAGGGTTGGTACACCGAGCGACGTCGCCGACGCCCTCCTATTTCTGGCGTCCGATGCCGCATCATGGATTACCGGGATCGTGTTGCCCGTCGAGGGTGGCGTGCTTTCCGGCAATCTCACAGTGGCCCGCGAACTTACCGGCAACCTTGACATGGCTCGCGGGACCATCTCATCGCAACACGAGGAGCCCAGCAATGAGTAGTCAACGCACGATTCTTCGCGGCGGAACAGTTTTTGATGGCTCAGGTGGGTCGCCACGCCAAGCGGACGTGGCGATACGGGACGGCGTCATCGAGACTGTTGGTTTGGTCGAGGCTCAGGTGGGCGACGCAACGGTTGACGCGAATGGGCGCTACCTGCTTCCTGGTTTCATCGATGCCCATAGCCACGCCGACGCCGCCGTATTCTCCCCGGACGTTCAGTTAGGCCTCCTGCGCCAGGGCGTCACCACTATCATCGTGGGCCAGGACGGCGTTTCTTATGCACCCGGCAACGGCGACTATGCGACCGAATACTTTGGCGCGTTGATCGGGCGCCATCCTGGCTATTGCGGTGGCGGCGTCGGCGAGTTGCTCGCCCAATACGACGCAACAACACCCATCAACGTCGGGTACCTCATACCTGCGGGTACGGTTCGTCACGAGGTCAAGGGATATGCGCCTGGGCCATCGAGCGACGCTGAAATTGCCGTGATGCGCAATTTGGTGGCAATCGGGCTCGCCGAGGGAGCGCTAGGCCTCTCCACTGGACTTGACTACGTGCCGAACATCTACGCGGATGCCGCGGAGTTGATCGCGCTGTGTCGGCCCGTCGCCGAGGTCGGCGGAATCTACGTCACCCACATGCGTGGCTATGGGATCAACGCGCCCATCGGTATCGCGGAAGTCAGCGAAATCGCACTCGCCACCGGCGTGAGTGTGCACGTGTCCCACTACATCGGGCCGAGTGACCTGCTCATCGAACTTGCAGAAGATGTCGCCTCGCGCGGAATCAACTTGACATTCGACGCCTATCCTTATCGGCGCGGATGCACGCTGCTCGCAATGGCAACGTTGCCGCCCACGCTCCTCTCCGATGTCAATTCTGAGGTCGTCGCACACTTGGTCGATCCCGACGTGCGCGCCGACCTTCTCGCCAACTGGTTCCCCTTACTGACCGCCGATCCAGACATGGGACCGGAGTGGCCCGACGACATGACTCTCGCTCACATCGCAGCGAAAGAGTTCGACTGGGCCCACGGCCTTACCGTGCGCGAGGCGGCCGATCGCATGGGAACCGACTCCGAGACGTTCACGCTCGATGTTCTCGCGGCGTCCGACCTCGAAGTAAGCGCCGTAATGAAGAGGCGACATCAGCCACCCTATGACGAACTCGCCAAACTATTCACGCACCGTGGTCACGTTGCAGGCTCGGACGGTATCTACATTGGCAAAAACACGCACCCGCGTGCATGGGGGACTTTCGCGAAATACCTGCGCCTGTTTACCCGCGAGCGAGGTGACTACAACTGGTCGGAAATGGCCGTTCACCTCTCGGGTCGCACAGCCGAGCGGTTCGGTCTAGGCAATCGCGGCAGGTTGTCACCGGGGTATGCGGCAGATATTGTCATCATCGACCCCACCACGGTGGCGGACCAGGCCGACTACGACTCACCCCGCCGCGTTGCCGTCGGCATCGACGACGTCTTTGTCGGCGGACAACAAGTGCTCGCGCATGGAAGTCTCACGGGCGTGTTGTCCGGTCGCAGTTTGCGGCGATCTGCGCCTGTGCATTAACAAAAATTCGCCAATAGATAGAGGAGATAAAGATCAAATGATCGAACGATTCCAACCAACTTCCGTTCCACCACCCGCTGGCCCATATTCCGCGGGAATCAAGATGGGAAACCTGTTGTTCCTGGCGGGTCAGGGGCCCTTCGATAGCAACGGCGAGCGCGTGGGCGCCACATTTGGTGATCAAGCGCGGGCGACATTCGACAACCTTGAACTGGTGGCAAACGCAGCAGGAACATCGCTCAAGAACGTCCTACGGATCGGCGTATACCTGAGCTCGCTTGACAACTTCGATGAATTGAACGCCGTCATGGCCGAGTACGTGGATGAGCCATACCCGGCGCGCACGACCATCCCCGTCGCGCTGCGCGGATTCGACGTCGAAATCGATGCCGTTCTATTCGTTCCAGACGCCAGCTAAGAGGACGACCAAGTCGGCGATGGACACATCCAGCGGCTCGCGAATCGCTGGACTATATGTCGCCGGGTACGGTTTCGATGTCGAATGTGGGCTCTACCGGTTCCTGTACGTTGATGAGCACTGGGCCGGCGAACTCCTAACGGCGGTCGCCGAACTCGCGGCCCTTGCGCGTCATCCGTGGCTTCCGATCATCTACGGAGTTTCGGGCGGAGCTGGCATTGTGCGCGCATGGGACCTCTCGGGCGACGGTGCGCGGCTCGTGAGCGAGAGTTCAACTGCTGGAATTGAGCCCTGTCACGTCGCCATCGATGTCGGCGGCCGAATGCTCGTGGTCGCCAATTACGAGTCGGGCAGTATTGCGGTCTGGGAGCTCACCAGTGATGGGGCGCTCCTAGGCGCCCCAGGTGTGATCGAGCTATCGGGCTCGAGTGTCACGCCCGACCGCCAGAGTGGCCCACGCCCCCACCAGCTCGTGTTCGTAAACGACTCCGTGTGCGTAGTAGACCTCGGGGCGGATGCCGTACATATTTTCACGATATCTCCGCTACGAAGCGGTGCCAATGCTCTCACCGCCGCGAAGAGTGTCTCCGTGCCAGCCGGAACCGGACCGCGCAATCTCGTCACGTTGCCGCACGACAGGATCGCGTTCACTGGCGAACTCGGATCGACAGTCATCTCCGGGAAACTCAACGGCCATCCTTCGAACTGGCGCTCGTCGCCGAGCACCAAGGACGCGCGCCCCATCTCGGGGCCGCCGCGCAACTTCCCGGGAGACATCCAGCGATCGCCCGACGGACAACTGGTCTATGTGGCGAATCGTGGCAATGACACGATCGCAACCTTCAGCGTTGGCGAGGAGGCACCGCAATTGGTCGGTGAACTCAACTCAAGCGTGCGGTGGCCGCAGCACCTTCTCCTCGCCAACAACGAACTTTTCGTCGCGGGACGCGACAGCTCGAACGTAGTTGCGCTATCACTCCTCGATGGCCTGCCAGTCGAGTCTCGCGCACTCTTCGAGTGTCCCGGCGCAGCGTGGCTGCTGCCAATATACGAGAATCGTGATTAAGCACTTGTCGGTTCACGCGCGACCGCCGTCATCGCTTCTGTCGCAGGCGGGCGATTGCTCTCGCTCGCAATCAACGACCAAGAGCTGGGTGTTCAGTACCAGAAGCAGCGCTCGCCGTAAAGCTGTAGCTTTCCGCACCGTGGGCGGGATTGTTACCTGACTGTAAGTTTGAGTTCGACGCAGTGCAATACGTCGTTGAGTGCAATACTGCGCACGATGTGCTCAGCACGTTCGGCTCGAGGAATAATGCTCGTCGGTGATTACGACCTAAGAGATCGCCTCGCCGTGGCCTGACTCCGTACATTGTCAGAAGGACAGCCACAACTCCTAACTAGGCAAAGCAATTTCAAGAAGATCAAATGACGGTCGGTTGATGATGCCTTCAACTACGCTTTCATCGATTTTAGGCATCTGGGGTCCAAACGCGTTACCGGTGAGCGCTCGTAACCCATCCATAGTGGTGCGTGCGGTCCCGTACGGATAGTCAGTTCCGAAAAGTAGTTTGCTCTCGACTCGATATTCGACGGCACTAATTAAGATTTGATAGAGATGCCACGGGCGCGCAACAAGAGCAGAGATGTCAGCGAATACATTTCGGTGTCGCCGCATCACGGCTATCGCATCTTCATACCAGGGGTGTCCGACGTGAGCGATAACAATTTTCAGTTGCGGGTATCGCATCGCAATCTCGTCCAACAGAATTGGTTGGGCGTACTTTAATGGTCCACCAAGGGAGAAGGTCGTGCCTTGATGGATCAACATTGGCATTTCAAGGCGCTGCAAAGCCTCGCAAACACGAAGGAAGTCGCGCTCAAGCGGATCAACGTTTTGATAAATGGGACCCATCTTGCAGCCTGAGAAGCCCAGGTCATACTTCATTCGCTCAAGTTCTTCGACCGAGTTCCTGTCGCGGGGGTCAACAGATCCAAATCCAACAAGGCGAGAAGGGTCGCGAGCCACGTGCTGGGCCACATCGTCGTTGGTGACGACAAACCCGGCTGGGGGAGCGTTGAGCGCCAGCACGATCGCATAATCAATGTCGGTCAGTACGTCTTGTAGGTACTGATCTGGTGTTACCCCGACTTCAAATTCTGACCAGGCCTGTCTCGCCTCGCCTGCGAATTGATCGTTAATTTGGCTCGGGTGTTCGCCAATATGGGTGTGGACATCAATAATCATTGTGGCAATTACCTCATTCGGAGTTGTGGTTGAGTGATACGAAAATTACGCTCATCGTCGTCGAACGGAGCCTGCAAAACTGTAAGTACACCCTCAGGTCTGCTCACCGTCACAGTTCACGTTGCTTGGAAAGATCAACTTGTGGCTCTGTACTTTCATTCACTGATATCTACTTTCAATTCGACAATGGTATGCATATCACAACCCGTTCGTGAATGCGAGATCTTTTTGCGACCCGCGCTGAGACGCAGCACCCCAGCTGTTTGCCCATGGCCCGACCCAGTTCGACGTGGCACGCACATCTAATTCAGTGAGGATGTCGCAGTTGTGGGCGAAGGGTCTTGGTGCTACCATCCAAAATGAAAGTGTATTTCAGTTCTGTAAGGTCGACGCGCTTGAATCGCACTCCAGGAGGTCGCGAGTACCTCACGTTCGGCGGTCCATCACTCAACAAAGAAGGGATCGATGAAATCTCCGGTCGGCCTGGGATTGCAGGAAATGGTGATACGCGAGGAGCCGAATATTTCGACTTTCCAGCAAATTGCAACCTCTGTCGGCGGCACAGCCGGATGGGTCGGCTTGGCGAAGCGATCCTCGCATCTGCTGTAGTGCGCTGCGCCATAGTGATTCGGCCAATTGGAATTCGATGAAGGGCCAACCTCACCGAAATGACTTCGACGAAATACTTGCCTGTGCCGCTGGAACAAGAAACAACTTGGCAACTGCCGCAACACATCAACACAAGACCCCTTGAAACAGGAGAATAGTTATGGCCGAGAATCTCGTCAGTGTCGCCGATATGCGAAGGATCGCCAAGCGTCGATTGCCTCGGATGGTCTTTGATTACTTGGATGGCGGGGCGCTCGATGAATTCACAATGCGCGACAACGAAACTGATTTTGAGCATGTTCGGTTGCGCCAACGTGTTCTACTGGACGTGAGTCAATCGCATTTGGAGGTCGACGTATTAGGGCAACGCACTGCGGTGCCGATCATGATCGCCCCAATGGGCGCGCTGACCCTCTTCCATCCGGATGCTGACCTCATTTTGGCTCGGGCAGCCGCGCGAGCTGGCACCATTTTCGTGCACAGCGCCTGGTCGGGCACCCCACTTGAAGAGGTCGTCAAGGTTGCACCGAACTCGACGTGGGCTCAAATAGCTCCCTGGAAAAATAAGGAAGTCACGAGAGGGCACGTTGACCGGGCCGCCGCCGCAGGGATTGATGTGCTCGTCGTCGCGGCTGACGTGAGCACGGCAAGTAAGCGCGAGCGCGATCTGCACCACCAATTTGACTATCGAGCACGGCCACGCTTTCGCGACATGCTCGATTCGGCGACAAATCCTGCTTGGCTGACTCGCTTTGTCATGGGCCGCAAGATGACTTACGGCAACTATCAAATTGACGGTCGTCCAATGCGGCTGAATGAGATGGAGCAATTCATTAACGAAAATAAAAATCCCGGCTCCATGTGGAAAGACGTTGAAGAATTGCGAAATCAATGGCCGGGAAAGATTGTGATTAAAGGGGTCATGACCGCCGACGACACCTTTCAAGCTGTGAGATGTGGTGTAGACGCCGTGATCGTGTCCAACATGGGTGGTCGCCACTTTGACGCGCAGCCTTCGACCATCGCCGTTTTGCCCGAAGTCGTCGCTGCAGCCGACGGCCATCTGGAAGTTTTCATTGATAGCGGGATCCGTCGTGGCGCTGATGTCGCCAAATGCCTGGCGCTCGGAGCTAGAGCATGTTTTATAGGCCGACCGCCCGTCTATGGTTTAGTCGCTCGCGGACCCGTCGGCGTCGACCAGATTTTTGAATTCCTACGAGAAGAGTTGGCGATGACTCTGGGGAATGTGGGCCTGACAGATGTAAACGACTTGGACGGGTCGGTGATATTCCGCGGTTAGAAGGGCGGACTGTGCAATCAGTAACTCAGCCACCGGGTCGGCGTCGATGCCGAATCCGTCGCGCAATGTTGGTGACGTTCGTTGGGTGAGCTCATCGAGGACGATGTCGTCCTCTGTTACTTCGGCGTCAAGGATCCGCCAACGTTCGGCCAGAGATTCGCAGCGTGTGTTTCGTCGACGAAATCGCCTCGATCACGTGTCCAGATCGATAGCCGGCGCATTTGTCAATGCGGCCTTGATCACTCAGGTGATCAAGGTGCTCGCGCGACTGGGATGGTGCGTTCACCTTGAATCCGCCCATCAAGAGGTGGAACAATTTAAAAGTGATCGCGTACTGCGACGATAGCGATCAGTTTTGGAACTAGCTACCCGTGGCCACGACCGGGTGTAATTCTTCGATGATGGACAAAGGATCGTGCGACGGCTCGTATGAAAAAGTATTTCGGGCTCTTGAAGTATCAGTACGAATATTGAATCGCTCACCTGGAAGTGTCAGCGAGATGTAGGGAACACCCAGTCTTGCTGACAGCGCTGGAACGACGACCGAATAGTCGGCAGGAACCGGGCCGGAAAAGTTGAAAGTCCCGCCAATGGTGCGCGGTTCTCTCAATAACTGCACCAGACCAACTGCCAGGTCTCGTACATCGCAAAATTGAAACACGTATGGTTCGCCGTCATTATCGTAAGGCAGAATGAGCGTCGACTCTAGGTCAGGAATCGCGTCGTCGATCATTTTAACCGCGTCCAATCGGCCAAGACTAACCATGAGGTTCCGCATACCCGAAGCGAAGAAAAAGCCTCCGGACGCGCCATCGTGACGACTCATTTCCTCCGCGGTTGCCGTCAGGGAGAATCGCGCGATCGTTACGGGTAGACCATGTGCACGCCCATAAAAGTCACCGAGCACTTCGTCGATTTGTTTCGTTACACCATAAAAACTGTGCGGCTTGAGATCGTCGGTTTCGACATTCTCGCTCAGCTTATTTAGCGCAGGATAGACCTCGTCACTCGACGCAAGGACAATTCTCTTAATGTCAGGCGCGCGTTCGGCTAGAGCGTCTAATAGGAGGTAAGTCCCGCGGACGTTCACCTCGAAGAGACCTTCGGGCGACCCGCCCATCAACGCGGCCAAGTGCACTAAAACGTCAATTCCCGCAGTTGCCAGTTCCACGACAGCCTTCTCGTACACGAACCCCTCAACGATTTCAACGCCGGCTGGAATATTGGGCCTTGCCGGGTCACTCGGGATGGAAACTGTACGCACCCGCGCGCCCGCGGAGATTAACTCCGCCGCTACGCGTTGTCCGATTCGACCCGAAGCCCCCGTCACCAACGCAGTAATATTCGCCAAATTCAACTTATTATCGGTAAAGTCGCTCATTTCAATGTTCCTTCCATGGTCGCGATTGAATTGTCTTCAAGATATTAGTGATTGTGGTATGCATGGTAGGGCGAAACTGAAAGAAGTTTTCAATGAATGAAATTCCAGAACTACGGTTGAACGGTCGAAGGAAACGGAAACGGTGACGGCCCCCACAGATCTACGCGGTGTATTTCCGGTGCTGCAGGCTCCGTTCGACGATGACGATCACCTTGATGAGGCTGCGATTGCATCAGAGATCGAATGGGTTTTCCGGTGCGGAGCGAACGGCGTAGTGCTCGGCATGGTGTCTGAACTTCTCCGCCTGTCCGATGGCGAGAGGTTCGACTTTGCTGAGTCGGTCTGCAAGCATGCTCTCGGAATGGGGCCGGTCGTTGTGAGCGTCGGCGCGGAGAGCACGTCCGTCGCAGTTCGTCGGGCAGAGCACGCTCTGTCGATTGGTGCAAATGCCGTAATGGCGACGCCGCCGATATCGGTCGCGGGCGCGACAGACCTGGAACAGGAGCAGTACTACGGCGCAATCCTGCGGGCCGTCGATTTACCCCTTATCGTCCAGGACGCGAGCGGCTACGTTGGGCGAAGTCTTGGCATTCATTTGCAGGTGCACCTCTTCGAGGAATTTGGTGATCGCGTTCTGTTCAAACCAGAAGGACCACCAGTTGGGATCGCGATCAGTTCGATCATGGAGCAAACCCACGGAGGGGCCCGAATTTTCGAAGGTCTGGGGGGCGGAGCGCTCATCGAGAGCTACCGGCGTGGAGTTGTGGGGAGCATGCCGGGTGCCGACGTCTGTTGGGCGGTCATTGCCGTGTGGCGAGCGCTCGAGAGTGGAGACTTCCGACGAGCGTACGAAATCGCGGCTCCGCTGTCGGCGCTCCTCGCAATGCAGACAAGCCTTGACGCGTTCGTGGTCATCGAAAAGCACCTTCTGGTTCGTCAAGGAGTGCTTCCTCGAGCCCTGTGCCGAGGACCGCTTGGCTTCGCCGCCGATGGTGAGACATTGGCTGAGGTAGATCGGCTTTTCGATCGCCTTCGCTGGGTTGTTGACGAAAAGTTTTCGCAGGACACGGAACGGAACGAGTTAGTTCCCATCGGATCTGAGCCTTTGACGTAACCAAGCGCGGTTTAGCAACACCTAATAATTTTGAACGAGGTAATTGAAAGAATGATTATTGGTGGTGGCGACCGTCGTGAGAAGGAGATCGTGAGGAACGCTGTCGAAGTGGGCCGAGATGTCAAGAGTGAGCATCCAGTCCTTCTGCCACTAATGCTTTCGGTTCACGGCTAGGGCGTGATGAGTACGACGCCTCGGACAGTAGTAGGCATGACTGCCAGGATTGAAATTAGGTTCCAGTTTCTCTTTGGGCAGCATCGTTGCTGTAGTTTGGGACACCCGTTCGGCCATATTTAGTATGCCGAACGGAAGTCAACGCCCATTTCTTCCCTAGAAAATCTGAGTTGCACGTACGATGATTCGGTGTTACTGTCAAAAACGAAAGTCGTTTTCATTTGTGTGAAAACGCCATAAAGGGGGCTTCATGAAACACCGATTCAACATGATTGGATTCGTATCTATCCTCGCTTTATTTGCGTCGACGCTGGCGATTCCGTCCGGCTCCGCAACCGCAGCGTCCAATTCGCACTCGACGTCGTCGGCCCCGAGCGTTATGAAGATCGCGTGGCCGGAACAGGCGACGACGCTCGACCCGGATCGAGCGGATTCAGCTTCTACGAACAACATATGGGCCCTTCTCGGCGGCACGTTGACGAACTTGAGCTCCAATTACACGAGTGTTGAGCCGGGTCTAGCCACCAGCTGGACGGTCAGTTCAAACGGTTTGACGTGGACGTTCACGTTGCGATCGAACCTGAAGTTCTCAAATGGTCAACCGCTGACCGCAACCGATGTGAAGGCGACATTTGATCGCGAACGTACGGACAAGGTCAACCCACATATCGGCGACTTCGCTGTCTGGAGGGACGTGGTGGTAAAGAGCCCCACTGAAGTTGTCATCGAGCTTTCGAAGCCACAGCCTTCACTGCCTCTGATTCTCTCGGGTCCGTACCACGCGATCATTCCGGCTGCTTCGGTCGCGAAAACAGCCTCCTATAGAAACCCGATATCCGATGGCCCATACAAGTTGCAGTCATTGAATCCCGGAGGAACCCAGGTGATTCTGGTCGTCAACCCCGACTACTACGGGGCACAGCCGGCGATTCCGAAAATTGAATTCCTCTACGTTCCGAATGACAACACGAGAGTCATTGAGTTGAAAGCGAACCAGGTCCAAATTGCTGGCGAGCTGGCCCCCTCTGACCTGAAGCTACTGGCAAGCGATGGTCTCGTCACTCGCGACACCAAAGAGTACGGTTCGACCATGATCTGGGTCAACGACAGGAAATCCCCTCTTTCCAACGTAAACGTGAGAAAGGCCATTTCTGATGCCATCAATCGTACGCAGATCAACCAATTCATTTGGAACGGTAGTAACCCTCCCCTCGGCAGCTTCTTTCCCAGCACCATGCCGGAGTTCCTCAATGACATTCCAACGACTTACAGTGTCGCGGCCGCCAAGAAGTTGCTCGTGGGAACGCCATGCGCCAGCGGTTGCACCATCCCAATGCAGGTGAGCACGGAAGATCCGATTCAGGGTGCCATGGCCACGATAATTGAGCAGGATGTTGCACCGACCGGAATCACCATTCAGATCGACAGCGTGGACAATGCGGTCCAGGCAGCAAATCAAGGTGACTACAATTTCCAGTTGACGCTCGGCTCGGTCGCACTTGATGTGCCGGATCCGATTTCCTGGTTGGATCTCACAGCCCTCTATTCCGGAGGTATTGAATCTCTGTTCTCCGGCTGGAACAATCCCACGGTGAATGCGCTCGTAGGTAGCGCAGCAAGAACGAGTGGCGCGAGCGAGATGGCGGACATCGCACGGATTAGCAAAATCTTCGCTCAAGACTTGCCGTATATCCCACTAGTTGACTTCACCACATCGCTTGGCCTAACCAAGCAGGTCGCACCGTACGTGACATTAGGACCCAATGACTTGTTTAAAATCGCCGCCAAGTAAGTGACGGACGGACTTCGCCCATCGGAGACAAGCGGCCTTGTGACAAGCAGTGGATACTCCACCGAGCGAAAGCTTGGTGGAGTATCCACTGATACGTCGAGCGCGCACAAGAAGGACCGCAGTTCGGCGCGCTGGCTTGTGAATCGTCTGCTGCAGGTTCCAATCGTGACGGTCTGTGTCTTGTTGATCGTCTTCATCCTGCTTCGAATCGTTCCCGGCAATCCCGCGGTGGCGATTCTGGGTATACACGCGACGCCCGCGGCGGTGGCCGAACTCAGCCGCGAAATGCACCTCAATGTCCCCCTGCCGGACCAACTCTGGCTGTTTCTTCGAGACGCAGCGACGGGCAATCTTGGCACCTCGCTGGTAGACAACGTATCCACTACCTCGCTGATCATTCCGGCTCTCGGTACGACGATGATGCTGACGATTTCTTCCACGATAATCGCGCTGTTCATCGGCATCCCACTCGGGTTGATCTCTGGCTTTACACGAACTCTCGCGATCGACGCGAGCATAAGGAGCATTGCAGTAACGTTTTTGGCAATACCCGCCTTCCTAATGGGCTTCGTATTACTGCTGGTAGCGGCGCTGAAGTTTCACCTAGCTCCAGCCGGCGGTTGGGGCTCCACGTTTCTCGGAGACATCCAATACGTATGGCTTCCCGCGACGGCGCTGGCGGTGTACTTGGTTCCCATCGTGATTCGTGTGGTGCGCCAAAGTACCAAGCAAACGCTTGAACAGGAATTCATCGAAGCCACGATTGCCAGGGGCGTTTCTCCTGCGAGACTCGCCATTCGCCACGTCTTGCCCAACAGCCTTCTTCCCCTTGTCGCGTGGCTAGGGCTGAGTGTGGGAGGTCTCATCGGGGGAGCGGTGGTAATTGAGTCGATATTCAATTTGCCAGGTGTCGGTTCGGTCCTCGTGACAGCGGTCAATAACCGTGATTATCCGGTGATCCAAGGCACGACCCTCGTGGTTGCCGGGTTGGTCATTTTGTCGAACCTAGGAGCCGACTTGTTGTCGTTCGCGATTGATCCGCGCATTCGAGATGCGAAATAGGTAGTTGGCAATGTCAGCGACAACCGAAAACCCGTTGGGGACGGACGAACTGTCTGGCACTGACGAACCAACGAACTCTCCCGTGGCAAAAACCCGACTCTTGTTTCGGATGGTCAGATACATAAGAACGTTGGGGTTCAGTGCGACCGCCGGCGCGGTCATTGTCATCGGCGTTCTTGGCTGCTGTGTTTTTGTCCCGATGCTAAGCAATCAGTCAGTCGATGCCTTCGGTGCTAAACCGCTACTGCACCCCTCGTGGCGGTATCTCATGGGAACTGATCAATTCGGACGGAATGTGTTCCTAAGAGTCTGTGACGCTGGCCGGATTGACTTGCTGATTGCGGCCATCGGTGTTCTGGGCTCGTTCGCCGTAGGTACTCTCATCGGGATTTCGGTCACGGCTGCACGGCGGCGGGTGTGGGAAACGATTGCGATGCGCCTCGTTGACTCGATTATTGCGTTTCCGTTCGTCGTATTGGTCTTAACCTTCGTTGTCATTTTCAGTGAGAGTAGCGGGTTGGGTCCCCTCCCTAGGGGCGTGCCCGCATTGCTGTGCGCGATCTTTATTTATGACTGGACGATTTATGCGCGGCTCGCCAGATCGCGCACCCTAGAGCTCCGCGAAGCCGAGTTTGTCATGGCCGCCCGCCTCCTCGGGTATTCACAACGAAGGATCGTGCTGAGGCACTTGCTGCCCAATGTCTCTCGGACTACTGCCTCGTATGCGGTCGGAGATATCGTGCTAATCCTCACTATCACGGTGTCATTACCGTTTTTGGGGGCAGGAGTTCAACCGCCGACACCCGAGTGGGGTCAGATGATGTTCGAGGGTCAAACGTTCCTCGTGCAAGCACCGTGGATCGTGCTCGGACCGGCGCTTGCACTGGCATTATCGGGAATCGGCGTCACGCTACTGGCCGATACGTTGATCAACCGGTCAGGTAGGACACGTCTGTGACGGATGTCTTGTTGGAACTGAAGAGCGTGGGCGCGACGATCGCGGGAACTGAAATTCTTTCTGATATTTCGGTAACGGTCGAGCGAGGGCAATCAATTGGATTGGTCGGCGAAACTGGATCAGGAAAGTCGATGGCCTGTCGCCTGATGTCGGGCATGATTCGTCACGTTGGTGGTTCGATAATCCGTGGGCAGATCCAGTTTGAGGGCCGTGACGTGACCCAGCTCAGTGAAAAGGGTTGGCGGCAACTTCGCGGCTCTCGTATCGGGTACATAGCTCAGAATTCGCTTTCGAGTTTGAATCCAGTCATGACCGTTGGAAGTCAGCTGCGAGAGGCCATCCACCTCCAACGCGATAGAGCACTTCCATGGTCTGACGAATGTCAACTGCTCGAGATGGTCGAGATGGCTCAACCCAAGATCGTGGCAGATTCGTATCCGCACCAACTTTCTGGAGGCATGCGCCAACGTGTGGCCATTGCGCTCGGCATCGCTGGGGCACCGGACTTATTGATCGCCGACGAACCGACGACGGCTCTGGACGTCACCATTCAAAAAGAGATTTTGGATCTGCTGTCAAGGCTCACGGCCTCTTCGGGCATGTCACTGGTGCTTGTGAGTCATGATCTTTCGCTTGTCGCGGAAGTGTGCGAGCACGTCAACGTGCTTTACGCCGGAACAACCGTCGAGTTCGGGAGCGTTGGCGAGGTCATGGGGAGTCCAGCGCACGCCTACACGGCGGCATTGTTGGGAGCGATGCCGGGGCTCGCCACCGCCGGTCACCGGCTCACCGCAATTCCGGGAGCGCCGCCTGACCCTCGCGCTTGGCCAGTCGGGTGTCGATTTGCACCGCGATGTGAGTTTGCTCAGCCGTTGTGTTGCGAGCGTCTGCCGCAGCTGATGGACGTCACTGCCGATCACCAGTCGCGTTGTGTCCGGATGGAGGAAAAACCGTGGTTGACTGCGCGCTAGTCGCGTCCGAAGGTGTAGAAAAGCGATTTAGACGATCAAGTCGGCCCGCGATTAGTGACGTCTCATTGGAAGTTTTCCACGGTGCGGCCGTCGGCATAGTGGGCGAAAGTGGTAGCGGCAAATCCACGCTCGCTCGGATGTTGGCGGGTGCGATAGAGCCGACGGCTGGCTCCGTGTTGGTTGCGGGGCGCCCGTGGGCGCAGGTAAGTCGACGTGACCCACTCCGAAAGAGCGTTCAGATGATCTTTCAGGATCCTTATTCTTCGCTCAATCCTAGCATGACGGGGCTCGAGACCGTTGCGGAGGTGTTCCACGTGTGGGGAGAGGGGAACAGGAATGACGGAAGAGACTCTGCTCGTCGGTTGCTCGAAGAAGTCGGTATTAGCGAGAGAGTTCAGTCACGACGACCGCTTGAATTGAGCGGGGGCCAACGTCAGCGAGTTGCTATCGCTCGATCGCTTGCGTGCGAGCCATCTCTTCTTATTGCAGACGAACCGACGTCATCCCTTGACGTATCCGTGCAGGCGAACATCTTGAACTTGCTGAGGGAGCTCCGGGAAGCTCGTGGCCTCAGCCTCATTCTCGTCTCACACGATTTGAGCGTGGTCCGACACATGACCGATGAAGTGCTCGTTATCTATTCCGGAAAAGTAGTAGAGCGAGGCGCCACGTCTACAATCCTCGACGTGCCCCACCATCCGTATACGCAACTGTTATTGAACTCGGTGCCGGGGTCGAAGGTGGAAATAGGGCAGGTTCGAAACCGGATTGCCATGGAGCCTGCTTGTCCGTTCGCCTCTCGGTGTCCTCGAGCTACGGAAGAGTGCGTGCACATCCAACCGCCGCGATACTCGGATCCCAGCGGCGGGTACGTGGAGTGCCACCACCCGTTGAACAGCCCCACCATCGCAGTCGAACAACATGGCGCGTAGAGCAGCTCTCACGGGATCTCCTTCACTACTGGCGAGTCCTGCGCCGGCGCGTCTTCGCTTCACGGGATTGGGTCGGGCCAACATCAGAGTTAGTCCGCCACGAGAAAGCGAGTTCGAGTAGCGGACGATACCTGTCGCCAGAACTGAAATTCGCGAAGAAAGCGTCGCAGGAGCGATATCGGAAGTGTTCGCGTCTGGCAGGTGGCCGTACTGGCGCACGTAATTCGCAAGCATGCTGCACGGCTGGTTTGCACTCCTGCCAAGCTCGGCGTCCGCGCGTCACGAGTTCGCCACGTTGCTTAATGCAATGCGATTGCTATTTGCCGAATGAACTGTAAATAAAAGTCGTGAACTGAGCTTCGCAAGGGTCGCGAGCAACGTTCGATACTGCAGTCGGCGACTTGTTGAATCTTCGTGCGTTGCTGTCGCGGTTGCTGACGGAGCAGGTTCTATTCTCGAAGTACGGATATCGACCAAGAAATTGTGTCTTTTCGGTATGGCTTTCTGGTCGAATACGTTGACCTCTTGCGTAAACTGCAAAGGCATTCCGTCAGCAACGCCGTCAGCAACGCCAAAAAATTTGAGCACACACCGGCGAATCTCAGTGGACAAAATGTGCTACCGTTTGGCGAGTTTTGGACGTCAGAAAGCACCGGTGAACAGGAAATATGGGCATGACACGCAAGGGGTCATAAGTTTAGGTTCTGTGAATTTCAGACAGAGGCAACTGCTTATCGGACCTTGATTTACCCAGGGT
>Ga0182016_10003296_pt1 | contig 18560 bp, 12 predicted proteins | sample 712S2MmetaG_FD_120491 | JGI IMG/M metagenome (GOLD analysis project Ga0182016, IMG submission 120491) | Permafrost microbial communities from Stordalen Mire, Sweden - 712S2M metaG | ecosystem: Environmental > Terrestrial > Soil > Wetlands > Permafrost | place: Sweden: Stordalen | collected...
GACCGTTTTCAGAGCCTTCGCGCAGCAGGTCTTTCATCTCTTGGATTTGAGCATTGACGGTCTTCGCTTCCCGCTCTGGCGAGATGGGCAGCATATCGAACTGCGAATGAGGAACGATGACGGCGTCCCATTCGTTGGTGGCGACTCTACTGAAGAGGCGCTTGCGGCTGAGTGGCGAATCGAAGTCCCGTTCGGTGACGGCCAGAACGTTGGCGGAAGGATAGGCTTTTTTGAACTCCTCGCGCCATTGCTGAATCATGTTATTCGGGACGACATAGAGGTTCTTGCGAGAGATTCCGATTCGGCGCGACTCCATACCGGCAATAATCACGGAGAGGGATTTCCCGGAGCCGACGAAATGGTCGAGGAGGGCGCGGCCTTCTACCATTACGCGCCATGCTCCCCGCATCTGATATGGCCGCGGATTGATGGTGGGATTCAGCCCTGGGAATGTCAGGTGCCCGCCGTCGTAAATGCGGAGGCGGTTGGCGTTGAAGGTTTCGTTATAGATGCGCTCGATCTGTGGATGAATGTCGGCCTGCTTGTCGTCTTTGACCCATTCGGTAAAGGCATCTTTGATTTCGCGCAGTCGGGCGCGTGCCGCGATGGTCCGTACCGTGTCGATGACCGGCTTACCATCGGTGTTGTTCTCGTAGAGCGTCGGCTCCTGGAGGTTGAGACCATATTCAAGCAGCTTGTGTCCAGACATTCCGCCGCCCGCCCACTTGTGAGTCAGCTCGAAGGTGTTGTAGCAGGAAGGCAGATCAACGCTCCAGCGGCCATTGAGGTCTCTGGTGATGGAGGGCGCTCGGTCGCCGGATGCTGGACGTTGCTCAGCCAAATGCCGGTTGAGGAACGCAGCGTAAACCTCGGTCGGAACCCAAGTCTGTCCGAGACGCACGTCGATGTCGATGAAGGGTACGATCTCAGGCTGGACAGCTTCGAGGGCCTTGACGTTCCGCTCATACGCGGAGTCAAGTAGTGTTGCACCTTGAGCGTCTTTCAGCTTCTTGCGCACGTTGCCGGAAAGGTACTCATCGGCGGTCTGGTATTGCTGAGAGTTCGGCTCTTTGTAGATCAGCTCGGCGGCGACAAGCTGTCCAATAACCTCTGCTTCCGGCTTGTCGAGAAGACGAGACATAAGGCCGGTGTCCAATCGACCGCACTCGGCCAGCACCTGGAGCATGGCGGCCTTTGGATCGCTCGGAAGTTCCCGCAGCGGCTCATAGGGCCGGATCGTGCGCTTGGTAAAGATGTCGGCGAGCGAGATTTTCGACGTTTCCGGGTCGATGTTTTCGAGCGCAGTAAGGAGAGGATATTCGGGATCGTCCTCGAAGAGTTTCGCCGTGCTGATATTGTTGAGCGGGCCAAAGTTCGCGCGGTAGCTTTCATAGTGTTGGAGTAGCTGCTCCTGGCATTCCGCGAGCTGACCCTCATTCGAGGATTGGAGTTGAAGCCGGATCACTTCTTTCAACGTGTCCCGGAGCGCAATCAGCGATTTCAGTTGAAAGAGAACGCGCCCACTCGACAATGCTCGTGGCAGCGGTGTCCTGGCGCCATTGTCGTTGAACCAAACGGTGCCTTCGTCAATGAAGTACGAATGATTCTTGACGGTGTCTGGCGAAGGAACAAGCGATGATGCATTTCGGCTGTTCCGTGAATCCTTGGAGACAGACGGATCGTAAGGTGTAAAGATGTTTTCCGGTAAGGTCTCGATAGCTGCCTGAAGACGTTCGACGATGCTCGTGTCGCCTTCAAAGGGCTTGAGCGTGTAGTCCTTCCGTCCATACATTCGGCTTTCCGCACTGTGAACTCCAAGAACCATCTCAGGGTGTTCGTCGAAGTAGGCGTTGTAGTTGACTGCCGCTGGGTCGCCATAGCCCGGAACCACGTGCGAAACGCTGTCGATCCAGACCGGATGCTCCGGTTGGGGTTCGTTTGGAAGCCGCTTGCGGAAGAACAGAATGTCGGTGGTAACCGCGGTATTGGCGTTTTTTTGGAAGGTGTTGTCGGGTAGGCGTATTGCGGCGACCAGATCCGCCCTGGCGGCCATCGCGCGGCGGGCGCGCACATCGAGAGAATCAAGCGTGTAGTGCGAGCTGATGCAAACGGCGATTCCGCCCGGCTTCAGCTTGTCGAGGGACTTGACGAGGAAGTAGTTGTGAAGGGAGAGCTTCGGATCAGAGTATTCGGGATCGGCGATCTTGATGTCTGCAAATGGGGGATTGCCGATTATCAAGTCGAATGAGTTGTTTGGCAGCCGAGTGTCTTCAAAGGGCTGGACGAGAATCTTGGCGTCTGGATACAGCATGGAGGCGAGCGCCCCGCTGAGGGGATTCTTTTCGACCCCGAAGAGTTCGGACTCATGGTGAAGCTGATCGGGAATGCGGGCAAAGAAGTTGCCCACCCCCATGCCCGGTTCGAGGATGCGCCCGCCGGCAAAGCCGAGACGGTTTGCCGCCGCCCACATTTGGTCCACTACTTCTATGGCTGTGTAGTGGGTATTGACGGACGTTTCCTTGACCGCATCGATTTCGTCCTCAGTGAGGATTTCAGCAAGGCGGTTGCGCTCCTCATAGTAGCGGTAGCCCTGATCCCACAACTCGCGCAATCCGCCGAAGTCGATGTACTGCGCGATGCGACTCTGCTCGTCGGTCGTCGCAGTGCGCTGCTCGGCCTGGATGGACTTGAGCAGTTCAAGGATGTTGAGGTTGTTCTGAATGCGAGCTTTTGACCCGCCCTCGGCGATATGAGAGGCGACATCGTTGCTGAGACGGAAGTTCCGGCTGTTGCGGAGAGGATCGGGCGGAAGAATCGGCTTGGATGTCGCAGGTTCGGCTTGGTCGTCTGAAGCGATGCCAAAGTCCAACTGGGCGGCTTTGGCATCGCTTTCCAGAATTAGTTGCCGTCTGACTCCAGCGGCGAGTAGACCAGTTCGGAGATTAGTTCCTGAGCCTGGTCCATCGGAACTCCCGTCGAGCGCGCCTTGGCGAGGATCTCCCACGCCTGGGCCGCGCGTTCCTGAAGGGAAAATCGGATCGTCCCCTCCAACTCCAGATCGGCTGCTTCCTTCGGGCGGTTCCGGTAGAAGTTCGTCTCCACCTTGGCGAGCAGGTTCTGGAAGGCTGGGAGCTTCATCAACTCCAAAATGGAGTCGGGGTTGGCGGGGATGGTGCTGGATGTGTCGTTGGGAGTCATTTCGTGTCTCCTGGTTCAGTGTAGTGAAGGATTCGGATTCCTGGAACGAGCCGGACAGTTCCGGGAACAGGGATTGCTGAATTGGCCGAAATTGTGGCATTTCCACCTCGCGAAAGTGAGGGCACATATCAGTATAGTACATATTTGATATATTATATACATGAACAATATCCGACTCTCGTGATGTCCGGCAGAGAGCTACAACCCGTGAGTGTCTCTGGTTCAGGGCTGAGAGGATTTCATCGAAACGCTCGAATTGAAGCATACGATAATCACTTTTGCAAGCCACTGATTAAAAGGCACTTGCAGACTGCGCAGGGCAGCAATTTCGTCGCAACTTGTTTATAATGTTCAGCTTAAAGATCGATACACAGTGGCGCATAGGTACCCCATTTTGGCGACAAATACAAATATGCTACTATTGGTTGCAATTCTGATACTATTGGTTTCGCTGAGGTAACGACTTTTTCGGTTTGCCTGACGGGGCGTTTTGTTCATATTCTCCGCCTATCGGGAATCGAAGATCAGAATCATGGGATTGTAAGGCCGAGTAGTGAACGTGCTCCGAAAATTGTCTTGTCGTTTGAGCGCGAGCGCCAAAGATGCAAAGTATTTTTTTTGAAGTACTTACAGTTGTACTTGTTCGTAAGCTCTCGGAAGTCGCATTCGAAAGGGACAAGGCTCTACGAGTACAAAATGTCCCTTTATTCTGTCGAGTTTGAAGGCAGCGCGACTGATTGATCAATTTGGCCTCAAACGTGCTTCACGTCTCTTGTCCTGATGAATTAGGGCAGTTGAAATGCGAGGAGATCAAGATGACCACGATTCAGAGAAGAACCTGTCTTGCGTTGTTTTTGCTTGTTGCACTGATACCGATGGTTCTAACCGGATGCAGATCCCTGTCCACCGGTGGTGCCGCCTCCCACGCAACTTCAACCTACGATCGTGTAATTGCCACGGGAACGATTCGCTGTGGATATATCCCATATCCTCCAGGATCCTTCAAGGATCCGAACACCGGAAAATTGACCGGCGTCTTCGTTGAAACTATGGAGGAGGCGGCAAGAAGACTTGACTTGAAGGTGCAGTGGACCGAAGAAGTTGGATGGGCCACGATGATCGAGGGTCTACAAACCAATCGATACGATATGGTTTGCACCCCAGTTTGGGAGAATGCTACCAGGGGAAAGGTGGCAGATTTTAGCGTTCCTCTTTACTACAGCGGTATAGGCGTTTTCACTCGCCCCAATGAAACCCGCTTTACTAAGAAGGATGGCTCTCTCGATTCAGCTGCCATCAACTCCAAAGGGGTCAGGATATCAACCAGTGATGGGGATATTGCACAAACGATCGCCCAAGCGGATTACCCAAATGCCCAAGAAATTGCGGTTTCGCAAATGGCAGACCGTGCGCAGATGCTCCTTAATGTGACGGAAGGTAAGGCAGACATCGCCTTAAATGAGCCACAGACAGCTTTTGAGTTCTCGAAAAAGAATCCCAACAAGTTGAAGAATTTGGTGCCTCAGAACCCGATTCGAATTTTTCCGAATGTGATGATGTTCAAACGCGGAGAGCCGGAGTTTAAGGCAATGCTCAATTCTGCGCTACAAGAGGTTATTAACAGTGGCTATGTAGACAAGCTTCTTGACAAGTACGAACCGTTCCAGGGAGCAACCTACCGTCTGGCATATCCGTATCGCCAGTTGCCGGTGAAAACAACCAAATGAGCATCATCGACATCCTTCTCCGATACCGCCAGGGACTATGCGCAGGGTTGTGGGTGACCCTGCGTCTCTGCGCTATAGTTTGGTTCCTTGGATTGGTCTTTGGTAGTTTGATCGGACTTGCCGGAGCAAAGTGGCGGTACTTTGTTGGACTACCGTCCAGTGGCGTATCCTTCTTGCTCTCCGGGATACCTATCCTTGTGTTACTCTTCTGGCTACATTATCCACTGCAATCGATGCTGGAGATCGTAGTTGATCCATTCTATACGGCTGCTGCGGCCCTGCTGCTGATGAATATATTTGGTGTCGCAGATATTGTTCGCAATGCAATGCGCGATTTCCCTGATCAGTATGTCATCGCAGCTCGTACCTGCGGGCTCACGTCGCGCCAGACTTTTTTTCGAATCAAGTTACCAATTATTCTCCGCCAGATTATTCCTCCTCTCCTCACTGCACAGGTCACGATGCTTCAATTGACGCTATTTGCTAGCCTGATCTCTGTCGAAGAAATATTCCGCGTTGCACAAGAGATAAACGCGCAGATATACAGACCAGTAGAAGTGTACTCAACTCTTGCCGTATTCTTCCTCGTCGTCTGTCTGCCCTTGAATGGACTTGCTCTGTTTCTCAAACACGCTTATACGCGAGATCTGTCGGAGCGATAGCAATGAACACTGTGGGCGCACTTTCTGGAAGAGGAATTGGCAAGTGGTACCGTGCGACAGAGCCGGTTCTTAAAGGGGTGGATATAGAAATCCGCCCCGGGCATATTACGGCATTAATTGGCCCTAGTGGGGCAGGTAAGACAACTCTGATTCGCGCCTTGTCCTTTCTTGATCCTCCAAATGAGGGTGAGATTCTTTTAGATGGCATCGCACACAACTTTCCGCATGCGAGTCATGATCGGTTTGCCCCGTGGCCTTCATTAACTGTCGTATTTCAACAGCTTTTTCTTTGGCCTCATCTCTCGCTCCTTCAGAATATTACGCTACCGTTAATTAACAAACATGACGGCAAGCGAAATGGCGAAATGTTGGCAGAACTCATCGATCAGTTCGAGATGCAGGAGTTTATACACCGCTACCCAAATCAGGTTTCTCTTGGGCAACGACAGCGCGCTGCCCTTGCTCGCGCTCTCGTGCTTGAACCAAGATACATCCTTTTTGATGAGATTACTTCTGCGCTTGATGTCGAACAGGTGGCAAGTCTCTTGGGCTACTTGGAGATTCTTCGAGAGCGGAACATCGGGGTTCTCCTTGTGACCCATTTACTAAATTTTGCACGGCGCGCCGCAGACCATATAGTCTTTCTTGATAATGGCCGAACCATTGAGTCTGGTAGTCCAACAATATTGGACAATCCCGTAAGCGAAAGGCTGAAGAAATTCTTGTCAGCTGTGCAGGCAGCAACGTGAATCCGGGCCCACTCTGGTTTCGTCGATCCGGTAAACAATTGGGCATATCGCCTGATCCAAGCAGAGAATCAATTGTCGAGGTAATGTGCCATGGCTTTTAGCGAATCTGAACGGAAAAAGAAATTCTTCTATGCGACGGAACTCAACGCTGGGATGTACGACGCCACAGTAGACTTCGTTGTTCCCCAATACAAGAATATGCATGATGTAATGATCGATCTAATGGATCGAAGTTTCAGACAAGTCGCACAGACTTCTATGTCATCGTGTAGCACGGTCGCACTTGAAATAGGCTCAGGGACTGGCGCGCTTTCAATTCCTCTGCTTGGAAAGTTTCCTCTGTCCAAATTGGTTGCCGTTGACTTCTCGCCACCAATGAACATTCTTTTTAGAAAGTCGTTTGCCGCGGCATTTCCCTCAGAAGATATTGACTCAAGAGTTCGATTCGTTGAAGCCGATATACTTGGAGAGCATGGTCGACCTGAATCGCTGCGAAGCGTTCTTGCAGAGTTTACGAATGGCCTAAACAGCTCGTTTGACGCAGTAGTTACGGCTCTAACGCTGCATCATTTTGAGCGTGCCGAGAAGATGGAAGTCTATACTCGGATGTTTAGGGTTCTTAAGTCACAAGGACTACTACTCAATGGAGATTTGTTCAGTTACGAGTCTCGCCATCTTACTGATTTTGCGAAGAATTTTGACGTGACTTGGATTAAAGAGAAATTTGAGGCGCGAGCGGTCGCGGTTGAATCGGCCGGAGAATCTAAGGACCTCGATTCGAAGACAGCATCTGATTGGAGACGACTTGGATCATTGTGGCAGAAGCACTACGAGGAGGATAATCTTTTAGATTCTACCGAAATCCAGGAGCTGATGCTTCGTTTCACGGGATTCAGACATACAGGAGTGCCTTTTCGCTTTTGGGAGGGGGGCATACTCTGGGGGCAGAAGTAGTGGCACGGTGACTGTTCGTACAAGATGTTTTGGGAGGAAGAATGACGGATGCAAAGGACTGTAGCGAGAGGAAGTTTTGGGAGCGTATCCTCCGTCTTCAAGAAGATATCCATCGGAAGCTTACCGTGCTAAGTGATAATGCCTCCGGCGCGCAGTATAATTCTATGGACCTAACTTCTCTCTACTCTTCCACTGAAACACGAGAATATTTGCGGAATGTTCTCGGAGTGCAAGGCGGGAGTTATGGAATTGCTCATCGGAGCAGTAACGAGTTTAGGCTGGTTCAATGGTCTTTTTCTGGCCTACCCGCTGCTCTTCCCCAATTGCGACTTCCGTATCTAGATCCAATGTCCACTCCAGACGATATAGGGTTATCTTTTATTGACCTAGCCTTCACGAGCCTTCGTGAGCGGCAGCCGCTTCGAGAGGATGTTCATAGCCGCGAATTGCAGTACTTTCTTTCTCCTGAGTTCTACTCACATTTGCCTCCGAGAGGGCAGGATCACCTTTGCGTTTCTGACGCAGAAATGGAACTTAGAGCTGAGGGGGTGGATTTCCTCCTATGTACCGAGGGGGAGATTGCTTTTTTTATTTGGGCGTGGCTTTGGATCAGAAAGCTTGCTTCTCGCGGACCTCAGATAGGACTAGTGATCGAAGAGGAAGAGATATACACAAATTGCCATGCTCGAATGGCCGTCACTTGGGAGCCAGCGTTTTGGAATGATGTCCGAAAGATGGACCAGATCCATTTGCCAGTAGACGTGATGTTCGCAGATTTCATTCACACTCTGGTTTCCACAACAGAAGGGGAGAATCAGAAGAGCGCTCCGAGGGAGTGCTTGGATGCAGCGAGGAAGCAGTGGGAGAGAATAAAGAAGATTGAAGCGCAAACGCCAGACGAACTCGTTCGGGTGTTCGCTTTGACTGAGGATGGAAAGTGCAATGCGCTGATGAATGCGATGATAGAGTGTGCGCTAAACGTAGCCAAAAAGCAACAAGCCAAGTTCTGCAATCCTGAGTCATTGAACTGGATGGATGATGTAAGAGGTGCAATATCATGTCTTGAATCGTTAAAGAAGCTATACAGCGAGCAACCTATAATACCAATTGTAAATAGAGTTGAGCACAGAAAAGAGCTTGAGCAATCATTGAAGCGGATTGCGATCTTTGCGTTGTTAAAATCTAGTAACCTCGAAGAACGCTCTGAGGTAAGCCGACTCGGGCACTGCGACTCCCTTCAATCAGTCGTAGCGGAGTTAAAACTCGATGGATATCGAGCATTAGGTCGGCTCCATGAAATCGCGCGCTTCCCTGTCATTCACTACTACTGCTTGCAGCTGCTGTACGAGAAGCCACTGGAACACCTTATTATCCCCGTCTGGAAGTCATATAAGTATGCAGAGACTGTCTACGCTAGTGGCAGTGAAAGCCTGCCGGAGGAAGTTATAACGCCTGACGTTGTACTCGCGCTGTTGAGCCTTGCGCCATTACAATATCCAGACACTTCTCAGAAGATGCAGGTTGCTCCAGAGGAAATAGGCATGAACTCAGAGTCACCCTCTGTCACGCCTCTGCCTCTAATGTCAAGGATGGAGCGTTTCCTGCGCATTCAAACCTTTATGAAAACTATGGCTATGCCTCTTATCGACGTTGGGTTTTATGGAAGTCTGGTGAGTGCAGAACAAGAGGCTAGTGGAAGAGATAACGCATTCCACTCTATACCAGACGCATTTGCCAGTGCTATCGATGCCCTTCAAGAGCATGCCAATGAGTGCAGTACATTTTCGGTCCCTTCCGGATTGTATATTGCCGCAATGGAATCAATGGTCTTCGCTGGTCGAAGATCCTCTGATATCAAGAAGTGGACTATTCTAATGCCTCAAGCCGTGAACATACTGGAACGATATGGCTTATGTCAGTCATTGATAGAATACCTCGTGGCAAAAGAAGGGATTGTACCTGTAATGGGTAAACGTAGGCTGCGTCGGGACGGCTACCCGCTTTCAAAGCTTCCCATATTCGTAATCACAGGAGAAAAGGGTATCGCCGTCGAGGCTTTAGAGGACGGCTCTCACCAGATACTCATCGCGATTTTGGTAGTCCTCTTGAAGGAGGCGTTCGAGCACAGCGTAAGAGCTGTAAGAGATACCAGTCGGATGCCAATTGTCAATGTGTCTATTGACTCCGACCGGGGAACAATCACAATCACAAACGACTGCAAAGATTTCAACATCAAAAAGTTCGAGTCGGGACAGCAGAATAGGATTCTTCAACTGTTCATAGCGAGAGTCGCAGGCTGGTCTCTCGACAAGCTGCAACCACCCGGGCCGGAGATGCAAGTTGTAAGGGTATTGAGAAGGAACGAGGTATCATGAACGAGTTTGTCTTCCAACTGATTAATACATCCGCTGCGACCCTTGAGGTGGTGTGGATTGACGACAGCTTCAGACTGGACAAGGATGCTCTCCCGTTAGCCGGAATGAGCCAGGCAAACTGCTTAATAGATGCAGACTTACTACACAAATACCCTAAATGGAAGGTTGAGACTCCGGATTATCTAAAAGAGCTTAAGGTGGATTTTACGATATGGAAGTGGTTGGATAAGCTTTATGATATATGTACTCAGTGTGGTGTAAATTTTAAATGCGCCAATTTTGAATGGGCCGAGACAAACATCAATGCTGGAATTCCCGATGGATCAGCTCTTTTAATAGACATTAATAACGACTTTCCAGGAATATTCAATAGAGGCAAGAGTGATTTATACGGAGTTGATTTCGTAAAGCGCCAAGGACTTAAGCTGGGTGATCCGAATTGGAGATTTCTGACTCGAAATCTAAATTACGTGAGTGGGCAGTTTGGCGATGATGCTCCAACAGCAGCTCAGACTTTCGGATCTGACGTAACCACTCTGGAGCTGAAGAGTTGGGTGGAGTCACTGAATATATCCTTTCATAAGGATTTGAAGGTCAGTCAAGCAATTGATGTGTATTCCCGCCCGTGGCGAGGGAATTGGAGCGACAGAACCCACTGGAGCCACGACAGTCTAAACAACGATGATTGCGGCTATGCCGGGTTGATCGAGAGGTGGTTGAATGTTCCTTCAATCGATACGGAATCTTTGAAGAGTCTTGGGATGTACTCTAAGGAGGCATCTCCTTGGAATCTCTCGGTCGGCGGTGTTCGTTGCATAAGCTCTAGGTCAATTGATACTGATGTTTTGTCTAGGGTGCTCGACAAGCTCGGTATTCAGATTGATTCTCCACTTCCACCCGGTCAAAGATGGTACCTTCCAATATCTCCAGCCCTGCCGTTCTTGACATCATTACGCGTATTTCTGATGACAGTCAAAGTCGATTCTCCTCTTAAAAGTCTAGCATTGATGCGCCACGATGGAATCGATTTCGATTTGTACTCTTTGAAAATCGAGTTCTCTAGGCAGCATAAGGGCAAGGACGCACGTCCGTTGGGCCTTCCCGAGAAATACTTTGAAGAGAAGAGCGGGGGGAATCTACAAGGAGTCTGTAAAGCATTTGATGACCTTCTATACTGCCGCACGGGTGGCGTGTCCTTCACTGATATTGAGGCCGATGAGGATCGAAAGAATTTGGAAGCTGCTTTCGTTAACGGCACATTATTTCCGTGTGTCGGGGTAATATTTGCGAAGTGGGGCGCGACCCTCGGCTGGGCTGGACAGCCTAAGGATGGAGGAGACAATGAGTGAAGGGAGAGTCAAATGATAGGAGTATACGATCACGCTACAGCAGGCTTTGTGAAGTACGTAAAGACTCATTCAGGCAAAGATGGGTGCAAAGTAAGTGTAGCGAAGAACGAGACAGATGCTGTCGCTGAAATTAAGGACTGCGATATTGTAGTGTGCCATGTAGGTCAGGAGGCATGGAAGCATTTGGTATCAATGAAGCAGTCGGGAGTATTGATTCGGGTATCGACTAGGGGCTTTATTCGAAGCGACTTCGGCACAGAATCAATGCCGGACATTGTTGGGCGTTTCATCTTTCATCTTTGCGTCGATCTCCAATTCATGAAGTCAGAGGATTGGAAGACAATTCTCGACACAGTAAAGAGTGTAGAAAACTGCAAAAGCCTGGTCGACGGCGGGAATCCGGCGGGAATCCGGCATTTCTTCTTTCCAGAGAGAGCAGAGTTAGTCACAGCACTGGCAGTTCTATGCCAAGGCTACCTGTCCACCGCTGCGTTGATCAATGCAGAGCCCCTTGATGGCCCAGCTCGTTTGGCGATCGATTTGATCGGTTGTACCGGAGTATCGCCTGCGAGAGGAACTTTGCTATCGAAGGCCAAATTACGCCAGAGGATGTCATCTATAAACCAGAGGGCATGGTGGACAGACTATCTTCTGGGAGATGGTACTCCTCAGGACGTTTGGCAAAAGTTTCGTAGGGAGTGGCATGATCGAGACGGGTGGGAAACACTGAACAACTTTCTTGGAGCTGTTGGGATTACTTCTGATTGTAACGAGGAGCGCAAGATACCGGCTGAATCGCGAGGCAGCGGAAAGCCAAAGGATATTGAGATCTGCATTCAAGATGTAGCTAGTGTCTATTTGGAGCTAGCACATTTCCTAGGAGACAAGTCAAAATGACCGCCTCTGAATGGCAATGGAGACGAAGCGAATTCAATCATGACTGGCTCGGGAATCAATTTCTTCCAGCTTTGGCAAAGTGTCATCGAATACTCTCAGGAGAGGTTGAAGACATGGAATTTACTCCACGGTTTGTGCAATATGTGCTCCCTCAGTGGAGTGTACGTGTTCCAGATCTCGTGGCTCTACTAGATAATTACGAAATAGCAATGTCTCCTAGTATCTTAGTCGATCAGCGACGCATAGGGAATCGCAAAGAAGCGTATGCATGGATTGCCAAGGATCTTCACTCGTTGTGGAAGCTTCGTTGCTCTGTCGACAAGAAACTTTCGGAGGCGAAAAGGCGGCTAATTGAGGCTAACACCGCGTTCGAGAGAATCGATGTGGAGAACTTAAGATGCACCAACACGTCCGCGTCAACGGTTTCGCCCTATCTTATCGAGCAGCTCCAGAGCTATCGTAGCTCGTGTATGGCGTTGTCCGATAGCATCCATGCTTTAGAAAGGGGTGTACAGCTAGTATGAACGCAGTGTCTTTGTTACCCCGTGTTCTCGTCGTAGATGACCTTTTCGGACGTACTCATGTTGGTATGCGCAACGAAGAACGTGCGAATTTGTGTGCCCAGTACCTGTTAAATGATGTAACCGGAGATGAAGTTGGGACTGGAGCTTCGCAGAAGGTAGTAAGCCCAGTTGCAGAAGCCGTGTTTTATCGAGGTCAACGCCCTTCATGCTCAGATATTGGTGATCGAGTTGAAAATGATCTTGAAGGTGTTATTAAGCTAATTGAAAGTCGCTGGGTGACAACAGGCCAACAAGAGCAGGTGTGGTCAATGGTCCTATTGGACCTATGTTTTTACACTGGCTTAGTTACGGTGTCAAGTAACAAGCGGATGCGTGGGATGCCTGAGGGTTCAGACGAAGATGCCTCTCCTCAGCATTACTTTGGCTTGAGAATTCTCAGCGCTATTCAGAGAAGGTTCCCCGAACTGCCGGTAGTGATATTGTCGAGCAATCCACGCGAAGATGTGAATCGAGAATTCTCGATGAGTGGTGCACTCGGATTCTTAGATCGCTCAAGTATAGGCGCGGCTGATATGTTTAGAGACTATCTTTGGAGGCATGGCCTGATTCCGGACTACACAGGACAGATCATCGGTAAATCGAAAAGTCTCCTTCTTGCACTAAGAAGCGCACGCCGGGCAGCACGAAATCGCCGTAATATCCTTTTGCGCGGCCTACGAGGAACAGGGAAAGAGCTGTTTGCGAGCTTTATTCACAGACATAGCGATAATCCTAGTGCGCCTCTTGCGATTATTGACTCAGGTACACTGAGTCCTCAGCTGTACGCGAGTGAGCTATTTGGTCACAAAAAGGGAGCTTTCACGGGGGCAGATCGTGACCGAATGGGGCGTCTTGCCGAAGCGCGTGGAGGGGATCTCTTTCTTGACGAGATTGCCAATATGCCCTTAGAGGTCCAGCTAGGTCTGTTAAGAGCGATCGAATATCGAACAGTCACGCCTTTGGGCGGGACATCTGGCGATCCAGTAGACGTTCGCTTTATCTCTGCTACAAATGAGGACATAGAGGGATGGACCAATGGTGGTCACGGATTCCGCCTGGATCTTCTTGATAGGCTGCGAGAGTCAGGTACAATAACCCTTCCTCCACTCGTGGATCGAAAGGAAGATATTCCGGTTCTTATTCAGCATTTTGTTCTTCAAGCGGAGCAGTCAGTTCCCGGTTCATTGAAAAGGCAAATTGATCCTTCAGTTGTTGAATGGGCTTTAGATTACGAATGGCCTGGGAACATTAGAGAACTGAGGAACTGTATCTTCAGTGCAGTCAGTCATAATCCTGATGTCGAGTACCTAGTCCCTTTGCATCTCGGATTGTCCACTAGTAGATCATTGAACGTAGAAAATGTGTCCAGATTCAATGACCTCGTCGATACTTCGATTGACCAGAAAGCAGGACAGCTTAATCATCTTAGAAACGTTATGGAAGAGATCGCTTCCTTCGACTTTCAGTCCCTAAGGCGTTCGGACTTAGAAGGATTATTGCCTGGGCTACAGGAGAAGGCTAACGACTTTATTGCTCAGTACCTGAAGGCAGTGCTTGCTGCCACAACAAAGCCTTTGGAGGGTCGCGTTCAAATCCACCCAGCTGTGAAGATGGCTACTGGGGACGCGGGGCTTTCTGCGTCAAAAGCAGCTGGAATCATTAAGGGACTATTGAAGCGATCGAGACAGCTTAATGATCCGATTCTTAAGGAAGCATACGAAATTGCCAACCGACTCCGTCCAGCCTATCGCAAGACCGTCGAGGCTGCGCAAGTTTTAGGCGTTTCTTCCGGACTGATGGACGGAAAGGATGAAAAAGAATAGAGGATTATCTACGGCTGAACCTTGCCAGCATTAACGTAACAGCTGCTGCGAGGTGTGTGTACCCGAGAGCCATTTCGAGTACGGCGGCAAACCACCACAACTTTAGAAGAAGTCGAATCCGAACTAGATGAGGATTCGTTGGTGATTCCAAGTGCTCAGTGGATCTTTGGCGATTTTCAATTGCATTTGCCGAAACGAAGTCTGAAATCTGTGCAGGATGTAGTGTAAGCGTCCTGAGTTCCCCTCTGGCATAACCTCGGGGACGCGACCGACTATTCAGTCATGGTTCATTCAGAGGGTGTGGGAGAGGCGCGTCGCGCGCGGAGATGGCGATCGGTAGCTGAGAAGCGGCGGATCGCGGAGTTGACGTTCGAGCCTGGCGCAAGTGTAGCGTTGGTGGCGCGGGCTCACGGAGTGAACGCCAACCAGGTGTTCAAGTGGCGTCGAGAGCTGAAGAAGGGCGAATTGGTCGATCCCGATGCGGCAACGACGGCGCTTCTCCCCGTTACCTTGTCTTCTCCGTGCGAGCCGAACAAGGAGACGCTGCAGGCCGGTGCGAAGGAACAACCGGCAGCTTGCGGCGCGATTCACATCGAGTTTCCCGGCCGGGTTATGATCAGCGTCGAGTGCGGCGCCGATCCGGTGTTGTTGCGATCGATCCTGGAGAGCCTGCGCAAGTGATCGAGCTCCGCACCGGAACGAGGATATGGATCGCTGCCGGCGTGACCGACATGCGTCGTGGTTTCGACGGTCTGAGTGCGCAGGTGCAAACAGTGCTCAACGAGCAGCCATTCTCCGGCCACGTCTTCGTTTTCCGTGGGCGCCGCGGTGACATTGTCAAGCTGTTGTGGTTCGATGGCGACGGACTTTGTCTGTTTGCGAAGCGTATGGAGCGAGGGCGATTCGTCTGGCCGCAGGCTACTGAAGGGACCGTTTGCCTGAGTCGCGCGCAGTTATCGATGCTACTTGAAGGCATCGACTGGCGAAGGCCGCAGAGAACCTGGGCGCCGCAGATCGCGGTGTGAGTTATATGCGTGATTCCCCTGTATCCATGAGGCTTTTGTTGATGCATTCGGATCGATCTTATGGCATACTGCATCTATGGATGCCGCTCAGTTGCCGGATCTTGACGGTCTTGATCGAGAGGCTCTGAAAGCGCTCCTCGTTGCGCATCGAGAGGAACTTCGATCTCTTGCCGCCTCTCATGAAGACGAGCTTCGATCGCTGCACGCTGAGCTCGAGTCCCATCGCCGGACACTCTCCGAACAGACTCAGGAACTGCGTTTAAGTGGCGAGCAGATTGAGCATCTGAAGCTGGTCATCGAGAAGCTGCGGCGCAGGATATTTGGCGTCAAGAGCGAGAAGATCGTTATTCAGCTCGAACAGCTTGAACTCCATCTGGAAGAACTGGAGTCCTCGCAAGCCGAGATGGAAGCCGCTGTTGAGCGGGTAACACCGACTGAGGAACCCAAGACAAGATCTCGACGCAAGCCTCTGCCCGAGCATCTTCCGCGCGAAGTTGTCACGCACCTTCCTCACGGCGACTGCTGTCCTGATTGTGGCGGCCAGTTGCGCCAGTTCGGCCACGACGTGACGGAGCAGCTGGAGTACATTCCTGAGAGCTTCAAGGTGATTCGCCACGTGCGGCCCAAGTTCGCTTGCAGTGGATGCGACCGCCTTGTTGAAGCGGCCGCGCCATCGCGTCCGATCGAGCGTGGCCTTGCAGGACCGGGATTGCTGGCCCATGTGCTGGTCTCCAAGTTCGCCGATCATCTGCCGCTCTATCGCCAGTCGGAGATCTACGCTCGCCAGGGTGTCGAGATTGAACGCTCTACGTTGGCCGGCTGGGTAGGTGGAGCAAGCGAGTTGCTTTCTCCGCTGGTGGATGCGATTCAGAAGCATGTGCTCGCAGGCAGCAAGCTTCATGCAGACGACACGCCGATTCCCGTGCTCGCGCCTGGCAGCGGCAAGACCAAGACCGGCCGGCTGTGGACTTATGTGCGCGATGACCGGCCCGCCGGAGAAGATACCGCACCGGCCGTCTGGTTCGCGTACTCAGAAGATCGCAAGGGTGAACATCCACGGCAGCATCTGAAGAACTTCGAGGGCGGCCTTCAGGCAGACGCCTATGCAGGGTTCCATCATCTGTACGGCGATGGCGCCATCTATGAGGTTGCTTGCTGGGCGCATGCACGGCGCAAGTTCCACGAGATCCATGCTATCCACGCTTCACCTACAACAACGGAAGCACTGGAGCGCATCCGGGATCTCTATGTTATCGAGGACCAGATACGCGGCAAGCCTGCCGATATGAGGTTGACCATCCGCCAGACGCGAGCCAGGCCACTGCTTGACGACTTCCGCAAATGGATGGAGAAGGCACTGCGTTCACTGTCATCGAAGAGCGAAACCGCGGGTGCGATCCGTTACGCGCTCTCGCGCTGGCGTGCCCTCACGCGCTATACCGAAGACGGACACCTGGAGATCGACAACAGCGCTGCCGAACGAGCGTTGCGCGCCGTAGCTCTTGGACGGAAAAACTATCTGTTCGCCGGCTCCGACGCCGGCGGCGATCGCGCCGCCGCCATGTACAGCCTTATTGGGTCGGCTAACCTTAACGGCCTCGATCCGGAACTCTATCTCCGTAACGTGCTAGCCCAAATCGCAGACCATCCCATCAGCCGCATCGAGGAACTACTACCCTGGAACCTCGCCCCATCACTACAGACCCAATCCTGCCAAGCCGCCTAGACACACTCTTGAAGTGTCCACCAAAAAGAAGTGGACACTTCAAGAGATGGAATCTCCGTCCGGTCAAGAGGGGAACTCAGGACGCTTACGATGTAGTCCGCCTTCGAGATATTGATGCATTCCGACAAAGGTAGCAGCCGACTGGGGAAGCCAATAGCTGAAGTAGTCAAACCTCAAATCGCCTATCGTATTCGCGATTAGAAGTCTAGGTCTTGGCCTAGTTGGTCTAGAAGTCAGCGGTTGGTTATCCTGCCATTGTTGAAACATCTCATGTTCACTAACTGTTTTCGTGACTAACAGATCATAGAATCCGGCGAACAGAAATATCAGTACAGTCGAAGCGAGGAGAAGATTGCGGCCAGATCCAACCAGAAAGTTCAAGTATCCCCACAGAACTGAAAGAGCGCAGCGACCCGTTCCCTTGAACCATCTCCAAGTGAGAAAACTGTTTATCCATTCTCTGTTTCCGCTAATAAACCCAATGCGCTGCCAATCTCTCACCGCACAGAGAAGATCACTTTCTTGCTCGCGCTGATCGTGATGTTGATACACATGCCGAAGATCGCCAAATATCTTTAATAAAGCGCTGCATCGTTGTTGGTTTCGTTTCCAGAATTTTGCAAAGTCATCTGAACTATTAGCCGAAGTGACCGAGGTTACATCACGTTCAAGACATGCCACTCGCGGTATAACATCTAGCGAGTTACTTATTCCAATAAACATGCACTCAGCTTCCGCCTCCATTAAATGTTGGAGGCCTAGTGCATCAAGGGCGGTGTGTTGTGTTCTCTTGTTTAGGAGTCGGTAGGCGACGTTTGCCATAACCGAGCATTGGATGGCATCTTCGGGTGTTGTGAGAGTATGGCTTTGGCTCTTGCATCGCCTCAAAATGTGGGCTGCCACTTCTTGGTTAGATCCAGGAGCGCTGTGTCCAGATACTTGGTATTTAGACTGATTCTTTTCGTCTTGGCCGGCCAAGGTTGGTGTCTTGGAGAATTGACGAAAATACCGGATAAAATCCTTAAGAGTGGACAGCGAAAGTCGATAAACTCTCTGACCTGCTAACAGGAGAGCAAAAAAACACTGAAGTGTCATTAGATGCTGAAAGAAGAAGTGACGAAGTCTACGAGCAGGAGTTGGCTTATCGGCCGATGAGATCAAGCGGAGGAGATTATCGTCATAAAGACCACGATAAGGCTTGCTAACAGTTTCACAGTTGTGTCCACATTTCTGTTGTAGGAGTTTCCTATCAAGGCGGACAGTTGTTAGGATTAGGCGTGTGTTTGCGTGAGAAAGTAAAGGGTTGTGTGCAGCTCTTTTCGAAAGCAGGTCGAAGTCGTCTTCCCCATCAACAGGCATCAAAAAGTTTCGAGGCGGTTCCTCGTCTAGGGAACCTCTGCGCAGGTGCGTGGTTTTGTAGTGACGATGCGACTTCAGATGATTTCTAGATTTTGAATCTGTTTTCTGTCGAAAATTGCGCGTTGCCGCTGATCTTCTTGGTCTTTGGGGGCC
>Ga0182016_10003297_pt1 | contig 18553 bp, 23 predicted proteins | sample 712S2MmetaG_FD_120491 | JGI IMG/M metagenome (GOLD analysis project Ga0182016, IMG submission 120491) | Permafrost microbial communities from Stordalen Mire, Sweden - 712S2M metaG | ecosystem: Environmental > Terrestrial > Soil > Wetlands > Permafrost | place: Sweden: Stordalen | collected...
ACCGCTCTTCATCGACGTTCGCCGACCGGCTGGATCGAACTCTAACGCCTAGCACTCGACCTGCCACGTGGCTTACGTCCGTGCAAAGGAACACTGTGTTTCGCGCACCGCGTCGAGTGTCGCCCACGTCGCCCACGGCGAGCGTCATATGGCGTAGGTGCGCTGCATGCGATGGTGCCCGTGAGCGGCACTGGAGCAGCGGCTCTGTCGCCGTCACCAAAGTCATCGCCACCTCCGAAGCGATCCGCACGGCCGCCCTGTTCCGGTGCTGCGAATCGCCTGCGGTGAGCAAGCGCGATACGTCGCTATTTCGTTCCAGCATAGGACCTGAAAGCAGCTTTTGCGCCACATGTGGATGATAGATGATAGGCCGCCAGCCAGGACTGCAATTCAACATCGAGCCCCAGCACCGGCGGCTTGCGCGGAGCCGCGGAGAGACGTACAAAGGCAACGCCCAGCGACGACGTAGAACTATTGCCTAGCGATAGCACGCCGAGCTTACTCTAGCCTTAGAACTGGGAGAAACTCAGCTTCTATTTCGCCAGCCTGGTAAGGCTTCAACGTATGCGACGTCTCGTGGTGAACGTAGCCTTTGGACCGCGTATTAGGAGGATAGGTCGAACACGAATACGCATCGCAAAATTCGCGAGAGGACCGTTTTCGAGGTGCGACGTGCTGCGCTGGCTGGGCTCGCAGCATGCGGAGGTGGTTTAGCGGATTGCCGAGAGCTTCAGCCCTGCCGGCAATGCCATAGCCAGCATGTGGGCAGATCGTCGGGATCGACCTAAGAATCGAATTAGAGAAGCGACGACGAACTGGAATAGCTCGGCGATTCGAGGGTAAAATGGAAGTATCGTTGAGCGCACTATTAGTTGAGCGCACCATTAACTGAAGGACCTGAAGCATGGCACTTGCTCGATCACGCTATGTCCCAATCGCTTGCCTGGCGGCAATCGGCCTCGTACCGCTTGCTGCGTCCGCCCAAACTCCCAGTTATGCAGCCGGCGAGACGATTCACGGCACTATTGCATCGATTCAGAACGCGAACCATTTCCTTCTCAACGACGATCGAGGATTCACCGATGACGTAACTCTCCGCTCGCGCGGCGCAGTCGTCTCGGACGGTGTACGCCTCGAACCGGGCCAACGCGTGACGATTTCTGGGTCCGCCGCTGGACCGACGTTTGTCGCGGCCACCATCACGACGTCGGGTTCGGTTCCCGCCATAGCTGGTGCTCCAAGTTATTACCCGGCACCCGGGTACTATCCAGAACCCGTTTACTATCCTGCACCGGTGTATTATCCCGCGCCGGCGTATTACTATCACCCGATTTCCGTAGGTCTATTCTTCCACATCCGGTAAGCGGAGCAAGATGCACACGTTCCGGTGTGCCGGTCCCGGTCGGGTCGTGCGCGCATGGCTACCGACCCCCGCGGGCTGTTTGAAGTTGGACCGATTCGTCGAAAGTCTGAATCTCAGGCTAGCGTAAGTTTTGCTTGTTAGCGGTTTGACTATGAACCTCCACACTGGTGCCGGTGTCTTGTTCGCATGTCTTGCCGTGGCAGCTGCCGCGCAGGCGGCTGACGCGAGCCTTGACTTGATACCCGCGCCGGGAGGGGCTCCGATTCGTTTACACGTCTCGCAAACGAGCCCGAGTTCTGAAGGTCCGCCGACGTCGGCAACGATCGTTCTTCGACGGACCGGTCCCGCGACGGCCGTGCTGGAGCAAAACTCCGATGTGTCGCCACTCGTCGTCGGCCCAGACGGAACGCTGCACGCGGACCCGGCTGCCGTAGCTACGCGTGCGGGCAATCTTGGCGACCTGCTCCATGCGCTCAACATCGCTCACGGTGTGACGAGTGGAGTAGGCGCCGGGAATCGCGCCGGCTGGACGGCGCAGATCCCGGCTCCGGTTCGTTCGCAGCCGCTAGACGGCGCTCGAAGTCCAACGGACTCTCCGTCGCCAAGTGCCCCGCTGACGCTCCCGGTGCGAGCGATTGCGTTCAATAGCAATGGCGACCTCGACATCGATGGATCAGTCGAAACATCGCTTTCTGCACCGGGATCGTCGAGCGCGGCGCACCACTCGCAGCATTCCCACGGCGGAGGCGGCTTTGGCGGAGGCTTCGGCGGACGCGGCGGCTTCGGCTCACACGGAGGCGGTGAAGCAGACGAACCGCCTCGCGAAGCCGCGCCAACGCCGATCAACCTCGAACTTCACGTCACGGGGCATATCGCGCACGACGCACTTACGCGCATGGCCATCGAGGAGACGCGGCGTATCGTGCTCGATAGTTTGACGTACAGCAACGTGGGCAACTGGTCGATCGACATCGTCCACTAAACGTCGCCTATACCGCGTCGAGATGCCGTTTGTTGAGCACCACCCTCGTAACAGCCCGAGGCCATGTCAGTCGAATGCGCCGATCAGCTCCGATGTCGCACCGTTGGCGCCGTCCACAAGATAGAGCGAGAAATTCGCCAGCGAATTGAACGGGAGCAGATCCCCAGTATCGGTAGTGCCGTTTGCGCCTGAAGCGCCGGTCTGGCCGGCTGTTGGCAAGATGGTGCTCAGCACCGATGATGGCGCGATGGCGGTCTGTGCGCCGATCCAGAAACCGACACCCGGTGCTGTCGTAACGCCCGATGCGACGTACGTATAATAGGAGCCGCTGACCAAGCCGCTCGCGATCGAGCCCGCGTAGGAGGCGGTCCCGCTCGGCAAGTTGTAGGCTGTGCTGCCTGGGGTGAAGGTGCCAAAAGAAACTGTCGAGTCGCCGATTGCCGCCGCCGCCGGCGACGCATGATGAATGCTCAGGGTATAGTCGCCGGACGGCGTTGAGAACGTCGGTTCACCGAATAGTTCGCATTGCAGTCCTGCGCTTGTGCCTACGCCCTTTGCAACGGTTCCTCCGACAACGATGGTGTAGTTCGTCCCGCCCGCAAGAGACACTGTTGCGCAGGTCAACTTGGCGGTGGATCCGCCGGCCGGCAAAATCACAATCGAGTAGGAGCCGGATGGAATTGCCGCGTAGGCGCCGACGCTGCCATATTTGATTGTACTCGCGATGGCTTCACCGGTTGTCGTGTTCAAGCGCACATCGACCGCGCCGGCATCGGGCGAACCGTGGACGATACGTACATTCGCGTTCGTTGTCGTTTGGGCTACGGTTCCCGCTAGAGGCCCGCATCCAGCGAAGCCGAGCGTGAACGACACGACTGCCAGCGTGAATAAAAGACGTCGTGCACGCAAGTTGGACCTCCTTCGCATTGGTAAATAGAAATTACGCCAGCGCATTGTGCAGATGCCAATATAGCGATTACTGGCCAGTCCGAGATTAGATTAGCCCGACGTCCCATATGCGGCGGAACCGCTCTTTGTTTTACGGCGTTCCGTTCTTAGCACGCTATTATATGCGCGAAAGCCCACGAGCGCCGGGATTCCCGAGACTGAGCGTTCGAAGGACAATTGCCCCGGGGTCGGGAACGTGCGCTGGACGCGGATGGCTCTGGCCGATAAGCTTGCCGTTGGGCTTCGCGCTGCGCCGCCTGCGCGCGCTCAGCAGGGGTCAGGTTTGCTTCAAAGACGACCTTCTGTTGCTGCCTGAGCGTCTGCGTGTTCGCTCGCTCGGCTGCGGCAATGTTCAGGATCGACTGTTTTTCCCCGGGCGCCAAAACTGCGTCGAGCGCTTGCGTCGCGGCACGCGGATTCGGATTCACGGTTAGCGAAAGCTGGCCGACGATGTTCGCGACCGCCGTCCGGTGCGCCGGCGTCAATGCCGCAAGGAGACGAGCGCGAGTTTGAAGTCGGGACTGCTGAAATTGAACGCGCAGTTGCCGCAGAGCTCCTTGCTGCTGGGCGGTTAGCGTCGACGTCGGACTCATGGGTTGCGGTGAGAGTTGCGCCACCGCGGCGGTGGGTGCGAAAATGAGCACGAGGCTCAGAAACACCGAACGACTCATGGACGAATCATACTGTGTATCCCGGCCGATTGCCTGGGAAGAAACTGAATGAGCGCCTCCAGACCGACTTACGCGGAAGCAAAGTGCGATCCCATGGATTAGCTCGGGCCTCGGTGTGGTCAGCTCTCCAAATTCGACGCTAGATGACGACAATTGGTTTTGATGTTGCTTGCGGTGAGCTGGTCGAGGAAGACGATGGCGGAGCTATTGCGGGTATTGAAGGCGTCGAGTTAGCAGCAGAAGTCGGAGACCCACTTGGGCTTGGTTCGGGTGATGGTGCCGGCGTCGCGTGGGGCGTGACCGCATAAAGTGCAAACACTACTGGACGATTGGCTTTGAGCATGAGTGTTGCTGCCGTGGATTGGAATGCCACGTATTCCGGCGGAAGTGTGCTGACCGGCTTCGGGGTCATTTGCGGAGGTGTCAGGCTTGCTCCGAAAGGTGTGGTCGTGGGACTCACGGTTGGTACCGGGGTTGGAGTTGACGTTGCGATCGGTGTCGGCATGCTTCCTGGGGCCGGGCTGCTCAGATCACGCTCGGCAATGGCGAGCTGATAAGCCCTGACTCTTTGTTCGGGATCGAATAACGCCAAGGCGAATGTGTCAGCATGATGCTTGATGGCGATGTCATGCGGAACGTTGATCGCGATTTTTGGATATGTCGCGAGCGCTAGATCAGACGTGGCCATCACGCTAATGAAGAGCAATGGGGTAGGACCGGATTGGTGTTTTGCGTGTCGTTTCGATGAGTTATGACTAAAACGGGGGGTGTCCGACGGTTCGACGACGCTCGTTGTGATACCGATCGGGATCGAGTGTGCGGATGTCGTGTCTGACGCTTGGCTTCGTTTTTGGTTGGAGACCGGCGATGTTGAAGACGTCACTTTTGGAAAGGCGATCGAACCGCCCCATCCCTTGACATTCGGTAGTGCCTGTGGATCGACGTTGTCGCCGATCGTGGCAACATTTGAGGCGGAAACGGGGATTGGTGTTGCTGTCGCTCCCGGTGCGGCTGTAACCGGTTGCAAAGGAGCTCCGTTATTCGTCGCTGTTCCCGGCATTGTACTGCCGCCACCAAGGTTCTCTGAGCAGGCTGCTAGCGCAGCGGCTAACATGAGTGAGCAAAGAATGCGAGCATAGATCATCTCGGAAATAACCGCCTTTGCCCATTCTCATCGGTTTTCTCGAATCGACGCTTTATGTGTTCCGTTTCTGTTATGATTTGCTCAAGTGAGCACTCGCTGCCGCCACAACCGCCGGGGGTACGACCAAGAGTGTTTCCGAACTGCGCGTCATCGCGAATTACTTTCATCAGCGGTTCCCATAGCCGTTCCTGCGAGATAACATGTTGTGAGCGCGTCTGCGGCTACCATCGGTAGGCATGCTGGCAACAGCCTTGGACGACTTGCGAAATCGAGCAAACAATCCAATATCATACGAAGCGAAGCACAGCGAGAGAGTCGTCCGCGAACATCCCATCCTCATCACAGGGTCGGTTCCTATGCTTAAGAACGATGCAATTTGAAGTGTCGCCTATGAATCGTTGGCGTTCGTCGTTTCGCCGGCTGAGTTGGCTATGTGCGGGAGTCGTTCTGCTGAGCGCGTGCGGAGGGGGAAGCGGGGGCGGCTCGTCGGTGCCGACAGCAGCGACGCCGACGCCGGTCGGCGTCCTACCCAAGCCGCTGCCGTCCGTGGCTCCCTCGCCGGGAAGCTCGCCGGTCGCCGATGCAGCCGCCTTCGTGTGTCCGACGAGCGACAAGGCGAGCGCGGTCGCCACCGGGCGTACCGCGGCCGACGAAGCGCGTCGCATGCTTCCGCGTCGCGGTTCGACCGCTACGCCAGCTGCGGGATCATCGCAGCTCGTTGCGGTCACCTACGACGCCCAAACCGCAGCCACACAGAAGACAACGTTGTCGACGCGGGAGTCGGCCCTCGGAGCTACACTTATGCGTAGCTATACATTTGGTCACGCGCAGTTGGTCACTCACGTGCTCAAGGTGCCAACGGCCAAGGTCAACAGCGTCGAGTCGTCGCTCCGGCTACAAGCCGGAGTACGTGCCGTCGGCCTTACGGGAGCCCGGCGCTCCGCCACGAGCGTGAACGCACCGTATTTCCCCAATGACCCATATTTCACGGGATTCTCAACGACCGTCGCGCCGACATCCGGCGCCGCGGTTCCAGCGCCAACACTCGAGATCGGGCCGCTTGAAGAAAGTGCCAACGTTCCGGGCCAGTGGGACATGCACGCGACGCGCTTGGAATACGCATTCGCGTATAGCCGGTCCGGTAACGGCAGCGGCATAACCAACCCCGCAGCGCTCGGCTCGTCTTCGGTGAAGATCGCCACGATTGATACCGGCCAGGACACGACGCACCCGGAATTGGCATCGAAGGTCGTCTACCAGCGCTGCTTCATCACCGACAGCAGCGGCGTGCAATCGACGTCGAATTTCACGACCGATGAAGACGGGCACGGCACCGACACGGCCGGTATCGCCGGGGCGGCCATCGCCAATGGGCTGGGCTTCGCCGGTGCAGGCGGAAACGTCGTTCTCTACGGCTACCGCGTCTTTCCGACCCCCGACGACAATTGCACGAATACGTCGACCACGGATTCCCAGTGCGGCACGGACACGCAAGACATCGCCTCAGCGATCGAAGACGCGGTGACCAACCATGTCAACGTGATCAGCCTGAGTCTGGGCGGAACGGGATGCGTGAACGGGGCGGATTCCGATCCCACCGAGGGCGCGGCAATTGCCGATGCGATCGCAGCGAATGTCATCGTCGTCGCGGCCGCCGGCAACTCGACGGGACCGCCGGTGGAAGCCCCAGCGTGCGATCCAGGAGTAATCGCCGTTGGTGCAACCGGGCTCGCGGACGGGACCACGAACGGTTCGGGCAATACCGGCGGCTCGGCCACTGCACCCGTCGAGTACGTCGCATCGTATTCGGACTATGGGAGTCCAGGCGCGGCCGTTGGCAGTTCTTCGGCGTGGGGAATCGTGGCGCCCGGCGGGGACCCGGCCAACGACAACGACAACGACGACCTGCACTGGATCGAAAACATTTGGACGTCCACGCCCTTCATGGCGTCGGCCAACGATTCGAACTTCGAGGGCAGCTGTACGGGCGATTATCCCAGCGAGTCCGGAACCATTGACTGCCGCATCCTCATCGCGGGGACCTCGATGGCGACGCCGCATGTCGCCGGTGCTGCGGCGCTGATTCTCTCGGTGAACCCGTCCTACCAATCGCCCTCGCTGATGAAACAGCTGTTGTGTTCAACCGCCGACGATATTAGCGATCCGAATGAAGGCTGCGGGCGGCTCGACGTCTATCGGGCGATGGCCACTGCGCTGGGCGACAGTAACATCCTGGCGTCGAGTCCGGTTCCCTGACGTCCGCTCCGAAGTTCTCCAGCACCCGCTATCACACCCGAAAGGTTGCATTTGAAAGCTTTCCTGGCCCGGGCTGTTGTGCCCGCCGTAGCCGCCTTTCTCACGTACACGCTGCCCGCCCACGCCGACGACGCTCCTGACGTCGCCCCGCCAATCAGAATTGACAATTGCACGATGTCTGAACACCCGCGAATCGAAAACCCCGAACGGGCCGGGCCGCGCGTGTCGACCGCTGATGCCCTCACGATCATCTACAGCAACAACCGGGACGTGGCGGCCACCGAGATTCATTTTCGGGCACGCTACCGGGGAAAAACGCTCAATCTCGTGGACCGCGGATCGTTCGCACCGCATGTGAAGCTGACGCGAGGGTTCAGCAGCTTCGACCTTATTTTTAGCGGCAGTCCCGCTGATTGCAGCGTTACGTCGGTGACCTTTTCGGACGGCTCGCATTGGGACGTGCCGACTGCGGCGGTATCGCCCGCGCCCAATCCCGAGCGCGGCGGCACTACTGAACCGTGAAGGTGCCGAGGCTCACCGTTGGCACGCGTTGGTCCTAACGATGTCCGTTGCGCTGAGCATTGCGGGAGCGAACTTCCTTGTGCTCGTTCCTTAATATCGGCACGTTTCTCTCGGTTTTGTTTCTGCTGCTGGTCTTTGGCGTTTGGCGGTTTAACGCTCTATCTGGCGCTCGCGTATCGGTCTAAAGGCATATCGCGAACTCCTGCGCTGACGTTAGTTTAACGTTGCCCCAACCGGAATGCCTTTGCTCCGACCGGTATGCCGAATAGCTGGAGAGAGAGCGAGAGAGAGAGAGAGAGAGAGAGAGAGAGAGCCATTCATGTGAGGTCACTAGATGTTTGCGACATTCGAATAGAGAAGCCCCATCACCAGTGATGAAGTTACTGGATCAACTGATCGGCGCGCGACCAGCTACGCTAAGCATCGAGATAAAACGGTGCCTTCAGGATGCGCGGCGAGAAGCGGCCGCTCGCGGAGCCGTACTGCTCTCTCAAAGCTACTGCGCACTCGTATTACTCCGGCGTCAGTCGACTAACTGCGTCGTCATGCCCAATCGTCCCGCTCCGGTCCTTCGCGATGACCTGATCGCCGAGATCCTGAAGCGGCTGCCACCCGTAACGCGGGAAGTTCATCGTGACTCGTCGCCCATACAGTTTCATGTCAACCTCGCAATATTTACGATGAAACATGGATCGGTCGCCGATCCGGCGACCCTCCTAACATTGTTTCTTTGCAACCCGGACGACGTCCTGACCGATGCTCTGGCAAAGTTATGATGTTTCCATGCTCCGCCTTTCTAGCGGCCACTGCGTGCCAGAGTGGGCTCGCCAGTCAATCTGATGTTGGATTAGCGTTGATCCATCAAGCGACAACGCTTTTGGCGCTTGGGCGGGGCGACACCCTGCCTATGGTGCACGAGCATGCCATTCTGGCCCGCGAGTGTGCGCACCGATTGTCCGATGTCCGCTGCTGTTTAAGAAATGTGTATGTATAAACTCATTGTCGGCGTACTGGCCGGAATCTGCCTGATGTTCCCGTATGGGGCGCAGGCTCAAAGCGTCCCGTCCTACGCCACCCAGCAAACCTCTGCCGATCAAAACATTCACGGCCGCATCGCGAGCTTCGACGGCGGCTACAATCTGACCGTCCGCGACGAGCGCGGTTATATCGACAACGTACGAATGCATCCCGGGACGATCATCAACCCGACGGGCTTGACGCTCGCACCGGGCATGGTCGTCAGCGTGCTTGGATACAACGCGGGCAGCTATTTTTCCGCAAATGAAATCGATACGCCATATTTGTTCTACGGCGGCGTTCCGTACTACGTGGGCCATCCGTGGGACTATTACGGACCAAGCATTAGCCTCGGCTTCTTCTTTGGCAACCGCGGCTGGTGGCATGCCCGCTATTTCGGCGGCGGATTCCATTACGACGGCGGCGTTCGCGTATACGACCACGTTCGGATGAACGCGATTTATCATCAGCCCGGTGGTGCATTTCATGGCCGCGATTTCGTCGCGCCACGCGAACATGGCGGTTACTATGGGCGCGCGCACGGCGGCGGAGACGGTGGACATTCACATTAATGCACCGAAGCAAGGGTGTTGATACGTGGAACGGATGGATCGCAAGCAATATCCGCTCGGCGACGACACCCGGGAAAGAACGAAGAAGTTTGGCCTGGTGCTGCAGGGCGGCGGCGCCCTGGGCGCCACGAAGTGGGCGCGATCGAGTATCTCTATGAAAGCGGCATGGAGTGTGCGATCGTCTCGGGAGCGTCTTCCGACGCGATGAACGCGGTGACGCTCGCCGGCGCGAAGGGCTATCCGCCAGCCGCGTTGCGGACCCTGTGGGACAAGCTCGTCGTTGAGCCGCCGGTTCCATTCATCCCGCCCCTGGTCAAGCCCGCCTGGGCGATGTTCGGAAGCCCTCACATGTACACGCCACGCTGGGACTATTGGAACGCTCTGTCTTGGACGTACTTTTGCGAGACGACGCCGCTGAAGAAAACACTTGAGGATCTTCTCGACTGGGAGCAAGTGCGCGATTCCGAACACATGCGGCTGATCGTGTCCGCGAGCGGCGTCGAAACCGGCGAGACGGCGTACTTCACAAACTTCGATCGCGAGCCGTTTCGGATCGAGCATGTGTTGGCCAGCGGAAGTCTGCCGCCCGGGTTCCCGTGGACGATTGTCAACAATCGAGCCTACTGGGACGGCGGTTTGACCGATAATACGCCGCTCAAGCCCGTCATCGCCAATCTCCACGAACACGAGGCGGAATCGCTGCCGATCTTCACGATCGACGTGTTCTCGAGCGTGGCGCCGTTGCCGACGAACATGTACCAGGTGGCTCTGCGGATGTTCGAGATGCTTCTGCAAAACAAGCTGAGAGCCGACAGCGAAACCGCGCACCGGTATGCGCGATTCATCAGCATCCTGCAGCAAGTCGACGAACAGCTTCCGCCCGATGCTCCGGTTCGGAAGGAAAGGGATTGGGAAGCGGTCATGAACTACGCCCTTCTGCACGAGATACGCATGATCGACATCAAGAAGCCGGCTCAAGAGAACCTCGCCGACTTCTCGCGCGCGGCGATCTTGCGCCGTATCAGGGCTGGATATGATGAAACCAAACGCTCCCTGGAGGAGAGGCCCCTGGGGGTCTAGCGCTCACCTCCACCGGAACCTGACGCGCCGCACACCCTTCCGATCGTATGCCAGGCGTTCCGGAATGGCGCGGAATGCTGTCGTGCGTCCGTGATGGATGGTGACACGCAGGTTCCGATCGCGTTCTCAGCGGATCGTTTGACCAAGCGTTATGGTACCGTACGTGCCGTCGACGCCATCTCGCTCTCGGTCCCCGCTTGCGGAATCTTCGGCCTGTTGGGCCGAAACGGCGCGGGGAAGAGCACGACGATCAAAATGCTCACGACGTTGTTGCCGCCGACGTCCGGCACCGCGAGGGTGGCGGGGTTCGACGTCGTCCGCCAACCCGTCGACGTCCGCCGGCACATCGGTTACGTTCCGCAGATGCCATCGGCCGACGTCGATCTGACAGGCTACGAGAACCTGCTGATCTTCGCGAAGCTGTATGTCGTCCCACGCCCGTTGCGCGCCGGACGCATTGACGACGCGCTGTCCTTCATGGGTTTGCAGGAGCATCGGAACACGCTGGTCGGACGCTACTCGGGTGGTCTGCGGCGGCGTCTAGAGATCGCCCAATCGATGCTGCATCATCCCCAGGTGCTGTTTCTGGACGAACCGACCGAAGGGCTCGACCCGGTGGCAAGACACGCGGTCTGGGACCGGCTGCAGGCATTGCCTGCGCAGCTTGGCACGACCATCGTGTTGACGACCCACTACATGGACGAAGCGCAAGCGCTGTGCGATCGCGTCTGCTTTCTCAATCACGGCAGCATCGCAGCCCAAGGGACGCCCGGCGAATTGATGGCCACGGCCGGCCCGGGAGCCACGCTCGACGACGTGTTTCTCCGCGTGACGGGCGGGACCGTGGACGAATCGACGTGATCGGCAACGACCCGCCGGCCGACGCCGCCCCGATGCCGCCCTTTCTGCGCTATATCGTTCAAGCCGGCGCGATCGCTGAAGCCGAAGTACGCAAGCTCCGGCACGATCCGATCGATCTGTTCACGCGCGTCGTGCAGCCGGCTCTGTGGCTGCTGGTTTTCGGACAGGTCTTCGCGCGCGTGCGCGGCATCCCGACGGGCTCCGTTTCCTACCGCGACTTCCTGGCCCCCGGAATCCTCGCGCAGAGCGCGTTGTTCATCGCGATCTTCTATGGCATATCGGCAATCTGGGAACGCGACCTCGGGATATTGTACCGCTATCTCGTCAGCCCCGCTGCCCGCAGCGCGATCGTCATCGGCAAGTCGGCTGCGGCGGGCATGCGTGCCTTCACGCAAGCGGCCGCTGTCTACGTGCTGGCACTCCTGCTGGGGATCCATCTCTCGTTGACCGTGCCGGCGGTGCTCGGCGTGCTGCTCATGATCCTGCTGGGCTCGGGCGTCTTCGCAACGCTATCACTGATCGTTGCGTGCGTGGTGAAAACGCGCGAGCGGTTCATGGGCATCGGGCAGATCCTCACGATGCCGTTGTTCTTTGCGAGCAATGCGATCTATCCGCTCGAGTTGATGCCGCCTTGGCTTCACGCGGTCGCGCGCCTCAATCCCCTCACCTACCAAGTCGATGCACTGCGAACGCTCATGTTGCCAGGTTATCAAAGCACCTTCGGTCTTTCGATCGACTATTTGATCCAGATCGCGGTGTACGCAGCGCTGCTAACCATCGCCACGCGGCTCTATCCGACGATCCTCTATTAGCAAGAATATGCGGACAGAGCAATAACCACGGCTAGTGCTTGTTGTCGGTGACATCGTGAACCACCCGCACAAAGCCGCTTATTAATAACTTGCCGTTTGCTGATCCGTCCGCTGGCCCGAAAACGCGCGACGTCTTTATGAACGGCTCTGGTGCAAAGTTGAGATTTGTAAGCCAAGATCGATCTTGCCCTGGCGGATGCTCGGAGAATTCGCGAACGGCCCGGTGCGAGGCGGCGTAGCCGTCCAGCCTGACGGTATGCGGCCTTCGCATATGCGCTCGCGTCGCTTTACGCAAATAGGTCTTTCGCCGCGCCGACCGCGCGGTTGCGGCTGAGATGCGAAACCGTACTCTTTCCGCTCTTGTCGACACCGCGATAAAGATACGTCCATGTGCCGCCGACCTTCACGTACGTCTCGTCGACTCGCCATGACGGCCAGATGAGATGCGCATAGCGGTGCCATTTCTTCTCAAATTCCGGCGCGTACCGGCGAACCCAACGAAGAATGGGCGAGTGATCGACGCTGATCTCCCGCTCGGCCATCAGGCGCGAGATATCGCGCGAGGAGAGCTTGTACTCGAGTACCAGCGCACGGAGACGACGATGACCTCGGCGAGAAATGGCGCCCTTTGAAGAGCTCGTCCAGGCTTGATCGCTTTACTCATCTTGCCAAATTCCAGCCGCCTGGCCGTTTGAGCATTCCTCGACTTTGCACCAGAACCGTAATCGTGCGCGTGATGCGACATTGCGATGTGTTGCCGACGGCCGGAATGACTGCAGACGGGGACTGCGTCAGTGGTGATCGTGCGGATGACCTTGGTTGCCATTGTTCCCATGGTAGGGATCGCGTGCGACTGGATACTCTTGCTCCGGAACGTAGGCTTTGCGCACTACTCCGTGATGGTGTGCGCGATAGTACTGCTCTTCGGGTTGCGTGACGTAGTAGCGGTGATTGTTGCGCACGTAGTACGGGCGATTATTGCTGTCGTAGAGTAAGGCGCCGACGATCGCCGCGGCTCCGGCAGCGATCGCGACGGTCGACGCTGTGTCAGCCTTGGCCGCGGTCGGTGCTCCCCCGAGAGCGCCGAGGACGAGGAGTCCGCCGAATGCTGTTGAGATAAGACGTGGAAATTTCATATCAATCGATATCCTCCAGATGACCGAGCAAGGCCTCGTTCGGCACGAATCGCTGTCAGATAGTCGGAGATTATCCGCATCTGTTCAAGTCGAACAAGGCGGCGCTTTTCGGCTTTGGCAACAAACTCAATCAGGTCTGCCATCTAGGAATTTGTTCTCACATCAAGGATTGTCCCAAGGGCTGACACTGCGGCGCGCCCGAACGGCTCGCGACTCGAGCGCAGATAACCCAAGCAGAAGCATGCTCGCGTCGTCGGCGGAAAGGTCGCCGGCACGCGCCAACTCCTCGACGGCGGTGCGCGCCGATGCCAGCCCGTGCTCGAACCTCCCGAGCGCCGCCAGCTCATCCTCGACCTCGCTCATTCTGCCAAGACCTCCTCCACGCGACCCGCGGGCTGCGACCGATCCCAGGGCGCTTTCCCCTAGCTCGCGCCCGGAAACGCCTGATGAGGGGCGAACGAGCCAATACAATGGCCGAAGATAACACGAACCTCCTCGATGCAATCGCCGCGAATCATGCCGAAGTCAAAAACCTGCTCGACACGATCGCCCTGGGAACCGGGCGCATCGAAGCCAAGGTCGATCGCATCGAAGCCGATGTTCGCGAACTCAAAACGGCCGTCGATCGGCTCGACAAGAAGTTCGACCGGCTTGAAACTCGCGTCGAGGAACTCGAAGCGCGGCCCTAGCGGCGCTATCGGCGATTCGCGCGGTGAGCCAAATCGGCGATCCATGCCCGGACCGGAGAGAGTCCCCGGGGCGGTTTGGCCGGGCACCGCAGCCGTCGGTGAAGACGGAAGCACCTACTGCCTGTGGAGCTTCCCGCCTGGCTCGGCGCTATGGGACAGGCTCGTGGCTCGCAGGTGCCAAGTGTTCTCATTCGCGGCGCCGATCCACTACGCGAATGCCTGACGCCCGGCGTGCCGCCATTCATTGCGGTGCCGAAGGTGCGAGACGCTCTTGCGACGGCTTCCCTGGGTCGAAGGGACGCCGGCCGAAGCGGTCATCCGCGCCAAGCTCGCGGCCTGCAAGGTGTGCGCTCGATGAAGAAGCTACCGCCCAAGCCGAAGCCGTCCGTGAACATTCGTGGCCAGGTGCGCTGGCGGTGGCGCTCCGCTCCTCGACGAGAAATGCGGCGTCGTGCTGCCGTTCCGATCGCGCCTCGGGCGGATCGTGGGGCCGCATAGTTTTTTCGATCTCTCGTCAAGCGAGACGGGCCGCTGAGTTCGTAAGCCGGCGGTGTGCCTGGTCCCAGCCGTCGAGATCGTTGAGGCTGACCCCGTGCGCGAATGTAGGGTCGGCAATGTCGAAGCGCTCGCGCCGCTCGGCGGCCATCTCGGCGTTCATGCCGGAATGCTTCGTGCCATTACTCGTCGCGATGTTGACCACGCCAAAATCTACGCCGATGAAGTCGCCGACGTACCGACGCCGAAGAACCTCGACAGACTTCATCGCGCCGCTTTCGACGCTTTCGTTCGACTCGACGGCAAAGCGTTCGACGGGCTTTCATGCGCATTGCTTCGCGGGAACATCAAACGGCGTTCAGCGATATGGCTCGACTCGATCCAGCCGTAAGCTCAAGGATCCTGTTCTTCCTTGACGATACGTTGCCCCAAATCGGAGACGCGCAGAAAGAACTCGGCGGTCCGCCCCTCTCGCCTTCGTGAACGTCACGTTCCGCTAACGTGCCATTCTGCTGCGGTAAGCGTTCAGCACATCGCGGCGCGTTACGATCCCGCTGAGCTGACCCTCGTCCGAGACTACGGGCAACAAACCGACCGAGGGATCTACCATGAGATCGGCCGCCCGCTCGAGTGACTCATCGGGCGTAAGCGTCGTCGTTGTGCCCGCAACGAGCGGCCCAATCGTCGCGTCCGGCGCACGCGCTACCTGCCAAGCGAGATCAGCGCCGCTGACGATGCCCAGGAACGTGCCGGCGTCGTCGGTGACCGGCACGATCAATTCGTCGTGGCCGCGCAGCCGCTCGACGACTTCGCGCACGGTTTCGTCGGCACGAGCAACGACGAACGGGGCGCGCGACACCGTTGAGACCGGCACCGCAGCGAGCGCGTGCGGCTTACGAACGCGTTTCCAGTCGATACCGCGCCGCTCGAGTTTGAGCTCGTACACGGTACTATTCAGAAATCGCCGTCCGAGAACGGTCGAGATGACGGTGGCGATCATCAATGGCAGCACAATCGTATAGTCGCCGGACATCTCGAACACGATGACGATCGCGGTGATCGGCGCTTCCGCCGCGGCTGAAAACAGCGCCGCCATTGCGACGAGCCCGTAAGCGGCGGCCGGCGCGGTCCAACTCGGAAAGACGTAATTGGCAATGCGGCCGAAGGCGTCGCCCAGCATCGCACCGGTAAAGAGTGATGGAGCAAAAACCCCGCCGCTGCCGCCGGCCCCCAACGTCAGCGAGGTCGCTAACGGCTTTAACACAGCAAGCGCGAGCGCGCGCTGCGCGCCGACATGACTGTCGAAAACGTGCTGGATCACTTCGTAACCGACGCCGAGAACCTGCGGAGAGTACAACCCGATGACCCCGACGAGCGCGAAGCCGCAAGCCCCTTTGATTTCCGGCGCGACCTTCCAGCGATCGCCGGCATCCTCGAACCAGTACAGCACGCGAACGAATGCCCAGGCCCAGACGGCGCAAATGACGCCCAGTAAAGCGTAGAGGACGAGCTCGCGCGGTGAGACGAGCACAAAGTCTCGCGCGTCGAAGGACGGCCGATTACCCAAATACGCACGCGAGACCACCGCCGCCAGGACGCTCGACACGACGATCGTCGAAAACGAGCGCGGCGCGAAATCCCCGAGGATCACCTCGCTCGCGAAGAACACCCCGCCAATCGGCGCATTGAAGGTCGCCGAGATCCCGGCTGCGGCCCCGCACGCGACTAGCGTTCGCACGACGGGCGCCGGCGCGCGAGCGATCTGGCCCAGGACCGATCCGATCGCCGCCCCGATCTGGACGATCGGACCCTCCCGGCCGACACTTCCCCCGAACGCGATCGACGTGGCCGAAGCAATCGCTTTGATGCCGATAACCCGCGGACGGATGATTCCGCCGCGCAACGCGACGGCAGCCATGACCTCTGGAACGCCGTGGCCGCGGGCTTCGGGCGCGAACCGAGCGGTGATGCTGGCGGCAATCGCACCGCCCGCGGCGAGGACGAGGACCAGCGCGAAACCGGGAACCACTCGCGACAACGCCGATTCAAGGATGCCGAAAGCGAGGTGCTGCTCGGCACCGATGAGCCACCGAAAACCAATCGCACCGTATCCGCCGAGGGTGCCGACGATGATCGCCGCGGCAAGCATGTAGGAGCTCTGAGGCACGCGCAGTGACCCAAAGAGCAGTTGATAGCCGCGCGTCCCCTCGCGATACTTAATCGCTGGGAAGCTCACGGAGAAGCCCCGTTCACTTCCTCGATGTTCATACCAGCTACACATGGTTCCGCCCATCGGCGGTGGCGGCAACTCCATGGTGGCAACCGATTAGCGTTCGCTTGGCAACGAAGGTCGAGCGGAAGGTGGCTTCGCTGCGATGCGGGCCGCCGACCGCCGTGTCGCTTTGGAGAGAACAATTGCGACGAAGATGCCGACCTCGGACGCAAACGTAAAGGACCACTCGCTGAACTGCGGGTGCGGATCTATCAGCTCCGACGCTTTTGGGCGGCCTTCTTGGCCGCGCTCAGATCGATTACTTCGTGTCCGGCGTAACGCTCCTCAGCGAAGGCCAACACGTCGCCCTTGATATTCCTGAATTCTCGCTGGATCGAAGATACACAATTAGCCGTCGAAGCGGCTCATCGGCGGTCGCGCGTCTACGCCATTTTTCGAGCCAGCGAACGAACTGCTTACCGATTAGCGGCTTCACCTCACGAACTTCTCCGAACAAGGTCGCTGCCGACGATAGGCCCTCGATGTCGGCCTTGGATGTCGCCTTGAAAGCCCCTTAAAGAGACAATCTTCCTCCGATCCGTCTGGCTGCCAGCACAGCTCTTTAAGCTCTCCGGAAAAGAACGACCCAGCCAGCCCCATCAGATTTTCGAATAACCGACTCACTCCTTACCTCGTGTGACTTTACCGCCTATGGGCGATTAGCGCATTCGGAGGAGCGTCAGCACAAAAGGCTTCTCACTTTCAAATACTACCGCACGAACGTCAAACCCGAGCAGCATCCGCGGGACTGACCCCCAACGACCGGTGCCGTCTGCGCGTGAGTGCGATTCGGGTCGAACTGGTCGCGCACGTCCCCGAAGAATACCGTGACCGGTTCGAACGATGTCGCAGCCTGTTCGAAGACTACCGCGTCGTGGCAGAAAGCCTGCGGCACGGCATCCCCGTCGAGGTCACCGTGTCCGTTCCCGCCAGCTGAACGTTCGACTCGTCAGTCGTCCTACGAGAATGTTGCCCGCGAGCTTGCAACGTTGTCGCCACGGCAACGGCACCAGGGGCTATACGCAACACCATCTACCACGGCGAGGTCTGCAGTCGATCCCGCCGATGTAGGGCTCGGCGTCGCGTGGTACCAAACTACCGCGAAGTTATGGCGCAGATGGACAAGCAGTATCCGCCCGGCGACGGCACGCGGGAGGCGAAGAAAAAGTTCGGCCTGGTGCTACAGGGCGGTGGCGCGCTGGGTGCCTACGAAGTTGGCGCGATCGAGTATCTCTACGAAAGCGGCATGGAGTGTGCGATCGTCTCGGGAGCCTCTTCCGGCGCGATGAATGCCGTGACGCTTGCCGGGGCGAGGGGCTATCCGCCCACGGTGTTGCGCACGTTGTGGGAAAAGCTTGTCGTCGAGCCGCCGGTACCGTTTATCCCGTCCTTGGTCAAGCCCGCCTGGGCGATTCTGGGAAGCCCTCATATGTACACGCCGCGCTGGGATTATTGGAACGCTCTGTCGTGGACGTATTTCTGCAAGACCACGCCGCTGAGGAAAACGCTTGAGGATCTCCTCGATTGGGAGCAAGTGTGCAATGCCGAACACATGCGGGTGATCGTGTCGGCGAGCGGTGTCGAGACCGGTGAGACAGCGTACTTTACGAACTTCGATCGCGCGCCGTTCAAGATCGAACATGTGTTGGCCAGCGGGAGTCTCCCGCCTGGGTTCTCTTGGACGATCGTCAACGACCGAGCTTACTGGGACGGCGGTTTGACCGACAATACAC
>Ga0182016_10003303_pt1 | contig 18522 bp, 10 predicted proteins | sample 712S2MmetaG_FD_120491 | JGI IMG/M metagenome (GOLD analysis project Ga0182016, IMG submission 120491) | Permafrost microbial communities from Stordalen Mire, Sweden - 712S2M metaG | ecosystem: Environmental > Terrestrial > Soil > Wetlands > Permafrost | place: Sweden: Stordalen | collected...
CTTAGCTAAAATTCTAGCAATAGTAGTTTTACCAACTCCTCTAGTACCAGTAAATAAATAAGCATGATGTAGTTTTTGGCTGTCTAAAGAATTTTGTAGTACTTGAATAGTGGGGATTTGGACAGCAACTTCAGTAAAATCTTGTGGGCGCCATTTTCTAGCTAAAACTTGATAGGACATATCTCTCTACATAAAGGCACCCAAAGACAAAACTTCGCACACGCTAAGTTGCTACCGTTGCTCCCTTCCGGGCCTCGCGGGGTTTACAACATCCTGTTGCCAAGCAGCCAATGGGTTGCCATAAAATAATCATTAGTATATCGTAATGATTTTAAAAAGTGAAGCGGGATCTCATTATGGCAAATTTATCAATAAAAAAAGCTATATTTCCAGTGGCAGGAATTGGCAGTAGATTTTTGCCAGCTACCAAAGCTACTCCTAAAGAGATGCTGCCTATAGTCGACAAACCATTAATTCAATATGCCGTAGAGGAAGCAGTTAATGCAGGGATAACCGAATTAATATTTGTAACTAATTACAATAAACGTACTATAGAAGATCATTTTGACAGAAATATAGAATTAGAAAGAAGTTTGGAACAAGCTGGTAAACTTGAAGTATTAGCTACAGTAAAACAAATTATTCCTCCCAATGTAACATTTATTTATATTAGACAAATGCAACCATTTGGTTTGGGGCATGCAGTTTGGTGTGCTAGAAATGTTATTGGTAATGAACCATTTGCGGTATTGTTGGCTGACGATTTAATAACAACTACTAATCAAAATTCTTGTTTAAAACAAATGGTAGAAAAATATAATCAAGTAAAATCTAGTATTATTGCAGTAGAGCATTGTGAGCCAGAACTAGTTTTTAATTATGGTATCGTTGGAGTAGACCAAAAATTTAATAATTTTGGTAAAATTAATAATATTGTTGAAAAACCTAAACCTAAAGATGCGCTATCTAATTTAGCAGTAATTGGGAGATATATTTTGTCTGCCAATATATTTAATTATTTAGATAATGCACAAAAACAGTTTAATAATACTATTGGTACTGGTTTTGAAATGCAATTAACTCCAGCTATTTCTTCTTTGTTGAGCATAGAAAATGTGTATGCCCTCGATTTCGATGGGGTTAGGTATGATTGTGGGCAAAAATTAGGTTATCTACAAGCAACTGTTGCTATGGCACTAAAACATCCGGTTATTAAACAAGATTTTAAGAAATTTTTAATTTCTATATTGTAAATCCTAGCTTCTTGACGTGTATACACACTTTTTAATGATTTTTGAACATTAATTAAGTCATATAAGTCTAAATTTTTATTATTTATAAAATTGGAAGACTATATGGCTAAGAAAAGAAAAATAACTGAAATTCAGTCTGATTCAAAAAAGAAGCAAAAACTTTTAGACCAATCTAGTAACCATAAATTGAGAAATGAAGGGGAAAGTGATGAGTACGAATTTAAGCCTAACGAAGAAGAAGTCTTTAGATTTGAGGCAGAGGTAGCTCCAGAAAAAGCAGAAAGTAGACAACATAAATCCCCACGTAAAGAAGTTAAATCAATTCATGATGAAGATTCAAAAAAAGAACATCATCAACAAAAAGAAATAAGAAAAAATAAAAGAAAACAGTTGGTTGACGACAGCCGTAAAACCCTCCCAAGATCTTTAATGGAGAGTTTAAATGAATTGAATAGCTACGCACAAAATATTACTGGAAAAGAAGAAAAAACATGGGAAGATTTTTGGAATAAATTTTTGGACGTTAAAAATCAATTGAAAGGCCGTACAGGCTATACAGATCACTCACAGATAGAATTACAATTAGAGCAATATAGATCTCTATTGAGAGATTATATAATTGAATATGTTAAACATAATAACAAGCATCCTTTTACTTTTAAGCCAGGGAAAAACGACGATAAAGATGATTATTATGGACATAAAGTAGGTGAGGGTGCCAATTGGTTATTTGCGGGAGCTAGACCAGGAGAAAAGTGGTGGTTTATTAAGGGAGATAATAAGCTAGAACGAGAAGACTCAATTATTTTGCTTTTGAGTCATATTACGTCATGTTGGAAGGAGTATGAAAAATTTATTACGGTTGAACACCTTAGAAACGTTGGGATTGTAAACAAAAATTCTTCTAATTTAAGTGAAGACGAGAAAGTATTATGTGCTGCTGAATTAATCAAAGATGGAACGTGGAGTGAAGATGAAAAAAGAGAAACTGATATAATTATATCAGCGTTTTTGGAGCAAGCGCAACCAGATGAATTGGAAGAGTTGTCGAAAAAATTTCTAGAAAATTTAAAATTAAGTAATGATGAAAATGCCTTAAAGAAAAATGTTGTTGGTAAAATACCAAAAGCATTACGTAAAGAACAAGAACGTCGAATACAAGAGCAACAAAGTTACGCTAGAAGTGCGCAAATACCAGTAGAGGTCGCTACAGATTTATTTAAAACAACACGAGAAAAAGCAGAACAATTACTAAAGACGATGCAAGAATTTGCAAGTAATTTGGGTGAAATAGATACTTTGCGTGACATTTATATGCGAAGTAATTTGTATAAAATAATATCAGATCCTAGTGATTTTTTGTTGGCACGGATAAAAGAACAAGCATTCGTTGGATCTATAGTGTCATTAGAGCAAGAAAAATTTAAATTGGAGCAAGAATTCGATGATTTAATACAGTTTTTAAATACATTGGTTGAGAAAACAGAAGGATTTAAAAGAACTAAAAGTGAAGGTAGAAGCTTACAATCTACTAAAAATACTCTTGCAACATTACAAATTGAGGCCAAAAGGCTTGTTGAATTGAAAAGAGAAATTGTTAATCAAAATAATGACGGATATAAATTAACAATTGAAAATTTAACTAAACAAGAAGAAAGTTTGCGCACAAAAGTTGCAAAGGTTGACAGAGAGTTAACAGAACAAGCAAATAATAAACAAAGATTGCAAGAACAAATAGAAAAACAAACAAAAGAATTTAAATATGTTAAAGAGGATATTCTTGAAACCTTACAAGCAACAGGGAAACGTTTGAGTATACCTTTAGAGTTGGTTTTGCCAATAGTTGTAACACAAGCATCAGAAGAACGAGAATCAAAAAAGGTACCGCCAATAGAAAAATCAGCACCTTTAGCAGCAGTGGAAAATGAAATTAAACTTTTTGCTGGCCAGGCAGAGGAATTTAGTAACAGTTTATATGGTGTTAATAGTACAGGGTCTTTGTTAGGAAAAAACGTGGTTGCGTTTGATGGTATTAGTGATCACACAATTGTTTCGTCAAATATTAAACAAACGTTAGAAACGTTAAAGTTAACGGGATTAACATCTTTTGTTGAAGAGGTAAAAGGTACGTATATAAAACACATACAACTTGCACGACAAAATGAACAGTCAAATACGCTATTGCAAAAAATTGCAGAAGAATTAAAAGAAACAATTCCTACTGATAAGGCATTAGAGTCGAAGATAAAGGAAAAACAAGAAAAAATCTCTAATTTATCCGAATATTTTTTAGAAGAACAAAATAAATTAGAAGATGTTCAGCGGGCGGTAGTTTTGTTACAAGAAAATTTAATGGCAAATTCAAAACAACTGGGCCAGGCGAGCGAACTGCGAAAGCAATTAATTCGAGAAGAGCTGTCACCTAGAGAGCTTGGCAGTATTAAACCAGAAGAAGCACAATTTCAAGAGGCTCTAGTGATAGCCCAAAAAACTAAACCTTTTATACAAGAAGATCTATATGTTAAATTAACTTTTTCCGATATAAAGAAAGATAAACTTAGTGCATGGTTTTTAAATTACGTAGATGCTAATTGTACCTCTAAAAATTATAAACAAGATTTAGAAAAATCTTTAAATCTGATAAACACAGCAAAATTAGTTGAGGTATTACAAGGTATACAAAATAATAATTCAATACCAATAATAGATCAAAATCATCAGTTTGCTATAAAATTGTTAGCATTAACGGTCATGAAAAAGCTTTATGAAGAAGCATTAGAAGGCCTGAAATTTGAAAAAGATTATGAAATTAGATTAGATATTTTAAACGAAACTATTAAAGATATCCAAAAAATAAAAGACAGTTTAATTTTAATGTTGCCGGCAGAAAAATCAAAGTCTATAGAAAAATTAAGAAAAGAAAAACTAAAAAAAATTAACGAGGATATAGCTAGAAGAACTAAAATAATAGAAGAAAATAGATATTTGTCAGATTCAGACAAAACAGCAAAGATAGCAGAATTAACTCAAGAAAAATTAATAAGAATTGAATCGTTAAATTTAGAGGTGCAAGAACTTAATTTGCCTGCTTGTGATTTTGCGCATTTTAGTAATAAAAATGGTCAAAATATTGGAAAAATATTGGATGATTTAAGTAGCGAAGCATTTGCTGTTGCGGTGGAAACTAATGATGCGGAAATTAAAAATGAAGACATTAAAACTAAGATATTTGAGCCAATATTTAATATATCTAAAGATTTACAAATAGGTAAAGAGGAACAATATAAGTACATAAACACTATAAAAGAACGAGTAGAGGATCTAGAAACCAAAAAATATACTGACGAAGAAGTGGAACAGTTTAACCAAGCATACCAAAAATTACAACAACATGAAGAAGAATATCGTACACAGCAAGAGTTGCTTATATCAAGAGTTCTTAGACAAAAAAAAGTTGTAGAACAAATTAAAATTCCTGATCGTAATCGATATAGTGCAGATAAAGATTTTATTGCCGCAATAAAAACAGCGTTTGATGCATATCTAAAACAACCTAATGCAGATAGATCATTAAAAGAACCGCTAAATAGTTGTATAGAACAATTAAAAGAACAATCTGGGAAACATGTTAGTGAAACACAAAAGATCCTTGTTGATATAAATAAATATTTAAAATTTGGATTGGAATTTCCTATTTGGGAAGATTATGAGCCACTAAAACCGTCATTAGATGGTTTGTCGCCGGAACAACGCAAAAAAGAAAGAGAGTCGTATAACAACGAGTTGCAGCTACAAACATTAGAGTTCAATAGTGCCCAGGATAGATTTTATAATAAAGTACAAACGATTCTTGAGAAAAATCGCTCTACTCAATATACAGATCCATGTAAAACAGCACACATAAAATGGCAGAGCGAAAAAACCGCTTATGCGGAAAAACAAAATGGGTTAATTGAACAAATAAGCAGAATTTTAAATTTTAACGTTACCTACCAGACACAGAATGAATTTAAGAGGTTAGAAGAAGCAAACAAACAAATAAAAGCACAGCGGGATAAATTAGATGAGAAGTTAAGGTCTTTAAATAAACGTATTCATGGAAAATTAACATCTATTAATGGTATATCAATTGACGCCACTTACAATTTGGAAGCAATAATGAAAATAGTTGCTATTTCTGCCGAACTTCAAGCAAAAGACAAATTAACTTGGCCTTCACTATCTTTGCCAAGTTCTACAAGAATTGAATTAGATGGCAGAAGTATACAAAGTATTACAACCGTTGAAGAATTTATTAGAGCGATTTTAAAAGAATTGGATATACCAACAGATGGACTTAATTTTGAAAAACTAAAAGGAAAACTTAAGGATGTAGTATCAGCATGTTGTGATTCATCTTTTAGTGCGGGTCTATCAAGTTTACGTGATCAATACAAGTCTTGGGAAGTGATTAAAACCAAATCTGCAAATGTTACCACCAAACAACCATCTTTATTAGAAACTTTTATAAAAAATTACAAAGAAAACAAACCTACTTTTGGATTAGCTAAAAACTATGCACTTATACAGGAATTTAAAGAAGTTACTTTAGATCCTTGGTCAGATCGAGAAAAAAATGGTATTACTGGTTTTGAAGATAAAATAAATGATTTAGAGTTATTAAAAGCAATAAGAAAAGGTACTAAACTTAACGGGTATCATGCTGACCCAACAGAATCTGAAAAGTTATTGCAAGATGAACAACCTGACGTTCGAAGTATGCACCCAAATACTGTTAGAAAGATAGTGTTTGTTCGTCAAGAACGTCCAGTTGAGGGAGAACAAAAAGAGCATAGCTATAAACATAGGGATAAATTTGTAATTATAAAAGATGATAAGGGTAAAGTATGTATTGCTAACCATTATGGTGGAAATAGACTATACAGTTCTAGTTATTTAATACCTAAAAATAAAAACCTGCCATCTGCTATTTTTGCGCTAGGAATAGGACATTTTGCTGAGGTAAAAGCGATGTTTTTACCTTCAGGTGAAGAAAAAGCACTTAAGATCCCTAGAGTAGGCTCTGCTGATCCGGATAAAATATGGAAATATGCTAAAGAAGGTTGGGATGAAGATGAAAAAGATAAAAAAAGAGAAGAGGGGCGATTAGAAGAGGATGGTCAATTAATAGCCAAAGCTGAGGTCGAATCTGGCTTAAGAAAACTTACAAAACAAAAAAAAGAAATATTAAAAACTAAAGTGGAACAAATTGTACCACAAGTAGTTGAATCAGGCACTTCAAGATCTTTAGAATCCGCAAGAAAACCCACTAAAAAAACAATTAAACCGATACCTTTAGCAACAATGCAAGTTGAGGATAAAAATGTAGATCTATTTTTATTAATTGCAGAACAATTAAAAATTAGTGATTTTTATTTAAATAAAGAAATAACTTCTGAAAATGTACGTAATTGGATCGCAGATCATATTGATAAAAAATGGTATTACTATAAAGATCGTATTGGTATTAAAGATCTTGAAAGAGCTGGTTTAAATAAAGGAAAAGTTGTTTCAGATTTTACTGATGCGGAAAAATTACAATATATAGCTAAGATTAAAGATAGTCAGTATTTGGGAGATCATACATCTCTTTTGGCGGCTTGCAATGTATTTAATATTAATATTTCTTTAGTAGACACAATTTCTACTTCTACTCGTAAATTAGAAGAATTAGATAATCCAGAGGGTACAATTTATCTTGAATATAGAGGTGATTTTCATTATAAGTCAGTATTGACCAGCAAGGAAGAAGATAAGCAAATACCACCACCAAGTGTTAAACCAATGATTCCTGGATTAAACTTTCAAAAACTGCAAGGAGGGATTAAACCAGAAGGACAAACATCAACTAGAAGAGCACCAGGGCCGCTATCAGCAAGAAATAGTACAAGATTCAGCCCTGCTTCTAGCCAAAGATTAAGTAGTGGCGCTTCTTCTTCCTCAAGACCAGATACACCACAACCAAAACAAAAAACAATAAGGTATATGGCTGGAGTAGCTAATTATCTGCTAATGGAATTATCTGGAACCGAAGATTTACGAGATGAAGCAAAAGAGCAATGGAAGCAGTTTTCAAAAATAGAACATCCAACGCAACAACAAATTAAAGAACATTGTAGTAAATTGTTAAGCAGAGCATTAGAGGCTTCTGATGTTCTTAAAGAGTTCCATAAAAAAGGCACTCATAATGATTTTAAAAGTGCTAATTTAGCAATAGATCGTGAGGGAAATTTAAGACTAATAGATTTTGGTACCTATCTAAAAGGTAAAAAATCCATACCAGGAGAAGAGTTAAATCCTATAAAACATGGTACAGCTATGTTTATTAGTCCAAAATCTTTGGAAAAAATACACCAAAGATTAAAAACTAATCCTATTAAAGTGGCAGCATTAGTAAAGAATTTTGAACAGTTTAAACCAAAGAAAATAACGCGTAAGACATACAAAGAATGTTATATACGAAGAAGATTGTATGATATTTTACACGATAGTGACATTCAAATTTTTTCTATTGAAGACATTAAACCATTAATTGTCAGAATTATGGCTGCAGATGATACATATACTCCGGAAAATTCATCAAGATCAAATATTCCATCTGGTGTTGGTACAATAGGATCGCAACGATTTAGTAAGATTCATTCATCAGAACAAGTACATAATATAACTGTCAACGGTTCTAGTATTCATGATGGAAAAATAAAGTGGACAGTAAGAGAAGAAATAGGAGAAATATTAAAAGAAATACAACAACAAATTAAAGCCATGGATAAAGCAAAGCCTTTTACAATGGATTGTGATGAATCTTATGATGTATATTCTCTTGTATCCACTAATTCTGGTTCTGCAAATAGCAAGACTCTTTTAACTCAATCAATTTACCGTTATGGAGAACTTGATGATGAATATTTACTGAATCTAATTGCTGAAAATCCAAGTGATATATGTTCTATACGAGATCATGCTAAGGAAGGGCAAGGATTGCAATTAGATTTGATGTTTAAAACATTAGAAGAATCCGATAACTTTACACCACAACAAAAACAAGAGTTTTTAACAATAAAAGAAAGTTGGCAAAATTTACGTGATAAAGTATTACTACAACAACCAGGATATGAATTACTTACTTTAGAATATATTAGTAAAGAAATCTCAAAGATTAAAAATAGCGTAATGGTTGCTTTGGGTCAACCACAAGAACAACAAGTTGAACAACATGACGAAAAACCAGAAATTTTAGAAGAAATAAAAATAGATTCAGCAGAAGCATTACAAAAATTTTTAACTATAGCTATAGAACAACGTAACTCGGTTAAGTTAAACTTATTGTTAGAAAAAAATTTAGAGCAGTTAACAACAGATATATTAACGTTAGCCATAAATAAAGCCGTGGCCACAAAAAATAATGAGGCATTTAAAGTATTACGTGATTATTATGTAAAACTAAACGGACAAGATGACGATTTTAAAAAGTCGATGGAAAATACTTTATTTGATAATATTTTCCCAAAAGTTAGCTTGTCAATGTCAGAGATGTTGTTTTATGACAACCCTGAATTATTATATGCATTACAAATAAAAGATTTTGATTTTAATTTATTGTTGCAAAAGACAACGCCAGGATCACTTTCACCGTTAGAAATAATGTTAAAAGGTAAAAATAAATCGGTATGGCATGTTATTAGAACAGCATTAATAGAAAGTCAATCAGATAAATCCATAGACGAACAAAGAAAATTTATTGCTGCATTGTGTTATGGGAAACCAGACAATTTTGTAAGCAAAATAATAGAAATATTTGGAGAAGATTCTAAATCTATAGAAAAAACGTTGGTGTCTGTATCAAGAGTATTAACCAATATAATTAATTTATCTACAGATGACTATGATGATATTGATATTAACGAAGAAAGAAAATATGCCAAAATGATTCTTTTGTTATCTATACCAAAACAATATATTTCTGATGGTTTGCTAGAAAGAATACATTTAACATTAACTCAGGACGAAGAAAATACTTTAAATATAATTAGATCTATTATTAACAAACCAAATTTTAATTCCCAAGATATTATTGATGGATTGCTGAAACCAGTTGCAAACATCGAAAAATTTAACGAAGATTTAATTGATGTAAGATTAGATTTGTGGTTTTCTGATCAAGAATGTACCAAACCAAGATTAACTAGTAAAGAAGCGTATGACTTTTTTACTGATGACTCCAACAAGGAAAGTGTAGAAGCGTTAATAACAAATCATAAAAATAAATTGTTTAAAAAAATTGTTCAAAGAATTTTTGACGATGGGTTTTATGCTGATCTTCAACCTCAAGATCTTAGTAAAATGAAGGATGTAATGCGGCAATTTATTAAAATTGCACAGCAACGTAATAATAATACTATTGCTAAATATTTAGAATCGAAACTTGATTGGCATGCCGAACTAATATCAATATTACGATTTACAGTTAAAGAATGTATCAAAGAAAATTCACAAAGCGAACAACTTTTTCCAATACCAGAAAAATTTGATCTGGATATTTATGGGGTGATTGCGTTAGATGCTTTAGTTAAAAAAGCAAAAGCATTAAATGATAAGCCAGATCAAAAATTTATAGAGATTTTTAAGGAAGAAGAACTAAGACAAGAATTTATTAATAAACTGCAAACAGCTAAAGATTCATTAGACATGGCAATAGCTGCTGCAAATCAATTAAAAACAATAATAGCCGAAGTTACAGAAATTATAAACGCACCACCACCAACATCAGATTATAATGCTTTTATACAAAATCAAATAAAGCTATGTAACGATTATCCGCATGCTATACAATCTATTTTTAATTGGCATACAAATCTAACATCTGCGGGAAAATAGTTTTTGCAGAAAATTTATTATAAATTTTTTCTCTGCCTAATATTCCCATGTTAACAATTAAATTCTGATCTTGCATAAGGGCTAATAATGCTTTGGCTAAAGCCTCACTATCTTGTTTAGGAACTAAATAACCATTTACACCATGTTCAACAATTTCGCGGCAACCTGGCACATCGGTAGTAACGATTGCTCTAGCACAAAGAGCTGCTTCTAATAAACTTTTTGGTAACCCTTCTCGATAAGAAGGTAATACTGCGATAAGGCAACTAGCATAAGCTTCTATTATGTTGTGGCAAAAATTTTTCCAAATAATTAATCCTTGGTTTTGCCATTGATTAATAGTGGCATAATCTACAGATGCTGGATTTTTAGGATCAATATCTCCATATAAAATAAATTCTGGATTAATTAACAAATTATTTTGTTTAATATAATTTTTTATATATTTAGCTGCATTAACAAATTCGGCTATACCTTTAGTCCAAAGCAATCTCGCTACTAAAACGATTTTTATATTACGAGTATCATTAGTAAAGTTTAATGGTTGTACAGTAAAATATCGATCTTCCACGATGCCGGAACCAGGTATGATTGCTGTAACGAGATTTAGTTTCGTAATATCTAAAAATTGTTTTAATTTAGCTAAATCATCTTGGTTTTGTAATAATAAAATTTTATTATTATTGTTATTATTAAAAATAATTTTTAATATTTTACTAATTATAATTTGTAAAAATTTTTGTTTTATTTTTAATTTTATATTTTTAAACCAAGTATTATAGTTAGCTTCAGTAAATACAAAACCTAACCCAGCTAATGCATTAATTATGCGTTTCACTTTGACTATTTGAGCAATTATAGTGCCATAGATAATTGGCTTTAGTGCTACGTGATGTACTATGTCAGGCTTAAATGTTTTGTAAATATAATATAATTCTTTAAGAGCCAAAAATTCTTTAAATGGGTTTATGTAGCTAGTACGACAAAAAAATTTTAATTCGAATAATTTTAAATCCTGGTTATTAATTGCTTCTTTATATTGTAAGTTATTTTTAGAACATTTTGTTGCAACCGCAACTTCATAGCCTTGTTGTTTTATAAAAGATGCTAACTCCAAACGATGAGAATAAAAATAGCTATCTTCTGCTACTAAATATAATAGTTTTTTCATATTATTTGTGCCTGCACTAAAATTTTGATAATATTTTGTACTATATTTACATATTATGCATAGTTTTAATAATAAAAATTCTGCTTTTTCTTTAATCGAATTAATAGTAACTATAGGTATTATTGCTATTTTAATAGCAATAGCTACTCCAATTTATGTATCTTATACCATTAAATCTACGGTATCGTCTGGTTTACCAATATTAGAGGGCTTAAAGACCCAAGCTGGAGAATATTATACTGCCAATGGTAGTTTTCCTACTAGTCTAGCTGCTATAAATGCTACTTCTTATTCTGATGGTAAGTATATATCGAGCAGTAACGTTATCAATATTCCTTATTGTAGGACTGGTATTACTACATCGCTAGGAGCTGTGCAAGTAATATTTAGCTCTCCCACTGCTATTAATGGGAAAATATTAGCTATGTATGCTGTAGATAATGGAAGTGCAATTACCTGGTATTGTACTAGTGGCGATCAAAATTGTCCGGCCAATGGCGCTATAAATACTGACTACCTACCTAAATCTTGTCAGTAAAATACTAAATATAATAATATTTTGCACTATATTACTATTATGCATAAATTTAATAATAAACATTCTGCTTTTTCTCTAATCGAATTAATGGTTACTATAGCTATTATTGCTATTTTATTAGCAGTAGCTAATCCGGTTTATATTTCATATACTATTAAATCTACGATATCGTCTGGTTTACCAATATTGGAAAGTTTAAAAGCTCAAGCTAGTGAATATTATACTGCTAATAGTAAGTTTCCTGCGAATTTAGCTGCTATAAATGCTACTTCTTATAGCGATAAATACATAGCAGGCAGTAGTGTTGGTTTTGGTAATGTTGATGGTAGCGGCACTAATGGAGGTTACGGATATCCTTACTGTAGATTTGATTCTAACCATAACAGAATTGGCAATGGTAGTGGTGCTAATGTAAAAGGTTATGTTCTTGTAGCGTTTAAGGCTCCAGCAGCTATAAATGGCGGAATTTTAGCCATGTTTCTTGTAGATAATGGCAGTGGTCCGTTGGAATGGTATTGTACTAACGGTGATAGTAATTGTCCGGCTGGCTCTATGATTAATAAAGATTATTTGCCAGCATCTTGCCAATGTTATACCTCTGATTGTAATTAAAATATACCTTCTACTCCACTAGCATTATCGATACTATCAGAAGTAACCAGTGGGGCGACTTCGGTTGGTACGGTTTCTTGAGTAAAAATTTCGTAAATACTATCTTTTTGATCTGGTCTAGCTAATAATCCAGTTGCTGGGTCGATTTTTACGGTAACTAAACCATCTGGCTGTAATGGTGGGTTTTCTGGCTTACCTTGCAAAGCTTTTTCCATAAAATACACCCACATTGGTAATGCAGTTTTAACTGCATATTCTCGCATTGATTTTGGTTCATCGAATCCAACCCAAGTAGTTACGACCAAGTCTCGGTTATAACCAGAGTACCATGCATCCATGTAGTCATTTGTAGTACCGGTTTTTCCTGCTAGATCTTTCCTGCCTAATTCTAAGGCTTTTCTACCAGTACCTTTAGTGATCGCTTCTTGTAATATAGATGTTATTAAATAAGCAGTTTGTGGTTTTATAGCAGGAATTTTTTCTGATGGTGTTACTTTAAATAAAATATTACCCTGATAATCAAAAATACTATCTATAAAATAAGAAGTTATTTTATAACCGCCATTCGCGAATACGCTAAATCCAGTAGCTAGTTCTAATGGGGTTACTAAGTTAGTACCTAATGCTAAAGATAAAGTTTTTGGTAATTTTTGGGAAGTGAATCCGCATTTTTCTATAAACTCTATGGCTTTATCTATTCCTAATTCTTGTAATAAACGAATAGAAACTAAATTTCTAGATTTAATAATACCGGTTCTTAAACTAGTTGGACCATAAAATTTTTTAGTATAATTTTGTGGGCGCCAATCATCCATAAATAGCGATCCTTCTTGCACAATTGGGGCGTCATTAACAACTGTTGCGGTAGTAAAACCATTTTCTAAAGCTGCCCCATAAATAAATGGTTTAAAGTTAGAGCCGGGTTGTCTTTCTGCTTGAATGGCGCGATTAAAGGCGCTTTTCTTAAAACTAAATCCACCAACTAATGATACAATTGCTCCACTATCTGGGTGTACAGCAACTAAAGCTCCTTCTATTTCCGGTGCGTGAATTGCTTCTGGCGTTTTAGATAATGAATTTGCATCTACTTCTGGATTTTCTTCGTCTTCTTCTTCGTTAATTAAATTTTTTTTATCGTTGTGACGTTGATCGTACTCTAATAAAGCTCTAGCAAGAGCAGCATTGGCAGCAATTTGCATATTGCTATCTATGGTAGTTACTACTTCGTAACCTCTATCGTAAATTTCTTCGCCAAAACGATCGACTAATTCTTGTCTAACCATTTCGGCAATATAAGGTGCATCTAATTCTAATGCTTTACCGTGATAAACGGTTTCTATTGGTTCGGCATTAGCTGCTACATATTGTTGTTCGTTAATATATTTATGTGCCAACATATTGTCTAATACTATAGAACGTCTCTTTAATGCGGCTAGAGGAGAATTAATTGGATTTATTGTTGATGGTGCTTGCGGTAATCCAGCCAACATAGCCATTTGAGCTAAAGATAGCTGTTCTACATGAACTCCATAATATACTTCCGCAGCAGCAGCTATTCCATAAGCATGTTTGCCGAAATAAATTTTATTTAAATATAATTCTAATATTTCATGTTTATTAAGTTCTTTTTCTATCTTAAGCGCTAATAAAATTTCATTAATTTTTCTTAAATAAGTTTTTTTGCGGGTTAAGAAAAAATTTCTGGCAACCTGCATAGTTATTGTGCTACCACCTTGATCTTTTTCGCCAGTTAAAATTAAAGAAATTGCCGCACGTATTAATCCATGAATATCAACACCAGGGTGTTGAAAAAATCTATGGTCTTCTGTTGCAACAACGGCATTTATTAAATCTTGTGGAACTTTAGCTAAGGATATGGGAGTACATCTTTTATCGCCATATTCAGCAATTAATTTTCGATCGTAAGAATAAATACGTAAAGGTACTTGTAGTCTTATGTCTTTTAAAACCGCAACTGTTGGTAATTTAGATTCCAAGCTACCTATTACCACTAACATAATTAGTACTGTAGCTATACCTATAGCTACTAGGGCTTTGCTGTTAATTTTTATAAGAGTTTTTATAATGGTCATAATGTAATTTAATAAGTCAAATAACATAATTAATATATATATATTATACAAAAGCTATTTATATATTGCTAGATTATAGACTTTTACGTAGTATAATGAACTCTTTATATTGAATTATATAAAATTTGGAGTTTTTAAAAATGTATGCAGTGATAATAGCTGGCGGTAAACAATACACAGTTGAAAAAGACAGTTGTATTTTGGTAGAAAAACAAGACGGTGAGTTGGGTAGTCAATTAAAATTTACTAATGTATTACTAGCTTCAAATGGAGAAAAAGTTTTTATTGGTCAGCCGTATTTACAAAATTGTACTGTTGAAGCTGTGGTGGAAGCCCACGGTAGACGTAAAAAAATCAATATCCTAAAGTTTAAGCGTCGTAAACATCATATGAAGCGTATGGGGCATAGGCAGTGGTTTACTAAGGTTAAGATTAATAATATTAATTTTGGAGTATAAGATATGGCACATAAAAAAGCCGGTGGTAGTACTAGAAACGGTAGAGATTCAAAACCAAAGTATTTAGGGGTTAAACGTTTTGGTGGTCAATTAGTTAAGGCAGGGGAAATTATAATTCGTCAAAGAGGAACTAAATTTCATCCTGGAGAGAATGTTGGCTTAGGCAGGGATTTTACTATTTTTGCTAAGGTAGCTGGGTTTGTAAAATTTGTCAAAAGAAGAATAGCTATTGGTATAAATTGCACCAAAATAAGAAAGTATATTAGTATTGTTCCTGCATGAAGTTTATAGACGAAGTAACCGTCCACATACAAGCAGGTAAGGGTGGAGATGGTTGTTGCAGTTTTAGAAGAGAAAAATTTATTCCCTTCGGTGGTCCAGATGGCGGTAATGGTGGTAATGGCGGTGATATTTATTTACAAGCTACTTCTAGGTTACACACTTTAGTAGATCTAAATTATAAAAAAAGTTATAAAGCGGAAAATGGTAAAGCTGGTAGCGGTAGTTTGTGTACTGGCAAATCTGGCGAACATTTAGTTATTAGGGTCCCAATTGGTACTATTGCTAAAGAAGCAGATACTGGTGAAATAATTGGCGATTTAATAGAAGATCAGCAAGTAGTATTGGTTGCTAAAGGTGGCCAAGGTGGTTTGGGTAATTATAATTTCAAAAGTAGTACCAATAGAGCTCCTCGCAAAATTATTAAGGGTACTTTAGGTGATGAACGTAATCTACATTTAGAACTTAAGCTATTAGCGGATGTTGGGTTATTAGGATTTCCTAATGCCGGAAAGTCTTCTTTAATCAGTAAGGTATCTTCGGCTAAACCAAAAATTGCTGATTATCCATTTACCACTATTAACCCACATCTTGGAGTAGTAAAGGTTGATGACACTAGCTTTGTTATGGCAGATGTTCCTGGTTTATTAGAAGGGGCGGCTAGTGGAGTAGGTTTAGGAATCAGATTTCTTAAACATTTATCTAGAACAGCATTATTATTACATGTAGTGGATTTAGCAGCTGCATTAAGCGATCCTCCTAATAGCGATATAATACTAGACAATTTAATTAAACAAATTAATATTATTGAGCAGGAGTTAGAAAAATATCAAGATCCAGAATTAACAGTTAAAACTCGTTGGATTGCGATTAATAAAGTTGATTTATTAAGTAAAGAACAGTTAAATAAATTATCTAAAAAATTATTAAATAATAAGAAATATAATAAAATATTTTGGATTTCTGCAGTTAGCGGGTTTGGTATTAACGAGTTGTGTAAAGAAATTATAAAACATTTAAGGGTATAGAATAATATGACAGAAAATACGAACAATAGCAGCATAGACGATTTATCAGTTTCTTATTACGAAGAAGGAATCGAGATAACCAAACAACTAGATAAAACAGTATTAACTAGGGGAGCTTGGACAACTATTATGTATAAATACCAGGATTGGGATAAAAAATCACAAGATTATGGTCCAATTAAATTCACTATAAGGCGTTATCAGAAGAAAAATGGTGTATACAAACAAAGATCTAAGTTTAATATTTCTAGCGTAGAACAAGCAAAGCAAATTATTGAAGTGTTAACTAATTGGGTATAAAGTTTATCAAGACCAAAGCCTGGATAAAAAATATTTGTCGGCTTTATTTACTTACGTAATAAAGCCGATTTAGCTAAATAATAAAATTGTGGCAGTATAAATAAAGTAAATACAGTACCAAATAATAAGCCACCAATTAAAACTATACCAATTGCACGCCTAGCTTCGAAACCAGCGCCGGAAGAAATAATTAATGGCAATGCACCTAAGATCATAGCGCTAGTTGTCATTAAAATAGGTCTTAAGCGAATAATAGCCGCAGATTGGATTGCTATCTGTAAAGGTTTAGAATTTGTTAATTGATTAGCAAATTCAACTATTAAAATCCCATGCTTAGTAATTAAACCTATTAAAGTTATTAAGCCGATTTGAGTGTAAATATTAATAGATTGCCCACAAAGCCATGTTAAAAATATAGCACCAAAACTAGCCAAGGGTACGGTTAGCATAATAATTATTGGATCTAAAAAATTCTCAAATTGCATAGCTAATATTGCATAGATAAAAACTAGCGCCATACCAAATAGTAACCAAGTAGTGTTAGATGATTCATGGTACATTTTAGCCCATCCTTGCCATTCTAATTTTAAATTTTTCGGTAAAGTATTTTTAGCGGTACTTAATAAAGTATTCATCGCAGAGTCTAGATTTTGTCCTGGTTTTATTTTGGCAACTAAAGTTGCAGTGCGCATTTGATTATAATGATTTAGATGCGAAGGGATAGCGGTTGGCTCCATATTTGCTATTGTTCCTAAAGAAATTCTATTATTTTTGGCATTAGTTACATAGAGTTCGTTTAGTGTCCAAGGGCTAATATTTCCTTGTATAGTAATTGGGTATTTAAGACTATCTTTTTCGAAGAATAAAGAGTGCTGGCCACTAAAAAATACTTCAATAGTTTTAGCGGCAGTTAATGGCGATATGTTAAGGCGCGCCATAATGTTTTGATCTAAATTAATTTTATAACCAGGTGAATCTAAATCTAAATCATGATATACCTCCACAAACTGATTTTTTTCTTCTATATTTTTACGTAATTCATTAATTGCTGTAAGTAAAGAGCGATAATCCCCGATAGTAGATATTGCTAATTGCAAATTAGAGCTACTAGTAGAATGATCTGTACCTGGTAAGCCAGAATCTATACTCCACCCATGCACGTCGATGGATGGTATAGATGATAATTTATTTTGTATACTCGCTAAAACTTTTGTTGTGGATCGATTTCGATCGGCATGATTTTTAAATGGTACAGCAATGTTTGCTCCACCATCACTAATAAATGTTAGATAATTCTCGGCTTCTGGAATATTGTTGGCTCGCAATAATTCTTCTACTAAAGTCGCATATTTTTCCATAGAGTTTATATCTTGGCCTGGGATTGGTGGAATATAAGCTCCAATTAAGCCACGATCTTCTTTGGGAGTCATTTCTGTAGGTAGTAATTTAAAAAATCCTATAGTTATTAAACATAAACAAATTGCAATAGCTACAGTATATTTTGGGTATTCAAAAATTTTAGCTAAATTATTTGTATATAAATTTTCTAGTTTTTTCCACATAAAATCTAGAAAAGAAACATTTTGATTAGGTTGTTCAGCAATTAAAATTTTACTACACATAAGTGGAGATAGTGTTAAAGCTACAATGCCAGAAATAATTACGCTGCCTGCTAATGCCACGGCAAACTCAATAAACAATTTGCCAACGGTGCCTTTTATAAACACAATAGGTGCGTATACGGCGCTTAGGGTAAAAGTCATGGCTATTATAGCAAAACCAATTTCCGAGCTGCCTTTAATAGCAGCATTTAACGGAGTGCAACCTTGTTCTATGTGCCTTTTAATATTTTCTAATATTACTATAGCATCATC
>Ga0182016_10003305_pt1 | contig 18516 bp, 18 predicted proteins | sample 712S2MmetaG_FD_120491 | JGI IMG/M metagenome (GOLD analysis project Ga0182016, IMG submission 120491) | Permafrost microbial communities from Stordalen Mire, Sweden - 712S2M metaG | ecosystem: Environmental > Terrestrial > Soil > Wetlands > Permafrost | place: Sweden: Stordalen | collected...
CCGGGCTTGCGATTCCAGGCTAAGCCGCCGATTCCGCACCAGTTCCGCCACGAACAACCCGCACCCCACCAGCGCCAGCGTCACGAAAGTGAGACGCACCAGCGACGGATCGAGCGAACTGAAGAGTTCCGCCAGAAGCGCGCAAACGAACCCAATCAGCGCCACCAGCCAGCGAGGCAGAAACGCCGCCGCGAACATGATGGGGAAAAGGTAAAGAAATCCCAGCGAGACGTACGGCTTGGTCCGCCAATCCACGATGGCGATGACCAGGATTATGACGCCGCTGATGGCCAGAACCTTGTTCCGGTTCCGTTCGTTCCAGAGCCGCTCGATAGAAACCATGAACTTTGGGGCTGCACCCCATTGTCGCGCAGTTTCCCGGCCTCGTGCTCCTCGGGACGCAGCCGATGCGCCGCTGGAAGGCGGTGAAATCGTCATGCACGCTTCGGGCCCGATAGAAGATCCGGCCCTCGGACGGCTCCATCAGCCCGGTGAGCATTTCACCGTGGTGCTTTTCCCCGCCCCGTTCGGTCCCAGATACCCGAGAATCTCGCCCGGACGAATCTCGAAACTGACATCCCGCACGGCGGCGGTATGCTCGTAATATTTCGTGAGGGAGCGAACTTCAAGCATCAGGATTCCGCCTCTAACGGTTTGACACCGCGCTTGGTGCGAATGACTGAGACCAGATCTTGCAGTCTCTGGCATTCGGCATTCAGTACGCGCCGTCCCAGCTTGGTGAGCCGGTAATACCGCCGGCGCGCATCGTCCCGATCGGGCGCCGGCCGGTCGCCGGACTCCGCGATGAGGTCCTCGTCCATCAGACGCTTGAGCGTGCCATAGAGAGTCGCCGGCCAGAGGCGCACTTTGCCGTCGGTCCGGTCGAGGACTTCCTGCATGATGCCGTACCCGTGCTGCTCCTCGTCGGCTAGGGAGAGCAGGACGTGAAAAACATGCGGCTTGAGGGGGAGAAACGAGTCGGGCTCGGGCGGCTTCTTCATAGTGCCTCAGTATCGATCAGTATATATACGGATGTGTACGGGGTCAAGGGGGGAGGGCGCCCACGCCTGCCGAGTGGCGAGACCAGGGGCTCGGCAGCGGGTCTGGGGACCAATGAGCGCTAATGTAAGGGGCCCGCATCGCCACCTTGCCTGCTGGATCGACGGCGGAAAACCGCCTTAGCGTCGTGGGAGCCCGGCGCTTTCACGAGGAGTTAATCTCCCACATCGCGACTTTCTGGGCGCACCGCCGCCGCGATGCGCCTGGTGCAATCGGAAAGCATCTCTCAGAGAGGGTCGTCGGTCGGGCCAACAGGGTCCTTCGGGAGCACAGACACGCCAACGGGCCAATTCCATGGTTCGGGAGCCTGCTCGGTTAGCCACACTCGAATCACACCGCCGCCCAGAGCAGGCGCAAGCCGACCAATGCCAAGCCGTTCTCGTATGTCGACGGAAAGTTCCACCTTCTCGCCGGACTTGAACGTCGCCCGTCTTGAGAATTCTAGTTCGCGGAGTCCAAACTTCTCAAAGTAAGCACTCGCTAAGATCGGATTCTGGAAGTCTGCTGCCGCGTATCGAAGCAGTTGCAAGCGGAAGTAACGATTATCGTCCGAACCTGTCGTCGCAGGTGGAGACACCCCCTCCTGCCGGTGGACGACGAGCATCGGATCAGGAGTCACTGCCCACAACCAAGCAGTTGGCGACCACCTGAGGAGCTGTATACATTCTGCTCGGGCTTCGGAGGGAATCTGTAACCCGCCCTGAATTTGGAGGACGGCGTCCAAGAGGGCATCGTCAATCAGCCCCACCCACTCTGGAGCTCCAAACGCAGAGACTATGAAGCGTTCATCTACCAAAATCCTAATTACTTCGATCCGCCGAGCGAGGTCGTGATCGATGTCTTTAATAGCGAGCTCCCCTCGGAGAATTTCCAGTATTCCACTATCTGAGAGGGACGTGATTGCCTGCTGCACGTCCAGTTCTCCGATTCCCAGAGATGGGTCGGGGAGCACCTCTTCACGGAATACCGCGCGATCTGGTCCGGCCAAGGTCTTTCCCAGTACATATTTCCTCGCAATTCGAAGCCGGCTCCGTCCCAGCTCCTCTTGTCGCAAGTCTCGATAGCTAGCTGTTTTGAAATGCGCCTGGACCAATTCTCCAACGGCCTCACTAGTTGCGTCACCGAGAGCAGTTCCACTCAGAACGGTGTACGAGGAACCGGCGAACTCCACGACCCAGAACGCCAGCCCGTCGTAGTACCCGATGGAGAGCTCGATCACCGGATCTGTGGTCAGTTGGGAAATATGTGCCAAAGCTTGCTGAATACCGGTCATACCGAATTCTCGAATCACGATGTCGGCTAATCGATCTCCGGTAATGAGCTCTACTGTGGTATCAGCAGTATTGAACTCTGCGACGGCCCCTGCCGCGTTCCCGTTGGCACCCGAAAGCGCAATCAGGATGCCGCGCACCTGTGCAGAGCGACGGGCTCGCTCGGTGTAGACTTTCCCCAGGAACTTTAACCAATCGGCCAAGATAATTGGAGAGTCGGAGGCCTTGCACTCTGCGATTAGATGCATTCGATCAGACACATGAATCGAGGGAAGCTGAAGCTCCGCGCGCACATCAACCTCGCCTCCACCTGATCCAATGACGTTCGTGGCGATATCCCTGTAGCCCAGGTGCCTCAGCAGTCGGGAAGTCAGTTGCTCAAGCTGGGCGCCCTTGTCGTCTGAAGTGGTTCCGAAGACGTGGAGTCTCATGTGATTTCAGCGCTGTCTTGTCTATATTATCGATCACCGGGTCGATATTGGCGCGATTGCCCTGGGCAAATACTCAACCTCCGTCGCCAAGACATAGATCCGGTACCTTCGTCGACATCATGGGAGCGCCGTCTATCGATCTCTCCGTGATCGAACAGCGTATTAGGATCTTCGGCTACCCTGGATTGGGCGGTTACACCCATGAGCTCGCGCGAAGCCGCCGTGGCCTGCCGCCTGCTGAAGGCGAAGAAAGTCGTCCCCATGCACTTCGGCACGTTCCCGCCGCTCACCGGCCGACCCGAGCAACTGCAGAAGCTGATCTCCGATACCGCGACCGAGGCGTGGCCGCTCGAACCGGGAAAGCCTGTCAACTGGTAACCGATCGAACCGCTCGGCAGGAGTGCCGGGCCTGCAGGCGGAAGCCAGTCATTCATCCGGCTAATGCCGGCCTGGATCTGCGATTGCAATACACGCCGACGAATTTACGTCGGAGCGCAACGCAGGGCGCCCATGGCGTAGGCACGCGGTGCCTCTGTAGTGGACCTTGATGGGCCGCGTTACCAGCGGGGTTCCGGCGCTAACTCCGGATCCTTCTAGATACCCAAAATCCATCCATAACCTCGCATCCCACAAACAGCCCCAGCGGTCAGCCCAAGGCCTTATGATGGAACGAGCCCAAAAAACAGCCGCAGCGCGCGCAAGCGGAGGTATATCGACTCGTGCCGGGAAAGTAAAATGGAATTTCCGGTTCATTTGCGGTTGTCACGCCGGTGAGAGAAAATGGCGAGCGATAAAGTCAACTGGACGGGGTGGCCGGTGCTGGTGCATTCTGTACGGACGGCCGTGGCGGCTGTGGTTTCGCTGCTGGTAGCGCGGTTGTTCGGGCTGCCGGCAACCTACTGGGCGCCGATTACAACTCTGGTGATCACCCAGTCGTCATTGGGCGCGGCCTTCGCTGTTTCCTCGCAACGTTTCATCGGAACGGTGCTGGGAGCACTTCTCGGCGGGGCTGTGGGGGAGTATTTCGGACCGCACGTGCTGGTATTCGGCATTTGCGTGTTCATCCTGGGGCTGGTGTGTGCCCTCGTCCGCTCCGGCCCAACCGCCTATCGGTTCGGCGGCATCACCCTGGCGATTGTGATTTTGGTACCGCGGTCGGGCCCTGCATGGGTGGTCGCATTTCATCGGTTTGCCGAGGTGTCCGTGGGAATTGGGGTCGCGTTGTTGTTAGCGGTGGTCTGGCCCGAGAGGGAGGCTGCACCATCGAGCTCACAACCATCGAACCCACAACCATCGAACTAAGATCGATTCTCCCCTTAGGAGGGTGTCGTCATGGCGAAAAGAGTAGCAGAGTTGTTAGTAGACGTTCTGGCGGACGCAGGAGTCCGGCGGATTTACGGTATCTCCGGCGACTCGCTCAACGGCATTACCGATGCGATTCGAGCCACCGGAAAACTGGACTGGATTCATCTGCGGCATGAGGAAACAGCAGCCTTTGCCGCGGGCGCGGAGGCCCATCTCACCGGCGGTTTGGCAGTGTGCGCCGGGAGCTGCGGTCCCGGAAATCTGCACTTGATCAACGGACTCTACGACTGTCACCGCAGCCGGGTTCCCGTCCTCGCCATCGCGGCGCAGATCCCCAGCGACGAAATCGGCAGCGGATACTTCCAGGAGACCCACCCGGAACATCTCTTCGCGCAGTGCAGCCACTATTGCGAACAGATTTCGCAGCCCGAACAGATGCCCCGTGTGCTGGAAATTGCCATGCAAACGGCAATCTCGCGGCGCGGCGTTGCCGTCATTGTCCTGCCGGGCGACGTAGCTTTGCGGGATGCGGTCGAGCAAAAGCGGCGTCTGCATTTTCGTGCACCGAAGCCCACGGTATGCCCCTCCGATGACGAAATCGCGGAGATGGCGACAGTCCTGAATACCTCGAAGAAGACGACGATTCTCGCAGGAGCGGGCTGCGCCGGAGCTCACCGCGAGTTGATCGAACTCGCAGGCAAGCTAAAAGCCCCCATCGTGCATGCCTTGCGCGGCAAGGAGTTTGTCGAGTACGACAACCCTTTCAGCGTCGGTATGACGGGGCTTCTGGGCTTCTCCTCCGGCTATCACGCGATGATGAATTGCGACACGCTCCTGATGCTCGGAACAGACTTCCCGTACCGGCAATTTTACCCGCCAGACGCGACTATCGTCCAGATCGACATTCGGGGTGAGCAGATCGGCCGCCGCACCAAAGTGGACTTAGGCCTGGTCGGCGATGTGAAATCCACGCTGGCCGTGCTCAGCCCCCAGCTTGGCGCCAGGCCGGATGAAGCGCACTTAAGCGCTTCGCTGAAGCACTATAGCGAGGCCCGCAAAGGCTTGGACGATTTGGCTGCTGGCGAACCCGGACAAACACCAATCCATCCCCAATACGTCGCCAGAGTGTTGGATGAGCTTGCCGCTGAAGATGCGATCTTCACCTGCGACGTGGGTACGCCAACCATCTGGGCCGCGCGCTATCTCCACATGAATGGCAAGCGCAGACTGCTCGGCTCTTTCGTGCACGGCTCCATGGCCAATGCGCTCCCGCAGGCGGTTGGAGCGCAGGTCAGTCATCCCGGCCGTCAAGTGATCTCGATGTCGGGAGACGGTGGTCTCGCCATGCTCATGGGCGATCTGCTCTCGCTTCGCCAGTTGCAGCTGCCGGTCAAGACCATCGTCTTTAACAACAGCTCGCTGGCCTTTGTCGAATTGGAAATGAAGGCGGCCGGCATCCTCGATTTTGGAACCGGCTTGCATAACCCGGATTTCGCGAAGATGGCCGAGGCCGCGGGCATTCTTGGGCTTCGCGCCGAAACGGCGGATCAGGTTGAACCCATGATCCGGCAGGCGCTCAGCCATGAGGGGCCGGCCCTGATTGAAGCCATGGTGAGCCGGCAGGAACTCTCGATGCCGCCAACCATTACCGTCGATCAGATCAAGGGCTTCAGCCTGTTCATGATCAAAGCTGTTCTCGATGGCCGCGGCTCCGAAATCATCGACCTCGCCAAGACCAACCTTATGCGCTGAGGTAGCCAAGCCTGGCCGAGGGTCGGAGGCCACGTTTTCCGCCATGAAGCGGTCACGCGCTCCCAATTCGTTGGCTTTGGCCACCTGCTGCACGATTACGGCGTTCTGGCGGGCGAATTTCCACTCGGCCTCGGAGGAGCGTGCTTCGTACTGCGCCCGTTTGGCGTCGAAGCTGCGCACCAGTTCCTCCGCGGCAGCGCCAATTTGACGCCGTTGCTCGGCGGATACGAAATCGAATTCAGGTACGCCGGGCACTGAGTCTCGTGCGAACCCCATCTCCGTCACCAGGAACTCCAGCAGCCGGTGTTTGAGCTGAAAGAACTCGCGCGTGCCATGCGTGGCCTCCCCCATCGACACGATGCGCGCGTCGCCAATTAGCTCGCGGAACGGGCGCAAATCTTCGAATCCATGGCCGGGCTCGGTAGTTTTGAGTGGAATGGCGGCGGACCGGAACCAGTCGACCACCTCCCTGGGCACCGGCTTTCGTGCCACCCGCGGCGCGGGAGTTCGCGTTACTAGAGTCAAACGTATGGGAGCTGGATGGCCGTCGCGGGTCAAGGAGCCGGCAATCGCCTCGCCGCCCGGCTCGAACTTTCCCTGAAACTCGAGCAACTGGCCGCCAAAACGGAATTGCACGTCCTGGCCGATTACTGTCACGGAATCGAGCGAGACATTCTCCGCGCCCGACACGGGAATCTCGAGTGTACCCTGCACGCGGCCGTCCGGAGCCACCGTGAACCGGAAAATGAAGTCCACCGAGGATGCGATACGCGCATTCCATTCGCCGGAAATGCTGGCCGGAGCCTGCGCAGACGCCGCTGCGCAAAGCCATACCGCCGGAGTAAGAATGCAGGCCAGCCGTTTCATGGTCGCTTCACGGTATCTCGTGTCACTCACGCGCGCAATCGGGGCGGTCGACAGGCGGTCTGCTTTGTTGTCTTTAGGAAACAGCGGTTGATTGCCTTCGCTAGTCTTGAATCCAACCGGCGGCGCTTGTAACATTTTTGTGGATACCCCAGTGCAAGCTCTCTACAAGGTGAGAAATGACTAAGAATAAGCCGAACCGATTCTTTCTTGGTATCGTTGCGTTAATCAGCGTACCGATCGGGCTGGCGGGCGCCTATGGCGTGAAGGCCGTTCAAAGTCACCATCTGATTTCCAGTTATCTGAGCAGCCACGCCGTCAAGAAACTGCAAATCGGAGCCGGCGGCGCGAAGGGGTTCGACGACTGGCTGAACACCGATATCGAGCCGCAGGCGGGGGAAGCGTACCTGGATGCGACTAAGCCTTTTCCGATTCCCGACGGGGTCCTGTCATACATCTTCTCCGAGCAGGTATTCGAACACTTGTCTTATCGCGATGGCTTGTCCATGCTGCGGGAGTCTCAGCGGACTCTCAAGCCGGGCGGTAAGATCCGCATCACCACGCCGAACTTACTGCGGCTGATGCAATTGTTCCAGGATAATAAGACCGACGAGCAGAAGACTTACCTCGACGGCACGCTCACCGGCGGATACTGGCCGGAGCCGCTGCCGCGCACGATTTCCCCGGCAGCCGTGATCCTGAACTACGAGATGCGCAGCTTCGGCCATAAGTTCCTGTACGACCCGCAGACCCTGAGACAGAGCCTGGAGATCGCTGGTTTTCAGGACATTAAGGAGCTTGCGCCCGGCGAGAGCGACGATCCGCAGCTGGCTGGGCTGGATACCCGTCATAAGGCAGCGGTGCATGTCCGCAACGACTACGAGACGATGGTATTTCAGGCGACCCGTCCGTAAAGCGCAGCACTACCATCCCGCCGGGCTCTTCGTTATCCTGAACCTGAGGAAAACGAATCGATGCAAATCACCTGGCTTGGACACGGCTCCTTCCAATTCCGCCTCCCATCCGGAGACGTTATTCTGATGGACCCGTGGATCGACGGCAACCCCGCGTACCCGAAAGACCACACCATCGACCGCGTGGACACCATCTGCATTTCCCATGGCCATTTCGACCACATTCACGACACTCCCAACCTCGCCAAACGCTTCGAGCCCCAGGTTGTCGCCATCTACGAAACATGCAACTGGCTGGAGTCGAAAGGGGTCAAAAACACCCGCGCCATGAACAAGGGCGGATCGCAAAAGGTCGGCGAGGTCACGTTCACTATGACGCACGCCGTCCATAGTTGCGGCATCCTCGACGACGGCAAGATCATCTACGGCGGCGAGGCCGCGGGATATGTGCTGCACTTACCCGACGACCGCATCGTCTACTTCGCCGGCGACACCAACGTATTCTCCGACATGCAGCTGATCGAGCAGATCTACCATCCCGAGCTTGCTTTCCTGCCGATCGGCGACCTATATACTATGAGCCCGCGCGAGGCCGCCGTCGCGTGCCGGCTGCTGAAGGCCAAGAAAGTGATCCCCATGCACTTCGGCACCTTCCCGGCGCTCACCGGCCGGCCCGAACAACTGCAGAAGCTGATTTCCGATACCGCTACCGAAGTGTGGGCGCTCGAACCGGGAAAACCTGTCGACTGGTAATCGATCGAATCCTCGAACCGCTCAGGGCGAGCTCCGCTCGCCTGACAAGCTGAAGCATGTCCCACCAAAAAGGCCAAGCCTGCGCCACGTCGAGCTCCTACTGCGCCACCCATTTCGCCACGTCGTCGACCACCGCCTGCGAGACGTGCTGGCCGGGCTTACGGTAGTCCGTCGACGTGCTTCGGCCCGTGCCCTCGGCCAGCAAATGGTCGAGCGGCGGATAGCTTTTCAAAGTGACATTCGGCAGACCCGCCAGTCCGGCTTTCCAGGCCGCGAAGTCCTTCATATTGACTTGATAATCGCGCTCGCCTTGCAGAATCAGCATGGGGATCTTGAGGAGCTTCGCTTGCCCCGCCGGATCGTAGCCTTTGAGATCGAGCAAGTAAGCGCCCTTCATGCCCAGCAGCGAAGAGGTCTCGGTATCGCCGTCCGTCAGCTTCTTGATTCTGGCCGCCTGCTCGCGGATCACCGCCATTTGCCGATGCCACTGTTCCAACTTCGGGCCGGTCAAAGTCTTTTCCTGATCCTCATCGATGTACATCATCTCATCGAGCGCCAAATCTTCCAGCGGCCTCTCGTTGCCATTGACGACGATCATTCCGGCCAGCTTGCCATCGGCCTCCGCGATGCGCGGCATCAGGTAGCCGCCGAGTCCGAAGCCCAGCGCGAAAACGCGCCCCGGTTTCACCTCCGGCTGCACGCGCAGAACGCCCGCCGCCAGCACGGCATCGTTCATGATTTCGGCTTCGGCGGTGTAGTCTTCCTTTTGCGTGACCGATGGGTATGCCCGGGTGCGCTTCTCATAGCGCAGCACCACCACGCCTTCGGACGCCAGGCCTTCGGCCAGATCTTTGAAGACCTTCACGGCGCCGTTTTGCTCGTCGCGATCGGCCTGCCCGGTATCGTGCACCAACACGATTCCCGGGAACGGTCCCGCGCCGTTGGGCACGGTGAGCGTGCCCGCGAGCTTCCACTGCGTGCCGACGGTGACGTCGCGTTCCTTGAACGAATCCGTCTTGCCGTACGGCGGATGCTTCCACGGATCCACCCGCGGAAGGATCAATCCGATCTGCCCCTCGGCATTGATGGAAACTTCGTAACTTACTTCCTGGTTGGCGAACTTCACCGGAATGGTGACCATGCTGGCGGTCCCGAGCATGCGGACGGACGGCACGCCGATGGTCTGCACGGGTCCCCACGCATCGGAGACTTTCTTCGCCAGCTCCGCCTCCGAGTTGGCAGCTTTGCTGTTTTGGGAAATCAGCGGGCCCAAATCGGAGTATTTGTGTGCCAGCAGCAGGTCCAGAGCCTTGCGGGCGGTATCCTTGGGATCGGCGGCCGGCTGCGCCAACAGAACGCCGGCGGACAGAAGGCACAATACGCGGCTAAACATGACACTTCTATAGTACTGCGGGGCACCGAGTGCGCAATGCCGCTATAATTGGTGAGAATTTTCGATGGAGGAAATCGATGGCCGAGTACGCACATCCGGAAGCGCTGGTCAGTACCGATTGGGTGAGCCAGCATAGCGGCGACCCCACGGTTCGCGTAGTGGAAGTGGACGTCGACACCAAGGCTTACAACGAAGCACACGTGCCGGGAGCGATCGCCTGGGCGTGGAACACGCAGCTCTGCGATACCGTCCGCCGCGACATTCTCTCGCAGCAGCAGTTCGAAGCCCTGATGTCCGCTTCGGGCGTGACTCCGGACACAACGCTCGTGATCTATGGCGACAACAACAACTGGTTCGCCGCGTGGGCTTTCTGGCAAGCTAAGATTTACGGCCACAAAGACGTCCGCCTGATGAACGGGGGCCGCAAGAAGTGGCTCGCCGAGGGACGCGATGTCTCGACCGACAAGCCTCAGGTTGCGGCCACGGAGTACCACGCACAGGCCGCCGACCTCTCGTTGCGAGCATTCCTTCCGCAGGTGCAAAAGGCAGCAGCGGAGCATTCCGCGGCGTTAGTAGACGTGCGCAGTCCGCAGGAATTTACGGGCGAGATCCTGGCGCCTCCGGGACTGCCCGAAACATGCCAGCGCGGCGGCCACATCCCCGGCGCGCGCAGCATTCCGTGGGGCAAGGCTTGCAATGACGACGGCAGTTTCAAGACCGCCGACGAGCTGCGCGCGCTCTACGGCCACGAAGGCATCGACGGTTCCAAGCCGATCGTCGCCTACTGCCGGATCGGCGAGCGCTCCAGCCACACCTGGTTCGTGCTGAAGTACCTGTTGGGCTTCGGGAACGTGACGAATTACGACGGCTCGTGGACGGAGTGGGGCAATCTGGTGGGTGCCCCCGTGGAGAAGGGCGCGGCGGCATGAAGATCGAGGAGTACCGGGAACGCAAGGTCGCGGTGGATGGTTGGGAAGTGAATCTGACGAGCTATCGTTTGGGCGCCGAGTGGCACGCCAAGGCGGATAATGTGTCGCCCGGCGCCACGTTGTGCAGGACGACCGGCACCTCGCGCTCAGAGGCGGAGGAGAAGGCGCTCAAGCGCGCCGAAGAATTGCTCGATCGGACACACCGGCATAAGGTATAAGGGCGAGGTGCGGCGGACCCCCTGGTCCGCTGCCGACCCCCTGGTCGGCATCTTCGCGATGGCAAACGCCTGATCCTTCGACGGGAGAGCGGGACGAGGGCGTCCCGCGCGGACCAGGGGGTCCGCCGCACCTCTCACACCTTCGCTTTTTGCGCGTGGATTTCCTGCAGACTCCAGACGCGGATGGGATCGCGCTGGCGGGCGGCGACAGCGTCGGCGGCGGCGCGGGCTCCGCTCATCGTCGTGATGCAGGGGACGCGATACTGGATAGCGCTGCGGCGGATGGCCTTCTCGTCGTGGAACGCGGGCGCGCCGGTAGTCGTGTAGATCGCCAACTGGATCTGGCCGCCTTTCAGCAGATCGACTACATTGGGCCGGCCTTCGTTCACCTTGAGTACCGTCTTGCACGTGAGCCCGGCATTGCGCAGGGCGCTCGCCGTGCCGCGAGTCGCCACCAGTTGGAATCCGAGATTGGCGAAGGCTTTCGCCACGCCAACGGCTTCCTGTTTCTGATGGTTGTTGACGCTGATGAAGACCGTCCCCTTCTCGGGCAGATTGCTGCCGGCGCTGATCTGCGCCTTGAGGAACGCCTCGCCGAAATTCACGCCGACGCCCATCACTTCGCCAGTCGACCGCATCTCCGGTCCGAGGGCCGGGTCGACGCCGGGGAATTTATTGAAGGGGAAGACGGGCGACTTGACGAAATCCTGCGGGACGGAAAGTTTGCCCGACGTGATGCCGCCGGTCAGATAGGCGTAGTCCTTCAACTTGCGCCCCCACATCAGTCCGACCGCGATCTTGGGCAGCGGCACGCCGGTCGCCTTGCTGACGTACGGCACGGTGCGCGACGCGCGCGGGTTCACTTCCAGCACGTAGACGGTGCCGTTCTGAATGGCGTACTGCACATTCATCAGGCCGATGACGTTCAGACCCTTGGCTAGCCGCACGGTGTAATCTTCGATAGTGCGCAGATTCTCCGCGGAGAGCGATTGCGGCGGCAGCACGCAGGAACTATCGCCGGAATGCACGCCAGCTTCTTCGATGTGCTCCATGATGCCGGCGATCAGTACATCGTCGCCATCGCAGAGGGCATCGACATCGACCTCCGTGGCGTTTTCCAGGAAACGGTCGACCAGCACCGGGCGATCCTGCGAGAAGGTGACGGCCTCTCGCATGTACTGGCGGACCATTTCTTCGTCATACGCGATCACCATGGCGCGCCCGCCCAGCACGTAGCTGGGGCGCACCAGAACGGGGTAGCCGATGGAGCGCGCCACGTCGCACGCCTGCGCCACGCTGGTCGCGGCGCCGTTCGGCGGACAGGGAATGTTCAGCTCGTCGAGCAGTTTGCCGAAGAGCTTGCGGTCTTCGGCGAGGTCAATATTCGACGGGTCGGTGCCGATGATTGGCACGCCGAGACGCTTGAGCGGCAGCGCCAGGTTGAGCGGCGTCTGCCCACCGAATTGCACGATGACGCCGTCGGGCTTTTCGGTATCGACGATGTTGAGGACGTTCTCCAGCGTGAGCGGTTCGAAGTAGAGGCGGTCGCTGGTGTCGTAATCGGTAGAGACGGTCTCGGGATTGCAATTGACCATGATCGATTCGACGCCCATTTCCTGGAGCGCAAACGAAGCGTGGCAGCAGCAGTAATCGAACTCGATTCCCTGCCCGATGCGATTGGGGCCGCTGCCGAGGATCATCACCTTCTTGCGGTCGACCGGGTCGGCCTCACAGGAGCTTTCATAGTTTGAATAGAGGTACGGCGTAAAGCTTTCGAATTCCGCGGCGCAGGTGTCGACCCGGCTGAAGACGGCGGACACGCCCAGTTCCTTGCGGCGGTTGCGCACCGCAATTTCAGTCGAGCCCCACGCTTTGGCCAGCGCGACGTCCGAAATACCGTAACGCTTGGCGGTGCGGAAGGTGGATTTTTCAATGTCGGGGAAGGTGGACTGCGGGAGGGTCGCTTCGAAATCGGCCACTTCCTTCATCTGCTTCAGGAACCACGGATCGATGGAAGTGAGCTCGTGGATTTCCTCCACCGTGTAGCCGCTGGCGAGGGCGAAACGAATGTAGCTGAGGCGATCGGGCGTCGGGGTGATGAGTTTCTGCGCGATCAGGTTCTTGTCGAACGTCTCGGAGCCGAAAGCCTTGCCGGTCTCCAGGCTGCGGATGCCTTTCAAAAGCGCTTCTTTAAACGTGCGGCCGATGGCCATCACTTCGCCCACGGACTTCATCTGCGTGCCCAGCGTGGTGCTGACGCCGGGGAATTTCTCGAAGGCCCACTTGGGAATCTTGGCGACCACGTAATCGATGGTCGGCTCGAAGCAGGCGGGCGTCTGGCGGGTGATGTCGTTGCGGATCTCGTCGAGCCGGTAGCCGACGGCGAGCTTGGCGGCGATCTTCGCGATCGGAAATCCGGTCGCCTTGGACGCCAGCGCGGAGCTGCGCGAGACCCGCGGGTTCATCTCGATGATGACCATTTTCCCGTTGGCCGGATTGATGGCGAACTGCACGTTGGAGCCGCCGGTATCGACGCCGATTTCGCGCAGGCAACGGAGCGCGCCGTCGCGCATCATCTGATATTCGCGGTCGGTGAGGGTTTGGGCGGGAGCGACGGTGATGGAGTCGCCGGTGTGTACGCCCATGGGGTCGAAATTCTCGATGGAGCAGACGATGATGCAGTTGTCGGCGAGGTCGCGCATGACCTCGAGCTCGAATTCCTTCCAGCCGAGGGCGCTTTCCTCCATGAGGACCTCGTGAACGGGCGAAAGGGCGAGGCCGCGCTCGAGGATTTCGACCAGTTCCTCCTGATGGTAGGCGATGCCGCCGCCGGTGCCGCCGAGGGTGAAACTGGGACGCAGAATGTTGGGGTAGCCGATGCGAGCGGCGAACTCGATACCGGCCTTGACTGTCGTGATGAGCTGCGATTGCGGCGTTTCGAGGCCGATTTTGTGCATCGCATCTTTAAATAAGAGGCGATCTTCGGCCTTCTTGATGGCGTCGATCTTGGCGCCGATCAACTCGACGCCGTACTTGTCGAGCACGCCCGCCTCGGCGAGTTCCACCGCGAGATTCAGGCCGGTCTGGCCGCCGACGGTAGAAAGCAACGCGTCTGGGCGTTCGCGGCGGATGATCTCTTCGAGGTACGGGCGCGTGAGAGGCTCGACATATGTCTTATCGGCGAGATCGGGGTCGGTCATGATGGTCGCCGGGTTGGAATTGACCAGGATGACCTGGTAGCCGTCGGCGCGGAGGGCCTTGGCGGCCTGGGTGCCGGAATAGTCGAACTCGCAGGCCTGGCCGATGACGATCGGACCGGAGCCGATTATAAGGATGCGGTGCAGGTCGTTGCGTCTGGGCATCTTATTTCCGCTCCCCAAACTGGCTCATGAGCTTGGTGAAATCGTTGAACAAATAGTGCGAATCGTGCGGACCGGGCGCGGCTTCCGGGTGGTACTGGACGCAGAAGACGGGGTGATTGCGGAAGCGGAAACCTTCCAGCGTCTGGTCGTTCAGGTTGATGTGGGTGATCTCGATGTCGCTCTGATTGAGCGAATCGGGATCGACCGCAAAGCCGTGATTGTGAGAGGTGATCTCGACCTTCTGGGTGAGCTCATTGCGGACGGGGTGGTTGGCGCCGCGGTGTCCGAATTTTAACTTATAGGTGCGGCCGCCGGCGGCAAGTCCTAGCAGTTGATTGCCTAAGCAGATGCCGAAGATTGGCTTCGTTCCGATCAATTTGCGGATGTTGGCGACCTGCGCCTGGAGCGGTTCGGGATCGCCAGGGCCGTTGGAGAGGAACACGCCGTCGGGATTGAGAGCCAGGACGTCTTCCGCGGAGGTCAGCGAAGGGACCACGGTAACACGGCATCCGGCATGTACTAAGCGGCGCAGAATGTTCTGCTTGATGCCGTAATCGTAAGCTACTACATGATATTTGAGAGGGGCAGCTTTCCCGACGAGGTCGGAGGGCGAACAGGGGTCGACGGGGTGCGTCCACTCGTAGGCGGTGGGGGTGGAGACGCGCGTGGCGAGATCGAGCCCGGCCATGGTCGGGATGGAGCGGGCCTTGGCGACGAGCTTGCCGGAATCCTTTTCGAGGGAGGAAAGCACGCCGCGCATGACGCCGCGCGTGCGCAGATGACGAACGAGCGCGCGGGTGTCGAGATCGTCGACTACGGGGATGCCTGCGTTGGCGAGGAACGAATTGGCCTCGGTGTCGGAGCGCCAGTTGCTCGCGATGGCGGAGAATTCGCGGACGACGAGGCCTTCGATGTATGGGTGGGCGGACTCGTTATCGCTGGCGGCGGTCCCGTAGTTGCCGATTTGGGGGTTGGTGAGGATTACGATCTGGCCGGAATAGGACGGATCGGTGAAAACTTCCTGATAGCCGGTGAGGGCGGTGTTGAAAACAACTTCACCCGAGCGCTCGGCGGGCGCACCAAAGCTCCGGCCCTCGAAGACGCTTCCGTCTTCCAGGGCGAGGATTGCAGAGTTCAATTTAGGCTAGTCCTCCGGGAGTGGATAACTTTCATTCTAGCAGGGCTGGGCGCGGGGTCAACCATGGGTTCGTTTTGCGTTATGTAATGGTTTTGAAATGTGGGGGATGGGTGGGGTTGTTGGGTTCGTTTGGCATTTTCTTGTTTTGGCGGGTTTTCGGGGGTGCATGGTGGTGGCTCTCTGGGGGAGTTTTAGCACGGGCGTGCGTCGGGGTGGGTCGGGGCGCGGGTGGAGGCGATGGAAGGAAAGGAGATCGAGCTTGACGGTGGGCGTGACTGGGATACCGGTTAACTTTCAAAGTGGCGGCGTAGGATTCTTCTTGCCGGTGAAGTTGCTTCAGGCGACGTGCCTGCGCTGATAGATCGACCGGCAGACAGCCTCTTGCCAGACCGGACGCAGCGGGACGAGAGATGATACAGGGCTGGATTGGCGATCCGGCGAGAATTCTCCGTCATGAACGTATTGAGTCCATTCGTCCCTACGTAAGTGGATAGCACTGACGCAATGCAGGGGCTAGGCATCGCGTGCAAGCTTCGGATCAACAGCTCGTACCCAGTCCTCTTCTGAGATGATTGCTGGTGTGCCCCACTTTTCCCGCGCCTCAACAGCCTGCTGTATCTTCCGGCCGTAAGCTGAGTAGATCCAGTCTTCACTCCCGATTGTCCCGATGACCAGACGGTTCGCTTGGTAATGTATCGTTCGCAGGTCCCACCGCGCTCACAAACTGCACGTTCACACGCGGGCCGCGTTCCATAAAGAAATCTCCCAGTGAATACGAATACCTGATCGACGAAGGAGACTGTCGGCACGGGTTTCGTGAGGGGCAATGTCGTCGCGGTGGTTGAGTTCAGATAGTGTGCAGCGTTTGGGCCTGTTACTTCCATGAAAAGCTCGAAGAGCGCCCGACAACCCTGTCGGTCTATTCGGCCATCGGTTATCACGTGGCCGAAGTTTGCGACTATGATGTTGACTGGCCACAGCGGAATCACTTCCTCGTTGCGGTTTATCCAGTTGGCAACTTCACGCGCGCCGTCTTCGGTGAGAGCGCCACCTGCAGTGACGCCGCGCAAAAGCCCTAGTAGTTCGTGGATGTCGCGGTCAAGGCGACGCGAGGCGTTATATCCGCGTACCCAAGGCTGACCGTTGGGATCGAGAGCCGTGAGCGGCTCTGGAATCCTGCCCCGCAGGGGATCTCCGGCCGGAACTGGCCGGGGTGGCACCGCCAGCGCTGCTGCCGGTTTCTCGGCCGCGCGCCCTTCCTTGCGGAAGAATGAGAATAGCTTCACGTTTACCTTACGCCGCCGTTGTAGTTCTGGACCATCTGAGCAATTAGCCAAAGCGCTGCGGGGATTAGCACAATCGCCCACATGTGGCCAACGATTCGTCCGGCGATATGCTTCGCGTCCGCCGAGATCTCGGTGCGCGGATCGAAGGGCTTTGATTCTATTTCCTGGAATCCTGGTGCCGCCGGCGATTTCGATGTGCGACGGCGCTGCAATTCATCGGTCGCGGCGCGCTGGTTGTAGGGGTTCGGGTCTTTCGCGGCTATATGCTCCAGCTTCTCGTTAAATGCGTCGCGAATCTCGCGGTCTGAGATGTTATGCGGAAGTTCTTCAGCCATGTTTCAGAATCCCAGGTCCTTCTTCATCTGCTGAATAATCCGGTCTGCGATCTTCCGCTCCCCGCCGCGTCGAAACGCAGTCAGCCACAATGAACGGTCGCCTGCTTCCCCGGCCCACACCATGGTTTTGTCTTTCACGCTGAGTAATCGCACGTTGCCTTCGTTCTTGTCCTTGCCGCCCCATACCGCGTTATACCAGTGGTCATCGGCTTTGATCGATGCGCCTGTCATGATGTAATCCGCCTGCGCTTCCTCGGTGACCACTATCAGCGGAACTTTCTGTTTGATGATCTCGGCAGCGATGAAACCCTCGAGGCCGTTCTGCATGGGAGCGATAAATACCTTCGAGTTGATTGGGATCTTTGGGGGCAGGGGGTATGTTTGCCAGCCAGAAAAGGTACCACCGTGAGAAGTAGTAGTGGAGCAGCAGCGAGGGTTCGCATGAACCGAGATTATAGCGCCTTTTTATGCCGATATAAAGCCGTGCTCTATGGGCTCCAATTCCAGTCGAACTTAAGAGAACCCTGACTCTATTGGGCAAAAGGAAAACACCAATTGGAAGATTTGTCGACGCCGATGTCTTCTTCGTCTTTGTCGTCGGCGTTCGGTTACATCTCGCGATAAGAGCAAGCCCTCCAGCCCAATAGATCGAACCGCCAGATGAGGTCAGTTTCTTGCGGAACGTCACCACCACGCGGGCCGTGGTGGCTCCGGGCCTGTCAGTCAAGCGCTCCTATGGGTACGCCGATTATGCCGAGCCGCTACTCTCGCGTAATATTTTCAAGCCCGAACCATCAAATCCGATCATCCCTACGTGAAGGAGAGCGCCGCCCGCATTCTCCGATTACCATGGGCAAGCTGGATCGCCGACTCTGACGAGAAAGGGCAGGTAGAGTCTAACCGTCTGCCCGGCGCTTTGGTTGGTATATTGCATGAAGGCATCGTATCGAGCCTCCATCGTTGCTTTCGTCTGTGAGACGCAGGTCGGGAACGCCACATTGATCTGATCCAATCCGTAATATTGGGGAGATTCTCCTGCCCACAAGGGAGGAGGCGTCTGGAACACGCCGAACTGTGCGTACGGCCCTTGTTGGCCGAAATCCACAATTGACGTCGTTACATCATTCCCGAGCCGCGCCACCCCGAAGTTCACGCCGTTCAGCGAGCAACATTCAGTCAGGAGTCCGGTCTTCGTGTCCAGCTGCATCTCACCGTAGATTGAGGTGATCCACAGCGTAATGATTTGCCCTTGATGCACTGGATTTTGCGAATAGATTAGTTGCCCAGATACCGCGTCCGTCGCGGCGCCGAGCAGCGCACGATTGGGACCGGCGATCCAGGATAGCGCGCAGGCGCTAGGATGACTGAGGCTGTATGAATAATGTATTTGTTTACCGCGTCAGTTCTCCGTGTCTCGGTGAGCCGTGCTGGAGCAGCGATGACTAACCGCGTGACGTTTTGTGTCGATGCCTGCGCAAGGGTGCGAGCATCCGGTTGACGTTGTCA
>Ga0182016_10003308_pt1 | contig 18501 bp, 17 predicted proteins | sample 712S2MmetaG_FD_120491 | JGI IMG/M metagenome (GOLD analysis project Ga0182016, IMG submission 120491) | Permafrost microbial communities from Stordalen Mire, Sweden - 712S2M metaG | ecosystem: Environmental > Terrestrial > Soil > Wetlands > Permafrost | place: Sweden: Stordalen | collected...
ACAACTCGGCATGTTCGGCGGAGGTCTTGCGGATAAACTTCTTGGCTTTGTCCACGGACATCGCGCGTGACCTTTTCCGGTGGCCCGAAGCCAAGAAGGTTCTGCTCGACCGCGCCGATGAATCCGAGGTATGTCGCGGCAACCGCGTAGTTACGATTGTCGACCACGTGCCGCGCGTTCTTCCGAAGACCCGCCGTGATGTCGCACCAGCTCAAAAAACTGAACGCGTGCCGGTCGATTTCGAGATCCTCTACGGCGATGAAGATCAGCTCGACGTCTTCGTTCCGTTCTCGTCCCGACTTCGCATAGCCGATGTGTTTCCTGGTGTCGAAGTCCGTATATCCCCTCGTCTTGATCTCGATCAGCGCAACCAGCTTCTCCTTGAAGCGGATTTCCATATCGACACGGCCGCTCTGTCCCTCGTGGCCTTCGGGTACGCCGGCCTCTGGGTCGTATTCCCAGTCCTCGCTTGTTTTCCATCGACTACCTGGAAGCTTCAGGTTCATCCCAGGAACATCTACCACTCGACCGAATGGCAGTTGACCCAATGACCAGCCGAGCGCGGCTGAGTAAGCCTCCTCGCGGGCATTTAAGAGGACATCCTGCATCATCAATTCGAAGCGCAGGGGGCCCTTGAACCGCGGACCCAGGGATTTATCGGACTCTCGCATCAGTCCGTCCAGCGGCTTCTCCCGGGCCCTGGCAAATCTCTCGTAATGTTCTACAAGTGGCTTCCAATCCTCGCTCGTCATCTCTTATAAACAACCCCACCCTTCATCACAAAACTCACCTTCTGCAGCGCCGTAATATCCGCCAGCGGATCGCCATCCACCGCGATCACATCCGCAAAGTAACCCGCCTCCAACTTACCGATCTCCCCTGCCCAACCGAGTAACTTCGCGCCATTCAAAGTCCCCGCCTGAATAGCGGCCAGCGGCGCCATCCCGTACTTCACCATCAGGACGAACTCGCGCGCCTGGGTGCCGTGCGGGAACGGGCCCACGTCGGAACCCATGGCCATCGGGACACCGGCTTCCAACTCACGGCGAAACTGGCCGGCATGCCATGCCAGTTCCTCGCGTAGATGCTTCTGCTCCTCAGGTGTCGCGGCGTGGTCCGCGAAGTACTCGGAAACGGCAAACGTGGGCACCGCGAAGATCCCTTTCTGCTTCATCACGGCCATCGTCTGATCCGAAAGTTGATACGCATGATCGACGGACGCGACCCCCGCTTCGGCGGCGTAGCCGGTGCCCGGTTCGCCGGTGGCGTGCACGGCAACCTTCTTGCCCACGCGCGCGGCTTCCTGAACGGCGGCTCGCAACTGCTCCAGCGTGTATTGATAAGGCGTCGTGAACTCGCCCGCCTCCAGCGAATCGTGCCCGGTCTCATAAATCTTGACGAAGTCCGAACCTTCCTTGAATTGCTCGCGAATCACCCGCACCAGGTCGTCGGCAGTGTTGGCGACGTCGGCGTTTGAAAGCACGCGCTGCTCGGGATTGAACCCAATAGCGTCTTCGTGGCCACCCAGGATATCCACGGCATTGCCGCTGATGCGCAAGCGCGGACCGGGGATCAGCCCTTGGTTGATGGAATCGCGAACGGCCGTGTCCGCGGATCCGGCGCCTTCCGTTCCCATATCCCGCTCGGCCGTGAACCCGCCCATCAGGTCGTCCCGAGCGGCCAGAACGGCTCGAATGGTCCGCGCGGGAACGGATTCCTGAACTGTCTGCAAGTCCTCAGCGCCGGGATGAAGGAACAGGTGGACGTGGGCATCGATGAGCCCCGGAAGCAGCGTCCGGCTGCCTAAATCGACAATCTCCGCGCCCACCGGATGCGGCACGGAGGCGCCGGCGGCCAGGATTTTGTCGCCCTCCACCAGCACTTCGCCAGGCGATACGGTCCGGCCAGTTTCAACATCCAGCATGTGCGCCGCATGCAGAATTACGGCATGCGAGGCCTGCGCGAAGCAAGACACCGCAACACCAATCAGCACCAACAGAGTCTTCCTCATGGGGGATGAGTGTAACACCTGTGTGTCGCGCGGCCGACAAAAAGGTCCAAAAAGGTTGACGGAAAGATTGAGTACTGTTAATCTCTAAGGTTCGTCATTCAATATCCGTCGGTACCGGCCTGAACCACTCGCCGGGTACGGCCACGGGGAACCAGGAGATCAATGAAGCAGGATTATTTCATCCTTGTGCTCGCCCATTCGCTTCACGGACGCCTGCGCCGCATCCACGTACCTCATAAGGTCCTCTACGGCTCGATGGCTCTCGCGCTCTTCGGCGCCCTGTCTGTCTTTGGGCTTGCTTCCAGCTACGCGCGCATGGTCTTCAAGGTAGCGGATTACAACAATCTGCGTCGTGAGGCGGAAACGCTGCGCATCCGTTATGAGCTTCTGCAGCGAAGCGACAAGCAAAAGAACGAGCAGTTGGCGAGTCTGGAGATGTTCGCGAGTGAGGTTTCCTCGGCATATGGCGTGAAGGCCAGCCTCGAAGGCGCGGATAATTTTGAGACGGAAAGCCGCCTGGCGCCCACTATGAATGAGACGCTGGCGACGTTCAACACTCTGCGCAGTTTCGGAACATCGCATTACAACAGCACATTCTTCGCTGGAAGTGAAGAACGCGTTGCGGCCATGCTGACCGGTTTTTGGCCGGTGAACGGGCAGATCACCTGTCCCTATGGTTTCCGGCGCGACCCTTTCTCGGGTGAAGGCGCGTACCACACGGGCATGGATATGTCCGCGCCGTGCGGCACGGCGGTTTCGGCCGCAGCCGACGGAACGGTGGAACAAGCTGGATGGTCGAACGGCTATGGACAATTGGTTGTGATCGATCACGGAAACGGCTATGAAACCTACTACGGACATTTATCGCGCGTGGATGTGATCGAAGGCCAATCCGTAAGGCAAGGCGAGAAAGTGGGCGCGGTGGGATCCTCGGGGCGCTCCACCGGACCGCATCTGCATTATGAAGTGCGGGTGGGCGGCGTGCCCATCAATCCCTACCGCTTCCTTTCGGGGGGCAACACGCTTCAGGTAGCCAGCGCCAATCATGGCCTCGGCATGTAGCGTACAGAGTTTGTGCACGATGCCCGGCCCAGTCTGACCGCCTATCGTGTTGCCGTGCGGCGTGCGGCCCATCAGATCCTTGACGATCCGAGGATTCTGGATGACCCGCTCGCCATCCCCATGGTCTCCCTGCAGCGCGCGGACATCGAGAAAGAACGCGACCGGCGTTCGCGCACTCTTCGCGCCTTTGTGGCCTTGCGCAGTCGCTACGCCGAAGATGAACTCGCGCGGGCGGTGCAGGAAGGAGTGAGTCAGTATGTGCTGCTTGGCGCGGGCCTCGATACGTTCGCCTACCGAAACCCGCACCGGGGCCTGCGCGTTTTCGAAGTGGACCACCCGGCCACCCAGGCCTGGAAGCAGCAGCATCTAAACGCCGCGTCCATCACAATTCCGAAAGAACTGACTTTCGTCCCGGTGAATTTCGAGACGCAGACCATTGGTGACAGGCTTCTGGGCGCGGGCTTCGATCTACAAGCGAAGACGTTTTTCGCGTGGCTCGGCGTAACGCCCTATCTGACCAGGGAAGCATTCGATGCGACGCTGAAACTGGTATCTTCCATGCTCCCCGGTAGCGGCGTCGTATTTGATTTCGCCGTGGCGCGATCTTCTCTCGGCCCGGCCGAACAACTGGCGCTCGATGCGCTGGCCGGCAGAGTCGCATCGGCCGGCGAACCATTTCAACTCTTCTTCGAACCGCATCTTTTGGTGGAAGAACTCCGCCGGATGGGATTTCGCCATATCGAGGATCTGGAGCCGGCGGAGATGAACGCCCGATACTTCTCCAATCGCGTGGATGGGTTGCGGATCTCCGGCGGACTCGCGCATTTGATTCGCGCGGGCCTTTGATGCAGTAAACTCGGTGAAAATGAGTTTCAAGCTCACCGGGTCTGTCATTCTTCTCTCCTGCGCGTGGCCCGTATGCGGGGCGGACGCCAGCATTCTCGGGTTTCCCTCCAGCGATCTGGCTCAGGAGCGCAAATGGGAAGACCGCGCCAAAGAACTGCCCGATTCAACCCGTATCGGCACCTATCTGAAGCACATGTCGCTGAAGCCGCATCTTGCCGGTACGCCTGCTTCCAAGGCCGTGGCGGAGTATGCGCTGGGTCTGGAGAAAGAGTGGGGTCTCGACGCGCACATCGAACAATACGAAGCGCTGCTGCCTACCCCGAAGGCTCGTGTGCTCGAAATGGTTGCGCCGCGTCTGTTCCGGGCGAAGTTGGTCGAATCGCCGGTGCAGGAAGATCGCACATCTTTCGATAAGGATGAGGTTCCCACTTACAATGCCTATTCTGGAAGCGGCGACGTGACTGCGCCGCTGGTGTATGCCAACCACGGGATGCCCGCCGATTACGAATATCTCGCCAGGCATGGCATCGACGTGAAAGGCAAGATCGTCATCACACGATATGGAGGCGGCTGGCGTGGTCTGAAGCCGCGCCTTGCTCAAGAGCATGGCGCGGTCGGCTGCATCATCTATTCCGATCCGAAAGACGACGGCTACTATCGGGGCGACGTGTATCCCAAAGGGATGTGGCGGCCGGCGGACGGCGTCCAACGCGGAAGCGTGATGGATATGATGCTGTTCCCCGGTGACCCGCTCTCACCGGGTTGGGCGTCCGAGCCCGGTTCGAAGCGTTTGTCGATTGAAGAGGCCACCACGTTGATGAAGATCCCGGTGCTGCCGATTTCCTATGGCGATGCGCTGCCCATGATGCAGGAACTTTCAGGTCCGGTGGCGCCGCCCGAATGGCGCGGCGCGCTCGGCCTGACTTATCACATAGGGAACGATGCGGAGAAGGTTCACTTGAAGGTGGACATGGATAACTCCACGCATCCGCTCTATGACGTCATCGCTCGCATTCCCGGGTCGGAATTTCCAGATGAATGGGTGATGGCTGGAAACCATCACGACGCCTGGGTTCACGGCGCGATGGATCCGCTCAGCGGCACATCCGCGCTTCTGGAGACGGCCCGCTCCTTGTCTGAACTCTATAAGCAGGGCTGGCGTCCCAAACGGACCATTATGATCGCGCTTTGGGATGGCGAGGAATTCGGGTTGATCGGCTCAACAGAATACGTGGAGAAGCATGCCGCGGAATTGAGCCGCAAACTGGTGGCTTACATCAACTCCGATTCGAACGGAAAAGGCCAGTTAGGCGCTGGCGGATCGCATTCTCTGGAGAGCTTCGTCGTTGGGCTGGCGCGCGATATCAATGACCCGCGAACCGGCAAGCCGCTGGCGGAAGCCTTGCGGACCAGGTCTTCGTCTACGAACCCGAGCGGTGCGGCGAAAGGACCGGATCCGCTCAAGCCGGAAGATTGGCATATGCAGGCGCTGGGGTCGGGTTCGGATTACACGGCCTTTCTGCAGCATCTGGGAATCGCGTCGCTGAATCTTGGTTTCGGCGACGAGGATGGATCGGGCGGGATCTACCATTCGGCTTATGATTCCTACTATTGGTTTTCGCACTTCGGCGACCCGAATTTCGTTTATGAAAAAGCCTTTTCGCAGGTGACGGAACTGGCGCTGCTTCGGTTTGGCGACGCGCCTCTGCTGCCTTTCCAGTTCAAGCATTTTGCCCAATCGGTAAGCCAGTATGTGAGCGAGATACAGAAGCTGGAAAAGTACGACAAGCGCCTCGACCTGGCTTCGCTGCAAGGCGAGGTGAAGGAACTGGATAAAGCCTCCACTTCGTTTGAGACGGCGTACGCCGGAGCGCTGGGGAAGGTGGGTCAGGCGTCCGGCGCGCAGATGGCGTCGATCAACGAACACCTTTATGGAATTGAGCGGCGCATGCTGCTGGATGGCGGGCTGCCGCGCCGGCCCTGGTTCCGGCATGGGGTGTACGCACCCGGCAGTTTGACCGGATACGACGTGAAGACTTTGCCGGGGATTCGCGAAGCCGTCGAGGCAGGTCAGTTAGAGGAAGCGCGCGAGCAGGCACGCCAGGTGACCGAGATGCTGAAGGGCGTGGATCGCGAGATTCAGCAGACGCGCGACCTGCTGAATGGGCTTTGAATTTATTTGTGAGAACCCTTACGGGTTTCCCTCACAACTAAATCAAATAAGCAGACTCCAAATGCTACTTCCCCCTTTCTGGCGGGGTCGTCAATCTCACGCCCCCGCCGGAATTCGGCTCTCCCGATTCCGTGCCGTATTGAGAGCGGCCCAGGTAGTACCCGCGTACCGCGAGCGGTTTGTACAGGCTGGTCTCGCTTCTCCCGAAATGGTGGATGCGGTCATCGATATCGAATCCGCGCTGAAGGCGATGAAGCCGATTTCTTGGCTAAATTACACATCTCTGTTCCTCGCACGCGAGCCGAGCTGGCGGCAGCGCCCGGCGGATACGGAAACGCGCAGTGCGCTGCTGGTTCCCTACGCCGAAGCCAGGTCGGGTACCGCGAGCGTGAAGGGTTCGCCCGGGGCCGAAAACGATCTCTACTCCGGCGCTGCGATTGTTCGGGCTACCTCCGATTTATTTCGGCTTTCGCGTTCTCTCAGATCCGTTGTGGCCGGCAATCGCCTCGCGCCGCGGCCGGACATGGCCGTTGTGGTCTTCAGCGGTATGGACGCAGGAGTGCTCACCGAGGCGCAGCGCGATCAGATTTGGGCGTATTATCAGGTTCCCTTGTTTGAACAGCTTGTCGGCACCGATGGAAAAGTGATCGCGGCGGAGTGTGAAGTGCACTCCGGACTGCATGTCAGCCCGGCCGCGGCCGTTCTGGAGTGTGTGGAGGGTGAAATCCTGGTGACTTCATTGACGGATACGGAGCATCCGGCGATTCGAGTGTGGTCTGGACTGACGGGCGAAATCGATTGGACGCCGTGCGAGTGCGGACGCGTGGAAGCTAGATTGTTGGGGCTGGGGAGGTCGACGCACGATCAGTCGGCGACGGCCGTGGCGTAGAACCCCACAAGTGTTATCACGGTGTACACATCGAGGGACCATGATCGCCACCAAAGTCGGTATTCGGGAGTTTCGTGAGAACCTTTCGAGCTACTTGGAATCGGAGGCCCCGGTTGCCATCACGCGACACGGAGCGACCATCGGTATCTATGTCCCCACCAGGCCCAAGACGAGCCAAGCCGATCTGGATGCTCTGAAGGCCGCTGGAGAGAAGATGCAGGACCTGATCGTCGCCGGAGGCGCCAGCGAAGACGAAATCGTGGAAGACTTCAAGAGATTACGCCGCGAGCGCAAAGCCCAAAAGAGATGAAGTGCTGGTGCTCGACGCCAATATTCTGATCCGCGGTGTGCTCGGGTCGAGAGTGCTCCTCCTGCTTCGCAGGTATGAGGGACAGTTGGAATTTTTCGCACCGGACACGGCATTCCGAGAAGCGCGCGAGCATCTGCCGGGTATTCTCACAAAGCGCAAAGTGCCGACCACCCCGGCGATTGATTCTTTGGATCTGCTAAGCAAGGTAGTCCGGACCGTCGCGTTCGAGACCTATGGGATCGCGGAAGCTCCGGCAAGGCGACGCTCGCCCAGCGGGAGGACTGGCCAGTGTTAGCAGCAGCGCTCGTTTTCGGGTGCCCAATTTGGACCGAGGACACCGATTTCTTTGGCCGCGGTGTCCCCACTTGGACCACGGATCGAGTCGAACTATACATGGCGGATAACCCGATTTAGCAATCGCATCAGCGCAATCCCGTTTCGCGCTCGAGCAAATAAGCCGAAGCTTCGCACGTCACCGCGATCGTTCGCCAGAGCTCGACGGCAGCAGTTTGGCTCACCGCTCTCGCTGGAGACGAGTTAGCCTTAAGGTACTCTGGGCATTGCGATGAAGCTCTCCGACCTTGCCCAATCCCTCAATTGCCAGCTCGCGGGACCCGCCGATCGTCAAATCACGGGCGTGGCGGGGATGGAGCAAGCCGGCCCGCAGCATCTCACTTTCCTCGCGAATCCCAAATACGCCCACAAGGTGAAAGACACGCACGCTGGGGCCATTCTCACCGCAAAGGCCATCGAGCATGAAACCCTGGCCAGTCTGATCTCCACCAATCCGTATCTCGATTTCGCGCGCGCTGTCGCTCTCTTCTACCAACCGCCGAAGACGCAGCCGGGCATCCACCCTACCGCTGCGATCGCGCCATCCGCCATCATCGGTGATGGGTGCAGCGTCGGCGCGTTTTGCGCCATTGGCGAACACGTGACCATTGGACGCAACGCCGTCTTGCATCCCCACGTGGTGATCTACGACGGAGTCGAAATCGGTGACGATTTTCTGGCGCACTCCCACGTCTCAATTCGCGAACACTGCCGCATCGGCCACCGCGTGATCCTGCAGAACGGGGTCGTGGTGGGCGGCGATGGTTTCGGATTCGCCAAGCAATCCGACGGGCGGCATTTCAAAATCGTGCAATCCGGCATGACGGTGATTGAGGATGACGTCGAACTGCAAACCTTGACTTCCGTCGATCGCGCCACCATGGGTGAGACGCGCGTCAAGCGCGGCGCAAAGGTCGACAGCCTGGTGCAGATCGGCCATGCCTGCGTGGTCGGCGAGGATAATATCATCTGCGCACAGACCGGTCTTGCCGGTAGCAGCGTGCTCGAAAGGAATGTGCTGCTGGCTGGGCAGGTCGGCGTGTCGGGGCATCTGACCATCCATGCCGGCGCCATTATCTACGCGCAGAGCGGGATTGGCGGCGATGTGCCTGCCGGCGGCATCGTCAGCGGATCGCCTGCGTTTGAACGCGCCGCGTGGCTGCGCGCCATCACCGCCTTCCCGAAACTGCCGGAACTTCTGCGAAAAGTCCGCGAATTGAAATCAAGAATCGAGAAACTGGAAGAGAAATGAAACAAGACCGGCCTCCGCTGGCTTACAAGAACGAAGAGTTTCTGAAGGGTCCGGAAGCGCGTCCGCTGCGCATCATCTCGGAGTATCTGGAACCGCTCTCGCATTTCCGCAAACAGCGCATCCGGGATACTGTGGTGTTCTTCGGCTCGGCGCGGCTTACTGAGGACGGGCCGTTGGGGCGCTACTACCGGGAGGCGCGGGAATTGGCCCGTCTGGTCACCGAATGGTCCAGGCAATTCAACAAGGAAAACTCGCGCTTTGTGGTCACCACAGGAGGCGGTCCAGGCATTATGGAGGCGGCAAATCGCGGCGCGGAGGATGCGGGCGGGAAAACGGTGGGACTCAATATCGGCTTGCCCTCGGAGCAGTTCCCCAACCCTTTCATCACAGACCAGCTCAGCTTTGAATTCCACTACTTCTTCATGCGCAAGTTCTGGTTCGCCTACCTCGCGAAGGCCATGGTCGTGTTCCCCGGCGGATTCGGCACGTTGGACGAAATGTTCGAAATTCTAACCCTGGTGCAAACGCACAAGCTGGCCAAGAAGATCTCCGTCGTGATGTATGGTTCCGAATACTGGAAGGAGGTTGTCAACTTCGAGGCTCTGGCGAAACACGGGATGATTTCGTCGGACGATCTGAAGTTGTTCCAGTTCGCCGACGACCCGCCGACCGCCATGGAGCTTCTCACCGAAGCGCTCCTGCAGCACGTGGAAGTTCCAGCCCGTGAAACACCCGCCATTGCGCACTCCGTCAAACCGGAGTAACACAAAAATCTACCTGTAGACTGGGTACGTGGATCTCAAGCGCAAGCTGTATAGCGGTAAGCGCATAACCGTGCTCGGGGCGTTTCTGTTCTTCGTCCTGGTAGCCGTCCTCTGCTATTTTCTGCCCAAGGCGGGCTTCCCGGAAGGCCTCGGCGTAACCGGCGCCATCGTCACGGGTACCATCCTTTTCTGGCGCCTGCTGACGGGCACGATTCACCGCACCATCTGGCGTCTCCGAAACCGGCTGATCGTTTCGGAATTGTTCATTGGAGTCGTGCCACTGGTGCTCGTGGTGTTGCTCGTGGCGCTGGGCGGCTATATCGTGGCGGGGCAGACCGCGGCTTACCTCGTGACGTCGGAACTGGACCGCGCCCTCGACACGCTTCGTATTCCAGAGCGTGCATTGCGAGCCAACCCCACCACTACGCCCGCAGCCGTTCTCGACCAGCTTGTGCCATTCATCAAGCAGCGGTTTCCTAAGTTCCGTATCCGCGTGCGCCGAGGCGGCGAGGTGTTCTACTTTCCCGAGAATACGAACCTGCAGATCGAAGGTACCTCACCGAATCACACCGGGCTGACCGTTGTTGGCGGCGAGTACTGCGCCTGGTCGCACGAGGCGAGCGACGAGTTGGACGTGGACGTGGTGGCCCCGGTTGAGAAAGAGATGCTGGGTGAATTGGTTCCCAAGCTCGGACAGGTAGACCTGATCGGCAACAGCGAGGCGAAGCTGGCGCACCGGACGCTCACCGCCGATCAACTGCGGAAAGGAGATGTGGACGCTGTTCCGCCTCCGGCAAATCAATTCGATTACGAAGTCTGGTGGGGCAGCCCGATCCCTGTGTCTCAGTTCGGCACGGCCAAGGAGCTGGAATCGAGTCTGCTCCTGATCACGACCAGACCGTCCGCCCTGTTGGGAGCTATTTTTGGAGGGAAGCTAGAGGTTGAGCAGGGCGTGCTGGTGGTCTTCTTCGGTGTAGCGATCCTGTTTTTGATCGTCGAAATCATTTCGCTTGTCATTGGCATTTCACTGAACCGCACCATCACCGGGGCAATCTCGAATCTTTACGAAGGAACGCAGCGCGTCGCCGAAGGCGACTTCTCCCACCGCATCCGCGTGAAAGGCAACGATCAATTGGCCGTAGTGAACGAATCCTTCAACAGCATGACGGAGCGCGTGGAGCAACTGCTGGTGGTGGCGAAGGAGAAAGAACGGCTGGAATCCGAGCTTGAAATCGCGCGCGAGGTGCAGGACCAGCTCTTTCCGAATGTGCTGCCCCACATGAAGTCGCTTGAGATCACGGGCCTTTGCCGCCCGGCCCGCATGGTTTCCGGCGATTACTACGACTATCTGTGCTTGCAGCAAACCACGCTTGCCCTGGCGATTGGCGATGTTGCCGGCAAGGGAATTTCCGCAGCGCTTCTCATGGCCTCCATTCAATCCATCATGCGAACGCAGCTCAGTGAAGACCGCGGTTCTTTTTCAACTTGTAAGATGGTGTCGCAGCTCAACCGGCAGCTATATCTGAACACTTCGCCCGAAAAATACGCGACGTTCTTATTCGGAATCTATGATGAGAACGACCGTGTGTTGACTTATACCAATGCCGGGCACTTGCCGCCCATTCTGATCCGGAAAGGCGAGCCGACCTTACTGGAAGTAACCGGCACGGTAGTTGGCGCGTTCCAGGCATCCAAGTACGAAGAGCAGAAGATATCGCTCGAAGCCGGGGACCTTCTGGTTTGTTACACCGACGGCATCACCGAACCCGAGAATGAATACGGGGAAGAGTTCGGCACAGATCGTCTGGTGGCAGCCATGGTACGGCATCAGAAACTGGAACCGCCTGAGATGATCACCCGCGTGATGGACGCCGTTCGCGCCTGGACCAGCGCTCCGGAACTGCCCGATGATATGACGCTCGTGCTCTTGCGCAGGAACGGGTGACATGAAGGTTCTCACTGCGGCCGAGATGCGCGAGGTGGATCGTAAAACAAGCGAACTCGGGATTCCGGGCATCGTCTTGATGGAGAATGCGGCTCATCGCGTGGTGGAGTTTTTGGTGGAACGGTTTGGTCCGCTGAAGAGCCATCGCGTGGTTGTTTTCTGCGGTAAGGGGAACAACGGCGGCGATGGACTGGCGATAGCTCGCCAGCTCTTCACGCGCTGCGGCTGCAAGTCGCTCGATATTCTGCTGGCGTGCCCGCCGGAGCAACTGACCGGCGATGCGGCCGCGAATTTTCAGATGCTGGTAGCCTGCGGCGGGCGTTGCCAGTTCGAAATAGAGGCCCATATGCAGGCGACCACGCTGATTGTCGACGCGCTGCTGGGAACCGGATTAACTGGGCCGGCTCGCGGGAAGGCACTTGAATGGATTCGCGCCATCAACGCAGGCTTTCCGGAAGCGAAGGTGCTGTGCGTCGACGTTCCATCGGGCATGCCGAGCGATACCGGCGAGCCCGATGGGGAGTTTGTTCGCGCCGACGCCACGGTGACCTTCACAGCGCCGCACTATTGCCACGTCCTGGCGCCCAATTGCGGCCGCGTGGGCGAATTGCGAGTCGCTCCGATCGGCAGCCCGGCGAGCCTCTACGAAGACGTCAAGCTGTCGCTGATTGACCCCGCAATGTTCCGCGCGCTGCTCGCCCCGCGTGATCCAGCAGGCAACAAGGGCCTCTATGGTCACGCGCTGGTTCTCGCTGGTTCGCGCGGGAAGACCGGAGCGGCGGCAATGTCGGGCATGGCCGCCCTGCACGCTGGCGCCGGGCTGGTCACGGTGGCTTCCTCAAGTTCCGCAATTCCCGTGATTGCCGGCTACGCGCCGGAGTTGATGACCGCGCCGCTTGACGAGGCCCCGGATGGTTCCGTGTCTACGGACGCGTTGAACGACTTGCAAGATCTGTTAAGAACCCGCACTCTGCTGGCGATGGGGCCCGGTTTGGGAACGGCCGCGGGCACAGCCACCGTCGTTTGGCATTTGTTCGCGAATCTCGAAAAACCAGTCGTAGCGGATGCCGATGCACTCAACATTCTCGCGGCCGGTGCATGGCCCGACACGAACGGCAATCTGCGCGTGCTCACCCCGCACCCCGGCGAGATGGCGCGCTTAACCGGTTCGACCGTTGCCGAAGTGCAAGCTTCGCGAGTTGAGTGTGCACGCAAGTTCGCCATGTTGCGCAACGTCATTTTGGTGCTCAAGGGCGAACGGACGTTGGTCGCATTTCCGGACGGCGACGTGTGGGTGAATCCTACCGGGTCGCCCGCCATGGCGACCGGCGGCACGGGAGACGTACTCACCGGGATAGTGGCGGGCATGCTGGCTCAATTTCCCAAACAGCCGCGGGAAGCCGTCGCGGCAGCTGTATGGCTGCATGGCCGGGCGGGGGAAATCGGCGCAGCCCAGACTGGCGAGCAGGCTTTCGTCGCTACAGATCTGCTGCGTTGGCTGCCCGAGGCAATGCGCAATGCTCGTGATTGAAGCCCCTTCGGAAGAAGAAACGATCCAGGCAGGCCGGGACCTGGCTGCCCGGCTCAGGGGGATCGTGTTACTTACCGGCGATCTCGGCGCCGGCAAAACGACTCTCGTGCGCGGCATCGTGTCGGCTATTGAAGGCGCGCGGGAAGAAGAAGTCAGCAGCCCAACCTTTACTTTGATTCACGACTATGGCGCGGGCGTCGTTCACATCGATCTTTACCGCCTCGAAACGCAGAGAGAAATCGACACTTTGGGGCTCGATGAGATCTTCGACCATGCGCATCTCGTTTTAGTGGAATGGGGTGAGAAGCTAGGCGCCCGCAAGCCGCTCCCGCGGACCGAGATTCACATCTCTTATGCGGGCGACGGACGATTGATTGAATTAGTTGAATATCTGGAGAAATCGGATGCTACCGGGACTCGCACAACTTGAAAACACCCCAGAGATTTTGCGGCTGCTGCTGGATGGGTTGACCGGCGAGGAAGCCAACTGGAAGCCCGCGCCGGACCGCTGGTCGATCGCCGAAGTGATTGAGCACCTGTCTCACGTGGAGGGCCATGGGTTTCGCAGCCGCATGGATCAGATGGTGGAGTCCACCCTTCCCGAAATGCTGGAATACGATCAGGAAGCGTTCGCCGCCAAAGGCCAGTATTCCGGTCGCGATATTGAAGATTCGTTCGATCATTGGGAAGATCAACGCGATGCCAATATTCAATTTCTGCGCGGGCTGGATGAAGCCGCGGTGATTGCGAGACAAGGAAAGCACGAACGGCTGGGCATCATCACCGTTGGCGATCTGATGAATGAGTGGGCTTTTCACGACATGGGACACATCCGGCAGATTCTTGAATTACTGCGCTCGCACCGCTACTATCCGAATATGGGGAGGTTTCAGTCGATTTACCGGCCTGCTCCTTAACTGGGTTCATCGAGTGGTCAAACACTTGCTACATGAATCGTGGAGTGTAGCGTGAAGCTGGCGATCCTGTTCGTGGTCTTTTCGTTTGCGCTGGCCAGCGCCGCAGCCGGCGCAACACGCGACGCGCCCACGCGCACGGTCACGGGAATTGTAACCGACAGGTTCGGGAACGTACTACCCGGCGCTTTTGTCGAAATCGAGAACACGCGCAGCTTGGCCGTCGGGTCCTACATCACGCAGACTGACGGAAGGTATTATTTCCATCAACTCTCGACGGACACCGACTATACACTGCGAGCCCGATACCGGACGCTTTGGTCGAAGTCCAGGCTGCTGAACAAGTTTACGGGGGGAGCGCGCGTGACGATCGACCTCCAGATACCGACGAAATGATAAACTCATGGTCGCAAGAGGAGCGATCATGTACCCCCTGAAAAAAGGCACTGTAACCAAACAGGCCCACGTCGCTCTGCCCGAAGGAACCTTTGAGGAAGAACACGGCCGCAAAGGATTTTTTGGAAAGAGTGCTCACCTTTATCACAAAAATCCGCCTACCGGCTGGGTTCGATTCGAAGGTAAACTAAGGCCGCATCTGTTCGATTTGAATGAATTAGTCCCTTCCGACATGCACGATCCGAACGGCGAGCCAGTCGCATTTCTGGGTAACGCCGACCTGAAAGTTTCTGTTTCCCGGCGCTCGCGCGCGATGCCGTTCTTCCTGCGCAACGCGGATGGCGACGAGCTGTTTTTCATCCATCGCGGTCACGGGACAATCGAAACCGACTTCGGTCCCATCGCCTACGAGAAGGGCGACTACATCAACATTCCGCGCGCCGTTACGTACCGGATCATCCCCGATACCGCCGACAATTTCTTTCTCATCATGGAATCCGCGAGTGAGTTCGAACAGCCCGAAAAGGGTCTCATCGGCCAGCATGCGCTCTACGATCCGGCCGCTATCGTCACACCGGAGCCGGAACTGCCAGCCGCCGAGCCGGGGCGTTCCGAGTGGGAAGTCCGTATCAAGGTGGAAGGCGAATATTCCAAGGTGTTCTATCCCTTCAATCCCATCGATGTGATCGGCTGGAAGGGAGACCTGACGGTTTGGAAGATCAACATGCGCGATATCCGGCCCATCATGAGCCATCGCGCGCACCTTCCCCCCAGCGCGCACACCAGCTTCGTCACGAAGGGCGCGGTGGTGTGCAGCTTTCTGCCGCGCCCGCTGGAGCAGGATGAGGAAGCCTTGCGCGTCCCGTTCTTCCATCGCAATACCGATTACGACGAGTTCATTTTCTATCACGACGGCGATTTCTTCAGCCGCGATAACGTCAAGGCGGGTTACGCAACGCTGCACCCGCGCGGCATTCATCATGGCCCGCATCCGAAAGCCCTGGCCAATCAGAAGAAGCGCACACACACCGATGAAAGCGCCGTGATGCTGGACGGGCTGAACCCGATCCGCGTGCTGCCGGCGGGTGAGCAGGTGGAGTGGAAAGACTATTGGAAGAGCTGGATGGGGATTAAGAAAGAAGAAACCGAACCCGTCCCAGTGGGCGCAGATTGACGGCCGATCCGGGCAACACAGCGGCGCAGGATATCTACAAGCTGTTGATCGGCCTGATTGTGCCGCGCCCCATCGCCTTCGTCTCGACCGTGGATGCCGCAGGCGTGCGGAATCTCGCGCCATTCAGTTTCTTTACCTGCGCCAGTGCCGATCCTCCGGTGATTGCATTTTCTCCGATGGTGCGAGGGGCGGAAGGCGTGAAGGACACGCTGCGCAATATCCGCGAGACGCGCGAGTTCGTGGTGAATATTGTCTCCGAAGAGATTGCCGGGGAGATGAATCTGGCCTCGGGCGAGTATCCGCCTGAGGTGGATGAATTCGTTATGTCGGGACTAACGCCGGTCGCAAGCGGCTTAGTCGCGCCGCCGCGCGTCAAACAAGCCAGAGCTTCAATGGAATGTAAGCTCTTCCAGATCGTGGAAGTCAGCAAGCGGCGGCTGGGTGGCAGCCTTGTACTGGGCGAAGTGGTTCGCTTTCATGTAGAAGATTCGATTGTGGATCATTTCCGCGTGGATCCGGATGGATTAAAGGCGATTGGCCGGATGGGCGGAACGAGTTACACGCGCACGCGCGATCGGTTTGACATGGAACGGCCCAAAGTCTAAGCCGTTCATGGATATCGTTGTCGAGCAGCGGAAGTTTACGCTACGATCCGAGTTCGATATCTCAACGCCTTTGGGCAATTTTCGGGCCGAGAAACAACTCCTCTCGCTTGGCGACAAGATTCAGTTGCTTGCGGGCAACGCAGTTATCGCGAGGATCAAGAGCCGTTTCTTTGTGTTCCGGCCTAAGTACGATTTCGAGCTCTCCGACGGGACGGTTTATCGCTTTCGTTGCACGAAGGCATGGAAGCGCGTTTTTGCGTGCGAGGGTAATGGTAAGTGTTATTGGCTGTATGAACACAAGGGAGTTCGGTATTCCATCTTTGATGGAGATCGTCAGATCGCGGCATTTACCAAGAATCGAATAAAGATCGGCAAGGGTGACCGCTATGAACTCAGAGCCAACTCGGACGCAAATATCACCGTCATTATTTGCCTCGTGCTGACGGTTGACGTGACCGAGAATGAGGGCGATCAGGAAAGCGTTACGGTCGATCTCGGAAGAATTGGTCCGGAAGAGAGGAAGTTCGACGAATCGTGGGAGCCGGACTGATCCCGGGAAACGCAGATCCGCCGGGTGTATGATTTAGGGCTAACCTCCGAAAGGACCCTTCATGAAGAGTCTCCTGGCCCTTTGCATCTTCTGCGCGCCGTGTCTTGCGGAAAGCGCACCGCCCCTGCTATTCACTCAGCCTGCTCTCGGCAAGACTCAAATTGTTTTCTCGCATGCCGGCGATCTTTGGTCTGTCCCTCGGGAAGGCGGTGTCGCCGTGCGACTTACAGCCGGCGCCGGGATCGAAGGCAATCCTGTTTTTTCCCCGGACGGCGCGGATGTCGCCTTCCGTGGCGAGTACGAGGGAAACGTTGACGTCTATGTCGTCGCGGCTGCCGGCGGCGTACCGCGGCGCATTACCTACCATCCGGGCGCCGACGTACCGGTAGCCTGGAACCCGGATGGTAAGAGTATCCTGTTCCGTTCGACTCGTGAGAGTTATTCCCGCTTCCCCAAACTGTTCTCTGTTTCCGCCCAGGGAGGCCTGCCTGCGGCGCTCCCCCTGCCTTCCGGATTTAGCGGCGTCCTCTCTTCCGACCAGACCAAGATCGCCTACATGCCGATCGCTCCGGCGAATGCGATCTGGAAACATTATCGCGGCGGCCGAACAACTCCGATCTGGATCGCTAAGCTGGCGGACTCTTCCGTGGCGAAAATCCCGAATGGCAACTGCAACGATTCCAACCCGATGTGGGTCAACGGCCGGATCATCTTCCTATCCGACCGCAACGGGTCCATCACGCTTTTCTCCTACGATCCCGAAAGTGGAAAAGTTGATCAGATCTTGCGCAACGATGGTCTTGACGTCAAATGGGCCAGTTCATTCGGAGCCACCATCGCCTACGAACAATTCGGGGCCATCCATCTGTTCGACGTGAAGTCCGGCCAGTCAAAACAAGTGGATATCCATCTCGCGGCCGATATCACCGACGTGCGCCCCTCTATGCAGAAAGTGGGTTCGAAGATTACCAATGCGCGTATCTCGCCAACCGGCGTGCGGGCCGTTTTCGAAGCGCGCGGCGATATCTTCACTGTGCCCGCTGAGAAGGGCGACGCCCGCGACTTGACCAGGACTTCCGGTGTGGCGGAGAGAGACCCTTCCTGGTCCCCGGATGGCAAGCAGATCGCTTACTTTTCGGATGAATCCGGTGAATACCAGTTACACCTCAGCCCGCAAAATGGGCTGGGGCCGGTAACAAAAGTCCCTCTCGGTGACCACCCCGCATTCTTCTATGAACCGGTCTGGTCGCCGGATGGCAAAAAGATCGCTTACACGGATAACCGGCTCAACGTCTGGTATATCGATCTGGAAAAGAAGCAGCCGGTCCTCATCGACACCGATACTTACCAGACTCCCTTTCGCGATTTGAGCCCGCAATGGTCGCCGGACAACGAATGGATCGCCTATAACAAGATTCTGAAAAATCACCTTCGAGCCGTGTTCGTGTACTCGCTCGCAAGTGGAAAGACCACCCAGCTAACCGACGGATTGAGTGACGCCGATTACGCGCAATGGGATAAGAACGGAAAAGTCCTCTATTTCACAGCGAGCACCAATACCGGCCTCTCGACGTCATGGCTGGATATGTCGAGCATCGATCATAAAGTGACGCGCAGCGCATATTTGGTTGTGCTGCGCAAGGACGACCCGTCTCCCCTTGCACCCGAAAGCGATGACGAGAAGCCGGCCGACGCGAAGAAGGACGATGCCAAGAAAGACGACAAAGACAAAGACAAAGACAAAGA